>Ga0335082_10005230_pt1 | contig 14183 bp, 9 predicted proteins | sample Lox_Sample_41_FD_206718 | JGI IMG/M metagenome (GOLD analysis project Ga0335082, IMG submission 206718) | Soil microbial communities from Loxahatchee National Wildlife Refuge, Florida, United States - Lox_Sample_4.1 | ecosystem: Environmental > Terrestrial > Soil > Wetlands | place: USA: Florida...
CACTCAGCGGTCTGGACGGGGGTCGCGACGAACGGCTCCGACCAGCTGAAGGTGGTCCAGACCTACAGCTTCAAGACCGGCGACCTCTTCTTCACCGCCAACGTCCAGCTCATCAACACGGGCACGACCACCCTGAACAGCGTGAAGTTCGTGCGGCAGGTGGACCCGGACAACGACGAGTCCTGGCCGGGCGGGAGCTACACCACCGCCAACCTGGTCGTGAGCCAGCCGCCCAACGCCAGCAACCAGGCGCTCGTGACCGCCACCGGCACCAAGGTCACCGACATGACCCTCGGCCTCGGCGCGATCGACGCGCGGGCCAAGGTCTCCGCGCAGGCGACGCGCGGGAGCCCCGACAGCATCCTCCTCTCGCCGGTCAGCTCCGTGACCAACGACGTGGACATCGGTCTGGCCTTCAACGTGGGGACCCTGGCGCCGGGCCAGTCGGCGAGCTTCGATTACGCCTACATCCTCTCGGCGTCCGACCTCAACGCCGCCCTGGGCAGCCTCGCCGCCGTCACCATCCAGCAGCCGACGGGGACGGTCTCGGGCGCCGCCGTCCCGTTCCAGGTGACCACCGACGACCTGGAGGAGACGAGCGAGGTGGACTTCTACGTCAACGGCACGCTCGTCGGCACCAGCACCACCCCGGTGGCGGGCTCCTTCTCCACCACCTTCGACTCCACGGCCTACCCCAACGGCAGCCTCTCCCTGAAGGCGGTCGCGATCATCGACGAGACGCCGGTCGAGAAGACCTCCACGGTGATCGTCGACAACTCCGGCCCGCCCCTCTCCTTCACCGCGCCCGAAAACGGCGCGAGCGTGAACGGCGATGACCTGGCGGTCGCCGTGGACGCGACCGACCTGCTCAACCAGCCCACCCAGGTGACCTTCTACCGCGAGGTGTCCGGGAAGCCGACCGTGACCCTGGGTACGATCACCACCGCTCCGTTCGCCACGACCTTCGACACGTCGGACCTCCCGGCGGGCACCTCGGTGACCCTCCGCGCGGTCGGCCGCAACGCTGGCGGGCAGACCACGAACGTCACCGTCGGGGTCGTCACCTCAGCGCTGCCCCCCACCTCGACGAGCGTCGCCCTGTCGTCCTCGCTCGAGCCCTCGACGGCCGACGACACCGTCCAGATCACCGCCACGCTCACGCCGGCCGCCGCCACCGGGACGGTCCAGTTCCGGGTCGACGGGACCAACGTGGGCGGGCCGGTCGCGGTCTCCGGCGGGACGGCGGTCGCCTCCCTCCACCTCACCGCCGCCGGGGCGCACGCCGTCGCGGCCGTGTTCACGGCGAGCGGGAACTACCTCGGCTCGTCGGGCTCGATCACCCAGGACGTGAGCGCCGGCGCCCCCGCGTCCATCTCGGTGGGGGTCGGCGCCTCCGGGCAGGTGGCGATCGTCGGCGGCGCCCCGTTCGCCAGCGCGCTCGCGGTGACCGTCCAAGACGCCTACGGGAACCCGGTGCCCGGCGCGTCGGTGCTCTTCCTCGCCCCGGGGTCCGGCGCCAGCGCCACGCTCGACCTCCCCGCGACCGTGACGGACGCGGGCGGCCTGGCGAGCGTCATCGCCACGCCGAACGCCGTCGCGGGCCCGTACGCCATCGAGGTCTGGTCGGGCCCGGCCATCGCCTCCATCAGCCTGGTCAACGCGCCGGACGTCCCCGCCGCCCTCCTCGCCGGGGCCGGGGTCTCGGGCCAGGCGGCCGTCGCCGGCGGCCCGGCGTTCGCCGCGGCCCTCGCCGTCATCGCCGTGGACCAGTTCGCCAACCCCGTCCCCGGCGTCACCCTGGCCTACGCGGCGCCGCTCTCGGGCCCGTCCGCCCTGCTCGCGCCGGGGGTGGCGGTCACGGACGCGCTCGGCGTCGCCGCGGTGGTGGCCCACCCCGGCACCGTCGCCGGCTCGTACGTGGTCGACGTCACCTCGGGCGCCCTCGAGGTACCGATCGGCCTCACCAACCTCCCGGCGGCCCCGGCGACGGTCGCGGCCGACGCGGGCTCGACTCCCCAGGCGGCGACGGTGGGTGGGACCGCCTTCGCCCAGCCGCTCGGCGCGCTGGTGCGGGACGCCTACGGCAACCCGGTCCCGTCGGCGACGGTCTCCTTCGCCGCGCCCGGCGCCGGCGCGACCGCCGCCCTGTCGGCCACGTCCGCCGTCACCGACGCCGCCGGCCACGCCCAGATCACGGCCCAGGCCGGGAGCGTGGCGGGCTCCTACGCGGTGATCGCCTCCGTCCCCGGCGGCGCGTCCGCCACCTTCCGCCTCGCCAACCTGGCCGGGAGCCCGGCCGCGATCCAGGTCGTCTCCGGCGACGGTCAGCACGCCAGCGTGGAGGGGGCCTTCGCGGCGCCGCTCGTCGTCGCGGTGGTCGATGCCTTCGGCAACCCCGTCCCGGGGAGCCAGGTCGCCTTCGCCGTCCCGGCCTCGGGCGCCTCGGCCACGCTCTCCGCCCAGACCGCCCTCGCCGACGAGAACGGCCAGGCGAGCGTGGGGGCGACGCCCGGCACGGTCGCCGGCCCGTACGCCGTCACCGCCAGCGCCGCTGGGGTCTCGGCGCCGGCCACCTTCTCGCTCGCCAACGACCCGGGCCTGCCGGCCAGCGTCACCGTCGACCCGGGCGCGTCGGCGCAGTCGGCGCAGGTGGGCGCGCCGTTCCCGGCCGCGCTGAGCGTGACCGTCACCGACCAGTACGCGAACGCCGTCCCCGGCGTCCCCGTGGCCTTCTCGGTGCCCGGCTCGGGGGCCACCGCGACCCTCTCCGCGGCCTCGGACGTCACGGACGCCGGCGGCCACGCCCAGGTGGGCGCCACGGCCGCGACCGTGACCGGGTCCTACTTCGCCACCGCGTCGATCGCGGACGGTCCGTCCGCGGCGCTCTCGCTCACGAACACCGCGGGCGCGCCGGCCACGCTCCTGGCGGTCTCGGGCGACGGCCAGCACGCCACCGTGGCGAGCGCCTTCGCCGGGCCGCTCGTGGTCGCGGTTGCGGATGCCTACGGGAACGCCGTGCCGGGCTCGCCGGTGAGCTTCCAGGCGCCCGCGTCCGGCGCGTCGGCCGACCTCGCCGCCACCTCGGTGACCACCGGACCCGACGGGACGGCCAGCGTCGCGGGGGTCGCCGGCACGGTGGCCGGCGGGTTCCAGGTCACGGCGCACGCCACGGGCGCCGTCGCTCCGGCGATCTTCTCGCTCGTCGACGACCCGGGCGCCCCGGCCTCGGTCACGGCGAGCCCGGCCGCGGCGAGCCAGACCGCCCAGGTCGGCACGTCCTTCGCGGCGACTCTCGCCGTGACCGTGAGGGACGCCTACGGGAACGCCGTGCCCAACGTCGCGGTCTCGTACGCCGTCCCCTCGTCCGGCCCCGGGGCCAGCCTCACCTCCGGCGCGGCCTCCACCGGTCCGGACGGCGTGGCGAGCGTCTCGGCGACGGCCAACACCGTGTCGGGCGCCTACCCGGTGACCGCCTCGGTGGAGGGGGTCTCGACCCCGGCTGCCTTCTCCCTCGCCAACCAGCCCGGCGCGCCGGGCAGCATCGCCGTGACCGCCGGCGGCGCCCAGAGCGCGGTGGTCGACGCCGCATACGCCAGCCCGCTCGAGGTCGTCGTCCGCGACGCATACGGCAACGTGGTCCCCGAGGTCACGGTCACGTTCTCCGCGCCGTCGTCGGGGGCGACCGCGCTGCTCTCCGCCCCGGCGGTCTCGACCGGCGCCGACGGCAAGGCCTCGATCACCGCCACCGCCGGCACCGTCTCCGGGCCGTTCCTGGTCACCGCCGGCGCCGACGGCGTCGGCGCCCCGGCCCAGCTCGCCCTGACCAACCTCCCGGGCGCCCCGGCCTCCCTGGTCGCCTCGCCGAGCTCGAGCGGCCAGTCGGCCCGCGTCGGGGATCCGTTCGCCGCGCCGCTCGCCCTCACCGTCCTCGACGTCCACGGCAACCCCGTGCCCGGCGCCGCGGTGGCCTTCGCCTGTCCGGCGGACCCGGTCACCTGCTCGCTCGACCAGCAGGACGCCGTCTCCGACGCCGCGGGCCGCGCGGCGGCGAACGCCACCGCCGGCGAGCGGCCTGGCAGCCTGACCGTCGCCGCCTCGCTCGGGTCGCTCCCGCCCGTGACCTACCAGCTCGCCAACCTGGTGGGCCTGCCTGGCACCATCGCCGCGGTGTCGAGCGTTGCCCAGAGCGCCCCGGTCTACGCCGCCTACGCCGCGCCGCTCGCGGTGGTGGTCAAGGACCGCTTCGGCAACGTCGTGCCGGACGCGGCGGTCTCCTTCGTGGTGGGCTCGACCGGCGCGCAGTCGGTCGTGCTCAGCGCCGCCTCCGCCACCACCGACGCCTCCGGCGCGGCGCAGGTCACGGCCACGGCCAATTCGGCGAAGGGGGCGGTCTCGGTCAGCGCCTCGGCCCAGGGGGTCGCCGCGCCGGCGGTCTTCACGCTCACCAACAACTCGATCGCGACCCAGCTCGCGGTCGACATCGGCCTGCCCGTCTACGGGACCGTGATCCGCCAGGACGGGATCACCCGCCTCGACGTCGCCGTCGGCCCGAGCGCCGGCGGGGGTGCGCCGAGCGGCACGGTCACGCTCCACGCCTCCCGGGCGGTGCGGCTGGTGCCCGGGCAGGCCGGCGTCTCGCAGGTCGGGGACGCGGTGATCGCGACCCTGGCCGGAGGCAAGGCCAGCGTGAACGTACAGGTGATGGGCTGGCGGTCGCGCACGCTGCAGGCCGACTACACGCCCGACGCCGCGGGCGCGCTCACCTTCGACCCGTCCACCACCACCGTCGGCGTCCGGGCGGACGCGCCCGAGCAGTCCAACGGGGGCGGCGGCTGCTCCACCGGCGGCGGCGGTGCCTCCACGCTCCTGCCGCTGGCGCTCCTCGGCCTCGTCTTCCTGCGCCGGCGTGGCCGGCGCGGGGCGGCGAGGACGGCCGCCGTGGCGGCGCTGCTCGCGGCCGCGATCACGCCTGGCGTCGGCGCCGCCCAGGTGGACGTCGGCCTCCGGCTCGGCTTCGGGCTCGCCGGCGGGAGCGCGGCCAAGGGCAGCGCGATGTCCGACACCCTGAAGAGCGCCGTCCCCGTTCAGCTGGACGTCGCCTACCGGCTCCTGCCCAGGCTCGGCCTGGGCGGGTACGGGTCCTGGGCCCCGGCCCAGGTCGGCTCCATCTGCGATGGGGCGTCGTGCAGCGGTCAGGTGGTCCGGCTCGGCCTGCAGGCCAGCTGGCAGTTCGACCGCGTGCTGGGCGTCTCGCCCTGGGCGGGCGGCGCCGCCGGCTACGAGTGGGGCGGCTACCGGGCGAAGAGCGGCGGCGACCAGCTCGACGTCACCTCGCGCGGCCTGGAGCTCGGGCTGCAGGGCGGAGCCGACTGGCGCGTCCTCGATCAGCTCTCGGTCGGTCCGTTCCTGGCGATGAGCCTGGGCCGATACGACCAGCTGGACGTGAAGAGCCCGCTCGGCAGCTCGTCGGGCGCGCTCCCGGCCACGGCGGTCCACACCTGGATCACGGTGGGGGTGCGCGGGACGTTCGGGTTCACGCACCTGTTCGGCGCGACGGCCACCGCCGCGGTCGCCGAGCCGGGCGGGCCCGCTCCCTGAGGCGAGCCGTCCGAGGTCGCTCCGGCCGCGCCCGGGATCGCCGGGCGCGGGCGCGTTCACCTCGCGAGGAGCAGCGCCGTCCGGCTCCGGCCGATGGCAGGTCCCGGCTCGCGGCGCAGGCCGGCGCCCTCCGCCGCAGCGAGCGTGGCCTCGAACGCCGTGGCGCCGACGTGGCCCGACGGCTCGGCGACCAGGACCTTCCCGCCGGGGGCGAGGACGCGGCGCATCGCCTCGAAGAAACGCCCGGCGTCGGGCAGCTCGTGGACGACGGCGAAGGCGAGCACCAGGTCCACCTTGCCCGCCAGGTCGTCGATCCCCAGCGACTCGGCGCCGGCCTGGCGGGTCTCGATCCGTCCGGCCAGTCCCGCCTTCGCCGCGCGCCGCCGGAGGCCGTCGAGCATCCGCGGCTGGACGTCCACCGCCACCACCCGCCCCCCCGGCCCCACCCGCCGCGCCAGCTCCAGGGTGAAGAACCCCATCCCCGGCCCGGGCTCGAGCACCGTCATGCCCTCCCGCACGTGCGGGGCGAGGATCCGGGCAGGGTCCTGCATGAGCTTCCGGAGGGGACTCGCCAGCAGGTAGCCCAGCCACCAGGGACAGACGCGATGACCCATTCCGACCCTCCTCTTCCCCCAGGCCCCCGGCAGAGGAGCCTCGGGCCGGATCATCGCCAAGGCGGCTGCCTGGCGTGTTGCGGTCTCGTGACGAAGCGTGTCACCCCGTGGCCCGCGCCTGCGCGGCCTGCATCAGCCGGCGCGCTGCCCTCGCACCGTGAGCACGGGGATGGGGGCGAGCCGGACCACCCGCTCTGCGACGCTGCCCAGGAGCGCGTGGGCGACGCCGCGGCGGCCGTGCGTGCCGAGGACCAGGACGTCCGCCTTCGTCTCCGCGGCGGCCGCGAGGAGCTGCTCGAGCGGCGCTCCGACCTTCACCATGCCCCTCGCCCCCGGGCAGGCGTCGCGGAGCGACGCGAGCAGGGTCCCCATCGTCGCCTGCGCCTCCTTCTCGACGGCGGCGTAGACCTCGGTGGGGAGCGGCAGCTCCGCGTAGGCCGGGACCTCGCAGGCGTGGACGACGGTGAGGAGCGCGCCGGTGTCGCGCGCCAGCGACACGGCGAGCTCGACCGCTCGGCGGGAGGTCTCGCTGAAGTCGGTCGCCGCCATGACGTGCTTGAAGGTGGCCATCGGGTCTCCCTCCCTCAGGTTGGATCTTCCACCCTGCGTGCGCCTTCCGATCCCCAAGGGCGGTGGCCAAGGCGGGGCGCGGCCCTTCGCCCTAGCCGCAAGCGGGTTGCCACCCCCGGCGCGCGTGTCAGGAGCGGCCTCAGCGATCGGCTCGCCGGTGCCATCGCGGCGGCTGCCCGACCGTCTGCCCGGGCGCCGGTCCGGCTCATCTAGGGGGCGCAGATCCTCCGCCGCCACCAGCGCCAGCGCGTGGCGGCGGGGATCGTAGAGGTACGTGCCGCTGGCCAGGGCGACGTAGACGTCGATCTCCTGGGAGTCGCTGGCCGAGGCCGCGGTCCTGCCCGGGAGCCCGAAGGGTCCCTGCCTCCGTTCACCCCGCAGGCGGCCCAGAGGAGATCCGACAGCCGCTGCAGGGAGAGCGTCCCGGCGCCGATCTCGCGCGTGGTCCGGCGCAGCCGAAGGGCGCGCGCGAGCGAGGCCGACGGCGCGAGCGCGGGGCGGGGCAAGCGGATGGGCTCGAGCGCGGGCGGGCGCCCCGTCGAGCTCCGGCGGACGGGCTCTTCACGGACCATCGCGGCCTCCCGGCGAGAGGGGCGGTCGATCATAGCCCCGGCCTCGGCGAGCGGGGGGGGCGTCCTCGCCCGGCCACCGACTCCGCCCCCCCCACTCGCGGGCGCCCGCTCACCTGATGGTCGCCTTCACGCTCTCCCGGGCGCAGGTCCCCGCCGCCCATTCCCGCAACTCCGGGTGCGATCCCCGCCAGTCCCGCTCCGGCTGCCGCAGGTCCAGGTAGAGCAGCGCGCTGACGAGCGCCAGGTCGGCGAGCGTCAGGGCGGCGCCCTCGCACCAGGCCCGCTCCCCGAGAAGGCGCGCGGCCAGGGCCAGGGCGCGGCCGATGGCGTTCCCGTGGAGGGCGAGCGTCGCCGGGTCCTGCCGGGCCGCCGGGCGGAGCGACTCGACGCGCATCACCACCGCCGAGTCCATGATCCCGTCGGCGAGCGCCTCCCAGCGCCGGACCCGCATCCGCGCCAGCGGGTCGGCGCGGGGGATGAGGATCGGCAGGTCGTTCAGCGCGTCCAGATACTCGCAGATGACCGGCGAGTCGTAGACCGCCGTCCCGTCGTCGAGGAGCAGCGTCGGGATCCGGCCGAGGGGGTTGGCCTGCAGCACCGGGCTGCCCGGCTCCCGCGGCGGAGAGACCACGTAGGCGTGCGGCAAGCCCTTCTCCAGCAGCACCAGGCGGACCTTGCGGGTGTAGGGGCTGGTGTCGGAACCGAGGAGCTTCATCCGGGGCACTCCTCCCTCGAGGGCGCGCGGCGCGGGACGGCCGGCGGCTCCCGCGCTATACACCGGGAGCGACGGGAGGTTCCATGCGAACGCGGCGGCTCGGTGGGGGGTTGGAGGTCGGGGCGCTGGGGCTCGGCTGCATGGGGATGACCCACGCCTACGTGCGGCCCGAGGACGTGGACGAGGCGGAGGCCATCGCCACCATCCACCGGGCCCTCGAGCTGGGCGTCACCCTGCTCGATACGGCCGAGGTCTACGGGCCGTTCACCAACGAGACCCTGGTCGGCAAGGCCATCCGCGGCCGCCGGGACCGGGTGGTCCTGGCGACCAAGTTTGGCATCCACGGCGGCCCCGACGGCAGCCCCGGGAACGCCCGGCGCGTGGCCGAGGCCTCGCTGCGGCGCCTGCAGGTCGAGGTGATCGACCTCTTCTACCTGCACCGGAAGGACCCCAAGGTGCCCATCGAGGAGTCGGTGGGTGGGATGAAACGGCTGGTGGAGGACGGCCTCGTCCGCTTCATCGGGCTCTCCGAGGTGGGGTCGGACACGCTTCGGCGCGCGCACCGGGTCCACCCCATCGCCGCCCTGCAGAGCGAGTACTCGGTCTTCGAGCGCGGCGTGGAGGAGCGGATCCTCCCCGCCTGCCGCGAGCTCGGGATCGGCTTCGTGCCCTTCAGCCCGCTCGGGCGCGGGTTCCTCGCCGGCGCCTTCAAGGACGAGCGGGAGCTCGGCCAGGGGGACTTCCGCCACAACGTCCCACGGTTCGCGCCGGAGAACGCCCGGGCCAACGAGGCGATCCGCGAGGTCGTCCGCCGCGTGGCCGCCCGCCGGGGCGCCACGCCGGCCCAGGTGGCGCTCGCCTGGGTCCTCTCCCGGGGCGAGGACGTGGTGCCCATCCCCGGCACGCGCCGGCGGGCGCGGCTGGAGGAGAACCTCGGCGCCCTCGACGTGGCGCTTCTGCCCGAGGACCTGGCCGAGCTCGAGCCGCTCGCCGGCCGGGTGGCGGGGGATCGCTACCTGCCCGCCATGATGTCGGCGGTGGAGCGCTAGCCGGGAGGGGGCGGCCGGTCAGGGCTCGATCGGCTCGGCCGGCTCGCTCCGCGGCGCCGTACACGGCGAGCGCCCGCGCCGAGGATGGGCGCACGCTCGACGTCGTGCCGAACGTGTCCCCTTGGCACGGGATGCGCGTCGCGCCGACGCCGCGCCGGCGCGACGCGGCCCGCTCCACGCCGCGGATCCGATCCCGTAACGTCACTTCCTCCCGCTCGGCGCTGGGCTACGGTGCGTCCGGCCCGGGAGGCGCGTAATCAACCCGTGAGCGCGGGGTGGCGCGTTCTCCCGGGCCTTTCGTCGACGAGGTCGGCCGGCCGGCGGAGGAGCAGGCCCCGGGTCGCGTTCGCCGTCAGACCGCCCGGGCGGCGCTCGCGCCACCGTCGCCGGCGGGGAGAACGGCGAGCCTCCCGCCCATCAGGTCCGCCAGGGCGCTCCGCACGGTTCCCCGCGCCCCGCCGAAGACGGGGATCTCGCGGCGCGCGATACGGACGAGCGTGCTCGCCTCGATCTCGTCCGCGATCACCACGTCGATGTTGAGGTCGCCGAGGATGTCGCACGGGTCGCAGCCGCGGTCCCGTTGCCGCTGGGTCGAGTTCGGGATGGCGAGATAGGCGAGCGAGTCCGCGTCCACGAGCAGGAACATCGGCGATGCCGCGAACGTCCGCGAGAGCGGGCTCTGGATGCCGCGGTTCTCCTCGATCGGGATGCAGATGATCTTCATCGCTGCGCCCTTTCGCCGCAGGGAGAAGGTGGCCGTTTCCTGGCTCGGGATCCCCGCCAGCTCGCCGCCGAGCGCTTCCTTGCGCGTGCCGTGCCCGGCGGGCTGGCCTCGGGAACCGCGCACTTGGCGCGCGCCCCTGACACGGGGCCGCAACGTTTCGTGTCGCCCCGGCGCAGCGCGTTTCAGCGCGAGACGGGACGTGGTCGACGCGAAGCTTGATGGGGGCGAGCCGAAGAACTCCCCCCCCGCCGAGCCCTCCGTCAGCCGAGGACCGGCTCGCTCTCCGTCACCATCCTCCGCTCCCCGCCTCGGCGGGCGACCATCGCCTCGAGCCTGGCGCGCATTCCCGGTTGGATGTCCAGCGCGGATGCCGGCGCGCTCGCCAGCGCCTGGGCGGCGAAGTCGCCGAGGCCGTCCAGGGTCCGGTGCAGCGCGATCCGGATCCCGCCCGCGGAGACCACGAAGGCGTTTGCCTGGACGTCGAACCGGATCTCGGCGACCTCCTGCCAGGCGAGCCGGGCCCGGCGCCGGCCGAGGAAACGCTGCTCGAGGCCCGTCTCGGTGACGAGGACGCTTCCCCCGAGCCGGAGGAGCGTCGGGGAGAGGACGAGGAGCGTCATGAGCGTCCTCATCGGGATGAAGGTGCGTCCGTGGAACGACCAGGCCTCCTCCGCTCCGACCAGCGCGACCACCGCCGCCACCCCCACCAGCAGCGACCGCCGTACCTCGGGCCGGAAGCCCACCCGGACACCGCCGCCCTCCCGGAAGCCGACGGGGTGCGGCCTCCGGTTCCGGACGCGTGCGTCGACCAGGGTCGCGCCGTGAGGGCGTTGAACCAGCGCCCGGCGCCCGCGGCCTCGTGGAGGCTTCCTGTGCGACCTCGGCACGGGCGGGGGGGCCGCGCTCGCCGCGGCTGCGCTCACCGGGTGCGTCACCCACCATCCCTCGGACGTCTACGTGGCCGGGTGGGAGTCGAACGGCACGGTCCAGGTCGCGACGCTCTGGAAGAACGGCTCCCCGATCGCGCTGAGCGACGGGATCCACGGTGCGCTGGCCACCGCCATCGCGGTCTCGGGGCAGGACGTCCACGTGGCTGGCGGCGTGGACGGCGGCACCGCGGACGTGGCGACCACCTGGCGGAACGGGGTGGCGGTCCCGCTCACCGACGGGACCGTGCAGGCCTTCGCCGAGGCGATCGCGGTCTCGAACGGCAGCGTCTACGTGGCCGGCTACGAGGGGCCCGCGGCGCGCGTCTGGAAGGACGGCGTCCCGACGACCCTGTCGACGGGGACGAGCGGCGCCAACGCCCTCTCCATCGCGGTGTCGGGAGAGGACGTCTACGTGGCTGGGTACGAGGTCGAGGGCACCGAGGTCTCCCCGGGCTCGTTCCTCTTCACCCAGGTGGCCAGGTACTGGGTGAACGGGGTGGTCCACGTGCTCTCCGACGGCACCAGCCCGGCCGTCGCCTCGGCCATCGCCGTCTCCGACGGTCACGTCCTGGTCGCGGGGTGGACCGCCTCCGGATCGAAGCTGGTGGCCACCCTCTGGAGGGACGGCATCCCCACGTACCTGACCGACGGGCTCTTCGGCGCCAAGGCGGTCGCGCTGGCGGTGGGCCTCGAGGGCGTCCTGGTGGCCGGGGGGGAGAACGACGGGAACGTCGACGTCGCCAAGGTCTGGACGAACGGCGTCCCGACGGACCTGACTTACGGCGCGAGCCAGTCCTTCGCGAAGGCGGTGGCGGTGGACGGCGGCGACGTCTACGTCGCCGGCTACCAGGGGTCGGTGGTGACGTACTGGAAGAACGGGGCGCCGGTGGCGCTCACCGACGGGAGCGTCGATGCCGATGCGCGCGCCATCGCGATCATCGCCCGCTGAGGCGGGGCGGCTGCTGCGCGGCCTCCTCGCCGCGGCGCTGCTGCCGGCCTGCGCCGGGGGCGGGAGCGGGAGCGGGGCGCCGCCGGAGATCCTCGAGCAGCCGGGGGACACGGCCGCGTTCGTGGGCGAGACCGCGGTCTTCCAGCTCCACGCCTCCGGCACCGGCGGCCTCACCTACCAGTGGCGCCGGAACGGCGTCGACCTTCCCGGGGCCACCGACTCCCATCTCGTCACGCCCCCCGCCACGCTCGCGGACGACGGCACGATCTACTCGGTCTTCGTCGTCAACCTCGGGGGCGGGAGCCTCGAGAGCCAGCCGGCGCGCCTCTCCGTCTTCCCGCCCCTCGATCTCCGGTTCCAGGGGATCGGCGCGCCATTCACGCTGAGCTACGACGTCTTCGGGTATCTCCAGGCCTCGACGTACTCGGCGGAGACGACGACCTACGGGTCGGGGCATGGAACGCCGCTGGTGCTCCCGGGCTACTGCGGGTCGAAGCGTCGTACGCGAGCTGCGGCTGGCCCCAGTACGTCGCTCCGGCGCCGGGGATGACCACCGTCTACCACTCGGGGCGGGTCGAGGACGTCGGGGGCTGGGCCGCCGGCCTGGCTCCGGACTCGGTGGTCACCTCGCTCGACCTCGAGGAGGCGGCGGGGGTCTACGCGGCGTCGCTCGCCCAGACCACCCAGACCGGCGCCTTCTCCTCCGCGCTGGGCACCGCTGCGCCCGACGCGCTCCAGGCCGCCGCCTCCGCAGAGGCCGCCCAGGGGCGGGTGATCACCGCCGCCTCCTTCCAGGGCGGCCTGATCGGCTACGTCTCCACGGCCTGGTCGCGCGACCCGGCCACGGTCTACGAGGCTCGCACCGTCGTCACCACCTTCGACCAGGTGCAGGTGGAGGCGATCGGCCTCGCGGCGGAGGGCTACCTGCTCACGGCCGCGGGGGCGGGGAACGGCGGCGCGAACGGCTACGTGCTCGTCGGCACGCGGGTGCAGGGGAGCTCGAGCCCGAGGTCGATCAGCTTCTCGAGCGACATCGGCGCGCTGCAGCGCTGCGTCGTGGTCGGCGACCTGGTCGACCCCGCGCACACCAGCGATCTCGTGATCTGCCAGCGGTAGCGGCGTCCTCGTCGCGGCGCCGTCCCCTCAGCCGAGCAGGCCGAGGTACCCCGCGGGACCGGGCGCGTAGCCGGGGAAGACCGCGTCGACGCGATCGCAGCCCAGGTGGCGATCGACCACCTCGGCGAGGACGAGCCGGAAGTCGGTGGTGACGGCCAGATCCCGGCCCTCGTGGAGCTGCTCCGGGGCGAGCCCGGGCCAGCGGCCGTACACCGCCCCTCCGCGGACGGGTCCCCCGAGCACGAGCATCACGTTGCCGTGGCCGTGATCGGTCCCGCGCGATCCGTTCTCCCGCGCGGTGCGTCCGAACTCCGAGAGCGCCACCAGCACCGTCTCGCCGGCGGCGTCCCCGAGGCCTTCCCAGAAGCGCTCGAGCGCGCCGGCGAGCTCCCGGAGCCGGTTCGCGAGCTGCCCCTCCGCGCCCCCCTCGTTCACATGGTGGTCCCAGCCGCCCGCGTCGGCGAAGGCCAGGCGGATCCCGGGATCGGCGCGGAGGAGCCTCGCCAGGCGAGGGAGCGCCTGCCCGAGCGCGCCGCCGCCGCCCGGGGGCGGCGCGCCCGCGCCCTCGAGCGCCCCGAGCCTCGCGGAGGCGAGGAACGCCTGCCGCGCCTCCTCCCGGAGCGGGGCGTCCAGGCTCCTCTCGTACATCGCCCGCACCGCCTGCTCCTCCCGTGCGTCCCGGCCGCCGCGCGTGCCGGTGCCCAGGGCGAAGCTCCCGCCCGGACCGGCCAGGATCCGCGGGACGGTGCTCCCGGCCGAGACCGCGCAGAGCGGGGCCGCGCCGCAGCCGACCCGCCGCCCGCAGCGGTCGAGCCAGCCGTCGGGCGTCGACTTCACGCCGGGCGTGCCCGACTCCATGTAGTCCTGGGCGTCGAAGTGCGAGCGGGTCGGATCCGGGGAGCCAGCGGCGTGGACCAGCGCCAGGTGGCCGCCCCGGTAGAGTGGCGCGAGCGAGGCGAGGGCCGGGTGGAGGCCGAAGCAGCCGTCCAGGTCGAGCACCTGGTCCCGGGGCACGGCGATCGAGGGGCGCAGCGCGTAGTACCCGGGATCGCCGTGGGGGACGACGACGTTGAGTCCGTCGATCGCGCCGCGGAGGAAGACCACCACGAGCCGCTTCCCGGGCGGCCCGCCGGCGAGCGCCGCGCGGGCGAGGCCGGGGGCGCCCACGGCCGCGGCGGCCGCCCGGAGCCCCCGCTTCACGAAGTCGCGCCTGGAGAGGGTCACGGGGGTCGGCCTCCGGGCGGGCTACCGGCGCTGGAACTCCGGGGAGGAGAGCAGCAGGGCCACGGCGAGCTCGAGCGGATCGCCCCCTGGCCGTGGCCGCCGCCGCGGGTCGGCAAGGGCCTC
>Ga0335082_10005231_pt1 | contig 14182 bp, 11 predicted proteins | sample Lox_Sample_41_FD_206718 | JGI IMG/M metagenome (GOLD analysis project Ga0335082, IMG submission 206718) | Soil microbial communities from Loxahatchee National Wildlife Refuge, Florida, United States - Lox_Sample_4.1 | ecosystem: Environmental > Terrestrial > Soil > Wetlands | place: USA...
AGCTTCTTGCCGGCATCGAAGTGATTCTCGGCCTTGAAGATTCTTCCATCCACCTCAAGGGCACGCTGGGGAACGGAAAGAGTTCGATCCACTAAGTCTGGCGCCCGATGGGACTCTTCATAGAAAGCGACCTGCGGCGGTTCTTCAATCGCAAGTCCGGCAGCGATGGGTGTGGCGGGCAGGAACGATAGCCGGAACGTTTGCTGCTTGCTCGACAGGCAACCTGTCAGCGAGAAAGCAAGTGATGTGACAACGAGCGACAGCAAGACCGCACGGCGGTGAGTTTGGGTCATCGTTGTGCCAGAAAAGAAATAATCACGATCCAAGACTCTATAATAGTCGAGCGGCCGGGGTCAAGATTGGTTAGGCCCTTAAAATAGTAATACGTCTTACAGATCAAGCCTGTATGAATCTATCGGGCAGATGAGGGTATTTCTGTAGGCCAGGCCAATTCACTCTCTTCCTTGTTCTTGAAGTTTCGTTTGGAAGTCAGCAAGCTCTTGGCCATCTTTGCGGCTGGCTCGCGGAGTTGTATTGCTGCGCTTCGAACGCGATATCGACACCCACCGAATCGGGGAATTTCCCTTTCGGTGGGGCATTTCCCGCAACTCGGCTGTTTCACCAGACTGATGTCCCTGGTGTAGGGGCGTTAGTAGATCGCCTTGCCCGGTGGCGTCGAGGCAAAACAGCTCCTCACCCGCGCCGCGAACGACATCACCAGCGAAATCGGCCGGAGTCGGGGTCATGACCGAACAGAATGGTAAGCTGGCCACCACTCAAATAAGGTGCGAGCATCGCTTGGAGGACCGCAAGCGCGATGCGCGGCTCGTGCCATAATCCGGGAGACCCAGTCTCGTCAGGCGGCCGCGCATCCTCCAACACCGCCTCCAATGACAGCGATGTCACAGTTCAGCTCCTTGGCTGCGCGACGCGGAGACATGAGCGCAGCAAGTACGCCAAGAAACAATCGGCGATTCATTTTTTTGGACCAACCAGCCGATGCCTGCGCTACGATTTTACTGGATGGCCTTCATCAGTGTTTCCGGCGAACCGGGTTGCCGGCATGAGGAATTGGCTCGCATCATCACGCAACGTCTGAGTTGCGAACAAGTGAATGAGTCCCGGCTGTGCGAGTTGATCACAGCCGAGTTTGGCGCTGCGACCGGCATTCCCGATAAGGCTTGGGCTCACCTGGCGACGTCGATCCTGGCCAAGTTGGGTACCCAACATCATCTGGTGATCTCGAGCACCGGATCGGAGCTGCTGTTCCGCAATCTTCCGGGAGTTCTCCGCGCGCACGTGGTAGCGCCGGAGTCGCGCCGGCTTGGAAATCTGATGGTGGACCGCAGGTTGGAGCGCCCGGAAGCAAAGGTGATCCTGCGGCAGATGGAGACCGAACAAGCGGCGATGCGGAAACGACGTTTCGGCGGCCTCGGTCGACGGATCGAGACTTATGACCTGGTGACAAATGCCGAAGCGCTCGCGACCGAACAGATGGCAGACGTGGTCGAATCCGCAGTGAAGGCAAAGGCGCTGCTGGAGTCCGGCCTGCTCTCGCCCGCGGCCGAGGCCCAAGTCCAGTTCCAGGTGAGGCTCAAGCTGGCGCGCTACGGGATTGTTCCTCCCGACCGCGTTACTCTGACGCGCAAAGAGTTCGGCCACCCGAGCGAAGAGGTCTTCGCCAACCTGTTGGATTTCTACCGCATCGCCTGGGATTATGAACCGCGCAGCTTTCCCTTGCAGTGGGATAAGGACGGTAAGGTACTGGAGGCGTTCACCCCTGACTTTTACCTGCGGGAATTCGATCTTTACGTCGAATTGACTACCATGAAGCAGGCCAACGTGACCAAGAAGAATCGCAAGATCCGGCTACTACGCACCATCTATCCGCACGTGAATATTCAAGTTTTCTATCAGAAGGACGTTCAGGACCTGGTGATCAAGTACGGTTTGCCGGAGCGGCTGGCGCAATGAGCGAGCCTGTGATCGAAAGGGTCCTGTTCACCGAAGAACAGCTCGACCAGCGTATCCGGGAGGTCGCCTGCGAGATATCGACAAAATATGCCGGCCGGGAGCTGAAGCTGATCGGTGTACTGAAGGGCTCGGTGTTCTTCTTGACAGCACTCGCGCGGGAGCTGACCGTGCCGGTGAAGATCGACTTTCTTGCCGTTTCGAGTTTCGTGAATCAGAAGGGCGGAGCACCGGGAATGGTGCGGATCGCCAAGGATCTGGACGAGAGCATCGAGGGGGAAAACGTGATGCTCGTGGAGGACATCGTCGACACTGGGTTCACCACGCGCTATCTCCACCAGCACCTGGCCGGTCGAAGCCCGAATTCTCTAGCAACCTGTACACTGCTGGATCGCACTCCTCGGCGCCTGGTGCAGGTTCCCCTGGACTACCGCTGTTTTGAGATCCCGGATCGCTTTGTGGTGGGTTTCGGCCTGGACTATAAACAGCTGTACCGCAATTTGAAATATATCGGCGTCCTGGAAATGGGTCTGAGTGCGCGGGACCAAGAGCGTGCCAGCTGAGAGCCCATAGCTAACAGCCTCGCCTCCTCAAACAATCGTCTACCCGGCCGAAGAGACGGGTGTGAAGCCTTTCGTCTATGCCATAGGTTTTCTTGTGTCTGCGGGCATCGGCCATTGTCAGGATCCGCCGGGCGAGGACGGCGGTGCGCCCGCGACTGGCAAGCCGGAGTCGGTCCTCTTCGAAACTCTCCCAGTGGTTGAGGCGGCATCGTTGCATGCTCAAAGCCTACTCGAGGCCCCGGCCAGCGTTACGGTGATTACCGCCGAAGACATCCGGCGCCGCGGTTATCGAACGCTAGCAGACGCGCTCTCGGATGTGCGGGGCATGTACGTGAGTTACGACCGGGCTTATCACTACGTCGGATTACGAGGCTTCTCGGTTCCGGGCGACGACAATTGCCGGTTTCTCATCATGATCAATGGACATTCGATGACCGAGAACGTGCTCGATTCGGCCAATTTTTTCGGTCAGGATTTTGGGCTGGATATGGGCCTGATCAAGCGCATCGAAATTATCCGAGGCCCCTCCTCGGCTCTCTATGGCACAAATGGCATGTTCGCCACGATCAACATCGTCACCAAATCTCCGGTCGAATATGAGCCCTTACGCGTGTCAGTCGAGTTCGACAATTTCGGTGAGCGCAAGACGCGAATCTCCACTTCGCAGTATCTGGGAAAAGGCGCCAACCTGCTCATCTCGGCATCGGTCTTCAACAACGCGGGACAAGATCTCTACTTTCCGCAGTTCGACACGCCCTTAACCAACAACGGCTGGGCCGTGGGCATGGACGGCGAGAAAGGCTATCATACTTTCGCCAATCTCATCTGGCAAGGTTGGAGTTTCCTCGGCTACTTCAACAGTCGCGAGAAGATCATTCCTACGGGCTGGTACGGCACCGTTTTCAACGACGCGGGCACCAAAATGACCGATTCGCGCGGTTTCGTAGAATCCAATTATGAGCGAACGATTGGAGTAGAAGGAAAGCTTCGTTGGCGGACGTATTACGACCAATACCGCTTCAGCGGCCGCTACGACTTCGCCAGCGACGACGTAGTCCTCGACGGACGTAACGAAGTTAAGGGAGATTGGGTCGGCACCGAGCTTACCTATCGGTTTCCGGTGCGGGGGATCGGGTACATAACTGTCGGAAGTGACGCGGCTTGGGACCTGCGTGCACGTATGGTCGCCTACTATGCTACGCCTGGGCTCCCGGGCGCCCCTCCTGTCGATAGGCCGGATCGGTCACTGGCCGTGTTCTTCCAGGATGAATGGCAGCTCTCTCAGCGTTGGACCCTTTACGCAGGTGGACGATTGGACGATTCCAAGAATCACCAGCTCATTCTCACACCTCGCCTGGCGTTAATCTACCAACCATCCTCGCGAAGCGCCGTGAAGCTCCTCTACGGCCGCTCGTTTCGAGACCCGAGTCCCTACGAGCAGTTCTACGAAGACGGGATTTCACAAATTGCCAACCCTGCGCTGCACCCGGAGCGAATGCAGACCGTTGAGGTGGCGTTCGAGAGGCGGCTCGGCAAGAAGTTGGAGGTCCAGGCCAATGCGTACCACTATGGAATCGGCAACATGATCGCTGCCACGGTGTTGGACAATTTTCTGCAGCAGTATCGCAACGTCGCGGTAAGCCACTCAACGGGTATCGAGTTGGAGACGAGGGGAGAGTTGGCAAAGTGGCTCAAGTTTGACGCCAGCCTTGCGCTACAGGAATCTTCGGACGACACGAGTCCCGCCGTGAAGGTGAACTCTCCGGCGCGGGTTGGAAAATTCTTGGTGGAGACGCCCGTTTCCCAAGGACGCTGGTCCTTGAGCGGCGGATTGCAATACCTCAGCGAAAGAAGAACTTTAACTGGCAACCAGGTACCCGCTGCTTATCTGGTTAACTTGACTGCGAACCGCCGGTTGACCCGCGATGTGGAACTGCAGTTGGGAGCTCGGAACCTGTTCAACTATCGCTATTTGGATCCCGCCGGCACGGTACAGGCAATGGAGGCGCTCCAGCAAGATGGCCGCTGTGTCTTTGTCAAGCTGGTCTGGACCCCGCAACGGAAGAAGGATGAAGACAAGGCGGGCGCAACCATCCAAGCGCAATAAGGGCATGCGAGTAGGAGTCTCCATTTTCGCGATTGCGTTGGGTCTCGGTTTGGTTCCCAATTCAGCGGGCGGAGCTGACACTCAACTCCCGCGCGGAGATCAAACAACTGTTGTCATTGTCACTTCGTCCGTTGTCGATGCGTTTGAGGACGCCATCGCGGGCTTACGGCGGGGACTTGGTTCCGGAGTGAAAGTCGTGCTCGTCGATCTGGCAGCTAAGCCCGAGGGTTTGGCTGCTCAATTGGGAAACAGAGATGTCCGGCTCCTGGTCACCGTGGGCAACAATGCGCTGGACGCCGCTACGAAGTACGCCACCGCCCCGATTATCGCCACCATGGTCTTGCGCAAGGATCTGGATGCTTATCGATCGGGAACGCCCGCTGGAGCGGTGTTGCTGGATCTGCCCCTGACAGATGTCCTGTCGCAGCTGGCGGCTGTTTTCCCAGGCAAGACACGAGCAGGCATGATCCGCAATCCCGCTGCGACTGGCATTTCGGGAGCGACGCTGGTAGCGCAAGCCAAAGCTGCCGGAATGAGTTTGATAGTCGCCGACTGCTCGCGTCCGGAGGATCTGCTGCGTTCTTTTCTCTCTATGCGGGATCGAGTGGATTATGTCTGGGCGCCGCCTGATGGAACGCTCTACACCAGCGCCACTGTGCGGCCTCTCATCATGGCATCGCTCGAAAACCGTCTGCCCGCGGTTGGTTTCTCGGCGAGTTTCGTGCGGACGGGCGCGGTAGCAGGCGTGTATCCGGACTATGTCGAGGTCGGTTTACAAGCTGGTGAAATGGCGCGTAAGTACTTGACAGGCGCAGGCGGCCTCAGCAACGAGGGGCCCCGAAAGACTCGTCTCGCCGTCAATCCGCGCGTCGGGCGTCTGCTAGGCCTGAGGCCATTTCAAAAGGGTGAACCGACGGATGGGATTACGGTGATCCAATGACGCTTTTGGGTCGCTTGGCGAATCCCCGGCACAAAAGCTTGTTGATGCAAGCATCCGTCGCGAATCTGCTGGTGATGGCGGCGGCGGTAGTCGGCGGCGCATTATTGACGCTCTGGAATCAGCGTGCCAGCCTCAGCCAGCAGCTCGAGCTTCGCGCCCGGGCGTCGGCCGAATTTCTCGCCAGCCAGAGCGAGTTCCCGCTCCTGATCGGCAACCGGAGTGAGTTGCGCCGTGTCGCCGAATCGGCGGCAACCAATGAAGACGTACTGTATGTCGTTGTCGGCAGCGACGACGGATGGACCGAAGAAAGGGCTGGGCGTTTCTACGCGGAAAACCGTGCACTGTCTCCGGCTGCAGCTCCCGTCACGCGAGACGGTTCGCGAGTAGTGAACCGGGCGGGTAGTTTACCACGGCACGTCGAGGCGACGCACCTGGTTCAGCAGTCGACGGCGAAGGGCCTGCTGGACTGGGAGGGCGACCGGGGGCAGCCGAAGCGGCTCGGCTGGGTTCGAATTGGGCTCTCCATGGACAAGCAGGAAGCTCTTTTCATCCGGTCGGCCCGCGATGTCGTCGCAGCCGCGGTGATCGCGTTGGGTCTGGTCCTGCTGGTGCAGTATATCCAGATGCGCCGCCTGCTGCAGCCGTTGGTCCGTCTGATCGAGTTCACCCGAAAGGTGGCACAAGGCGACCTCACGCAAAGGGCGCCTTTAGGAGCATGGAACGAAGTGGACGATCTGTCCGCCGCGTTCAATGACATGGTTGCGCAGGTGCAAACATCGCAGAAAGCGCTTCTCAAACTGCTTGACCACGCGCAAGAGGCGAGCCGGCTGAAGAGCCAATTTGTAGCCAACATGAGTCATGAGCTCCGTACTCCGATGAACGGCATCATTGGCATGACGGAATTGGCGCTTGGCACGCAACTCAATCCCGTTCAGAAGGAATATATGGAAGGCGCCAGGGATTCGGCGCTCTCCCTTCTCACGGTCATCAATGATGTGCTCGACTTTTCTAAGATCGAGGCGGGCAAGATGGACGTCGAGAAGGAGCCCTTCGATGTTCGTGAACTGGTGGAGCAGGTTATGCGCAGCCTGGCCGTTCGAGCGCATCAGAAAGAATTGGAACTGGGGCTCGAGATCGCGAAGGATGTACCACGCTTCATCAAAGGCGACACCACCAGACTGCGACAAGTCCTGATCAATCTTCTGGGAAATGCTATCAAGTTCACTCCGCGCGGGGATGTTCTGCTTCGCGTAACCAGAGAAGCTGCAGGAGCGGAGGAGGTATTGCGGTTCCTGGTAGAGGATACCGGGATTGGTATTCCAGCAGACAAGATCCAAACGGTTTTCGAGGCCTTCACCCAGGCTGACGGATCTATGACGCGAATTCACGGCGGCACCGGTCTCGGTCTGGCAATCGCCAAGCGCCTGACTGGACTCATGGGCGGAACGCTGGGTGTCGAGAGCAATCTTGCCGAGGGCAGCCGATTCTTCTTCACAGTGCCTTGTAAGCAAGTGGATTCCAAAATCGCGGATCGGCCCGCTGCCACAGTAGAAGCACTCCAGGGGTTGCGCGTTTTGGCAGTCGACGACAATCCGACCAACCGGCGGATCCTGGAGGCGATGTTGGGCGGCGAGGGCGTCGAGGTGGTGATTGCAGAATCCGGCGCGGAGGCGTTGCGTCTGATGCACGCACACCAGGGTGTACGGCCATTTGAGTTAGTGATCATGGACGCTCAAATGCCTGGAATGGACGGCTTCACGACCGCCCAGCTGATCATGAAGGACGAGGAGTTGACCAAGCCAGTGATCATGATGTTGAGCTCGTCCGATTTGCAGAGCGACCTTCCGCGTTGCCGCCAAGTCGGAATCATCTGCCATGTGACCAAACCCGTGATGTTGGGCGAGCTGCGTGCCGCAATCCTGCGGGTGTTAGGAGCTGCGCCGGGGACTCAAAAAGTTCCGGAAGACCAGACCGTCAAGAACCTTCGTCAGCTTTCCATCCTTTTGGCGGAAGATAACGCGATGAATAAGAAACTCGCGACCAAGCTGCTTGAGAAACGGGGGCATAAGATCACACCGGTGTCTAATGGCCGCGAAGCTCTCGAGGCCCTAGAAACGACTGCCTTCGATCTTATTCTGATGGATGTGCAGATGCCGGAGATGGACGGTTTGCAAGCCACGGAGATGATCCGCGAGCGGGAACGAACAACCGGAGGGCACATCCCCATCCTCGCGCTCACCGCGCACGCCATGAACCACGATCATGACCGTTGCCTGGCTGTCGGCATGGACGGATTTCTTAGCAAGCCCTTCGAGCCACGGCGATTATATGAAGCCGTGGACAATATCGCTGGCGGCTGAGGACTATCCGGCAAACACCCGCACGCCGTTCAGATAGGTCTCGAGCACCTGAACTTCTTTGGTGGCATCGTCGTAACGGAATCGAACGAGGTCGGCGCGTTCTCCCGGATTCAGGCCGCGGCGCCTTCCGGCAATGCGACCTATCCGCGCAGGATTCCCGGAAGCCATGGTGAGCGCATCTCGCAGGCTCACTCCCGCCATGGTCATCACGTTACGAATGGCGTGATCCATTCGCAACGCCGAGCCTGCCAGGCGCGTTCCGCCGAGCATGCGCACGCTGCCGTCGGCGTGCAGTTCCACATCCACTTCGCCCAATTTGTATGGACCGGGAGCGCAGCCGGCGGGCATCACCGCGTCGGTAACCAGGATCGCTCTTTCGGAACCTTTGGCGCGCAAGGCAACACTGAGGAAGGACTTGCCGAGATGGATGCCGTCGACGATGAAGCTTGCGGCGAGCCGGTCCTCGGCCAGTTGTTCCCAGATGTAGTTAGGATGACGCGAGAGCGTGGAGTGTGCGCCATTGCCGATGTGTGTGGAACACGTTGCGCCCGCGCTAACCGCTGCCGCGATCTGTTCCGCGCTCGCTCCGGTGTGGCCGATGCTCGCGACCACGCCTTGGCGCACAACACTTTCGATGAATCGTGGCGCTTCCGGCCAATCCGGCGAGATGGTGATCAGACGAATGTTGCCCCGGGCGGCTTCCTGGAATCGTTGGAACTCGTCCAGATCCGGTGGACGCGCCCAGCGCCGCGGATGCGCACCGCGCGGGCCATCTTCCGGCGAAATGTACGGACCCTCGACGTGGAACGCTTCCATTGCTGCGCCTTCCGCCAGCGCTTCTTTGGCATTCGCCAGATTGCGGAGCGCGCCGCTCATGTCGTCCGGCGAGCCGGTGATGACAGTCGGAAAGAAACGAGTGACGCCAGTACTGAACAAAAGACGAATGGAGTGCGCAATGGATTCGTGATTCGCTGTAGGCGAATTGTAATCGACGCCGCCAAAGCCATTTACCTGAATATCAATCCAGCCGGGTGCGACGTAGACGGAATCGTTCGAAGGGGCGAGCAACGGCTCGACACTGTCGATCAGCTCTCCGAATGACACCGCGACTTCTTCATTGGTAGCAGGATTGATGCCACTACAATTCATGCATTCACCGGTTTATGCACAAGTTTCCCACAGGAAAACGAGTCTAAGTCTAAGAAGGTGTGTGAGGAAAAAAACTGTTGAAAAATCAGACTGCACGAGAAATAGATGTGGCTTTCCATTCAAATGCTTGATAGAAAAGAATGCAGATCCCCTGCGAGTGCGGTTCGGGCGGGTAATCTCGGGGGAGGTGGCCGTCAGAATCGCACTTGCGGATCGGATCCTTCCGCGGTCGTCCACTCATCTGGAAACACTTTGGACCCGTGGCCTCAAACGGTCACGGGTTCATTTTTTGCAACCGGCATTAACCAGCCCTTACGATCCGGTGACTCGCCGTTGATGATTCCGAAGAACGCTTTTTGCAGTTTCTCAGTGATCGGCCCGCGCGAGCCCTTGCCCACTTCAATGCGGTCGACCGAGCGGATGGGCGTGATCTCGGCCGCGGTTCCCGAGAAGAACACTTCGTCGGCGATATACAACATTTCGCGCGGAATCAGCGTTTCACTCACGGGAATGCCCATCGATTCCGCCAGTTGAATCACAGTATCTCGCGTGATGCCTGGAAGAACGGAAGCACCCAGCGGCGGCGTGAGCATCTTGCCGTCACGTACGACGAAAATATTTTCACCCGAGCCCTCGCTCACATAACCCGATTCGTCCAGCGCGATGCCCTCGGCATAACCGTTGGCGTGCGCTTCCATCCGGATCAGTTGCGAGTTCATGTAGTTGGCGCCCGCTTTGGCCAGCGCGGGAAGCGTGTTTGGCGCAATGCGTGTCCAACTGGAGACGCAAACGTCGACGCCCTCCGCCAATGCTTCCTCGCCCAAGTATTTTCCCCACTCCCAGCACGCGATGTACACTTCCGTCGGATTGTTGGGAAGCACTCCAACATCGCCATAGCCGCGCAATACGATCGGGCGCAGGTAACAGGATTTCAGGCGATTGACGCGGATCAGCTCGACCATCGCTTCGGTAAGTTCGTCGATCTTGTATTTCAAATCGATGCGATAGATCTTGGCGGAATCCGCCAGACGGCGGATGTGATCCTTCACGCGGAAAATGGCTGGTCCGGTTGGAGTGGCATAGCAGCGGATGCCTTCAAAAACAGAGCTTCCGTAGCTGGTTACATGAGATAAGACGTGAATCTTGGCATCATCCCAGGCGATAAAGCGGCCATTGTGCCAGATCTTCTCGGTGGGCTTTAACATGTTTTGATTATAGCGTTTGGAGACCGCGGGCCGAGCTCCGTTAGCGGTTTCTCGCCGACAGGACCAGCATTGGGTCGATCCATTCAGCGAGTAACTGGTTCATCTTCACGTTGGGATGTCCATCCGGCAGGCGTAGTTTCCGGTCCGACATCTCTGGCCGGTCGCAATCGACAAAAGCAATGTGCCGCGAGGCGAGAAACTCACGGTAGTGTTTCCGTTTGTCCGGCATCAGCTCGAATAGGATGACAGCGAAGTTTCCGGCGTTTCGGCGTACGCACTCATTCATCTTCACTAGCAACGCTTCAGTCACTTGCTGCTTCTTTCTCACGCGAGGATAAGACCGGATGATCTGGTAATAGTCCTCGACCAGCGCCATGGTGCGCAAACGGCGGGCTACGGGCCACACCATTTCCCCTTGAGACCGGTGCGCCTCGATCGATCCGTTCGTGAGTTCTGCGTACGGGAAGAAGAAATCCTTGGGCGGCTTGCGGACAGCTCGGATCCAGCTTGTGTCGCCGACATTGCGCCCTTCGTGAAAGTCATTCAGCAGATAGAACACAAAGGGTGCGGGCCGCGCCCACTTTTTCATCGACAAGTACGACTGGTAGGTGCCATAACCGGGCGTACCGAAGTTGGATACGTTGAGTTCCGGATGGCGCGCCTGGACGATCCACGGCAGGGTTTCCGCGTCCGAGAGGCCGTAGCCAAAGAGGTAAGAGTCACCGAAGAACATCACCTGCGGGCGGCTTGCGGCGTTCCCGGCCGGTTCTCGATCCGCTGTCGAGCGCCGGCCGCCGCTCCAGATGGTATAGCGGAATGCATCTTTGCGATGCGAGCCGGAGAGATCGAACTGGCCTTCCCGGTCGATCCAACCCAGTTCCGCGTCGGCCTGATGATAGGAGGCGTCGTCACCAGAGGAAGATTCGAGCCACCAGCTCGGATATCCGCCAAACCACAGCACTCCCTCGGCTCCGGCAATCGACACGATGGCCGTGATCAGGCGTGCCGTGATCAGCACGGATCGCTTTGGCTGATTCCTGGTCGGGGCCATCCACTAGAGCAATCGGATGTGCGGAGCCAAACCCTTATATGCCTGATAATAGGAAGAGGTAGAGATGCGCAAAACCCTCTTCACGTGCGTTGTGACCTTGGCGATGCCTACCTTCGCAATCGCGCAATTGCAGCAATTGCGGCCGGGTTGGAATCTCTTTTCGGTGGAGCAGGACGTGCAACTCGGCAAGGAGGCGTCGGTCGAGTTGCAGAAGCAAATGTCGGTAGTGCACAACCGCCAGGTAGACGCCTACCTCAACACGATTCTGCAGAAGCTGGAACGGTCGACATACGCGCGAACCTTGTACCGCGATGGCAAGCGAGGCGAGTTGTTCCCGTTCGCCATCCAAGTGGTTTACGACAAGAACATCAACGCTTTTTCGCTGCCCGGCGGTCCGATCTTCATAAACACCGGACTCATTGACGCGTCGGATAACGAAGCGCAACTTGCGGGCGTGATCGGTCATGAGATGTCGCACGTTGTTTTGCGGCACGGCACCAACCAGGCTTCGAAGCAGAATCTGGTGGCGCTTCCTGCGCTGCTCGCGGGAGCACTTGTAGGCGACAGTCTGTTAGGCCAGTTAACCAGAATCGGAATCAATTTCGGCGCGAATTCGGCGCTGCTGAAGTTTTCGCGCGCTGACGAGAAAGAAGCCGATTATAACGGCGCGGAAATCATGGCGGACGCCGGGTACAATCCGCTGGAGCTGGCTAACTTTTTCGAGAAGCTCGAGGCGAAAGCAGGCCATCAGGGCGCACTGGTTCAGTTCCTTTCGGACCATCCGAATCCAGGCAATCGCGTGGCGGCGATGCACGACGAACTGCAATATATGCCCCGGAAATCTTATGTGACCGATGAGACCGGCCAGTTTGATCGAACGAAGGAATTAGCGCGTCATCTGCCGGAGCCTGTCAAAGTGCATGCGAACGACGGCGAGGAGGTTCGTGCGCCAAACCTGCCCAGCGAACGTCCGAGTAGGGCGCTCACATCCTATCGCGGACAATCGTTCACGCTGGACTATCCGGATAACTGGCAGGTCTATAGCGGCCGCAAATCCGACTCGGTGACGATTGCCCCACGCGACGGGGTGGTGCGTGGCGTCGGTGGCCAGGTGTTGGTCGGCTATGGTCTGGAGACCAGCTCCTTCGCTCCGCAGGGGAACGGGGTGGATCTGAATCGCGACACCCAAGCGCTGATTCGCCAATTCAAGCAGTCGAACTCGGGAATGCGACTCGGCCGCGAGGCGCGGAGCATTCAGGTAGCGGGACAGCCCGCGCTTCTAACGACGCTGTACTCGACGTCGCCCTACCGCGGCGAGCAGGAAGTGGACGCGCTGGTAACGGTCGCGCGTCCCAGTGGTTTGTTCTACCTGATCTTCATCGCCCCGCAGAACGAGTTCGACCAGATTCAGGGAACGTTCGAAGACGTGCTGCGATCCGTGCGATTCGACTAAGGCGTGCTGCCGACATGCGGCGCCTGCTGGTATCCGGCCGGAACACCGAATACTGAATCGGGAATCGCGCTGGTCGAGAATCCTGTTGATTCCAACGTCGTCTCGTTCATCGAGCCGCCGCCTGACGACGCGGCTTGCATCTTGGCCAGCTGCTGCTCGAGCTGCGGCGGCAGCTTGCCCTGCCTCTTCATGTCCTCGAGCTGCTTCTGCGCCTGGGCCATGCCTTGCTGCATCTGCGCCATTTGGGCATTATTCCCGCCCATGCCAACCTTCATGACTTGAAGTACAGCGACTCCTTTGAGGGCTGCCATCTTGCGGCGAAGTTCGGTCATCGCTTGCGCCATGCTCTGGTCGCCACGTCCGCCGCCGGACATCGAGGCCCATGGGAACCGGTCCGCGTTTCTCTGATAGAACGCCGTCAGTTCCTGACTACCGGGCACGTCGCGTGAGACCCACATGTGCATCTCCATGTGCATCTTCATGCCGGCCGACTTTGCCGACGCCATGGTGACATCCGTGGTGAGCACTACTTCCGAAGCGCTGTATCCGTTGATGGTCTTGTGCTCCCCAGTCTCTTTGACATCGACGGAGACTTCTGCGCCGGTCTGCTTCAGCGCCTGGCCCATCTCCGCGAACTTGGAAACGCTGTAGGTTTTCGAGTTGTTGTCCACCTGCGTGATGGTCTGGGTGTCGAAGTCGAAGATGGTCGAGGTAGATCCATTCTCGAGTTTCATCTTCTGACCTTTCATATAGGTCTTCGACGTGTGATCGCCGGCGGCCATCATGCCTGAGGATTTGGTTGTGGTCGTGTAGCTAAAGTCTGCGAAGGCCGTCCCCGCGGCCGTAATCAAGAGGATGCATGCTATTCTCATCAACCAGTTATCGGCGGAAGGTTCCCAAATCTGGAGGGCGTTTGTATTCTATGACTTCCCGCCAGCGTAAGATAGCATACGATGCACCGCCTCAGAGGGCGCGAAATCCGATAACAGTCGCGTTGTGCGATCCTTCTTAGAAGAGCCATGCAGACTTTCCCGGACCGTCTCGTCGAAGCGATACAGAAGATGGGAAACCCGTGTGCTGTGGGGCTGGACCCGCGCATCGAGTTGATGCCGGGGTTCGTGAAGTCCGGACGCGCGGCCACCAGAGACACTGCTCGATCGATCATCGCCGACTTTCACGAATTGGTGCTCGATACCGTCGGCGGCCTGGTCCCAGTGGTGAAGCCGCAGCTTGCGTTCTTTGAGCAATACGGCATTCCCGGAATGGAAGCTTTCGAAGACACGCTTCGAATGGCGAAGAAACGAGGACTGCTGGTGATCGCCGACGCTAAGCGTAACGATGTGTCGTCGACCGCGGAGGCCTACGCCAGGGCGTTTCTAAGCG
>Ga0335082_10005232_pt1 | contig 14181 bp, 19 predicted proteins | sample Lox_Sample_41_FD_206718 | JGI IMG/M metagenome (GOLD analysis project Ga0335082, IMG submission 206718) | Soil microbial communities from Loxahatchee National Wildlife Refuge, Florida, United States - Lox_Sample_4.1 | ecosystem: Environmental > Terrestrial > Soil > Wetlands | place: USA...
TTACGAGCGCGTACCTCAACTGGTCGCTGACCTAGTTCAGCGCAAAGTTGACGTGATCGTCGTGGACACCACGCCAGCGGCCCAAGTGGCCAAGCGCGCCACGTCCACCATCCCCATCGTCATGGCCTTGGTGGCCGACCCAGTCGGATCCGGCCTGGTCGCGAACCTCGCACATCCTGGCGGAAACGTCACCGGGCTCTCGGTGATGTTGGCCGAGCTCAGCGCCAAGCGGCTTCAGCTGCTCAAGGAGACGATCCCACACCTCACCCGGGTCGCAGTCCTGTGGAATCCGGCCACACGTTGGCACCCAAAGGTGATCGAGGACCTCAAGGCGGTGGCGCCCTCACTGTCGATGGAACTGAGTTTCGTGGGCGTGCGAACCCCCGGGGAGATCGGCCCCGCATTTTCAGCTGTCAGCCGGGCGCACGCAGAGGCCCTGTACATCATCCCGGACGCGTTTTTCTTTACTCATCGCAGGACGCTTCTCAACTTGGTGTCCAAGGCCCGGCTGCCAGCCATTTACTGGGAAAGGGACCTCGCGGACGAAGGGGGACTGATGTCCTATGGGTCGAACAACAGCGAAATCATGCGCCGCTCGGCAGGATACGTAGATAAGATCCTCAAAGGTGCCAAGCCAAGTGACCTGCCGATCGAACAGCCGACCAAATTCGAGTTCGTGGTCAACCTGAAGACGGCCGACGCGCTCGGCGTGACCATTCCTCAGTCGGTACTGCTCCGGGCCGACGAGGTGATCCGGTGACGCGACGAATGACCCGGCGCGCGTTCGCCGGCGACCTCGCGGCCTTGGTCGGCTCTTTCGGACTGTTTTGTCCGTCTGTCGGGGCCTACGCACAGCAGCCGGCGGCGCCACGGCGCGTCGGGGTGCTCCTCGTTCTTTCGCCACGCGATAGCAAGGAAGCCCAGGCGTTCCGGCAGGGGCTCATAGACGCGGGATACTCCGAGGGGCGCAATGTGATCATCGAATGGCGTAACGCCACGGGCGATCTCGATCGGATACCTGGGCTGCTTGCCGACCTGGTTCAGAGCAAGGTCGATGTCATCGTCGTGGAAACCACACCTGCAGCCCTCGCAGCCAAACGCGTGACGAGTACCGTCCCAATTGTCATGGCGCTCGTCGCCGATCCAGTCGCCTCCGGCCTGGTCACCAACCTGGCGCATCCTGGTGGAAACATCACCGGGCTCTCAACGATGAAGACCGAGCTCACCGCAAAGCTGCTGCAGCTACTCAAGGAGACGATCCCAAGACTCGCCCGGGTTGCAGTCCTTTGGGATCCAGATATGCCGTGGCACGCCAAGGTCATTGAGGAGCTTAGGTCCGCAGCGCTCAAGTTGTCGATTGAATTGATTTTAGTAGGCGTGCAGACGCCCGAGCAACTGAGCCCAGCCTTCTCAACCATCCTTCGAGCGAACGCGCAGGCCCTGTATCTGATCGATGCTCCCGTTTTCTCAACTCATCGAGCGGCGCTTCTCAAGTTGCTGTCGAGCGCCCACCTGCCGATGATCGAGTCGGAGAGGCGATTCGTCGACGCAGGCGGCCTGATGTCATTTGGAACGAACATGCGCGACTTGTACTTTCGGTCAGCCGGGTACGTCGACAAGATACTGAAGGGTGCCAAGCCCGGCGACCTACCCATCGAGCAACCTGCCAAGTTCGAACTCGTCGTCAATCTCAAGACAGCTAAGGCGCTTGGGCTCAAGATTCCGGAGTCGATCTTGCTGCGTGCTGATGAGGTGATTCGGTGACCCACCCTCTCGTGACGCCACAATCCAGCATGGCGCCCGACAGTGCATTGCAGGCCAGCGCCTACCTGTGCGCCCGGTGTCTGCCAGTGCGATGGCGATCGAGTCCTTGTGCACATCCAAGCAGCGTCGCCATGCTGCTCGTGCGCCGGTGAATTGGCGTCGGGCCGCACCTATTCAATGAGCAATACTACCTATTACTTATTCGCGTTGTTTTTGGCTGGGGTCCTGGTCTGGCAACTCATTTCTGGAACGGCACTAGGTACATGGTGGCGTCCGAGAATTACTCGCCAGGACAATCCGGGAACGTATTGGTTTGTGCTGGCTGCTCAGAGCGTCATCCTCATTGCCTTTCTGATTACCGGAAGAGCGTGGCACCTTCGGTAGTGGAGCGGCCATCACGTCTAACTTCGCAAACGGACGCGCCGAGAAGTGTCGTCCTGCTTTGCGGGCACCCCAGCGGCGCGCCTCTTGGCGCGGGCGTTTAGGGCACCACCCGAACCGAAGATGCCCCGCTCGGACAAGATTCTGCTGCTAACCGTATTGGGTCTGCTGCTCACGAAACTGCCGATAAAGATCGGCGAATTGTTGGTGATACTCTATGATGAGAGGTGAGCACGGCCTGACGGAAGTGATCAAGTCGCTACTGACAGTTAGGGGCCTCAGGGTTGGGGTCGTCGGCGGATCTGTCGCTGGAAGCATTACAGCCGCTGAGCTTGTCCGCCTTGGCGCCGATGTGACGGTGTTCGAACGCTCCCGTCATCTGGAAGACCGCGGCGCGGGCATTGGGCTCGCACTATCTTTGATCGAAACGCTCAAGGAGCGCAGCCTTGTCGATGCAGACATGGGCTACATTCCCGTCTTCAAACGCCGGTTCGTGATCCGTTGTGATGAGGAGAGCCCTCATCTGGGACGGACAATCTGGGAGCAGTCCTTTGCCGCGGTATCCACCAACTGGGACGTGTTATACCGGCAGCTACGCCAGCGCGTTCCCGATGCCATCTTTCGTCAAGACTGCCATGTTGTCTCGATAAGCCAATCGCTCGATAATGAAGTATCGCTTGAGCTCGCCGATGGCAGCCGGTTGCCATTCGAGGTGGTGGTTTGTGCGGACGGCTACGACTCGTTAGGGCGACGCACCTTGTTCCCCGCTCACGAGCCTCGGTACGTGGGCTATATCATCTGGAGAGGCTTGATACCGGAGAACAGGGTAGCTGATGTAGCACCGTTTGAGGGCGTTCGGGTGTTCACGGTATATGAGGGCGGTCACGCAGTCTTTTATCTGGTTCCGGGCCGAAACGGTGAACAAGAGATCGGGAGCAGGCGGCTCAACTGGGGTATTTACGACAAGGTCACCAACGAAGAGCTTCAGGGGATCCTGACGGATGTCGAGGGGATAGTTCGCCGCGGCTCGCTCCCGCCTGGCGCAGTCTCGGAAGCACACGTGGCCTACGTACACGACCTGGCACGCACCTATTTCCCGCGCTTTGCCGCACAGGTCATTCGCGCCACGGATAAGCCTTTTGTCCAACCGATCTATGAGGCGCGCGTACCGGCCTACCATCGCGGCCGAATCTGTCTCATCGGTGATGCTTCCACTCTTGCTCGCCCGCATACGGGTGCGGGTACCGTCAAGGCCATGACCGATGCCCTTGCTTTGTCGAAAGCTTTGGCCACGCAGAGTTCAGTGGAGGCTGCTCTTCAGGTTTGGGATGACGAGCAATGCGCCTCCGGCAACCAGCTGGTGAGTCTTGGGCAAGCATTGGGCGACGCGCTGGTCACTCGCGTCCCCGATTGGAGCGCGATGGATTCGGCAACGATGGAGCGTTGGTACGCCCACGTCATTGCGGGCAAAAGCTGGTACCAGATCGATGAGATCCGGAAGCAGTGATCCCTCGAAGGCCACAACATCGACCTCGAGGTCCCCTGCGCTCCCACAAACGGCGGGGACGGTGGTCCTATCGAATCACTTTGACAGGAGAACCTACGCCATGAAGTTACGTCTCGGCACTCGGTCTTGGTTCGTCGTCCCATGGATTTTAGGCGCCCTGCTCTCGGGCCCTACCGCGGTGGCTGCCGTTTGGCTGCTAGCCGCAGCCGCGGGTTTCGTGGTCGTGACTGATGGTGCGCCGCGATTCGCTGGGCCTCAGGGCTAGGCAAGGTGTGGATGCAGAGACATACCGCGCGCTCATGAAGACGCACAACATGGAAGTGGTGGGACCGCCACTCAAATGAGCGGTCATGTGGAGGTCATCAACACGGATCCGCAGTTCGTTGGTGCTGCAATCAGTGCGGCGGAATTCGAAAGGCTTTGGAACCTGCATGCCCATGAACGCGCCTGACCCATCCCAGCTCGAAGAACGCGACCGCGCGATGTGGCTTAATGTGTCAGCGGAACTGAAGTGCAGTCTGGACAACCGAACCAATCATTGAGGAAAGGAGATCATCATGGGTGGAGCATCTAGTCCGACGGCAACAACTATCGTTCTCGTCCACGGCGGCTTCGTGGACGGTTCCGGCTGGGAGGGCGTCTATAAGATACTGAAGAAGGACGGCTACACCGTCAGCATAGTCCAGAATCCGACGATATCACTGGCCGACGATGTCGCCGCAACGAAACGCATTGTTCGCGCGCAGAACCGCCCGGTGATTCTCGTAGGCCACTCCTACGGCGGAGCAGTGATCACCGAAGCCGGCAACGATCCGAAGGTCGCGGGACTCGTCTATATCGCGGCTTTTGCTCCGGACAAAGGCGAGTCCGTGTCCACGCTTATCAAGGATCCACCGCCTGGCGCACCCGTACCGCCGATACTGCCGCCTCAGAACGGCTATCTGTCTCTCGACAAGGCCAAGTTCCCTGCCTCATTTGCGGCTGACGTCGACAAAGACAAGGCCGCGTTCATGGCCGATTCCCAGGTGCCGTGGGGCGTGGAAGCGCTCAGCGGGATGATCAGCGAGCCGGCGTGGAAGACCAAGCCGAGCTGGTACTTGGTCGCCACCGACGATAAGATGATCCCGCCGCCGGCCCAGCGTCTCATGTCCAAGCGCGCCGGTTCGACAGTGATCGAGGTCGCAGGCAGTCACGCGATCTACGTGTCGCAGCCAAATGCCGTGGCCGCGCTGATCGAAGAAGCCGCAAAAGGAGTTAAGGCGGCGGCGAACTAGAGTCGGAGAACGCCGCCAGCCGGCGAAGGGCAGGCCCTGAGTATTCGTTGAGCAATCCAGGCGCACCCCTGAGCGGGAACGTTGGGCGTTGCGTAGTAGACACGCAGGGCAGTATTGACAGGTCCGTGATAGTCCGCGACACAGACTGATTGATGAGAACGCGCCACTGCTTCGCCGCCACCGTCTTAGGCCTGATGACCTTGTCGCTGTCTGCCGCTGCGCAGGAACCAACCAAGGTTCCCATCGTGGGCGTGTTGCTGCGCATGGCCTTGTCGGATGATCCGGTAGTACCGGCAATCCGTGAGGGGCTCCGCCGGTTCGGTTACGTTGACGGGACCAACATCCGGATCGAGCGCCGGGCCGCGCAGAATCAAGTGGATCGACTGCCGGCCCTGGCAAGAGAGCTCGTGGATCTCAGGGCGGACGTTATTGTCGTGGGTGCGGAGCCCGCGGCTCGCGCCGCGAGGCAAGCGAGCAGCACGCTTCCGATCATCATCGTATCTTTCGACCACGACCCCGTGGCTTCCGGTTTGATCGACAGCTTCAGCCACCCAAGCGGCAACGTGACCGGGATCTTTTCCCGGACGTCCGAGCTGATTGGCAAGCGCCTGGAATTGCTGAGGGAAACCTTACCCGGCGTGTCGCGAGTGGCGGTCTTCTGGGACGCGGCCAGCGCCCGGCAGCTCGAAGCGGTAGAGCCGAGCGCCACCGCACTCGGACTGGATATAGAGCGCATTGAGCTGAGTGGGTCATATGACTTCGCAGCCGCATTCAATGCGGCGAGGAAGCGAAAGGCGCAAGCTGTTGTGCTGCTGTTTTCTCCCATGTTCTCGCAGGAGCGTGCCCGGATTGCATCCCTGGCTCTGGAGAGCAAGATGCCGACCATGTATCAAGGCGAGACGCAGGTGGAGGCCGGGGGCCTCATGTCCTACGGACCGTCTATGACCGAAACGTTTATGCGTTCCGCCTACTTTATCGATCGACTGCTCAAGGGTGCGAAGGTCAGCGATCTGCCGGTGGAGCAAGCCTCAAAGTTCCGGCTGGTCGTCAACCTCAGGACTGCCAGGGCGCTTCGGCTAACGATTCCGCAATCGATATTGCTGCGTGCGGACGAGGTGATCCGATGAATCGGTTACTACTGCATCTGTCGTAGCCGGTAGCACATGCATGTAGCGTGCGACGCCCAACCCGCCGCTCACCACGGACGCACACAACAGCGGGCCGAAGCTCGCTGTTTGTGCGCCGGTTAGCGGCGTTCCGTTTGAGCGTCACATGGCAGCAGTCATGCGGGTGCTGCGAGCTAAAGAGGTAATTGGGTGATCACGTCGCGTGTTGTACTCGTGTTTGTTTGTGGTCTCGCCGGTCTGACTGTGGCCGCTCGCGAGTCGACACTTGCACGCGCCGCAGATTCGGCACCACGGGTCGTACGCATGGGCTTCGTCGGTACGGCATCGCCCTCCAGCGCCGCGCGCGGCGTCACGGCATTTTGGGAGCGCCTTCGCGAGTTGGGCTGGGCGGAGGGCAAGAACCTGGTCGTCGAAGCGCGATGGGCGGAGGGTCGCTACGAGAGACTACCCGCGCTCATGGCCGACGTGGTCGGACGCAAAGTCGATATCCTAGTAACCTACTCGACCCCTGGCGCCATCGCAGCCAAGAATGCAACGAGGGAAGTCCCGATCGTTGTCGCGAGCATGGGTGACCCTATCGGCAGTGGTCTCGTCCCAAGTTTGGCCCGGCCTGGCGGAAATCTGACCGGGCTGTCCGCCGGATGGAACGAGAGAATCGGGGGCAAGTGGCTTGAGCTGCTCAAGGAGACTGTTCCACGGCTTTCCACCGTCGCGTTGATAGCGAATCCTGACAACCCGGCCGAGCGAGAGCTGGGCGAGCAGCTTCAGGCTATGGCACCGATGCAACACCTGAAGCTCGAAATCATTGAGGTGCGATCTCCCGAGGCATTGGATCGCGCCTTCAAAGAGGCACATCGCCGCGCTCAGGCGGTTGTGGTCTCCGGAGGAACTGTCGCCATGGTTCAGCGCCGGCAGATCGCGGCGCTCGCGGCTAAACACCGACTTCCCGCTGTGTACGGGATGCGCGACTTCGTGGACGCGGGAGGGCTGATGGCGTACGGACCTGACTTGGCTGTGCTGTGGCGACGGACGGCCGAGTACGTCGACAAGATTCTGCGGGGCGCTGCGCCCGCTGATCTGCCCATCGAGCAGCCGACGCAGTACGTGCTTGTCGTCAATCTCAAAGCGGCGAGAGCACTTGGGCTGACCATACCCGAGTCGATCTTGCTGCGCGCCGACCAGATTATTAAGTGAAGAAATCGCCCGTGAGCCGATGTCTTGGACTTTGCGTGCGGTGCCGCTCCGCTGTGCTGTTGGCAATCCCGCTAACCGCATCACGTTAGACTACGCAGGCATGCGTTTCGATGTCTACGGTCGCTATGAACTCGATGTCATACGCGACGGCTCCAAGTGGAAAGTCTTCCGCCGTGGAGACGGGAAGCGGGTGCTACTTGATGACGTCGTTATTCCTGCTGAAATTGACGAGGACGAGATTGCCACGTACCTTGATGACCTATTTCATGAACTTGCTCGACCGGGTCAAATCGTTCGTCGCGTCGATTGATCCTAACCACCGGTTTCGAGAGTGACGCTCCACAAGCAGAGTCTCGCACACGCGCCTCTTCCGACACGGGCTAGGCGCCAAAGTCCTACGATAGGTCGTGGTCCATTGATGACGGCACCCAAACCCATGCAGCGGACTGATGCGTATCACGTTACGCCCCCTGCCAGGCTTATCATTGAAAAGAAGCCCCGGTTCGACCGGCATGCGTGTTAACTTAACCGTTCCTCCCCCTTCAAGGGGGAGGTGAGGAGGGGGATGGGGGACTTGAATGTAGGCGTCCATCACACCCCATCCCCACCCCCAGCCCTCCCCTTGAAGGGGAGTGAGTGTGCGTATGCCACTAAGTTAGCGCTTATGGGTTCGCCCGGAGCACTCAACAGCGTCGCTGTCGGTACTCTCGTCGCGTCGCTCCTCGCGCCCGGTTAATCGGAACATCCGGGCGTCGCAAACCAACAAGCCGCCCCTGAAAAGTAATGGAGGTCTTAGATGTTCAGTCATGTGACCATCGGCACCAACGATTTAACCCGAGCTATCGCCTTCTACGATGCGGTGCTGGCGCCGCTCGGCATTGAGCGCATTCTCAGGAAATACGAAAATTGGGCGGCGTGGCAACGTCCGGGCGAGGCAGAAAAGCTCTGGGTGGGCCGTCCGTTCAATGGGCAGCCGGCAAGCTGGGGCAATGGCTGCATGACTGCGTTCACGGCACCTTCACGAGCTGCGGTCGATGCTGCCTATGCCGCGGCAATCGCGGCAGGCGGCGTGGACGAGGGCCCGCCCGGCCCACGCACTTCATACGCACCCGACTACTATGGCGCGTATGTCCGGGACCTGGACGGCAACAAGCTGCACTTCGTTCGTCGCGGAGAACAGTAGCCTGGCCCGAAAAATGAGTAAAGTGCTGCACCATCCGAGCCAGATGCTCGAGGGCCATTAGAAAATGTCTATCGCAGGAGGCATCCGTGCACCTCGCGCATAGTGCTGCTTTGCGAGCAAAGGGAAGAGGAACAATGCGAGGTGCGCATTACATGACGCACGGCATGCTCTCTGCCATCCTCGGCTTCATCCTCCTCGTGACAGCCTTCGCCGCCCAAGCTCAGGACCTGCGCAAGCTGCCGCGGATAGGTGTTCTCGTGCAGGATGAGAGTCCTGAGCTGGATGCCTTCCGCCAAGGCCTGCGCGAACTCGGCTACGCGGAGGGGCAAACTATCGCTATCGAATGGCGTTCTGCGGATGACCGACCAGAACGCTTCTCCGAACTCGCTGCCGGGCTCGCACAACTCAAGCTCGACGTCATCGTTGCATCGAATAACACGGCCGTCGCAGCTGCGAAGCGTGCAACGGCGACAATACCAATCGTCATGGTGTACACGTCCGATCCTGTTGGCCTCGGGTTCGTAGAAAGCCTCGCCCGGCCGGGACGAAACATTACCGGCCTCACCAGTCAGGCCACTGAGCTAACTGCCAAACGCTTGCAACTTCTCAAGGAGACCGTGCCACACCTCTCCCGGGTGGCCATTCTTTTGGATGCCAACGAGCCAGGTCGCCTGGACCAAGCCAGTCAGACGCGAGCCAGCGCACCGGCGTTGAAAGTACAAGTTCAGCTTGTTGAGGTGCGAAGCCCGAGCGAGCTCGGGAGCGCCTTCGCAGCGGCGACGCGACACGGCGCGGGTGGGGTACTATATGGGGCAAGCGCAATGTTCTTGTCCGAGCGAGCACGAATCGCACAACAAGCCATAAGGAGTCGACTGCCGACCCTTTGCTTCGCACCCAAGTATGTCGAAAGCGGTTGTCTCATGTCCTACTCCGCGGATTTCTCAGATCTCTGGAGACGCGCTGCCTACTTCGTGGATCGGATTCTGAAGGGCGCCAAACCTGCCGACCTTCCAGTGGAACAACCCACTAAGTTCTGGCTGGCTATCAACCGTAAAACCGCGACGACTCTCGGAATCACCATGCCTTCGCACCTCCTGACAATGGCGGACGAGGTCGTCCAATAATCGGCTTCTTCGCGCATGCGGATGAAAGAGAGTGAAGTAAAACGATGCGTTCGGCTGCCAGGCGAAGTCCTCAGTGAATGAATCGCGACGTCTAAAAGGAGATCCCCGTGAAACGCACGCCTGTGATGCTCACTCTAACCTTGGTTATAGGCATCGCCCTTGGCGTGGCCGGGAGCCACGTGCTCCACGCGCAGCAGGAGCCGATAAAGCGCACGGTGCTCGTTAGAAGTGATCTGGAAGGCATGGAGGGGAAAGAGGCAGTCTTGTTCCTCGCGGAGTTGGCACCTGGGGCGGTCGGCGGGAAGCACTACCACCCCGGGACCGAGTTGTTCTACGCCCTCGACGGGGCGTTTACCCACGAACCGGAAGGGAAGCCGCCGATCACTCTGAACGCGGGCCAAGCCGGCATTAATCCCAACAAGGGCGTGCATTACATTAGGAACGCCAGCACGACAGAGCCGGCGCGGATCCTGGGCTGCTTGATCGCCGACAAGGGCCAGCCGATGACTGTGCCGGTGCGGTAGCGGCAAGAGAAGCATTAGGCGGCGCGGCTCCCAGTTAGCGGCAACCGTTGGCGGCGGGCCTAACGTTCGAGGGGGCGCGCCGTGAAGCGTCACGTAGCTTTGCTGAGAACGTGGCGACGCGCCTCTGTCCTTATTCGTTAGCTGCCGCAACAACGGACATCGCACGCATGTTGATCCACGGTAAGTGCCACTGCGGGAATATCTCCTTTTCCCTCACCTGGGAGCCTAGCCCCGCCGAAATTCCAGCTCGCGCTTGCACCTGCTCGTTTTGTACCAAGCACGGTGGCGTATGGACCTCCAATCCGAACGGCGCTCTGGAGATCGTGATCAAAGATCCGTCGCTCATATCCAAGTACTCATTCGGCACCCGAACCGCAGAGTTTCACATCTGTGCCCGGTGCGGCATAGTACCTTTCGTCACCAGTCTGATCGAAGACCATCTTTACGCGGTTGTCAGCGTGAACGCGTTCGAGGGCGTTGACCAATCGCTCCTTCGTCGTGTGTCGGCAAGCTTCGATGGTGAGGGGAAAGAGTCTCGCCTGGCGCGAAGGAAGCGCAACTGGATTGCCAATGTCGAGTACATCGAAAGCGGTACCTGAGTGATACCACGCATGAGTCAGCCCAGGTTCGTGACCCAACGACTTTCCCGCCGAGCGTTTGTGAGTCTTGCCGTATTGTCTGGCGCCCTCGGCATTACGTTCAAGCCGCGCGGCACGTACGCGCAGCAGTCGGAACCACCCCGGCACGTCGGGGTCCTTCTGGTGAATGTCTCACCCGAGAGCAAGGAGGCGCAGGCGTTCCGGGAAGGGCTACGGGATGCGGGCTATTCCGAAGGACACGATGTGGTGATCGAATGGCGAGCCGCCAACGGCGATTACGAGCAGGTGCCTCGGTTGGTTGCCGACCTGATCCAGAGGAAAGTCGATGTGATCGTCGCGGAGACTACGGTTGCGACGCGGGCGGCCAAGCACGCCACGGCCACCATCCCTATCGTGATGGCGCTGGTCTCTGATCCAGTCGGAGCTGGCTTGGTGGCGAGCCTTGCGCATCCTGGTGGGAATGTCACCGGACTCTCGGTGATGACCGCAGAGCTCAGTGCCAAGCGGCTGCAGCTACTCGCGGAGACGATTCCACAGCTCAGCCGAGTCGTAGTCTTGTGGAATCCGGATTCGCCATTCCACACAAAGGTAATCGAGGAACTCAGGGCGGCGGCGTTCTCGCTATCGATCGAATTGAGTTTCGTGAGCGCCCGAACGCCAGAGGAGATTGATTCAGCATTCTCGGCTGTCAATCGAGCGCATCCACAGGCCTTGTACATCATCGAGGATCCGCTCTTCTTCACTCATCGTAGGACGCTGCTCAAGCTGGCGTCGAAGATCCGCGTACCCATCATTTACGCGTATAAGGCATTCGCCGAGGAAGGGGCGCTGCTCTCCTATGGCACAAGCCTCAGCGACTTAATGCGCCGCTCGGCCGCTACGTCGACAAGATCCTGAAGGGCGCCAAGCCGGGTGACTTGCCGATCGAACAGCCGACGAGGTTCGAGTTCGTCGTTAACTTGAAGACCGCAAAAGCGCTCGGCATCACCATTCCCGAGTCAACCCTGCTCCGCGCCGACGAAGTGATACGATGACTGACTAAGGGCACCGACATGTCGAAGGTCGGCTACAATCATTCGCCGCGCTTCCATGTAGACGAGTCACGACTGCTGTTAGCCGTGCGCGCGATGTCGCACCTCACAGTGGACTATCTGAGCGGCTCAGCGCGTTAGCCTGGATAACGACAATGGGCGCTGGCTACTCATCTTCCGTGGAGATGTCTGACACACTTAGACGATGGCAAGCTGCTGCGTAAGTGGCGCAAGATGCCCGCCGAATAGGAAGTCCACGTTGTCCATACAGGGGTCGCTAGTGGCCTGTAACAGTAATTCGATAGTGACAACCACGGCGATCTGCCCCCTCCCTGACCCTCCCCCGCTTCGCAAGGGAGGGGAACGAGCACTACCTACGCTCACGAACGTCGGAAGGGATCCTGAGGCTACGTGAGCATCTGACCGACGCAGTACAATATTCAAAGGGTCTAGTGCACGCCGATCGAATCGAGCAGGGGATCCACCATGAGCATCTACGCTATCGAAGTCACCACGATCGAAGGGCAACCGCAGAAGATGGATGCTTTCCGCGGCAAGACTCTGCTCATCGTCAACGTTGCCAGTCAATGCGGCTTCACGCCCCAGTACACGGGTCTGCAGGCGCTGCACGACCGGTTCCAGGGTAAGGGCTTTGCGGTTCTTGGGTTCCCCTGCGACCAGTTCGGCCACCAGGAGCCGGGTGACGAGGAGGAGATCCGCAAGTTCTGCTCCCTCAACTACAAGGTCACCTTTCCGATGTTCCGCAAGATCGAGGTCAACGGAGACGATGCGCACCCTCTGTACAAGCACCTCAAGTCTGTGAGGAAGGGCCCGCTCGAGTCGGAGGCCATCGAGTGGAACTTCACCAAATTTCTGGTTGGCTCCGACGGCGCGGTTCTGAAGCGCTACGCGCCAGCGGACACGCCCGAGGCTATCGGCGCAGATCTCGCTCGGATTCTGAAGTAGCGTTGCGCTCAACGTGATCGTCAATCGAGGACAAGGAGACATCGCCGACGACGCGCACTGGAACGACGAGCACGCGCTAGCATCGGCTGCGCCGGTGAGCGCCGGCGCAGACACCGACGCGACGTTTCAGGCGCGCATGCTGGCCGGCGTCTCGCGCACGTTTGCGCTGACCATCCCGCAACTGCCGCACCGGCTCGCGCAGGTCATCGCCAATGCTTATCTCTTATGCCGCATCGTCGATACCATTGAAGACGAACCTGCCGTAAGTCCCTCGCTCAAAGGAGCGCTGTGTGCGCAATTTGTGGCCGCTCTGACCGGGGCTAAGACCGCACAACAGTTCACGAGGCAGCTGCGCCCGCTGCTCTCGAATCGAAGCTCGCCGGCCGAGCGCGAGCTGATCGAGCACGCTGAACGCGTCGTGCGCATCACGCGCCAGTTCAGCTCCACCGAGCAGGAAGCATTGATCGAGTGCGTCGCGGTCATGGGCGCGGGCATGGTCAAGTTCCAGGAGGAGCCTGCGCACGGCCTCCCCGATCTGCCGGCGCTCGAGCGCTACTGCTATCACGTTGCCGGCGTCGTCGGCGAGATGCTCACCAAGCTCTTCTGCGAATACTCGCCCGAGATCGCACGCCACCGCGAACGGATGCTCACGCTCGCCGTGGCCTTCGGGCAGGGTCTGCAGATGACCAACATCCTCAAGGACGTCTGGGAGGACCTCGAGCGCGGCATGTGCTGGCTGCCGCGCGACGTGTTTGCCGAAGCCGGATTCGATCTCGGCGCGCTCGCGTCGGGTGGCAAGAGTGAGGCGTTCGCGCAGGGCATGCGCCGCATGATCGCGATCGCACACGCTCATCTCGAGAGCGCTCTTGAGTACACCTTGCTGATCCCCTCACACGAGGTTGCCATTCGCAACTTCTGCCTGTGGAGCATCGGCATGGCGCTGCTTACGCTGCGCAAGATCAACGGCCATCTCGATTTCCGCAGCGGCCAGGAAGTGAAGATCTCGCGACGCAGCGTGCGTGTCACAGTGCTCGCAAGCCGGCTGTTCGCACGGAGCGACGCGGCGTTGCGGCTGCTGTTTCGCGCAGCGGCCGCCGGCTTGCCCGCACTCCCGTCCGCATCCGGCAAATGAAGTCGCGCATGTTTTCAAGGCGGGGCTGGCGCGGTAACGTTCTCCCTGAGCTTGAGGCCTTGCATCCCATCGTGTCCGCGCCAGCCCCGACACCCCGACATGTTTGTTCAGCAAGAGCGGCAAGTCAAGGGTTGCGTGTTTGGGGCGCACGCCTGCGCAGGTCCGGCTTCGGGCGCGCACGTGAAAGGTTTTGTCCAAAACAGAAAGCCGGGATGCCGGATACTCCGCAACGTCGGCTCACCACTCGACCCACAGCTCGGCCGGTCCGCGAAATGACGTGTTCGGCGCGAACACCCACGTCTGACCCGGCACGAGGCGCAGCGACGGCATCCGCCGTGTAATCTCTTCGAGGATTACCTTCAGCTCCAGCCGCGC
>Ga0335082_10005233_pt1 | contig 14181 bp, 9 predicted proteins | sample Lox_Sample_41_FD_206718 | JGI IMG/M metagenome (GOLD analysis project Ga0335082, IMG submission 206718) | Soil microbial communities from Loxahatchee National Wildlife Refuge, Florida, United States - Lox_Sample_4.1 | ecosystem: Environmental > Terrestrial > Soil > Wetlands | place: USA: Florida...
TATGGTCGCCCACGGCGAGGCCTGCTCAGAATCCTGCCGGGGAAAGTTTTGGAAAGTGTTCAGTCAGCATTGTTATGGAGGCTCAGGGGCAGAGTCCGCGGTATTGATGGCCGAAGCCTGCATTCATGACTGGTTGGGCACGTACCGAAAGTGCGTGGATCATTTCCTCGCTCCCAGCCAGTTCGCAAAGCAGCTCCTCGTACAGAACGGTTTCGCTGCGGAGCGCATCAGCGTTCTCCCACACTTTCAAAGACTGCCCAAGGACAACTCGACCCCCGCGAATCAGTCGTCCATCCTCTACTTCGGACGCCTGTCGTCGCCGGAGAAGGGAGTCTCCGACCTCATCCGGGCGATGCAGGGGTTGTCACCCCTCGCGCTGAAGATTGCCGGGGGAGGTCCGCAGAAAGAGCCGCTGGAAGGTTTGACCCGCGACTTGGGCCTGGACAATGTAGAGTTCGTCGGTCATCTCGAAGGCGAACCCTTGCAGAGGCACATCGCTGAGTCTCGTTTCACCGTAATGCCCTCGCGGGCTTACGAAACTCTGGGCAAGACCATTCTCGAGTCTTACGCGTGGGCAAAACCAGTGGTTGCCAGCGATCTAGGCTCGCGGCGGGAACTAGTCCATGACCACAAGACCGGCCTCCTGTACCCGCCCGGTGACGTGGAGGCCCTGAGGGCAGCGGTCCGGTATCTCGCGGAAAGACCACGGTTGACCGCAGAGATGGGCTTGGCTGGGCGGCAGTTGGTGCAGGACCGCAACTCGCCGGAAGAGCACTATCGAAGTCTGCTGCAGTTGTACGAGCAGATGTGCTCCTCGACCCGCCGTGCTTCTAGCGCGCCCGGGCGAAGCAAAACTGCACCGCTCCGGGTCGCTTTCATCGGCGGCCGTGGAGTGATCTCTAAATACAGCGGAATCGAAAGTTACTATGAAGAGGCAGGGAAGAGGCTGATAGAGCGGGGTTATGAACTTACCGTGTACTGCCGTTCCTACTTTACTCCTCCGGTTGCCGTGCACAATGGCATGCGTATCGTGCGTATCCCTACAGTTCGCTCCAAACATCTTGAAACCGTTCTCCATACTCTGTTGTCCACACTGCACGCCATGTGTCACCCTCATGACATCGTGCACTATCACGCGTTGGGTCCAGCGCTGTTTTCGTTTCTGCCCCGCCTGACGGGCAAAAAGACAGCAGTCACCGTCCAGGGTCTGGACTGGCAGAGAAAAAAGTGGGGACGCATGGCATCGTTTGTGTTGCGACTGGGGGAACGTGCTGCGGTTCGACTGCCCAGCGTGACCATGGCAGTCTCACATACTTTGCAGGATCACTTCCGGCGGCGCTATGACGCGGAGACCATCTATGTGCCCAATGGCACCCGCATTCGCGAGCGCAGCGCGCCAAGGCGAATTCTCGAATGGGGACTGCAGCCGGATGATTACGTTTTGTTCCTTGGCCGCTTTTCCCCGGAGAAGAATTGCCACCTGCTGGTCGAAGCCTTCGAGAAACTGAACACGTCCGCCAAGCTGGTGTTTGCCGGCGGGTCCAGCCACACCGATGCGTACGCCAAACAACTCCGCAGCCACCAGAGTGATCGCATCCTCTTCCTCGATTGGGTCAGCGGCAGCGACCTCGACGAACTCCTGACCAACGCTGCGCTCTTCGTCCTGCCCTCCGACCTGGAAGGACTCTCGCTGGCCTTGCTGGACGCCATGGGCGCAGGTGTGTGCGTGCTCGTCAGTGACATTCCCGAGAATCGAGAAGTCATCGAAGACGCCGGCTTCTCCTTCAGGCCTGGCAACGTGGACGATCTGGCGCGCCTGCTGGGTCTTCTGCTCTCCGATTCGAAGCTGCGCGCTGAGACCGGACGAAGGGCCCGGCAACGAATCCAGGACCATTATCTCTGGCCCGGCATCGCTCGTCAGATCGCCGACGTCTACGATTCGCTGGTCGGCCGCCTGCCAACTCCAGCCAAACGCCCTGCTGCCAGAGTCTCGGCTGAGGACACTCAGCAGCACGGGCGGGTGGCGTAGTGCCCGCGGTCACCGGTAAACCGATCGGGCCGTGTGTCCTGGTTTATGCATCATGCTCGCGGCGTGCCTTTTGCACATCGATTCCCAACTGTTCCATCTTCTTATAAAGATGGCTGCGCTCCAGTCCGAGCGCCTTGGCTGCGTTGGTCATGTGATAATTGCTTTGGCGCAACTCGGCAAGAATCGTCTCGCGCTCGAAGTGTTGCACCCGGTCGGCCAGTGGGCCCGATCCTGGCGTAGGGACTGCACCATCCGCTGCCACGGGGAGAGCAGCGCGTACCGTCTCGGCCGTCACGCTATCCTCTGTTGCCAGCAGCATCAGCCGCTCCACAACGTTACGCAACTCGCGAACATTTCCCGGCCAGCAGTAAGCCGACAGGGCGCTGCTCGCTTCCGGTGAAAAGGCAATCGGCTTCCAGTTGTTCTGCGCGCAGACCTGCCGCGCGAAGTGCTCCACCAGCTTAGGAATGTCCTCGCGCCGCTCCCGCAACGGCGGTAACGCCAGCGGGAAGACGTACACGCGATGAAATAGATCCTGTCGGAACTTGCCCTCCCGCACCAGCGCTTCCAGATCGCGATGCGTTGCCACCAGCACACGCACGTCCACCGGAACCGGCTTATCCCCACCGATGCGCTCGATTTCGCCCTCTTCGAGTACACGCAGCAGCTTGGCCTGCATAGGCAGAGGCATGTCGCCGATCTCATCGAGAAAAATCGTTCCGTGCTCTGCCTGCTCGAACTTACCGATGTGCCGGCCAACCGCCCCGGTGAATGACCCCTTCTCATGCCCGAATAACTCGGACTCGATCAATTCCGCCGGTACCGCAGCGCAATTCAACGTGACAAATAGTCCCCCGGCCCGCGGGCTGCGCTCGTGCAGGGTGCGTGCGACCAACTCCTTTCCTGTCCCGGTCTCTCCCAAGATGCACACCCGCGTTTCGCTCGCAGCTACCCGTTCCACCTGGGCCATGACTTTTTGCATCACTTCGCCCGCCCACACGATTTCATGTTTGCCCAGCTTCTGCCGGAGTTGGCGGTTCTCCGCCTCCAGTTGCTGCAGCTTGGCTGCGTTCTCGACCGTCAACAGCAGCCGGTCGGTCGAGATGGGCTTCTCCAGGAAGTCCAGCGCTCCCAGCCTCGTCGCCTTCACGGCCATTTCGATGTGTGCCTGCCCCGACATCATGACGACGGGAGTCCCGATCTTCTGCGCGCGCAGTTCTTCCAGGAAGGTCAGGCCGTCTTTGCTGGGCATGACCACATCGGAAAAGATCAGGTCGAAAGCTTGTGTCTTGGCCAGGTCGAGCGCTTTGTCTGCACTGTCGCAAACCACCGCTTCGTGTCCGGCGAGGCGGAAGGCCCGCGAGAGCGAGGCCAGGGTGTTGGCCTCGTCGTCCACGATCAGCAGGCGGGATTTCTGCGGCACCGGATCTCCTTAGGCGGTTGAATTGGACTGACTGCGGCCTTCGCTGGGAGCAGCGAGTTTACCGGCATTCGTCGGCAGTTCGATTACGAACGCCGTTCCCCTGCCGGCTTCACTCCGCACGCTGACTCTGCCGCCGTGATCACTGACCACGGATTGAACAATCGCCAACCCTAAACCGGTTCCGTGTGTCTTGCTCGTGTAATAGGGCGTGAAAATCCGCGCGCACTCTTCGGGCGTGAGCCCTACCCCGGTGTCTGAGACTTCCACGCACACGCGCTCGCCATCCTGGCGTGTTTGCAGAGTCAGAGTCCCACCTTTCTTCATGGCATCCATCGCATTCAGTACGAGATTCGACAGCGCACGATGCAGGAGCTCGGGATCGGCCGCCACCGGCTGCAACGATGCAGCCAGCTCCAGTTTACATTCGATAGGTCCGCTTGCCGACGCTTGCAGCTGCGCCTGGAATAGGCGGGCCACCTGCTGCACCAGATCGTTGATCTGCACCTGCTGGAAGCGGGGCTGGGGCATGCGGGAAAATTCGCTGAAGCGGGAGATGATGCCTTTTAGGTTTGCAATCTCGGCCAAGAGCGTAGCTGCGCTCTCCTGAAAAATCTCCTCGAACTGTGCCGGACTCTGCTGCCGCGCCCGCAGCAGGTTCTCTACCGTCAACTGCAACGGGAACAGGGGGTTCTTGAGCTCATGGGCCAGCCGGCGGGCCAACTCCCGCCATGCCGCCACGCGTTCGGCCTGGACCGCGCGCTCCCGTTGCTCCTGCAATTCGCGAGTCATCCGGTTGAACGAATCCGCCAGGGCGCCAAGTTCATCCGACGAAGTTACCGGGACATGGGCGTTCCAGTCGCCGTTCGCCACTTGCTGAGCGGCCTTCGCCAGTTGCTCGACAGGCCGTGTCACCCGCGATGCCACCCATCCACTCAGCAGGATCGCCAGCAGCACACCCACTCCTCCGGCGAGAAGAGCGGTGGATTGAATGCGCTGTCTCAGTTCCACGTAAGGCCCGCGCGAGTCCGCCACCAGAAGAACACCCAGGAGTTGCCGGTCCAAGCCAGTGAGTGGGATGGCGTCAATGGTTTCATCGTCCGCGGGATTGGCGGTCCAATGCACTAACGCAGTCATCTCGTGCGGCTGCTGCCGCACCTGCTCAATCAGAGGAGCCAGCTGCGGCGCCTGCTTCGTACTGCCGGAGGAGTCAATCAGAAGGCCGGGCGAGAATTGTCCTTCGAGATTTTGATAGAGCATGGCGCGCATGCCCGCCGGCAGATCCAGACTGGCCAGGAAGCCTTCGTCCAGCCGCCGGCCTCCAATGACAAACAGTGATCGGTCGCCCAAGCGCCCTTCTTTGGCGGCGAAGACTCCCAGCGCCGCGCCGTCCGGCAGGTCTTCACGCTTCAGAAATGGTTGTTCCGGTAACGGACCTCCAGAGAACAGTTTGTCCGGGTAGCCGAATTTTGCCGGCCACTGCGCCGAAGAAATGATCGTCCCCTGCCCATCTACGAATTCAAGGAAGTCGAGTTGCTGGTTGTCGGCGAGAGTCTTCGCGTCGTTCAAATACTTGCCGTAGTCGGGGGACCCATGGCCGAGTGCGAGGGCCATACGCGAAGCCAGGTCGCCTGAGGCAATCGTTTCAACGCGCTGCCCGATTTCCTGCCCTTGGCGGGCGAAGGCGCGTCGAAATTGCGCGATCAGCGCCGTAGTGCGCTCGGCATTGATTTTCTCGAAGGTGCGGCGCGCCAGCGAAGAAATGATCCAGGCGACTGCCGCGACCGACACGAAAACCGTCAGGGCCAGCACCGCCAGGAGCTTTCCCCGATAGCTCATTGCCGCTCCGCCGTCAACCAGGCGTCGGCCAGATGCCACCCGCCATCCGGGCCTTCGCTCCAGCCCCTGACTGTATTGGACACCGCGAACGCTCGGCGCAGGTGCAGTAGTGGGATTACTCGTTGCGAGCGCAGAAGAGTCGTTTCTGCAGCAAACAGATCGTCGACAGAATCCCCCCGGAATGTGGGCGCCGCGAGATTCATCGCACTGGCCAACCCGGCGAGGGCGACGTGAGCATCCAGCGAAGTCAACGGCAAGCGAACCAGCTTGACTTCGGCAGTTGGGCCGTTGGAGACCTGCATGCGCAGTCCTGCATCGCGGGCGCTCAACAGAATGCGTTCTGCCAGGACGCGGGCAACCGGGTCATTCCGGTCGAAGTCCACATTCCACAACAAGGCTTGTGGAACTTCGGCCCGCTCCTGCTGGGCGCGAGTCAGGTTAACGTCGGTTGGAAACAGAAATCCGTATCCCGTTATCCAGTCCGGTAGTAAAGCGGCGGTTGGCTCTCCTCCGTTCTGCAGCACGACCGCATTGAGCAGACTGCGATCGATGCTGAGGGAAAGCGCTTCCCGCAACTTCGTTTCTTCCGAATTCTGGGGAGGTCGCGCAAAGACCAGGGCAACCAGGTCAGCCGGGGCCGACGCCGCAATATGACGCCCTTCCGCCGCCATGCGCCGCGCCTGTTCGGGGGCGACTTCGATCAACTGCGTCCTGTCGAGGTCGAAGGCAATCGCCTGATCGCGTACGCTCACTCCCATCGTGATCTCGACCGTACCCACAAACGGCCTGCCGCCCCAGTAGTCGTCGCGAGCCACCAGGACCAGGCGCTTTCCCGCGTCCCACTGAGAGATGACAAATGGACCAGTGCCGAGGACCGCTGCACCGGTCTGCTTCACGATGCTGTTGCGGGACAAGGCGAGCTCGGCCGGAAGATCAGGTGATGGAGCGTCACGCTCGATGACCACGGCGTCCCTTTCAGCCACAATCCGCCACGACGGGTTGCCTGCACGCAGCGAACTCGCAACTGAATCCGCTCTCATCGGTGCGTTGTCCGCAAAGCTGACCCCAGTCCGCAGCGTGAAACGCCAGCGCTGATCGCCCGGTTCGGCCTGCCAGGATGTTGCCAGCGCCGGCTCCAGGCGGCCCTGCGCATCCAAAGCCACCAGAGTGTCAAACACTAGCGCGGTTAGATTGTGGCTGGCTGCGACGCCGGGTTGATTTGGGTCCAATGAAACCGGTGCCGCGTGCATCGCGACGTGCAGAGTCCCGCCATAGCGCGGCCGCGTGGCGGAATGGGCCATCGTCGTCGCCAACAGCAGGCTACTGACAAGCAATAGACAGCCGATACGCTTCATAGCGTCCTGTCTCGGACTCATGCAACACCGCAACCGCGCTCGTGGCATCGGTCTCCGACCATAGGGCAGTGACACTGCCGTTGAAATCCACCGCCGGGCTCGCAACTACCGGCTCGCGGTCGGCCACTTGAAATGCGGTCACGGTATCGTCGGGCCGGTTACTTTGTGATGCTGCCAGAACTTGCCAGCCTAGTCCGCAACTGCTCCGCACGCCAGCGATGTCGCTGCCCCAGCCCAGCTTCCCGGCGATCTGATCTGTCATACCGTCGAGCAGGTGGATTTGGCCATCGGCGCTGCTAAACAACCAGAGCGTGTAGCGGTCGCGCGGAACCGGCGCCGCGGAGTAGAACGGCGAAGTAGTGGTTTGCTTCTGGATCCCTGGCGCAAGCACCCCGGTGAAGAAGTTGCGGCTGGCAGCATAAAATCCGCGCAAGGCGAACTCGTCGCTGGACAACGGCCAGGGATCATCGCTTTCGCGGCAGCTCATCCCAAGCGGCGCAGCGGTCGTACTCTGGCAAAACACTCCCGGCAAATAGACATCGAAAAGATGGTCTTTGCGGGGAAGCACTCGGCCGCGCAGGTCGCGCGGCCACGGCTGGCGGTGCGGGATGACCAGGGACTGAGTCGGTTGCCAGTGGCCACTCTGCAGCGCCAGGAGCACGATGCGGTCGGCTTCAAGGACGATCAGCGCCTGCGACTTGCCGCCGGGCTGGGCTAAGTCGAGAATGCGGTTTTCGTCTGACCATAGCAGCGTCTTGCGAATGGTCATGGGTGTACTGGATGGCTGGTGAACTCCTTCCACTCCGCTGCGCGGCACGGAAACCATCACCACAGAAGGCTCGTTGTTGCCCTGGCGAACTTCCGCGACCCACACGTAGCTCCGCAAATTCTCCGAAAGAAAGATCTGGACGGTCGCCGCCGCCTGGTCTTCCGCGACAAAATGAACTCCCATGGCGCCGAGTTCGGCGAGCAAGCCGCGGCGGATTTCGTCGACCTCCGCTTGGCCCAAGGAAGACCGATTGACCACATTGACGGAGACCGCGCCTGGCCCCGTTGCGGCCGCAATTTTTTGGGCCAACTGGTTCTCCGTCGTGCTCCATTGACTCGCAGTTGCTGCCGGCGCGAGCAACAGCCAGAGCAGCAACCCGCAGGCGCATGGAGTTCGCAAAAGCATCTCGAGGATGCGCGAATTATAAACCGGGCCGTTCGTTGCACTATGCATTGACGTCATCCGCAGCCGTTCTTCAGGTGGAGCGGAGGATCGCACCCCTGCCGCCCCTATACGATTGCGCCAGCCCTACTTCGGCTGCTCCTCTGCATCCTCCGCCTGACTGCTGTGGTTGGCCACGTTCATGCTCCGCAGAACATCATTGGCGAAGAAGAACTTGCCGTCCGCCGGCACCATCATGATCTGCAGCTTATCGGAGAGCCGCTCGGCGACGATCTTGTTGATCAGCAGCGGGTTCTGTTTGAGGATCGTTCCTTCTTTCTGCATACGCTCGGCATCGGCGGCGGCGGTGACCCGGATGCGGTCGGCTTCCGCCTCGGCCAGCAGCTTGCGCCGTTCCATCTCCGCCTTGCTGTCAATGACCTTCGCTTCCGCCTGGGCCTCGGCATTCTTCACCGTGGCTTCTTTGCGTGCCTCCGCTTCCAGCTTCGACTGCTCAATCTGCTTTTGTTTTAGGGGGAGGGTGTACTGCATGGCGTCCGCTTCGCCCTTCGCCTGCAACACCCGTACCTGGGCCTCGCCCTCCGCTTGCTTGACTTGCTGCGCCTTAGTCGCCTCCGCCTGCAATTCGGCAATTCTCACCTGCTTCTGCTGGATGTCGGTGTCGACAGCCATCTGATCGTTCTGCTGCTCCTTGAGTAGCAAATCTTCCAGCCCCTTGGCATATTCCGGCGGCAGTTGGATGTCGCGGAGCATAACTTCTTTCACCAGAATGCCGTCGGCAGCGAGCTTTTGCGTGATGGCGTCAGAGGCGCGTTTGCGGACCTCTTCTCGCTTCGCAGCGAAAACTTCGCGCACCGTGTAGTTGGGCACGAGCTCGCGCCAGGCGCTGGCGACGACCGCGGGCACGATCTCCTTCTCCACCGGCTGCGGCAGGTTCGCCTGGATGAAATCGAGATGTTTAGGATCGAGGCGGTAACGGACGGTAATCGCCAGCCCCAGCGTCAGTCCTTCCTTCGCCTGAACATTCAGAGGTTCGCTCTTTTTGGCTGCACCCGGGACGTTTTTCAAGCCATCCTCGAGTGCGCCGGTCGTGAATAACTGATCGCGGGTGTCAAACAGCGCAATGTTCTCGGCCAGCGGCGTTACAAAGTGAACTCCCGGGTACAGCGTGCCCGGCAAGGTGCCGCTGGTCTGGCTGACCCGGACTGCCGCCATTCCGCTGGGCACTACCACGATTCCCAGCGCGAAGAGGATCGGTCCCCAGGCGAGCAAAGCCAGCCCCACCGCACCCCGCCACCGGACCTGCGGGGCCGGAGGCAGGGGTTCAGCCTCGCCTCCTTCCTTTACCCGACGGTATCGCAACTGAAGAACGAGGTCATACGCGAGAATCCCCGCGGCGATCGCGATCATCGCGATTCCGCCCCACATCAGCAAGTACTTCAAGAACAACATAACGTCCTCCTGAGGCAGTTCAGCGTGCCTGTCCTGGCTTGATCCTTACCGGCTGGGGCCGGAAGAATAGACAGAGCACCTTTCCGAAAACTAACTCTTCGACGGTGATGGCGATCGCGAGCGAGAAAGCCATGCCCGCGGTCACTGCAATAGCTGTCATAACGAGTTGCATAAGACCTCCGCTTGAGCCGCGGCCTGCGCCTGTCGCTAGGGCAGGCAGGGGGCCAAAGAGCCCAGGTTGATACTGCGAGCTTTAGCGTGACGGACGCGAAAACGTTCGTGTGCCTCCGGCCACACTGTGGTCGCTTGACCGCACCGAAGGCTGGGGGCGTTCAAGTTACTTTCGGAACTATCCTTTGGCAGCTAAGTCCCTGGAAACACAGTCCTGCTTTGGCACAGTCCTGTCATCAGTCACGCCTCCGTGTGACTCGAATCACCGCTGCTTCCGTGATAGGCCAATTACGATCCCAAGTGGGAGATCACACCAAGTTTCCAGAGAAGTACGGGCCGGCAAAGGTCAGCCGAGTAGGTTCGAAGACTGCCGGCAAGGGCGTTCTCCCAGATAGGCGGGGCCGGATCTAAATCCCCGCTAGGCTGGTATGGCACAAAAGCTGACAACCTGCATGTTCTGCGGAGTCGGTTGCGGCCTGTATCTGGATACCGCAGGAAACCAGGTGGTCGGCGCCTATCCCAGCGTTTCCCATCCGACCAATGCGGGACGTATCTGCCTACGCGGCTGGCATGGCCATGAGGTGGCCAGTTCGCCGGACCGTTTGCGAAGCCCCCTGCTGCGCAAGAACGGCAAACTGCAGGAAGTGAGCTGGGACGAGGCCTACAGCTTCATCGCCCGCCGGTTGCAGGAGGTCCGCCGGCAGCACGGACCCGACGCCCTGGCCTTTCTGAACTCGCCGCGCTGCTCCAACGAAGAAGCCTATCTGCTGCAGAAGTTTGCGCGGGCGGTCATTGGCACCAACAACGTGCACCACGGCACCGGCGTCTACGCTAATAACGCGATCAACGTGCTGCTGGAAATGCTTGGAGTGGCGGCCACCACGAACTCCATCGCGGAACTGGCGGAAAGCAAGGTGATCATCGTCGATGGTGTCGATCTGGCCCGTCGTATGCCCACGCTTGGCGGCGCTGTGCTCCGGGCCAAGCTCAACGGCAGCAAGCTCATTGTTGTGGGCACCCGCCGTCACCGCCTGGCCGAGAGCGCCGACCTATTTCTGCAGATCAAGCCGAACACGGAAACGCTGCTCTACGGCGCGATCGCCAAGGTCATTGTCGACCGGGGACTCGAGAACCTTGCCTTCATCAAGGCCCGCTGCCAGAACCACGACGCCTTCCTGGCCCAGATCCATCAGTACGACCTGTTGGAATCGGCGGAAGCGTGTGGCGTGTCCGCCGATCTGATTGAAGCCGCGGCCCTGGCATACGCGCAAGCCGAGTCAGGGGCCCTGCTGTTCTCGGCCAGCATGGAAGAGCGCACGCGCGACAGTATCCGCTCCGTGGTGAACCTGGTCCTGCTTACTGGGAACGTGGGAAAGAAGGGAGCGGGCCTCTTCGCCCTCACCGAGCAGAACAACCTGCAAGGTGTCTGTGACATGGGAATGCTGCCCGATCGGCTCCCAGGCTATCAGCCGGTTGGTGACGTCGCCGCAGGAACGGTCCTCGAGGCTATCTGGAAGTGCAAGCTTCCTGCGGCCCCTGGTCTGGGCGCCCGGGCCATCCTGGCGGGCCGCGATCAGGACAAGGTGAAGGCGCTCTGGCTCTGCCGTTATGACCCGGTCAGCTCGACTTTATTCGATCTCGCCGGTTCGCTCGGCCAGTTCGAGCTGATCATCGTGCAGCACTTGTTCATGAACGAGACTGCGCAGCAGGCGCATGTCGTCCTGCCAACTACCGCCTTCGGAGAAGAGCAGGTTTCCTTCACCAGCACGGAGAGGCGCATCCAGCTCGCGGAACAGGTAGTTCAGCCCGCTGCCGAGCTGGCTCCGGCCTGGGCGCAGATCGTCAGAGTGGCGCAGCTTATGGGCGCCGACTGGCGGTACGCCTCGGCTGGCGAGGTCATGGACGAGATCGGAGAGGTGGTGCCATTTTACGGCGGGGCCAGCTACGAAAATCTCTCGCGCGAGTATGGCCGGCAATGGCCGTGCAGTAAGGACCACCCCATGGGGACGCGCTTCCTTTTCGCCGAAGACAACGGCCGCAACCCGTTCAAGTTCGTGCCAGTAGCGAGGCCGCCACAGAATCCCAAGTCCCCCAAGGATTTTCCTTTGACTCTGGTATGCGGCAGTTCTCTCTACTACTGGAACCAGAACGTGCTGGTGCGCCACAGCGAGACTCTCCGGCGCGAATACAGCGTCCTTTTGATCGACTATCCCGAGGGCTTCGTCGAGATCAACCCTGACGATGCCAAGGCGCTTGGCTTGCGGGATGGCCACAAGATTCGCATTCACAGTGCAGATTCCTCCGCCCTGACCACCGCCCGCGTAACTTCTGAAGTGCGCAGCGGCACGGTTTTTGTCCCCTACTTTGAGCGCCAGCTGGAGAGACAGATTCTCGGCGCCAGACGCGATGGCGCGGCCCTGGTCCCGGTCCGGGTCGAACGGGAGAAAGCATGAAGGCACGCATTCTCGATCGCGGCGATGTGCTCAAAATCGTGGACCTGCTGCGCCAGCAGGGCTACGAAGTCGTGGCGCCGTTCTACGGACGCGGCCGGGACAGCTATTTCGATACCGTAACCGACCAGAACCGCGACCGGATCCAGATCCACGTGCCCAATCCCTACTATCCCCCCAAGCGCTATGTGTTCCCGCACATCGAGCGCCTGTTGAAGTTCGAGCGTAAAGACGGGGAGATGCGTATTGAGCCCATGTATGAGCAGCCCAAGCGGGCGATCTTCGGCATACGTTCCTGCGACGTTGCCGGAATCTACCACCTCGACCGCTTCTATCTGGGCCGGGAATTCCGTGATGTCTATTACGAGAACCACCGCAAGAACCTCCTCCTGGTGAATGTGGTCTGCAGCGATGTCGACCATGACATCAACGACGAGTGTTTCTGCGTCTGCACCGACACCGGCCCTGCGGCGCGCGACCACTTCGATCTGCAACTGATGGACCTGGGCGATGAATTCATGGCCGTGGCGGGCACGCCAGCCGGAGAAGCTCTCTTTGCCAGTCCCATCTTTCGCAAAGCAACCCAGATTCACGTGGAGAAGCGCCGTTCCATGCTCGACGAGCTGCGGCGGCGCTTCAAGACCACGACCAGCTGGTTCTCGGCCACCGTCCGCTACGTCTCCCAGGGCGACATCCTGGAAAAGACCTGGGAAGAAATCGGCAATCGTTGCCTGGAGTGCGGCGGCTGCACCTACGTCTGCCCGGCTTGCACTTGTTTTACCGTGAGCGACCGCCAGATCGGTCCGAATGAATTCGAGCGCGTCCGCACCTGGGACGCTTGCGCCCTTGGTGGATTTACTCGCATGGCCGGAGGACACAACCCCCGCAAGGCCGTGCATGACCGGCGCAACCGCCGGTTCTTCCGCAAGCTGGCGCACTTCTTCATTCAACGGGAGCTGTCCATGGCTTGTGTCGGCTGCGGCCGTTGCGCCGCCGTTTGTCATGGAGACATCGGAATGCCCAGCGTGGTGGAGATGATCCGCCGCGCTACCTCGGAGGTTGAGCAGCATGGGCTCGCTGGCCACTGAGAACGTCTACCTGCCGAAGACCGCCGTGCTCGAGCGCGTGGTGTCGGAGATTGCCGACGTCAAGACGTTCTACTGGCGATTTGAAGATCCCGGCGAGCAGCGCGCCTTCCAGCGCTTTCGCCCCGGCCAGTTTGCCCAGGTATCTTTGTTCGGCGTAGGGGAGTTTCCCACCTCTCTCCCACCCAGTCCCACAGAGGAGCAGACCTTCTTCACCGTGCGCCAGGTGGGCAGTTGCACCTCGGCCTTGCATCGCCTGCAGCCGGGGGACAAGTTCGCCGTACGCGGTCCCTATGGCAACGGCTTTCCCATGGAGGAGTACTACGGCAAGAACCTGGTGTTCGTGGCCGGAGGGATCGGATTGATTCCGCTGCGCTCCTGCATCGTCTACGCCCTGAAGAACCGCGACAAATACAAGCGCATTCAGATCTTCCACGGAGCCAAAACGCCGAAGGAATTGATGTACGTTCCCAACCTCCACCAGTGGGAGCAGACTCCGAACGTCGAGTGCTACCTCACGGTCGACCGCGCTATGGAAGGCTGGAAGGGCGACGTCGGCGTAGTGAGCAGCTTGTTCAAGAAGCCGGGTGTCCAGGTGCCGGTTGAGAACACGATCGCTTTTGTCTGCGGTCCTCCGGTCATGTTTCGCTTCGTGATCAAGGACCTGCTGGGGATGGGTTTCAAGGAGAGAGACATTGTCTCCACCCTCGAGCGCTATATGAAGTGTGGGGTAGGGAAGTGCGGGCATTGCTGCATCGGCGTCGCCTATGTATGCGTGGATGGTCCGGTGTTTACCTACGAGCAGATTAAGAAACTCGGGGAGGACATCTGATGGACCTGCGCGAACAACTCACCCAATCTCTCCAGGGACGCGTCTGCTTCGTCGGCGTGGGCAACAGAGATTTTGGCGATGATGCCTTCGGAGTGAACCTGGCCCAGGGGCTTCAGGCTGCCGGGGTGGCGGATGTGATCGAAGCCGGCGCCAACCCGGACCGCTGGATTGGCAGTCTCCACGCATTCGATCACGTGGTGCTGCTGGACGCGGTCGAGTTTGGCGCGGACCCGGGCTCCGTGGTCTTCATGGATGCCGCCGAAATCGCCGCCCGCTATCCGCAGGTCTCCACCCACAAGATTTCCCTGGGTTTGCTGGCTCGCTGGATCGAAGCGGACGGGAAATCGAGGGCGTGGTTGCTCGGCGTGCAACCGGGG
>Ga0335082_10005235_pt1 | contig 14180 bp, 13 predicted proteins | sample Lox_Sample_41_FD_206718 | JGI IMG/M metagenome (GOLD analysis project Ga0335082, IMG submission 206718) | Soil microbial communities from Loxahatchee National Wildlife Refuge, Florida, United States - Lox_Sample_4.1 | ecosystem: Environmental > Terrestrial > Soil > Wetlands | place: USA...
CGCATCCGCACCTCCCACTGCGGATCGAGCAGCGAGACCTTGATGCCGTCGATCCGCTGTGCGTGCTCGGCGATGATGCCGATGACCGTCTGCATCGCTGCGTTCAAGTCCGTCGTGCCCCAGTAGCCGGCGAGCGCCGGGTCGAACATCTCGCCCAGCCAGTGCAGGATCACCTTGCCGCGGCACTGGCGCAGCAGGTCTCCGTATACGCGGCGATAGTCGTGCGCGTGGCGTGCGACCGCAGCCAGTGCCCGGCTCGCCATCAGGATGATCCGGCCGCCGGCGGACTCGACGGCTTCGATCTGCTCGGCATAGGCTGCCATCACGTCGGCGAGTGTGGTGTGCGCGCCGGGGATCAGCTGGTCCGTGCCCACGCCACACGCGAGATCCGCTCCCGGGATCATCTTCGCGTGTGCGACGCTGCGCCGGATCAGTTCGCGCGCAGTCGGCCAGTCGATGCCCATGCCGCGCTGCGCGGTGTCCATGGCTTCGGCGACCTTGAAGCCAAGACGCCACAGATGCTCTCGGAATGCGAGCGTTGCTTCCCAGTCCAAGGTGGGAGCGCTGTCCCAAGGGTCGCGCGTGCGCAGCGGATCAATCACGACATGCGCGGCGGCATACACGGTCCGGTTCAGCGGGCGCGCTTCGACGGCGCCGAATGGCGCTGTCACGTGACGCAGCGTATACGGGCGAAGCGTGCCGTCGGCCCGCGGCAGCGCGAGTTGCACGAGCGTTTCTCCGTTAGATCTTGCCCAGGATATGGTCGGCGGCTTTCTCGGCCACCATGATGGTGGGCGCGTTGGTGTTCGACGAGGGCAGCCGCGGCATCACGGATGCGTCGGCGACGCGCAAGCCCTCCAATCCGACCACGCGGAGTTGCGGGGTGACGACGGTCATGGGATCCGAAGGCGGCCCCATCTTGCACGTACCCACCGGATGGTGGTCGGTCTTGGCGTTGGCGCACGCGTACTCGAAGAGGTCCTGCTCCGAGACCTTTCCGGCTCCGGGAAGCTGCTCCTTGAGCACGAAACGCCGGAGCGCCGGCTGCCGCATGATCTCGCGAGCAAGACGTAATCCCTCCAGCGCGAGACGCTTGTCGCCGGGATCCGCCCAATAGTTCGGATCGATCAGCGGCGGCGCGTCCGGCCCCCCGGTTTGCAGCTGCACCGTGCCGCGCGAGTGCGGCCGCAGATAGGCCGAGTTCAGCGTCACGCCGCCGTGCTTCATCTGGGCTACACCCGCCTCGATGCCCGAGCCCAGCCCGAGATGAAGCTGGATGTCGGGCGAGCGCGCGGATCGGTCCGCGTACCAGAAGCCGCCGGTCTCGAACAGGCTGGAGGCCACCGGTCCCTTCTTGAACAACAGGTACTGCACTCCCGCCCACGCAGCGTGCTGCGGCTTGGCGTACTTGTCGTAGGTGTGATCGCCGGTGCACTCCGCGATCACGAACAGGTCCACGTGATCCTGCAGGTTGGCGCCGACGCCGGGCAGGTCGTGGATCACCGGGATGCCGATGGATTTCAGGTGAGCGGCCGGCCCGATGCCCGACTGCAACAGCAGCTTCGGCGACCCGATGGCGCCCGACGAGACGACAACCTCGCGCTCCGCGCGCACCACGCGTCGCGCGTCGCTGGGCCCGGTGGCGATCTCCACGCCGACCGCCCGACCGCCTTCCACGACCACGCGCAGCGCACGCGTGTGCAGGGCGATCGTCAGGTTCTTACGGTCGTGGACCGGGTTCAGATAGGCGATCGAGGTCGAGGACCGGCGCGCGTTGAGCTGAGTGAGCTGGTAGTAGCCGAGGCCCTCCTGGCGCTCGCCGTTGAAGTCGGGGTTGAACGGGATCCCCAGCTCCTGTCCGGCCTGGAAGAAAGCCTCGCAGATCGGCAGCGGGCTCACCGGGTTGGAGACGCCGAGCGGGCCCCCGTACGCGTGGTACGCATTCGAGAAGCGCTCGTTGTTCTCGGCACGCCGGAAGTACGGGAGCACGTCGCGAAACGACCAGCCGGCAGCGCCTTCCTCCTGCTCCCACTCGTCATAGTCGGCGGCGACGCCGCGCGTATAGATCTGTGCGTTGATCGACGAGCCTCCGCCGATGACCTTCGCCTGCGTGAAGCGCAGCACTCGGCCTCGGAGCTGTTTCTGCGGGACCGTCGACCATCCCCACGAGCCGATGCCCTTGGTCATCTTGGCGAAGCCCGCCGGCATGTGAAACAGCGGATGTCGATCCGCGCCTCCCGCTTCGAGCAGCAGCACTTTAAGACCTGGATCGTCGCTCAGGCGCCGAGCGAGCACGCAGCCGGCGGAGCCTCCGCCGGCGATGATGTAGTCGTAGGGGTCGACCATGCCGCCTCAGGAAATCAGCCGTTCAGTCTGCGGATCGAAGCAGACCAGCTTCGACATGTCGATCCGGAATTGAGCCTTGTCTCCGGAGCGGAGCTCGACATCCGGGTCGAGCCGCGCGGTGAACTCGTGTCCGCCGAGCGTCAGGAGGGCCAGCGTGTCGGCTCCGGTCGGCTCGGTCACCTCGATGGTCGCGTCGACGATCGGCCGGGCGTCGCCGTCGTTGCCGTTGGACGCCCTGCGATAGCTGATGGCTTCTGCACGCACCCCGGCGATCACCTCCTTGCCCGCATACGCGCTCACGGCCGGCGGCTGCGGCGGCAGCGGAATCTGCGCCTTGGGCCGGTCGCCCATCTGGATCTCGAGCGCGAGCCCATCTCCGTTGCGCTGCAGCCGGGCGGGCGCCAGGTTCATGCGCGGGGAGCCCATGAAGCCGGCCACAAAGGTGTTGGCGGGGCGGTTGTACACCTGTGCCGGCGTGCCCAGCTGCTGCAGCTCGCCTCCCTTCATCACTGCGATGCGGGTGGCGAGCGTCATCGCCTCGATCTGATCGTGCGTGACGTAGACGATGGTGGCGCCCAGCCGCTGGTGCAGCTTCTTGATCTCGGTGCGCATGTCGACGCGCAGCTGCGCGTCCAGATTGGACAGCGGCTCGTCGAACAGAAAGATCTTGGGCTTGCGCACCAGAGCGCGGCCCATAGCCACCCGCTGCCGCTGCCCCCCGGAGAGCTGGCTAGGGCGTCGCTGGAGCAAATGGTCGAGCTGCAGGATCTTGGCGACGTCGCGCACCGCTGCATCCCGCTCGGGTTTCGGGACCTTGCGCATCTCCATGCCAAACGCGATGTTTTGCTCCACCGTCATGTTGGGATACAGCGCGTAGGACTGGAACACCATGGCGATGTCGCGCTCGCTGGGGTGGAAATCGTTGACGCGCCGCCCGGCGATCACGATGTCGCCCTCGGAGACGGTATCCAGCCCCGCGATCATGTTGAGCAGCGTCGATTTGCCGCAGCCAGAGGGACCCACCAGCACCAGGAACTCGCCGGCCTCCACCGAGATCTCGATGCCTTTCAGGATCTCGTGCGTACCGTAGCGCTTCTTGACGCCCTTGATCTCGAGCGATGCCATGCGCCTATCCTTTCACCGAGCCGGCCATCAGCCCGCGCACGAAGTAACGGCCGCCGAAGATATAGACGAGCAGGGTAGGGAATGCTGCGATCATCGCCGCCGCCATGTGCACGTTGTAGGGCCGCTCGCCGGTGGAGGTGTTGACCACGTTGTTCAGCGCGACGGTCATCGGTGCGCTCTCGCCGGTGGAGAACGAGGCGCCGAACAGGAAATCGTTCCAGATGTTGGTGAACTGCCAGATCACGGTCACGATGATGATCGGCCCCGAGTTGGGCAGCAGGATGCGCCAGAAGATGTTGAAGAAGCGCGCCCCGTCGATCATGGCCGACTTCACCAGCTCGTCCGGGAAGGCGATGTAGTAGTTGCGGGCGTACAGCGTGGTGAAGCACAGCCCGTACACGGTGTGCACGAACACCAGCCCCGCGGTCGACGAAGCGATCCCGACCTTGCCGAGGAAGGCCGCCATCGGGATGAGCACGATCTGGAACGGGATGAAGCAGCCGAACAGGATCAGCCCGAACAGCACGTTGGCGCCCTTGAACTTCCACTTGGTGAGAACGTAGCCGTTCAGCAGCCCGATCAGCGTGGACAGGATGACCGCCAGCACCGTCATCTTGGTGGAGTTCCAGAAGTAGCCCTTGATCCCGTTGCAGCTCAAGCCCACGCAGGCCGTTTCCCAGGCGCTTACCCACGGCTCGACGGTCCATTGCTTGGGCAGCGCGACGATGTTGCCGGCATAGATCTCGGACAGCGGCTTGAATGACGTGAGCACCATCACGATGAGCGGCAGCAGGTAGACGAGCGCGAAGAACCCGAGCAGCCCGTAGATCACCACACGCGAGCGCAAGGAGCCCTTGCCCTGCGCCATCTCCGGTGTGTCCCAATGTTGCTGCATGGTCGTGTCGCCGGTCGGTCGAGAGTCAATGCCCGCCGGCTCGGGCATGCCTCACTTCCGAGTACAGGTACGGCACCATGATCGCAGCCACCGTGAGCAGCATCATGACCGCGCTCGCAGCGCCCATGCCGAGCTGGTTGCGGGTGAACGTGTGCGCGTACATGAAAAGCGACGGCAGATCGGTCGCGTAACCGGGACCGCCGCCGGTCAACGCCACCACCAGGTCGTAGCTCTTGATCGCCAGGTGCGCGAGGATCACGACGCTGGAGAGGAACACCGGGCGCAGCTGCGGGATGATGATGCGCCAATAGATGCGCGGCAGCGTGGCGCCGTCGATGGAGGCGGCCTTGATGATGTCCTGGTCGATGCCGCGCAGCCCGGCCAGGAACATCGCCATGACGAAGCCGGAGGCCTGCCACACGGCGGCGATCACCACCGTGTAGATCGCCATGTCCTCGTTGACGATCCAGTCGAACTTGAAACCGGTCCAGCCCCATTCCCGCACGAGCTTCTCGATGCCCAGGCCCGGATTGAGCATCCACTTCCACGCGGTGCCCGTCACGATGAACGACAGCGCCATGGGGTACAGGAAGATGGCGCGCAGCGTCCCCTCCTGGCGGATGCGCTGGTCCAGCAGGATCGCGAGCAACAATCCGAGGAACAGGCAGATCGCCACGTACAGCACTCCGAAGATGGCAAGATTGTGGATCGCGACGCTCCAGCGCGGCTGTGCCCACACGCGGGCGTATTGGAGAAAGCCCACCAGCTCGTGGACCGGGTAGCCGCGCGACTTGGTGAACGAGAGATAGGACGTCCACAGGATGAAGCCGTAGACGAACACCAGCGTGATCAGCAGCGTCGGCGACAGCACGAGCTTCGGCAGCCACTGCTGCAGCCGGCGGCTGAAGCGTGGCGCTTCCTGCGTGGCGGATGCGCCGGAATCCGTCGTCTCCATCGCTTGGTCGCGCCTGTAAAGCGGGCAGAGGGCCGGCAGCCGGTGTCCGCTGCCGGATCTCGCTGTGCTACGCAGCGCGTCGGCTGCCTTGCTCCGTTACTTCGCGTTCTGCACCGCTGCCACCAGCTGCTTGGTCGCTTCCGCCGGCGAGCCACCCTTGTTGAAGAAGTTGGTCACCACGTCGATCATCGCGCCCTTCAGCGACTCGGGCACGGCGTGACCATGGGCGAAGCTGCCTACCATCGCATTGTTCTTCAGCGCGATGCGCAGGTCCGCCATCGACTTCTTGCCGCAGGCATCGAACTTGGCGTCGGAAACGTCCATGCGCGCCGGGATGGAGCCCTTCACGAGGTTGAACTGCTCCTGGAAGCCCTTGTCCATGATGGCACTGGCGAGCGCGAGCTGCCCCGCTTCTTGACTCTTGGCGACCTTGAACATGGCGAACGCGTCAGAGTTGAAGGAGAAGGTTCCTTCGGTGCCCGGATACTGGAAGCAGAGGAAGTCCACGCCCGGCTTCTTGCCGGCCTTGAGGAATTCGCCCTTCGCCCAGTCGCCCATGATCTGCATGCCGGCCTTGCCGTTGATGACCATGGCGGTGGCCAGGTTCCAGTCGCGGTTCGGGTAGTTGGGATCGAGCAGGCCGTGCAGCTTCTGCATCTGCTCGAAGGCCTTTTCCATCGTCTTGCTGCCCAGCGCGTTGGGATCCAGCTCGATCAAAGCTTTGCGATAGAACTCGGGACCGCCGGCGGACATCACCGCGCTGTCGAAGATCGTGGCGTCCTGCCAAGGTTGTCCGCCGTGGGCGAGCGGGATGTAGCCGGCCTTCTTGATCTTGTCGGCGGCGGCCAGCAGCTCGTCGAAAGTCTTCGGCGGCGCGATCTTCAGTTGGTCGAAGATCTTCTTGTTGGCCCAGATCCAATTGGTGCGATGGATGTTGACCGGCGCGGCGACCCAGTGCCCCTTGTACTGGTCGAACTTCTGCAGCGGCGCGGGCACCACCAGCGCCCAGCCTTCCTTCACCGCCACCGGGGTGAGATCGCCGAGCAGGCCCTCTTCGGCGTAGTCGGTAATGATGTAGCCCAGCATCTGCATGGCCTCGGGCGGGTTGCCCGCAGCCACGCGCGCGCGCAGGACCGTGCGAGCTTGATCGCCGCCGCCGCCGGCGACGGGGCTGTCCTTCCAGCCATAGCCGCGCTTCTGCATGTCCTGCTTGAGCACGTTGAGCGCGGCCGCCTCGCCCCCCGAGGTCCACCAGTGCACCACCTCCACCACCTGCTCTGCGGCCATCGCCGAGCCCGCGCCCAGGCATCCCGCAGCCCATACCGCCAGCACCTTCGCACGCATTCTCCGTCTCCTTACTCGGTTGTCGTCATGTTCCCGGCTGGGCGCCGGGCAGCCTAAACACGCTTCTGGTCCGGGAGCTTCAGCCCCAGCGGGGCGTCCTGAAACAATGCCGCATCCATGCGCTTCACGCCAGGGTCCACGCGCAGCGGGAAATCGGCCAGAGCCAGGATGTCGCGCTCGAGATCGACGCCCGGCGCGACTTCGCGCACCGTAAGACCGTCCGCTTCGAGATCGATGACGCAGCGCTCGGTGACGTAGCTCACCCGCTGGCCGCGCCTGCGGGCCATGTCGCCGCTGAAGGTGACGTGCTCCACGGCCTCGACGAGCTTGCGGCTCTTGCCCTCTTGCGCGATGGTGAGCCGCCCGCCGCCGACCTCGAGCTTTGCCCCGGCGGTGAAAAAGCCCGAGAACACGATGCGCCGCGCGTGCGTGGTGATGTCCACGAACCCTCCGCACCCGGCGGTGAGATAGGGCTTGGCGCCGAGCTTGGAGACGTTGACGTCGCCGTGCCGGTCGATCTGCAGGAAGGAGAGCAGCGCCACGTCGAACCCGCCGCCCTGGAAGTAGGTGAACTGGTTGGGCGAGGGCACGATCGCATCGGCGTTGGCCGCGCAGCCGAATGCGAAGCCCAGCAGTGGCACACCGCCCACCGCGCCTTGCTCGATCACCCAGGTGACCTCACCGTGCAGCCCTTCCTCGAGCAGGATGCGCGGCACGTTGGCCGAGATCCCGAACCCCAGGTTCACCGCCATGCCGCTCGCGAGCTCCAGCGCCGCGCGCCTGGCGATCACCTTTTCCGGGCCGAACGCCTGGACCTCGAACGCGGTCGCCGGCTGGGCGATCTCGCCGCTGATCGCCGGGTCGTAGACGGTCTGCGTGGTTTGCCACTGTTCCGGGTCGACGACGATGCGATCGACCAGGTTGCCGGGCACGTGCACCTGCTGCGCGTTGATCGAGCCGGCGCGCACCACGCGCTTGACCTGAGCGATGACCAAGCCGCCGTTGTTGCGTGCAGCGAGCGCCTGATCCAGCGCGCCGAGAAACGCGCCTTCATGCTCGAAGGAGAGGTTGCCGCGCTCGTCTGCCGTGGTCGCGCGGATGATGGCGACCCTTGGCGTGATGGTCGGGAAGAACAGCCACTCGCCCCCGGCGAACTCGACCTTGCGCACGATCGGCTCGGCGGCCGCACGCGAATTCATCGCGCAACCCTGCAGGTCCGGATCGACGAAGGTGCCCAATCCGACCTTGGTGAGCACGCCCGGGCGCTTCGCCGCGGCATCGCGCTGCATGTCGAAGAGGATGCCGCTCGGCACGTTGTAGGCGGCGATCTCGTCCTCCACGATCAGCCGCCAGATCTCGGGCATGGGCAGCGACGAGGGCCCGCTCGGGTAGGAGCCGGCGAGCACTTTGCGGATCATGCCGGGTTTGGCGATGTGGTCGATGCCGCGGATGCCGTACATGTCACCGGCGGCGATCGGGTGCAGCAGCGTGAGATCGCGCGGGCGGCCTTCTTCGGCGAAGCGAGCGCCCAGCGCCGCCAGCATCTTGTCCGGGCAGTTGAGCCCGCTCGATGCGCTGACGGTTACGACATCGCCGTCGCGGATCAGTCGAGCGGCGGCCTGCGCCGAGACGACTTTGTCCATTTCCGTTTCTGCCTAAAGTTGAGCGTCCGCCGCAGGCCGTGCGCTGCTGCGCGACTCCGGGACGGCGATGCGGGCGCCCGACCCGATCGTGCCCCACAGCGGGTTTGGCATGCTCCTCCTTGAGACTTGCCGCAGTTCGACTCCTGCGCTTATACTTTTTTGGAACGTTCCAACGGCGCCATTATTGGAACGTTCCAAACTCTTGTCAAGAGGACTCGCCGAGCCCGTTGCCGCGACGCGCACGACCATGCCATCCAAGCGCAAACCTGCCGTTTCCGGCTCGGTGACCATCACCGATCTCGCACGCGAGGCGGGCGTGTCCAAGTCGACGGTGTCGCTCGTCTTGCAGGGCAGTCCGCTGATCCGGCCCCAGACCGCGGCGCGCGTACGCGAAGCTTCCGAGCGTCTCGGCTATGTCTATAACCGCCGCGCGGCGGAGCTGCGGCGCAAAGCGTCCAATATCATCGGGATCGTCATCAACGACCTGGCCAACCCGTTCTTTGCCGAGCTTCTCGTCGGGATGGAGCGCAGACTGGTCGAAGCCGGTTACGTTTGCCTCATGGCGCACACCGACGAGCGGCTGGATGTCCAGGACAAGGTGCTGGCGTCGATGCGGGAGCACCACGCCGCAGGCCTCATCCTGTGCCCCGCGTTCGGCACCCCCGAGTCGGTGCAGGAGACGGTGGCGGGGTGGGGCATCCCGCTGTTGGTCGTGATCCGTCCGCTGCGCAAGGGCAAGTTCGATTTTGTCGGCGGGGACAACGAGGCCGGGACCCGACTCGCTGCGGAGCATCTCATCGCTCAGGGGCACAAGCGCATCGCGTTTCTGGGCCGGGTGGGCGCCGGCCCGGTCTATGAGCAGCGCCTCGCCGGCTTCACCCACGCCATGAAATCGCATCGCCTGCGCATCGATCCGCGCTGGATTATCAATGTCCCGCCTACGCGCGCAGGCGGGCTCGACGGGATTCGACAGGTGCTCGCATTGCCGGATCCTCCCCAGGCGGCGGTCTGCTACAACGATGTGGTGGCGTTCGGCGCGCTGAGCGGGCTCGGAGAGCGGGGCCTAGTGGCCGGCCGGGATTTCTCGCTGATCGGCTTCGATGGCTTGGCCGCGACCGAGCACAGCAATCCGCCGCTGTCCACGATCGACATCCAGCCGGGTCGGTTGGGGGAGGCTGCGGCCGAAGTCCTGCTCAGGAGAATCCGCAACCCCGGTGGGCGTGCAGTGCGGCATCTGGCCGTTCCCAGATTGGTCGCCAGACAGTCCTCCCGCTTTGCGCCCGCGCCCGCGACGGCGCGACGCAAGGCACGGGAGCGGGCATCGGCAGGGAGATAGCGGCAGCATCACCCCGGGGTGGTTCCGCAGCCGCGCGGCGTCGTTGCGGCACTCGTCGGGCGGGAGACGCAACGCAGAGGCCTCTGATTGCGACAACGCTAAAGATCGCTCGGCTCGCCCGTCTTATCGAATCGAAGCCACGATCGAATCCGCCGGCAGCTGCAAGGTGACGAAGTTGCGCGAATTCAAGACCGGACATCAGGGCAAGCCAGGCGCATCGGAACTTGGAACGCTGCTTTCCCTCGCGGAACACTCTAGCCGGGGCGGCGGCAGGCGGTCGCGCGCGTGAGTTGGAGCTGAAAACTTGCGGGTTTGCTTAGGTTTGCTCGGCCGATTGTTGAGCCAAGCCGGGGCGAGTCCCTGTGGATGCTCGAGGACGAGCTGCGCGCCGAGGGCATCGAGATCCCCTTCTCGCAACGCGACTTGCACGTGCGTTCCGGCGTGCTGCCGGTACGCATCGATCGCACCCGGTAACCCTCGTCTCCTCCCGCGTGAGGCGGGCAGCGCCCAGGGCCGACCTGGGCGCAGGCTGCAGCGCGCCGGTGGCCGCGCCAGCGCAATCGTCCGTATGGAATTCGTCGCAAAAGGCAGGGCGAGACATTCTCACGGGTTGCACTTCCTTCGATGTAGACGATGCGCTTTGAGCAACATCGACCAGGGCATCTGCTTGCCCTGCGCTCGCGCCGGCTCGATGCCCTCGCTCTTGAGCACACTAGCGATCGTGCCACGGTCTACCTCGTAGCCCCGATTGAACAAAGCACCCCGGATGCGGATGTAACCCTACCGTGGATTCTCCAGAGCCATGCGCACGATGAGTTCGGTGATGACCCGCATCGTGCGAGGACGTCCAGGCCTACGCCTACTGCTGAAGTCGAACTTGCGGGCGATGAGTTGCCGGTGCCGGCGCTGCAACGTGTCGGGCGTGACAAGCGTGCCCCGTTCGAGCAGGACCTTGCGCGGGATGCCGAAAGCTTTTCTAGTGAGCAACGCGCTCTCGCGGTCGCTGAAGCGCAACGAGCGCCCCTCGAGGCGCTCGCGCAGCATGCGGTTTTCCGTTCTCAGATACTCGATGACAATCACCTGCCCGCGGCTGATCCAGCCGCCAACTATAAACACCAGAAACGCGGGTGGTGAGGGTTTAAGGCTCAGACACGCTGTCTAGCGCGCGACGCCCATGCCCGCTCAGTAGGCCTCAGCGGAATTCGATCCGATTTCTGGACAGAACGGGATCGGTGAGTGCGGCACATGGAGCAGCCCAGCAAAGCTCAGAGGACCGTAAGTTCTCATCACGAACTCACGCGATTGACCACCCGCCGCCGCAATACGGTCTCCTCTCATGGAATTTGGTGTTCGAGTTTCTTACGCTCACTTCAACGCCGGGGCGCCGCTCTACGAGAAGCAGCCGCGCTTCGACCCGACCGAGCCCCGCCTGGAAGGCATGGCCCGAGAGGCCGTGATGGCGGCGGACTGATCGCCCGTTCGCATCGGCCGACTCCCCGTCTTCTCGGAAGAAAGGAATTACCGGGCGCAATGAGGCGTTGCCGCCGGGCAGACGCCTTGTCCGAAGGTGGGAGGAGTGTGCCTGTTCCGGGCGGCCGTCTTGCGGTGCGTGCTCCCTCACACTTTTCGCCTTGACGCGGGGACGATAGAATGACCAAGGGAAGCATTCTGATGGCGCGTCCGGGCAGCCGAGGAGGTGCATGGGATGTTTGAGCGTTCCGCCGCCGAAGGGAATTCTCATCGTCCATTCGTGCGGCAGCCTGGTTTCCGCTCCCTCCCGCCTGCGCCGGTTGCACAACAGGCACCTTCCTCGAAGTCCCCGTACGAACAGGTGAACAAGATCACCGCTCCCTCCTTCCTGTTCACTCCGAGCTATTCAGCTTGCCCATACTGCCGACGTCGGGCGGAGAAAGGCGCAATCGATGGGCCGGTACTGGAATAAGAGAACCCTGACCGTCACCGGTGTTTCTCTGGCCTGCATTGTTCTTCTGTGGTTGCTTGGATTTGGTTTCGGACACGAAACGCGCTTGTCCAGGCTCACCGGCGCGACGCTTTTCGGCAGCGACGTCTACCTGGGGACGTGGTTCATCTTCATGATGATCGTCCCCATCGGTTTCGGCATCCCTTATCTCGTTGTTCGCTTCGGTTTTCATGAGCCTATCCAGGCCTACGGATTCAGCTTGGGCGACGCGAAGCTCGGAGCTGTGGCGGTGCTGGCACTGGTGCCGCTGTACATATTCGCGCCTCTCGCGAGCGCCTATATCGGTACCGAGCGCTACTACACGTACCTGACGAACCCTCAGTTCCTGAAACCACTCCACGTGGCCATCCATCTGGTCAGCTATGTCGGGTTTGCTTTCGGCTTCGAGTTCCTGTTCCGAGGCTTCGTTCTCTTCGGTCTTCATCGGGGCATGGGAGAAACGAGCGCCGCGAAGTGCGTTGCCGTGCTGGCCTCGGCGATTCTCTCGGCCCTATGTCTTATCGGGCTGCCTTGGGTCTTCCCGGTGTCGGCGTTTCTGGGTGCGCTGCTGGCCGGTTATGCCAATTTCCGGCTGCGCAGTTTCTTCTATTTTGCTTTCATCCACTGGAATCTCGGCGTGTGGTCGGATGTCTGGGAAATCATAAAATTGAACATCGCGCACGGCAGAATGTGGTAATCACCGCGGATGAGCCTCCGTTCACCGGCTCGCGATCTTGAAGACCGGGTTTTACCGGAAGGAGGTGCCGGCAGGATCGACGGGGACGGAACAGGATCTTGCCCGGGTTCGGTCCCGGTATTCTTTTTGGGCGAGGTGGGGGTTGTATGACCCGCTGACGGCGCCTAGGAAATTTGAACGCTGCTTTTCCCCGCAGGACACTCTAGCCGCGGCGCCGGCAGGCGGTCAAGCGCGTGAGTTGGAGCTGAAAACTGGCGGTTTTGCTTAGGTCTGCTCGGCCGATTGATGAGCCAAGCTAGGCGAGTCCCTGTGAAATTGAGTACGGGCACGTGCTCAGCACGCGCCGGCCCGCCGGCTAAGGTGTTGAGCCGCTTTGCGGTGTAAGAGTCAAGCCGCTTGGAACAGCGGCAAGGAGCGCGCCGGGGTGCGGGGCGGGGCGCGGGCGGGCAAGCCCAGGTGCCTGACAACGTGCACGAGTGTGCACGACCGGCTTGCTCACGGCGGCCCGCTATTCCTATACAGCGTGCCGCCGTCGCATCGGTTGTCTTACCCGTGCTGCCTGACTGTGTCTGCGTCGCGCGACTCGTCAAGCGCTGGCGCTTGGCATTGCCGCCTTGAGGTGCAGCGCAAGGGCATCTTCCTGGTTGGCAGCCGTTACGATATCTGCCTGTTCATAGCCGCGAGAAATGAGATTGTTCCGGCGCCATGAGTTGCCATTGAGCCCGAAGATGATGCTGACAATGAGTGAAGCAATGTTCATCAAGAGATCACCGCCTTCGCCGGCTCCGGCCACGGCCAGAATGAATCCGACCACAAACGCGCCGGCCAGCACGCCGAACCCAATTGCCCATAGCTTCTTGGTCATTGCCCAGATGAAACCGAAAAAGAAAGCGGGCCAGGACCAACCTTGCTTCACAGCTTCGCTGGCGCCAGATGGGTGCTTGAATACTTCGTATTGCTTCATGATGCCTCCTTTGCCAAAGCGCTGAAGTTGCCAATGATCGGGCATCGGCGCGCAAGCGCGACACATCCCGCATGACCTGGATCGCTCGATGCTGCGCAGCTGAGCGTCCGTGTCTGCAACATAACGTGTGCGGGATTACAGATAGCATACGGATCACTCGCGTACATCTTTTGCCCTAGTGACGTTCCTCAAGAGCCGAATTATGTTATGCCTGGGACATGAATCGTCCCGAGCTTCCCAAATACTCGGACTCCTGAGGGGAGTGGAGTGCGTCAGTGCATCGAGGGGTTGGCCATCAAGGAACTTCGTGAACTGTAACCGCCAAAGCGGAGTGCTCTCTCTCCCCTTGTGGGAGAGGGCTGGGGTGAGGGGTACTATCGAAGCGGTCGTTACAGTCCACTAGATCTCATCTTTCCGTCCTTTCCCACGGAGGTTGCAATGGTTGATAAAGTAATCGATGCAAATGTTCAGACGATCATCATTCAGCCTCTCTCTCAGCAGGTCGCACGGCCTGGGGAAACAGTGGTACATCGCGTGGCCAGATCATTCAGATCGCTGCAGAAGCGGCGGCGAGAGGCCGATCCACTGAATATCCATCTGGTCGCAGCCGAGCATTACATGTACGCGCGCTTCGTAGCTGGGACGTGAGGAGAACCATCGGTCAAGGCTGGACCAGCGCTCTATGGCTTGCAGAAGAGGCCCTACTTCGCTCTGGGCATCGAAGAGGAGATGGCAACTATCCACAATCGCGTCCTGTCCCCGAGCAATGATGTTGAACGCTAGGGACCAAAGGGGCCGGCAGTACGGTGCGGCGCTCGCCAGGGCAAGCCACTCGAACGCCTCTGCCGCTACATCACGCGCCCGGCGATTGCCAACGAACGGCTCAAGCGCAATCCTGCCGGCCAAGTCGTGCTC
>Ga0335082_10005238_pt1 | contig 14178 bp, 18 predicted proteins | sample Lox_Sample_41_FD_206718 | JGI IMG/M metagenome (GOLD analysis project Ga0335082, IMG submission 206718) | Soil microbial communities from Loxahatchee National Wildlife Refuge, Florida, United States - Lox_Sample_4.1 | ecosystem: Environmental > Terrestrial > Soil > Wetlands | place: USA...
ACGGGTGCGTCCAGTGGAAGTGGATCCCGAGCCACCGGTAGGTCGAGTAGAAGACGACGAAGAAGGCCGGGACGATCAGATAGAGCGCAGCGCGGCGGAGCCAGGAGCGGGCCCGGCCGGGCTGCTGGATCGCGACTGCCGCCACCGCCTATCTCTACCACACCTGCGTTTTGTATCGTCCTCCCGTGCCCCTGCAGCCCACCCGTACGGTCGAGGAGCTGCGCGAGCTCCAGCGGCTGACCGGCGACGACGACGGCGCGCAGCGCGTCGCGTGGACCGAGACGTGGGTCGCGGCGCGCGAGTGGCTCCGCGGGCGGCTCGACGGGCTCGGGCTCGAGTACGAGGTCGACCCGGCGGGAAACCAGTGGTGGACCCTTCCGGGCCGCCTGCCCACGGCGCTGTTGATCGGCGGGCACATCGACTCGGTCCCGAACGGCGGCTGGCTCGACGGCTGCCTCAACGTCCTCGCCGGCGTCGAGGTGATGCGGAGGCTCGCGGAGGCGGGCGAGCCGGCGGTGACCGTGCGCCTCGTGAGCTGGGCCGACGAGGAGGGTGCGCGCTTCGGCCGCAGCCTCTTCGGCTCCTCGGCGGCCTCGGGGACGATGGCCGACCAGGACGAGCTGCGCGAGCTCACCGACAAGGACGGAAACCCGCTCCCCGACACGCTTCGCGCCCACGGCGTCGAGCTCGACCGGGCCCTCGAGGCGCACGCGCAGCTCGCGACGGCGGGCGCCTACCTCGAGCTGCACATCGAGCAGGGCCCGGTGCTCGAGGACCTCGGCCTGCCGCTCGGCGTCGTGCTCGGAACCTACGGCGTCCAGCGTCACGCCGTCCGCTTCACCGGCCAGTCGGCGCACGCGGGCTCGACGCCGATGGACCGGCGGCGCGACGCGCTCGCCGCCGCCGCGAAGCTCGCGCTCGAGATCCGCCCGATCGCCGTGCGCCACGGCGGCGTCTGCACCGTGGGCCGCGTCGTGACGAAGCCGGGGATCGTGACCGCGGTCGTGGGGGAGTGCGAGATCCTGCTCGACCAGCGGCATCTCGACGCGGGCACGCTCGCCGAGATGCTGGCCGAGGCGAAGGGCGCGAGCGAGCGCTTCGCCGCCGAGGAGAACGTCGAGGTCGAGTGGGAGCGGATCTGGCAGATCGAGCCGATCCTGTTCGATCCCGAGCTGATCGACTTCGCGGACGCGGCGATCGAGGACGTTGCGGGAGCCTCGCACCGGCTCCCGAGCGGGCCGCTCCACGATGCGGCCGAGGTCGCGCGGATCGGGATCCCGACGGTGATGATCTTCGTCCAGAGCCTGCGCGGCCTGTCACACACGAAGCTGGAGGACACGAAGCCGGAGCATCTCGAGCTGTCCGTCGAGGCGCTCGACCGGCTCACGTCGGAGACGATCGACTGGCTGGCCGCGCGCGGCTAGTCGCGGCGTTCGCGGTCGGCTTCACCGCGAGCTGGAGTCTCACCAACGTCGGCTCGGTCGCCGACCGGATGGCGCGCGCGTACGGCGTCCACCTCGCCGCGATCGGGATCCTCACCTCCGCGGTGTTCCTCGTCCACGCGGCGGTGCAGCTCCCGGCGGGGCGTGCGATCGACCGCTACGGCGCGCGCGGAGTCGGGATCGTGTCGCTCCTTGCGATCGCGGTCGGCAACGTGATCGCGCTCTCGTTCCGCGACTACTGGGTCGCCCTCGGCGCGCGCGCCCTGATGGGGGTGGGGACCGGCGCCGGGTTCATCAGCGGCGCCGACTACGTGCGGGCTGCCGGCGGAGGCGCCCGTTTGCAGGGGTTTTACGGCGGTGCGACCTTCGGTGCGACGGGGCTCGCGGTCGCGATCGTGCCCCAGTTCGCCGGGTGGCGCGCGCCCTACTGGACGGCGCTCGCGCTCGTGCTCCCGGTCCTGATCCTGCTTCCGTTCGTCCCGTCGACGAAGCGGCCGCCACAGCGGCGCTCGCGGACGCCGGTGCTCTCCGACCGCCGTCTCTACCGGCTCTCGTTCCTCCACACGTGCTCGTTCGGGATCAGCATCGTGGCGGGGAACTGGGTCGTCACCCTGTTGACCCGGTCCGGCTACAGCCACCGGGTCGCCGCGCTCGCCGGCGCCCTGACGCTGATCGGTGGGATCGTGACGCGGCCCGCGGGCGGGGTCGCGATCCAGCGCCGGCCGGAGCGCCGCAGGGCGCTCGTCGCGGGCGCAGTCGCGGCGACCTCGCTCGGGATCCTCCTGCTCGCGAGCGCGGCGCCCCTCGGCGTGCTCGCCCTCGCGGCGGCAGTGGTAGGGCTGGCGGCCGGGATTCCGTTCGCTGCGGTCTTCAGGGGCGCCCAGATCCTGCGGCCCGACGCGGCCGGGACGGCGGTCGGCCTCGTCAATGCAGGCCCGAACCTCTTCGTCCTGATCGCGACGCCGCTCGTCGGCCTCACCTTCTCGATGCCGGGCGAAGGGCGACTCGGGTTCGTCGCGCTCGGGGCGGTCGGGCTGACCGGGCTCGCGCTGCTGCCGCCGCTCTCTTCTCTCGGCCGATAGGGGCTATATGCTCCGCCCTTCACGATGCTGAGCTTCGGCGTAACCGTCCTTCCAGACCCGCCGTACCAACGGCTGATCGAGCTGATGCAGCTGGCCGAGCGGCACGGGTTCGAGTACGGCTGGACGTACGACTCGCACGTGCTCTGGCAGGAGTCGGTCCCGCTGCTGACGCTCGCCGCCGCGCAGACGAACACGATCAAGCTCGGGCACTGCGTGACGAATCCGGGCACGCGCGACCCGACCGTGCTCGCGAGCGTCTACGCGACGATGCACGACATCTCGAACGGCCGGATGGTGCTGGGGATCGGCCGCGGCGACTCCGCGCGCCGTGTGATCGGCCAACAGCCCGTGCTCGTGGCGGAATTCGAGCGGCGCCTGGTGATGATCAAGGACTTCATGAACGGCCGCCCCGTCGATTGGAACGAGAAGGAGCTCGAGCTCAAGTGGGTGCGGAAGGAGCTCCCGGACATCCCGATGTACGTCGCCGGGTACGGGCCGAAGGCGCTGGCCGTGGCGGGACGGGTCGGCGACGGCGTGATCATCCAGCTCGCCGACCCGCAGATCATCCAGTGGATCATGGACGTCGCCCGGACGGCCGCGGTCGAGGCCGGTCGCGACCCGGACGAGCTCCGGTGCATCGTCTGCGCGCCGAGCCACATCTCCGCCGACCTCGAGGATGCGCGCGAGCAGGTGCGCTGGTTCCCGGCGATGGTCTCGAACCACGTGATGGACCTGATCGAGCGCTACGGCGAGGGCGGCGAGATCCCGACTGCGCTCACCGACTACGTCAAGGCGCGCAAGTTCTACGACTACAAGGACCATTCGCGCGTCGGCGCCGCACACGGCGAGTTCGTCACCGACGAGATCTGCGACCGCTTCTGCGTGCTGGGCGACTCGGCGGCGGCGACGGCGAAGCTGCAGGAGCTCGAGTCTGTCGGTGTCGACCAGTTCAACATCTACCTGATGACGCACGGCCAGGAAGAGACGCTGCAGGCGTACGGCGACGACGTCATCCCGGGCTTCACGGCTTAGCTTGCTGGAGCTCGCCGACCTGCTCGAGGCACGGGTCGCCGTGCCCGCGGACCTCTCAGCCGACGGCGAGACGGTGCTCGTCTCCTCGAACCTGTCCGGGACGATGCAGCTGTACCGGATGTCGAGCTCGGGCGGGCTGCTCGAGCGGCTGACCGCGCTGGACGAGCCGGTGGCCGGGAAGTTCGTGCCCGGCGGCGAGAGGGTGCTGCTGCAGATGGACACCGCGGGCGACGAGCGGGTGCAGCTCTACCTGCTCAACCCGGGAGGCGAGCCCGAGCGGCTCGTCCACGATCCGCGCTTCATGCACGCGAACCCCTGCTTCACGCGCGACGGTCGCCTGCTCGCGTACTCCTCGAACCGGCGCGACGGGGTCGACTTCGACGTCTACGTCCGCGAGCTCGAGAGCGGGGCGGAGCGCAGCGCGTACGCGCCCGGAGCCTGGTGCGATCCGGCCGGCTTCTCGCCAGACGGCCGAACCCTCGCCGTCTTCCAGCACACGTTGCGGCCCGGCGACAACATGCTCCTGCTCGTCGACCTGGAGAGCGGAGACTCGGTCGAGGTCGCCCCGCACGACGACGAGGCCTACGTCGGTCCACCCGGCTGGCTTCCGGACGGACGCTCGTTCCTGTTCGCGACGAGCTCCGGACGCGACACGATCGCGATCGCGCGCTACGACGTCGACGCCCGGTCGTGGGAGGTCGTGCTGGAGAGCCCGTGGGACCTCGCCGCTGCCGTCGACGACTCGGGAACGCAGCTCCTCGTCCACGAGAACGAGGACGGCTACTCGCGCCTCGAGCTGCGCGACCCCGAGACGCTCGAGCTGCGGCACGAGGTGAAGCTCCCAGGCCGCGGCGTCGTCACCGACACGGTCTTCGCCGGCGACGGCCGGCTGCTCGCGTTCCATTTCAGCTCGCCGCTCGAGCCGGGTGACATCTGGCTCCACGAGACCGCCACGGGGGTGACCCGGCGCCTGACCACGAGCCCGAGCGAGGTGCCGCGCTCGCAGCTCGTCGAGCCGGAGCTGCACCGGTTCGAGTCGTTCGACGGCGAGTCGGTGCCGGTCTACCTCTACGAGGCGGAGGACGACTATCCGGTCCCGGTCGTGATCTGGCTGCACGGCGGCCCCGAGTCGCAGCTGCGGCCGGCCTGGAACGCGCTCCACCAGTACTTCGTCGCCCGCGGCTTCGCGGTCGCGGCGCCGAACGTGCGCGGCTCCACGGGCTACGGGAAGCGCTACGAGCACCTCGACGACGTCGAGAAGCGCCTCGACTCGGTCCGCGACCTGGCGGCGCTGCACGACTGGCTCGAGACGCGGCGCGGGATCGACGCCTCGCGCGCCGTCCTCTTCGGCGGCTCTTACGGCGGCTACATGGTGCTGGCCGGGCTCGCGTTCCATGCCGATCTCTGGGCCGCCGGCGTGGACATCGTCGGGATCTCGAGCCTCGTCACGTTCCTCGAGAACACCGCGTCCTACCGGCGCGCCTACCGCGAGCGCGAGTACGGCTCGCTCGAGCGCGACCGCGAGTTGCTCGAGGCCGTCTCGCCGATCTCGCGCATAGACGAGATCCGGGCGCCGCTCTTCATCATCCACGGCGCGAACGACCCGCGCGTGCCGCTCTCCGAGGCCGAGCAGCTCCATCGCGGGCTCACCGCCCGCGGCGTCCCGTCCGAGCTCGTCGTCTACGAGGACGAGGGGCACGGCCTCGGGAAGCTGAAGAACCGGCTCGACGCCTATCCCCGCGCCGCCGCCTTCCTCGAGAGCGTGCTGCTGCGCCCGTTCGACCGCAACGAGCTCACCGCGCCCCGCCCGTAGAATGCGACCGCACTGGCGCCTTGGCCGAGTGGTTAGGCAGAGGCCTGCAAAGCCTCGTACAGCAGTTCGAATCTGCTAGGCGCCTCTATCTACTGCACTAGCAGGACTTTCCCGCCGCTCTCTGCGGATTCTTGCAGCAGCGTCGAGCGCCAGCTCCATCATCTCGACGGCCGAGCCGACGTCCGCCAGCGGCACCTCTGGATGTGGCAGATGAGCCTCGGGAGACCCTCGCCAGATGCGTCGGAGCCGTCTCTCGATCCCTGCTTCCCCGCCACGCCCCGGAACGGATGGTCGACCGAGCTGGTAGGGATGGGCGGCACCCCCTGCGGGGCGCCGTCGCCCTCCCTACCAGAGGCTCGGCTCGTCAGTCGTGCTCGTTGCCGGGGTGCAGCGTCCCGCTTTCGCGCTCGGGAAGCAGCATGTGCTCGGGATCAAGGTCATACGTCCAGGGCAGGCCGGAGTTCTTCCAGCCATTCTTCATCCGCATCCCGTCGAAGACGCTGTCGGCGTCGGACACGCGGCTGCCCTCCATCCCATCGAGGATGTTGTAGGCGTTGGTGAAGCCGGCGGCTGCGAGCTGGTTGATTGCCATCGCAGCGCGACCTCCGGATCGGCACGAGACAAGGACTGTGTCGTCCGACTCGAACCGCTCCTTCACGGCCTCGACGAAGCCCTGGTTGAGGCCCCAGGGGAACCCCTTCTTCTCGTCGCTCCACTCGTAGGCGAGAAAGGCGAACGGGATGTTCCACGCCATCGGGGCATGGCCGGTGAAGACGTACTCCTCGGGCGTGCGAACGTCGAGGATCGTCACGTGGTCGGGGTCGGCCTGCCACATGTCGTATGCCTCTTTCGCGGTGACGTAGAGCCCCAGGCTCGTCTGCCGCTCCTTCGCAATCGACCGTGTCGCTTCGGCGGTGGTCATGGTGTCCTCCTTTTCGGGCCTTGCCTCCGTGGACGCGCCGCGGAAGCAAGGCCAATCACCAACTCCCGACTACCCGAGCCGCGTCCCTTCGACCTCGAGCCCGCCGCCCTCGGGGAGCTTGCTCCAGCTTCTTCTCTCCCACTCCTCCTTGAGCACCTCGACCGCCGCATGCTCCAGGAACTCCGGGCGCGCCCACTCGTCCACGTCGAAGTCGTTCTTGATGTAGCCGTGACTGAACATGAAGTCCTTGCCGATCTTGATGGACTGCATGTTCTGCGCACTGAGGCTCGGAACCATGTCGACGTGCTTGATGCCCTCGTACGTGTGCTCGACGTCGAGGTAGAAGGTCTGCCTGTTGAGGATTGCCGCGGCGGCGTGCTTGTGCTCGTTCGCCCAGCGCCCGACCTTGATCATCGCCTTCATGTAGGCAATGACGAGCTCGGGATGCTCGTCGGCCATCACGTCGGTGCAGGTGATGACCGCGGGGCAGTTGGCCATCTGCATCGTCCAGTCGGAGTAGCGGGAGAGGTCTTCGATGGACTTGATCTCGCCCGTGGCCTCCGAGAGCTGCTGCAAGGGCTTGCTCTGGTTGTAGATCGCATCCACCTTCCCGTCGAGGAGCGCCTTCTCCAGCGGCCGGAAGGCCATGTCGTGCTTGTGGTCACGGCGCATCCACAGCTCGGACGGGTTGTTCATCGTCACCTGCAGCATCTCCGGCTTGTCGTACCAGTCGTCCGGATACGGGAACTCGACAATTTCGACATCGTCCATGGTCATGCCGTGGATCCGCAGCATGAGCTCGATGCCGGCGTGCTCCTGGATGCGCCACCAGTCGGTCTTGATGGTGTTCAGGCTCTTCGTGAGCCCGATCTTCTTGCCCTTGAGCTCCTCCACCCGGAAGATGTCGTCGCGGGCGCGCACCATCATCACGCCGCCCTCGTAGACCTGCGTTGCGCCCAGCAGCACCGTTCGGCGCATGTCGGCGTGGACGTGGATCGGCGGATACAGGCCGCCGAAGCGGACCAGGTTGTCGAGGTTGTGGATGTAGTGCGGGTACCAGTTGTTCTCGGGTGCGTGGCGGAAGTAGGCGTACTCGACGCCGATCTTCTTGTACTCCTCACGACACCATCCAAGCTCCTGATCCACGTTGTTCGCAGACACCATCGGGCAGTTCGTAAACCACACCTCTTTCCAGTCCAGAGGCACCGTGGTAGAAACTCGTTCGACTTCTTCAACGACAGCCATCGAGAGACCTCCTCGTTGCGTGCCTTGCCCGCTCGCGTACCGTCGCAAGCGCGAAAGCTTCCAAGAACTAGGGTTCCACCGCCTCACGACGCAAGAATCAGTGGCGCGACTGAGGCCCGCTTCGTGAAACTACTTACCGCGGCAGCCGTTCAACCCTCAGCGGCGACTTCGAGAAACGGGGGCAGGGCATGGCGGACAACAAGGGAAACGCAGCTGCGTCGCAGGGAGGCCTCGGCTTCGCGTACTTCCTCGGGATGATCGGCGCGGCCGTCTACTGGGTGCAGCAGGCGAGCGGCTTCCTCGGCGTGGTCGGGGCGCTGCTGAAGGCCCTGGTCTGGCCCTCGTTCCTGGTCTACGACCTGCTGAAGTTCATCGGCTCGTGAGTCAAGCCGGTACCTCCTCGATCCTGCCCGTCTTGACGTCGTAGACGAAGCCCGTGATCCGGTAGTCGTCGGGGACGAGATCCGATTCGCGGAGGCGGCGGACGCTCGCGGCGACGCTGCCGTGGACGTCCGGGAACGGCTCGAAGTCGACGTGGCCGGCGTCGGCGCCGAGCTCGTCTCGGAGCCGGTCGCGGAGCTGGTCGTTCGTGAAGCTCACCATCCCGCAGTCGGTGTGGCCGATCACGAACGCCTCCTGCGTGCCGAGCAGCATGCGGGAGATCACGAGTGAGCGGAGCGCGTCGTCGGTGGCGATCCCGCCCGCGTTACGGAACACGTTGGCGTCGCCCTCCTCGAGGCCGAGCGCCTTCGCCGGGTCGATGCGGGCGTCCATGCACGTGATCACGGCGAACCGGCGCGCCGGAGGCCTCGGCAGGTCGCCCTTGGTGAACTGCGCGGCGTAGGCGTCGTTCGCGGACTTGACGGCGTCGAGCTCGGACACGGTGGCCTCCTCGTCTGGCTGATCGAGCCGAAACTACCCAAGAGGAAGTGCCGTTGTCACATGGCGGCTCACGCTGATCCTTTCGTTGGATTGACGTGCACGTGCCCGCGTGACGCTAGTCGCGCCTGATTAGAGGTCGATTAACCGGTGCGGTAGCGTTCTCGTGTGACACGGCGGCGGATAGCGATCGCGTGCGGTGTCGGCCTGCTCGTGGTCGTCGGCGTGGCCGCGGCGGGCGGCTTCCTCCTCCACGACACGGCGAAGCCCGCCTCGATCCAGGACGCGGTGCAGCGCTTCCAGGCGGGCGGCGCCGGCGGCGGGAAGCTCGACGGCGTCTACGTCTACGCGACGAAGGGCGGCGAGTCGATCGACGCGCTCGGCGGTGCGCACCATCGCTATCCCGCGACGACGAGCATCACCGCGGTCGGCGCGCCCTGCGGGGTGAAGCTCCGCTGGGACGCGCTCCAGGGCCGGTCGACGACATGGACCCTCTGCTCGACCCGCGACGGCGTCGAGCTCGGCACCGAGGAGGTCGTGCACACGTTCTTCGGCCAGAGGGACGACACGACCTACGCGTGCGCGGGCAGCGAGCTCCTGCGGTCGGGCTCGTTCGGCTGCCGCTCCGCACGCGGGCGCGAGGACGGGACCGTCCGCGTGATCGGACGCGGGAGCCTCGAGGTCGGCGGCAAGCCCGTGGGCGTGCTCCACGTCCGCACCGTCGCCACGATCTCCGGAGGCGACGAGGGTGCCGAGACCGTCGACTGGTGGCTCGGCACCGCGACGGGGCTGCCGGTCCAGGTCGCGTTCACGAGCCGCACCAGCCGCAAGACGATCGTCGGGCGCGTGCACTATGCCGAGGACGTGGAGCTGCGGCTCGACTCGCTGACCCCGCGGCGCTAGCGATCGATCGCGTACCAGACGATGTCGTAGCCGCGCCAGACCGTCTCACCGCGCAGGGTGAGCCCGAGCCGCTCCATCACCGCGCGGGAGCGGACGTTCGCCGGCGTGGTGAACGAGTAGAGCCGGGGCTCCGCCGGGAGGTGCTCCCGCCAGCATTCGAGCGACGCAAGCCCGCCCTCGGTCGCGAGGCCACGGCCCCACCAGTCGCGGTGGAGCACCCAGCCGACCTCGGGGGGATCGTGCGGCTCGAGCGGCCAGTCATGATGGCGGAGGATGCCGATCCGGCCGATCAGCAGGCCGCTCTCGGGGTCGACCGCGGCCCACTGGCCGTGGCCGTCGTCCTCCCACATCGTCGCGAACCGCTCGAGCTGAGCCCGGGTCCCGTCGAGGTCGAGCGGAGGCATGTGCTCCAGGTACTCTGGCTGGGCGTAGATCTCGGCGAGCGCCTCCGCGTCGTCAGGGCGGAATTGCCGCAGCAAGAGGCGCTCCGTTCGCAGCTCGGCGGGGAGGAGCCGGGGGGTCACGCCGCAACTGTAGACACCCGTTCAAGGGATAGACCCTCGAGGCCGATAGGAGAAGGCAATGACCGATCCTGCGGAGCGGAAACGGTGGAAGATCGGCCGGCCCAGCCCGGCCCTGATCGTCGCGGTACTCGCCCTGTTCGTCTCGCTCACGGGCTCGGCGGTCGCCGCCGGGGTCGTCCCGCTCGCGAAGCGCGCGCTGACCGCCGACACCGCCAAGAACTCATTGAAACTGGGCGGCCTCACCGCGGCGCAGGTCGGCTCGCTCGCGCCCCCGCCCAACATCTACTACAAGACCGCGCCCTGGACGCTCACGGCCGGCAGCGACCCGACCGACTTCACGACGAGCTGCGACCCGGGCGAGCACGTCCTCTCGGGCGGCTACGACAACCCGGACGGCAACGCACTCGCCCAGGACACGCATCCGACCGCCGACGGCCTGGGCTGGGTGGTCAACCTCCAGAACCTGTCGCCCTCGAGCGACACGAGCGGCACCCTCTACGCGGTCTGCCTGCGCTGATGGACGCCCAGATCAGAGGAACCACGATGCCCGTGCTCGAGGTGCGCCTCGACCCGGGCGAGAGCGTCGTCGCCGAGTCGGGTGAGCTCGGGTGGGTGACCGACTCGATCGAGCTCCAGACGTCCACCGCGCTCGCCGGCTCCGACGGGATCTGGGATGCGACCAAGCGGTCGTTCGGCGGCGGCTCGTTCTTCATGACCGAGTACTCGGCCACGACCGCCCCCGGTGTGGCCGTGTTCCCCGCGCGCCTGCCCGGCTCGATCATCGAGGTGCCGCTCGGCCCGGAGCACTCCTACACCGTCCAGCGGGGCGGCTTCCTCGCCGGCAGCTACGGCTGCGAGCTCGCCACGGCCTTTCATCCGAAGAAGATCGGCTCGGGTCTCTTCGGCGGCTTCGGCTTCGTGCTGCAGTCGCTCTCCGGCTCGGGCCACGCCTGGATCGCGCTCGGAGGCGAGATCTCCGAGTACGAGCTCGGGGCGGGCGAGACGCTCCGCGTCCATCCGGGCCATGTGGGCCTGCTCGACGGGACGGTGACCTACGAGCTGACCATGGTGCCCGGGCTGAAGAACAAGGTGTTCGGGGGCGACGGCCTCTTCCTGATGCGGCTCACCGGGCCGGGGAGGGTGTGGCTTCAGTCGATGAACCTCGCCGACCTCGCCGGAGCGCTCGCGCCGTATCTGCCGCAGGACGACAACGCGAACGTCGAGGCCACCGCGGGCGCGACCGTGATCGGCGCCGTCGGCAAGCTCCTCGGCTAGCGCTTCTCCCAGCGCCCGAGCAGGCTTTCCAGTTGCCGTCGCTGGCCCTCGCCGAACTCGACGCGGGCGAGCAGGCGCCGGGCCTCGGCAGGATCGTCGTTCGCGACGGCGGCCTCGAGGCGCTCGCGGAGGGGGCTCGGCTCGCGGAGCTGGCGGCGAAGCCAGCGCAGCAGGCTCACGGCGGCGGCGTCCGTCGTCATTGCAGGCGGAGTATGAACCTTAGGATGGTGGCGTGATCGATCCGCTCGAGCGGTGGAGGGGACTCGGCGACAAGCCGGACTACGCGGGGCTGCTCACCTTCATGGGGCTTCCGTATACCGAGGACCCGGCGAAGCTCGTAGGCGTCGACGCCGCGATCGTGGGGGCGCCGACCGACGACCTCGTCTCCGACCGGCCCGGCGCACGCTTCGGGCCGCGGGCGATCCGGGCGGCCAGCTGTCCGCCGGGCCCGCACCTCGAGGCGAAGATCGACGCGGCCGCCGAGCTCCGCCTGGTCGACTTCGGCGACGCGCCGGTGATCCCGGCCGACCCGGTCCGCACGCGCGACGCGATCGCCGAGACCGTGGGCCAGGTCGTGCGCGCCGGGGCGGTCCCGCTCGTGCTCGGCGGCGACCATTCCATCGCCGAGCCGGACATCGCCGCCGTGGCCGCGGTACACGGCCCGGTCGGCCTCGTCCACTTCGACACCCATACCGACACGGGCAGCGAGGTCTTCGGCGTCGACGTCTCGCACGGGACGCCGATGTACCGGCTTGTCGAGCGCGGCCTTGTCGATCCGCTCCGGTACGTCCAGATCGGCCTGCGCGGCTACTGGCCCGGCGAGGCCGAGTTCTTCTGGCAGGCCGAGCTGGGGATCACGAGCTTCTTCATGCACGACGTCCGCGACCGCGGCATCCGCGACGTGGTGGAGCGCACGGTCGGGCTCGTCGGCGAGGGCCCCGTCTTCGTCTCGGTGGACGTGGACGTGCTCGACCCGGCCTTTGCGCCCGGCACCGGGACGCCCGAGCCCGGCGGGATGACCTCGGCGGACCTGCTCTGGGCGTGCCGCACGCTTGCCGAGCGGCTCGAGGTGGTCGGCGCCGACGTGGTCGAGGTGATCCCGACCGCGGTCGGCTCGGCCGACGTGACCGCGCTCGTCGCCGAGCGGATCGTCCGCGAGATCCTGACCGGGATCGCGCTGCGCAAGCGCCCGTAGGGAAGACGGCGGCGTCGCGGCCCGTCCTGTTGGCAATGCACCAACAGGAGGAGGCGGAAATGCATCTCAGGAAGACCATCGTGCTCGTCGCGCTCGCCGCCGTGACCGCGGCCCCTTCGGCCCTCGCGCTGCGGCCTCCGATCGACGCCGGCGAGCCCGGAACGCACATTCTCACGTCGGAGTCGGGGCTCCAGAAGAGGGCCAAGCCGGCCAACAAGCCCCAGCCGAAGCTCTGCCAGCGCGGCATCGACACGCCAGGCACCTGCCTCGCGTTCGGCCTGCAGTAGGACCCCTCGAGCGCCGGGCTCGCCTGCGGGTGGGCGGGCCCGGCGCCAATCGCCGCGGTAAGGTCATCCCGATGACCGCGACGCTGATGGACGGCAAGGCGCTGGCGGCCCGCGTGCGGGCCGAGGTGGCGGACGAGCTCGCCGCGTTCGGGCCGGTCGGGCTCGCCACCGTGCTCGTCGGCGAGGATCCCGCGTCGGAGATCTACATCCGGATGAAGCACAAGGCGGCCGGCGAGGTCGGGATCACGGCGCACGACCACCACCTTCCTGCCGAGACGAGCGAGGCCGACCTGCTCGGGCTCGTCGAGGAGCTGAACGGCGACGACGCGGTCGACGGCATCCTCGTGCAGCTTCCGCTCCCGGATCACATCGACGAGGAGCGCGTGCTCCGCACGGTCGACCCGATCAAGGACGTCGACGGCTTCCACCCGTTCAACGCCGGCCAGCTGTACCTCGACCGCCCGACTCTCGTGCCCGCGACGCCGACCGGCGTGATCGCGCTCCTCGACGAGTACGAGATCCCGCTCGAGGGTGCCCGGGCCGTCGTCGTCGGCCGCAGCGCGATCGTCGGCAAGCCCGCGGCGATGCTGCTGCTGGCGCGAAACGCGACCGTCACGATCTGCCATTCGCGCACCGCGGACCTCGGCGCCGTGACGCGAGAGGCGGACGTGCTCGTCGCCGCCGTCGGCCGGGCAGGCGTGATCACGGCCGAGATGGTCAAGCCCGGGGCGGCGGTGATCGACGTCGGAATCAACCGCACGGAGGACGGAATGCGCGGCGACGTCGATCCGTCCGTGGCCGACGTGGCGGGATTCCTGACGCCGGTGCCGGGCGGCGTCGGGCCGATGACGATCGCGATGCTGCTGCAGAGCACGCTGAAGGCCGCGAGATTCCGCCGAGACGGCCTTGCGTTCCCCGGTGCCTGAGGCTACAGTTCGCGCGCTTCATATCGGTCGGCGGCTCGGTGCCCGGGCCGTCGTAGTTTGCTGTTACAAGGAGGACCGTTGGCTCAGGGCACCGTCAAGTGGTTTTCGAACGAGAAGGGTTATGGGTTCATCGAGCGTGAGGGTGGCGACGACGTCTTCGTCCACTTCTCCGCGATCGAGATGGACGGCTACAAGTCGCTGACCGAAGGCCAGCGCGTCGAGTTCGAGGTCGTTCAGGGCCCCAAGGGCGCCCAGGCCGCGAACGTGCGGGCCGCCTAGCTTCCCTTTCGGAACCGTATGCGCAGAGGCTCCCGAAAGGGAGCCTCTCTTTTTTGGAAGGATCTGACCGATGGCGATCACCAACGACGACGTCCTCCACGTGGCCCGGCTCGCGAGGCTCGGGCTGCGCGACGGTGAGGTCGAGCGGCTCCAGACCGAGCTGAGCGCGATCCTCGAGGCGGTCGGAAAGGTGTCGGAGCTCGATCTCACCGACGTGCCGCCGACCTCGCATCCGCTCGACCTCGTCAACGTGTGGGACGAGGACGAGCCGCGCCCCTGCCTCGACGTGGAGGAGGCGCTCGCGAACGCGCCCGAACGGGAGGGGGACGGCTTCCGCGTCCCGCCCAGCGCATGATCCGTCACACAGTTGCCAC
>Ga0335082_10005240_pt1 | contig 14176 bp, 13 predicted proteins | sample Lox_Sample_41_FD_206718 | JGI IMG/M metagenome (GOLD analysis project Ga0335082, IMG submission 206718) | Soil microbial communities from Loxahatchee National Wildlife Refuge, Florida, United States - Lox_Sample_4.1 | ecosystem: Environmental > Terrestrial > Soil > Wetlands | place: USA...
AGGGGATTCTGCCAAACGGGCGCGAAGGATTGCCGGTGCAGCGGCGTCGGGCCGAGTTCCCGCAGAGCCGCCAGATGCTTCGGGGTGCTGTATCCCTTGTGCGATGCCAATCCATATGCGGGAAAGACCGTGTCCCACTCGCGCATCATGCGGTCGCGCTCGACCTTCGCCAGAATCGACGCCGCCGCAATCGAGGCCGATAGTGCGTCGCCATGAATGATCGCTTCCTGAGAGACCTCGCAGTCTAACTTCAATGCGTCTACCAGCAAGTGGTCTGCTGCTGGCGCAAGGCCCAAGACGGCCTCGCGCATCGCAGCGCGCGACGCATGATAGATGTTGATCTGATCAATGCGAGCTGAATCTACCGCCGCCACCGACCACGCGACGGCATGCTCGCGAATGCGCTCCGCCAGCACCTCGCGCCGCTCTCGCAGAAGTAGCTTGGAATCGCGCAGACCGCGTATCCGATACGCCGGATCGAGAATTACCGCGGCCGCCACGACACATCCAAACAGCGATCCGCGGCCCACTTCATCCACGCCGGCAACCAACCGCGCCCCCGTTTCCCATGCTTTCTTCTCATAGCGCAATGTGCAGCGCAGCCGCTTGAGCAGGCGCAACTTCGCCGCCGAAGGCGAGAGCGCACATCCAGACGCAGATTTAACACGAGACTTCATTCCCGGGAGTTGCTCTCATCTTCACCGAGTCCGCTGAATCCTGCAAGCGGAAGATTGTGGAAACTCTTGCAGCCGCGGCTCGTTCCGCATTCCGGTTGTGAAACCCCACAAAGTAACCCCTCCTTGATTACGAGAGTACATTGCCCAGTCGTACATGTACTGCTAACGTTCTCCCAGGATTCGCGCTGTGGAGACCAATCTCAACCCAACGCCTGAAAACGGCCTGCTAACGGGCAAACTGGTGCATCTGGCGTTGCCTGTCCGATGGACCTTAGTCGGCCAGGAGGGCCGGGCCGGAGCTGAGATGGCCTGCACCTATGACGTTCATCCACAGGGCGCACGACTGCTGAGCTCGCGTGCAGTCAATATCGGCGATCTGGTGTTGGTCGAGCGAGGCCGCAACAAGGCCATCTGCCAGGTTGTCTGGTCCGCCGATCCGGCGTCTCCGTTGCGCGGACAGTTTTCAGTACGGTGCGTCGAGGGCCGTACTCCTTGGGACGAAGAGTTGCGTCAACTGGAAGAGCAGTACCAGCCCATCATTATTGATGGACGCACGCGCGGCACGTCGTCGAGCGGTTTCCGCCAGACGGACGCTAACCGGCGCCGGCGCCCTCGCTTTTATGTCGAGGGTCAGGCGGAGGTGATCGACGGCGTGCAGCGCGTTGCCGGAGAAGTGCAACAGATCTCCGAATATGGCGCACGCCTTGCCGCCATGGAACCGCTTCGACCCGGCACCGACTTCCGCCTCATGCTCAATGTCTTCGACGTCAGCCTCGCGCTCAAGGCGCAAGTGAGATATCTGGTCGACAATCTCGGCATGGGCGTCGAGTTCCATCAGATTCGCCGCGGTGACCGTCCACTCCTCAGCTACGTACTGAGCAAGTTGAAATCAAAACGAGTTGAAGATTTTGTACCCATCGAAGTTACTCGCGAACCTGCAACCGTCGTAGTGTGATCGTTGACGCCGGGCAAGCCTTAAGGCTGTTCGATCGCGCCATGCTATCCTTCCGCGCATGCGACGCCTGCTTCCACTCACTTCCCTACTTCTCCTTCTGGCATACCTACCGCTGCACGCACGTGTTATCCGCGTAGAGATCACCAGCCGCCAGGACGTTCTCAACGGCAAGCCCTTCGGCAACTCCGGGGGCTACGAGCGGCTCACCGGACGGATCTACTTTTCTCTTTCGATTTCCAATCCGCACAACCAGCGGATTGTCGATCTCGCGAATGCGGTCAGTTTGAAGAACGGCAGCGTCGAGTTCTCCTCCAACTTCATGGCCCTAAGACCGAAGGATGCGCACAAAGGCAACGGCTCAATGATCCTGGAGAATCCGAACCGCGGCCACGGACGCATCGTCTCCCTCGTTGACGGCGGGGACTGGGACGCATCGAACGATGCCGGAGACGCATGGCTGCTTCGCAACGGCTTCACCATCGTCAGTCTCGGCTGGCAGTGGGATGCCTATGGCGCTGATGCGCTCCGTCTGGAGGCACCCATCGCGAGGGAAAATGGCAAGACGATCACAGGTCTGCTGCGTGGTGACTTCATGCTTACGAAGGAAATGTCAGAAGTTCCTCTGGGCCATCTCATCTCAGGCACGATCGGCGGCACAGAGTACCCAGTTGCTGCGCCCGAAGATCCCCGCAATGCGCTTACTGTACGCGATTCGCGGGAAGCACCTCGCACCACGGTTCCGCGCGCAGAGTGGCAGTTCGCTCACATGGTCGATGGCAAACTCACTCCCAGCAATCGCCACATTCATCTGAATGGCGGCTTCAAGGCTGGCAAGATCTATGAATACATCTACGCCGTGGCTGATCCAGTCGTTGCCGGCGGAGGCTTCGCCGTCTTTCGCGACTTCGCTTCCTACGCCAAGCACGATACAGACTCCATCACGCCGGTCGAGCGCGTCTACGGCGAAGGCATTTCGCAGAACGGTCGCTTCTTGCGCGACTTTTTGTACCAGGGATTCAATGCAGACGAAGACGGCAGAATCGCACTCGATGGCGTGCTTGCTCATGTAGCTGGAGCAGGACGTGGAAATTTCAACTACCGGTTCGCGCAGCCTTCTCGCGATGCACAGCCAACGTCATCTATCTTTTTTCCGACAGATGTCTTTCCGTTCACGGACTTGCCTGAGACGGATCCCGAGACAGCAGAAACTGTTGGATTGCTCGACCAAGCAATGGCAGATAAGGTCGTGCCCAGGATTTTCTTCTCGAACACGTCGTACGAATATTGGGGACGCGTTGCCGCTCTGATTCACATCAGCGCCGACGGCAAGACAGACGTACCCATTTCCGATAACGTTCGCATCTACCACTTCACCGGTCACCAGCACTTCCCGGGGCCGTTTCCCCCCGCAAAGGGACAAGACTTTCTGATGGGACAACAGGCGCAGTCGGGTCTGCCGATTCGTTATCTCTGGCGCTCGATGATCGCAAATATGGATGCCTGGGTTCGCAATGGCACGCAGCCTCCTCCCAGTAGCTATCCCAAGATCGCTGACGGCACCCTGGTTCGGTTCCAGGACTACGCGTTCCCGAACATTCCTGGCATAAATAGACCGCACGAAGCAAACGTAGCTTATCGCCTCGACTACGGCCCGAAGTGGCGAGCAGGAATTCTGACCGTTCAGCCGCCGAAGGTGGGCGACGCCTTTCCGCTATTAGTGCCGCAAGTTGATTCCGACGGAAATGAGCGAGACGGAGTTCGCTTGCCCGAGATCATGGCACCATTGGGAACCTACGCAAGCTGGAATCTTCGTGATCCCTCAATCGGCGCACCCGATCAGCGCGTCGCGTTTGAGGTGTCCTATATTCCGTTCGTGAAGACGGCGGCGGAGCGCGAGAAGTCGAGCGACCCACGAAAGTCAATCGCGGAACGCTATGCTAGCCGCGACGATTACTTGCTGCTCTACAGCAAAGTGACCGACGAGTTGGTAAAACAGCGGTGGATCCTGCCGGAAGATCGCGAAGCGGTGATTCATCGCGGCGAACAAGAGTGGGATGCCGCGATGAAATAGTGCTCGACTCAATACTCACGATTCTCACCCCGGAATCGCAAAGCGTGCGATTCCAGGATGAAGGACGCAGCGTTTAGATGCTTACGCTTTGATGAACTCGACATCCAGCGTGATGGTGACTTCGTCGCCCACCAGGATGCCGCCGGTTTCCAAAGCTGCGTTCCACGTCAGACCAAAATCCTTGCGATTGATACGAGTGTTCGCGGAGAGTCCCACGCGTGTGTTGCCCCATGGATCTTTCGCCGGAGCAGTCGGCCCTTCGACTTCGAAGGTCACGGGTCGCGTTACCCCGCGAATCGTGAGGTCTCCCGTAACGGCCAGCCCGCCCTCCGCTGTCTTCGAAATCCGGGTAGATTTGAACGTCAGCGCCGGATGCTCTTCCACGTGAAAGAAGTCCGAGCTTTTCAAGTGCGCATCGCGTTGTGTGTCGCGCGTGTTGATGGTGCCCGCGTCGATTGACGCCTCGACGTAGGAATTGGTCGGATCTTCACTGTCGTGCTTGAGCGAGCCGGTGACGGCTGTGAACTCGCCTTTCACATTCGAGATCATCATGTGCTTGACTTTGAACTGGGCGCTGGAGTGCGTCGGGTCGATATTCCATGTGCTGATGCCGATTTCCGGTGCGGTAAGGGTGTTCATGAGAAGTCTCCTTTTTCAATGTTGCCTGTTATATCGATGATCGTTATAACGACTATCGATGCAAAAAAATTAACTGAGTTTCTGGCGCGCTTTTTCCAGCATTTCCTGCAGAGAATGTAGACCCTCGCGCCCCAGATGTCCCAATTGGCTACGGTGAATTTCGGTCATTGGACCATCGAGCTCCCCGAGAAGCCGCAGGCCCTGCGGACTGATGCGGGTCAGTACCAGGCGGCGGTCCTTCGTCTCTCGACAGCGGGAGACGAGTGCACGCTTTTCGAGGCGATCCAGCAGCCGGGTAATATCGGGATCGCGAGTGATCATACGGCGGCCGATCTCGCTGCACGTCAGCCCCTCGGGAGATCCCCTCAGAATTCGCAATACGTTGTACTGGGTCGGTGATATATCGGCGGCCTTCAGCAGCTTCTCGATGTTCCGCGCCAGCAAGTCCGCTGTACGGAACAGGCTGACGCAAACGCGCTCTTCCAACCCGCTCACCCTCGTCTTGGCTTTCTCTGTCACAAATCCATATTAGTCGTTATAACGATTATTGTCAAGACGGTAATACTGACCCTGTGCCGGCGCGACGGAACGCATTGAAAACCTGTGTTTGTGTTAGTTTTTGATACAGGCAACCAATCAGGGGCCCGTAGCTCAAGCGGATAGAGCATCGGATTTCTAATCCGAGGGTTGCAGGTTCGAGTCCTGCCGGGCCTACCAGCGTCCAGGCTCATAACTCTCTCTAACTCCACAGCCGGTCCCACGAACGCTCTTGATCCCATTGCGTCGTAGGCTCGAAATAACCCGTGCCTGGGGCCAAGTGCTGCCGCACTACCTCTTCATTGAGAGTCACACCGAGCCCCGGACGGTCAGGCACGTCGATCCATCCATGATTGACGATCGGCATTTTCGCTCCTTCCTCCACGAGCGACGACCACCACGCCACGTCGAGTGAGTGGTTTTCCAGGGCCAGGAAGTTCTGTGTCGCCGCTGCACAGTGAACGTTGGCCATACAGGCGATCGGCGTGCCGGCGAAGTGCAAGGCCATTGGCACTCCGAACTCCTCGGCCATGTCGCCTATCTTGTGGGTTTCCAGAATGCCTCCAGCGGTCGCGAGATCCGGCTGGATCTTGCTCACGGCATGCCTTTCGCAGAGCACGCGAAACGGCTCCTTAAGATAAATATCTTCTCCCGTCAGGATCGGCGTCGGGCTCTACTCCGAGATTTCCTTCAACAGGTCTGTGTACATCCAGGGAATCACGTCTTCCATCCACGACAAGTTGTACTTCTCGTACGCTTTGCCCAGACGGATGATCGATTTCACCCCCAAATGGCCCAGATGGTCCATGGCCAGCGGGATTTCCATGCCCACAGCGTCGCGCACCGCTGCGACGTATTGCTCGAGCATTGCGATTCCTTTGTCCGTCACTTCCATGCCCAGCAAGGGATGCGGAAGCTGGCCAGCCTGCCACTGATCCAAGTCGGTCGGATTGGTGACCGTCCCGGGTGTGTCGGAAACCATTTCAACTCCCAGGTCCATTTTGAGCCAGGTGAGGCCCATGACTTCTTTGCGTTCTTTCATCCGTTGCGCGTAGACCTTGGGATCTTTCGATTCGGTCGTGTCGGCATAGATGCGAATGCGATCGCGAAATTTTCCGCCGCCGATGAGCGCGTACACGGGAGCGTTGTAAACTTTGCCCGCAATGTCCCACAGCGCCATTTCAATCGCGCAGACTCCTCCGCCTTGACGGGCGTGTCCGCCGAATTGCTTGATCTTGCGGAAAATTCGGTCGAGCTGCAGCGGATTTTCTCCCACGATTCGGCTCTTCAGGAAGAGCGCATAGGTAGGGCTCGCGCCGTCACGCACTTCACCCATGCCGTAGACACCCTGGTTCGTATCGATACGGATGATCGGACACGGGCTCGGCCCAGGCTTCACTACCGTCGCCACTCGCAAATCGGTGATCTTCAACGTGGAGGGACTTGAGCTCGTGTTAACTGCTTTGGGATAAGCTTCGAGCGGACCGGCCAGCGCGGCCCCGCCAAGCGCGATGGCGGAAGACTTTAGCAGGTCGCGGCGAGTGAGGGTGGATTGATCGAATTTGCTCATTGTGTTCGCAACTTCTTCGGAAGTTGATTTCGCGACATAGAATTGTAAGCTCGATGTCTACGCGACCAAAGCGGGGTTCACCAAAGTTGAAAAATACTTCGCCGGAGGAGATCTGGGATGAAACTGTTGAGACGAATAACTATTGCAGGGTACGGCGTAATTGTTAGCGCTCTGGTTCTCGCATCATCGACCGGCGTCCAGGCACAGCTCTTCACTTTTTCCAAACAGGAGCTGATCGATTACACTGCAAAATCTCCTTTCGACAGGCTTCCTGACGGGCGACCGAAAGTCCCTGATTCCATGATTGAGAGAGCCCGCGGACTCTCCTCGGAAGAGGTGTGGGCCACGCTGCATGAAGAGAAAGGATTCGTTAACCAGTATGCCGACGGATTTCAGGTTCTACATCCGGGCAAGACTTTAGTAGGGCGCGCGTTCACGGTGCAGTTCATGCCGCTGCGTGGCGACGTCGAGGCGGTCGCAGAAGCAAAAGCGAAAGAACATGGCCTCGGGCCGCTGATGAATCAAACCGCAATCGACATGCTGCAACCCGGAGACGTGCTCGTCGTCGATCTGTTCGGCAAGAAGGTGGACGGCACAATCGTCGGCGACAATCTCTTCTATTACGTCATGAAGGCGACCCATGGCGGCGGGCTGGTGGTGGATGGCAGCATTCGGGATCTGGAGGGGATTTCTCAAATGGACATGCCCGGATACTTCCGTTCGGCTGATCCGACACCCATCGGCAACGTCATGCTCACGGGAATCAACGTACCCGTACGCATCGGCGGCGTCACCGTGATGCCAGGGGATCTCGTTGTGGGCGATCGCGAGGGCGTTTACTTCGTCCCGCCACAGTTTGTGAAAGAAATGCTCGACCGCGCCGATGAGATTCATGTTCACGACGAATGGACCCGGAAGAAATTCGACGAGGGCAAATACAAGTCCGCAGACATTTACGGTTCGCCGAAGGATCCGAAGATGCAGGAGGAGTACCGCCAGTATCTCAAGAGGCGCCTGGAGGAAATCCGGAAACAACGCGGCGAGCAGTAGGGCTCCCCAAAAACCTGATCAAAACGGAAGCCCGAGCGCGCTGCTCAGGAATTCTGTGAGCGGCGACATCTTCTTGCAGGCTGTGGCAAATGTCGTCATAAACTTGGGGCCGCACACTTGAGAATCAGTGAATTCGATTGCCGTCCCAAGGTCGCGCAGCTTCAAGTCCTCCACGAATTCGTGATCACACGGGAATCCGCGCGGCGGCCGCGAAAGCTTCGTCGCATCGTCCCAGTTCAACAGCTTGCGGATCGGACGCCACTCGTCGCAGCGTCCCACGATTGCATTGCGCACCTTGAGCAGCGTGGGCGGCTCGGGGTGCCATAAGCCTGAAGCAGCAAAACATCCTCCTGGCTCCAGATGCAGATAGAAGCCGGGCGAATGGACGTCTTTGCCGCGGTGCGAAAACTTCATAGCGATATGAGTTTTGTAAGGACGCTTGTCGGACGAAAACCGTGTGTCGCGGTAAATCCGGAACAATGATCCTCGCGTCGTGCGCGCATCACAAACCAGATATGGCGTGATCTTGTACAACGGCACCGCGAAATCATTGATGAAGCGAACCGCGGGCGCGTGAGCCACCGCTTCGTACTCTTCTTTGTGCGCCTGAAACCATTCTCGATTATTGTTTCGTTTGAGCCGAACGAGAAACCGGAAGAGGTTGGGGACGAAGTATGAAGGCATGGCACTCTAAGGTAAGAGTGGAACGCAAGGAAAGTAAAGACGAGCCGCTGTTTTCACGGACAGTTTTTGACCGCGAAAGTTCTCAGCTTCTCTTCGGGGAACGGTGTTCGCAGCTTTCCGTGTTCAGACACTCGTCACGCAAGCGCAATCGATCCACGGGGCTTCCGCCGATGATGTGCGATTCGACAATCTCATCGACATCCGCCTCGGACACATTTCCATACCAGACCGCATCTGGATACACAACGATATTTGGGCCGTGCTCGCACTGATCGAGGCAGCCAGACTGATTTGCGCGAACGCGTCCCTTGAGCCCACGGGCGGCGAGCTTCTGTTTAAACAGCTTCTGCAGCCGGGCTTCAGCGAGGGGATCGCAGCATCCGCGGGGATGCCCCGCGGGACGCTGGTTTCCACAAACAAAGATATGTCGCTCAAATTTTGCCATCAGACTGCCGCAGCCTCCTTAGATTTATCCAGTCACAAGATTGCGTCTCTAATCTTACATAAGCGAGTCAGCAAGAAGGTCACAACTGAAGGCTCGGTTTCCTTCGTGTTCCTTCGTGCCCTTTGTGGTTGAGAGGGTTTCCTTCGTTGCTATCAACCGAGCGAACACGATAAGATACCTCGTACACGCTTCTCCGCTTATATCCCAGTAATTTTGCGAAGGCACCCCGCGGGTGAGCCGTGTGCGAACCCGGAAGCGGCGCAGTCATGTGCCTGCTCGAATTTCCCTGACGGAGCTGGAATTGAAAAAAGGTACGACCGCGGTGATTGTTGGCGCCCAATGGGGCGATGAGGGCAAGGGGAAGATCGTCGACGTCCTGTCGGAGAGCTTCAAGGTCGTTGCCCGTTATGCCGGAGGACACAATGCCGGCCACACCGTCATCATCAATGGCAAGAAGTTCATTCTCCAGCTCGTACCTTGTGGCGTGCTGCGCAAAGGATGCCGAAGCGTCATTGGCAATGGTGTAGTGCTCGATCCTCTGGCGTTTCTGAAAGAAGTTGGCGCGCTCCGCGAAGCCGGTGTGCAGGTCGATGGCAATCTCTTCGTCTCCAACCGCGCACAGGTCATCCTTCCTTATCACCGCATGATCGAACTCGCGTCCGAAAATGCACCCGGACGCGTGAAGATTGGAACAACGTCGCGCGGAATCGGCCCGGCATATGAAGACAAAATGGGACGCCGTGGATTACGCGTGGCCGACCTGCTCGACCTCAAGTTGCTGAAGAAACACATTGAGAACGCCGTGCGCGAGAAGAACATGATCGCTCACGCGCTGTTCAACTCCGAGCCGGTCGATGCCGACAAGATGTACACCGAGTATGCGCAGGCCGCGGAGAAGGTTGCCCCCTTCGTCGCGGACACGGCGGTCCTTTTGAACCATGCCCTGAATGATGGCGAGTCGATCCTGTTCGAAGGCGCGCAAGGAACGATGCTCGACATCGATCATGGGACTTACCCGTTTGTGACGTCATCGAGCGCAACCTCGGGCGGAGCAGTGATTGGAACCGGCATTGCGCCGAACAAGATCAACTCCGTCATCGGCATCACCAAAGCTTATTGCACGCGCGTAGGTGAAGGGCCTTTCCCGAGTGAGGATCACGGTGCAACCGGCGAGAATCTGCGAAAGCGAGGGAATGAGTACGGCGCCGTCACCGGGCGTCCTCGCCGCACCGGATGGCTTGATCTGCCGTTGCTTCGCTACTCCGGGATGATCAATGGAACATCATGGCTTGTGGTGACGAAGCTCGACGTGCTCGATGATCTGCCCGAGATTCCGGTTTGCGTGGGATACAAGATTGACGGCAAGCCGACAATCGAGGCTCCGGCACAGGCCAGTGGCTACGAAAAGATTGAGTGCGTCTACGAGAAATTTCCAGGCTGGAAGACATCGACTGAAGGCATCACGGATTACGACAAACTCCCGCAGCAGGCGCGCGAGTACCTGTCGTTTGTGGCGAAAGAAACGGGCGCAAAGATCGGCATGATTTCAACCGGCCCCGACCGCGACCACACCATCCTGATGGACGAATTCACTACACAGTTGAAGGCGGGCGCGTAGAAGGCCTAGAATTGCTTCCCCCGGCAGTCTTGCTGGACTGGAAGGAGCACGTGATGGTGGTGTTGGTAGTCACCTGGATGGCGAAAGTTGGACACGAAGCCGAAGTTGCCTCACTCTTCGAAAAGCTGACCGAACATTCCCGCAAAGAACCTGGCTGTGCCATGTACCAGGTGCACCGTCATAAGACTGAGCCTCGACGATTCTTTATCTACGAGCAATACAAAGACGACGCAGCGCTTGAGGCGCATCGTGCCGCGCCGCATTTCCTGCAGCACGCGAAAAAAGAACTGCCCAAGATCGCCGATCGCGTCGAAGGGCACCTGTTCGAACCTCTTTGATAATTCATATAAAAGCCGTGCACACTCGTTCGGGTGAGGGCCTCGCTCCCTCCCGGTTCCCCACGGCGACGCCTCTTAGCTCAATCCTGCGGCGTTAGGACTCAGCTATTTCTCCAGCATCCAGGCGTTGGCACTACTGCTGTTGACGTGTAGAGCTAGATACTTCCCATCGCGCGATGGAATGGCCCAACGTACTGAGACTTCCTTTGGACGCCATACAGCACGGGCCTTGCCTCGCATATCAATCCGCAGCAGCGTATTGTCCTTGTCGCCGCTGGTGGTAGCCCAAATACTCTTGCCGTCCGCGGCCCAGTCCAGTGCCTGGACCCCGGGCCAGCCATGTATCTCGAGCCACCTTTCCGGGTCGCCGTTCAGTGAGACCAGGTGAATCCTGGGCTCCCCCTCATCGAACTTCCCTTTCGCAATTGCAAGTGTCGTCCCATCGGGTGAGAGAGTCCAGTTGTAGAGTTGGGCAAGTTCGTCCTTAACTTGATACACCTGCGCGCCCGGTCCCTTTAGCGGATCGAACGTGTAGAAAGTGATTCCCGTCTCCGAGATAACGCTGTAGATGCATACATTGGCGGGCGCATGCGCGCACTGATGGTTACTGATCCACTTCGCTTTCACGAGCTGTTTCGCAGGGCCACCCGCGAGCGGGACGGTCATGAGCGGAACTTCAGCGTCAGCCTCTCCCCAAGTGGAGTTCAGAAGGTACTGAATCTGCGTACCATCGGGACTCAGCCGGGGTTCCACCGTATGCTTCGTACCTGATACCAGCAATTCCGGGACGGTCTGATCCAGCGCCTGCTTGTAGATATCAAAGGTTCCCGTACGATCTGAAACGAAGATGACGTTTTTGCTGTCAGGAGTCCAATCAAAGGGCAGGTCCTGATGATCGTCGAGCGTGAGCCTCCGGGGTTCGTCAAGAAGGCCGGAAGATCCCAGTTTCGCGACGTAAACGTCCGGCTGGGGGACCCCGCGCACATATGCGATATGTTTGCTGTCGCTGGATGCGCTGACGCTGTAGACCGCGCCCTGATCGTTGGTGAGGCGAACCGGCGCGCCGTCCGGCTTTCCCTGACTGTTCAGGCGAATCCACCACAAGTTGGAATCTGCTTGCCGCGGACGCGGCTCGGCCTCCGAGTAGTAGAGACGCCCGTCAGGAGCCCACGCCAAAGGAGCATTGAGACCAAAGTGCGATAGAACATTGGAGGGCAGCATTCGCTCTCGTCCAGCGGAGGCGTTCTGGACGTCGACAACATCGATCATTCCCTTCGCGCCGTAGCCGTAAGTAAACTTCGCCGTCGTGTACGCGATCTTCTTTCCGTCCGGCGACCAGCAGATCGAGCCGAACATGTCGCTATCTTCGCCGCCCAGTTCCCGGGATTGTTCGCCCGTGATCTCTGCCAGCCAGATTCGCTGCTTCAGTGGCTTGCCGGCAACGAAGGCGATTTTCTTCCCGTCGGGCGAAACTGCCGGAGCACGGCCGTCTTCGATGAGCATGCGAGGAAAGCCGCCAAATGCCGAGAGCTCCCACAGACTCATCTCGTGTCCTTTTTGAAGGGCGACGACCATGTGTGTGCTATCGGGAAGCCAGCTGATGTCGACAATCTCCAATCCCTCAGGCAAAGAAAGCGGGTGGGTCTCAGATGTGTCGATCTGCCGCAAGTAGAAACCGGTATCGTCGGAATAGGCCAGATACCGTCCATCGCGGGAAATGGCCGACGCGTGAACGGGATCGTCCACAGGATTCGCGGTCAGACGCGTGATTCGCACCGGAGCCGGAGTATGTGGAGCGAGAAAGAATCCGAGTGCAAGCCCTAGCAGCACTAGAACCATTGCGCACATCCCCGCGATGATCCACAGTTTCTGCTTACGGGACGAACCTACATCGGACGCGGCTTTAGTTTCGTTGACCGCTGATGACTCTGAGGCACCGTTTCCGTTGGCCGAAACTGCACTCACTGGTGCGAGGAAACGGTAACCTCTTCGCGCTACGGTCTCGACAAAGGTAGGATTCTCAGCCGAATCGCCGAGTGCATCCCGTAGTCGGCGGATGACCGCATTCAAACTGTGATCGAAATCAACGTACGTGTCCGCCGGCCATAGCCGATTGCGCAGGTCCTCCCGCGTGACGACCTGGCCAGGGCGCTCCACCAGTTCAGCCAGGACCTGGAACGGCTGATCCTGCAACTTGACCTTGATTCCGTTCCGGCGCAATTCGCCTTCCCGCAGGTCGAGTTCGAAGACGCCGAAGCGGCGAGCGGGTGACACATCATTACCGATTGGAGTCCCCACAATCGGCGAGTTTGGCAATTTCAGAGCTCGGTTCCCCATGTCACCCCACTGTGTAAATGTTTGACGCGCTGAACGTTAGCTTGTCACCTACGTTTCATCTACCCGTTACCTGCCGAGGGTTGAGGTACGCACCGGCGCAAACCACCTTGTTGCTGATACGGAGGGTGGGGTCATGCGGTTCAGCAACAGGCTCTGGTGTACAGTGCTGGCTGTCTTGTTGTTTGGAGTGGTGGCAGCCGGACAAAAGACGCCTTATGTCACGGTCGTCGTGAATGACGCCGTCGGTGTCAGGCCTTCTATCCTGCTTCGGGCCGAGGACGAGGCTGCCCGGCTGTTTGAACGCGCCGGAATCGATATCGAGTGGCGCAATTGCGGTCGATACATTCAAGAAGACGTAGAGGATTGCAACGTCCATGGCACGAACCGCTTCGTGCTTCACATAGTCCGCACCGGGCAGACAGACAGTGACTCGGTGTTCGGCGTAGCCTTTCTGGGCGAGGATGGACGGGGCAAGTACAGCGATGTCTTCTACGACCGGATCGCGGAAACGGCTTCAGGTTCCGATGTTCCTCTGGTACAGCTACTCGCAGCCGTATCGGCCCACGAACTCGGCCACTTGCTCCTGGGCACTCACTCCCACGCATTCGCAGGAATCATGGCAGCGAGATGGCAGAAGCAGAGCCTCTGCAAAATCGCGATGGGAAGTCTGTACTTCACTCACGAACAGTCCGGCCTTATGCGAGGACGTCTCGAGACCCGTGCATTCCCCGTCCAGATGACTTCGTTTGGAAGAAGAGGTCTTAGTAAGGGCCGAGAGTACTAGATTCGCAACGGGAGTAGCGGACGAGATAATTCCGCGGTCGCAACAAGTTACTTTGCTGTCCGAGCTTCCGCGAGAAGCGGACGTAGCGAATCCACCGAAATACCTAGTGTTCCCCCGGTGAATCCGTCCATGTATGCGGAGTTCACGCCGATGACTTCGCCGTTTGTATTGAAGACGGGGCCGCCGCTGCCACCGTGGGCGGTGGGAGCGTCGTAGATGAGTTTGTCGCCGACCACATCGCCGAGATGCCCGCACGTGGTCGACGGACGAATCAGCGAGAGCGCCGCAAGTTCGCTGGCGGCATTGATGTCATTGTGGCGATAGGCAAGTCGTTCATAGATTCCGGAAGGAGACTTCGCCACCATGCCCGCAATGCCCATCGGATATCCGATCACGGCGACCAGTTGACCAGGCGTTCCTGACGTCCTGGCCAGCGGCAGAACTTGCAGGTTGCGAATCGCCTTGGTATCG
>Ga0335082_10005242_pt1 | contig 14175 bp, 16 predicted proteins | sample Lox_Sample_41_FD_206718 | JGI IMG/M metagenome (GOLD analysis project Ga0335082, IMG submission 206718) | Soil microbial communities from Loxahatchee National Wildlife Refuge, Florida, United States - Lox_Sample_4.1 | ecosystem: Environmental > Terrestrial > Soil > Wetlands | place: USA...
TTCCGAAGCGCGGCGGTAAATGTACTTCGCGGTGTTGACAGATCCGACAAACGACACGGCGCGGATGCCCGGACTGTCGAGGATGCCGTTCACGGCGTCGTGCGCGCCGTGCACGAGGTTCACGACTCCCGGTGGCAGAGCAATGTCCTGCAGGATGTGGCAGATCAGTTCCGAAGTCAGGGGAACTTGCTCCGAGGGTTTCAGAATAAATGTGTTGCCGCAGACGATGGCGAAGGGCAGGAACCACATCGGAACCATCGCGGGAAAGTTGAATGGCGTGATGGCGGCGCAGACACCGACCGACTGCCGGATCGTTTCGCTGTCAATGCCGCGGGCTACGCCTTCGAGGACGCGCCCTTGCATCGTCATTGGGGAGGCGCAGGCAACTTCGAGGACTTCGATGGCGCGAGTGACTTCGGCGCGGGCGTCGGAGGAGACTTTGCCGCCTTCGCGGGTAATTGAATCGGCGAGGTCGTTCAAGCGGCGGCGGAACTGCTCGCGCAGGGCGTAGATGAATTCGGTGCGCTCGCCGACGGCGCGCGATCGCCAGTCGGGCCAGGCTTTGGCGGCGGCCGCCACCGCGGCTTCGACGTCATCGCGGCTCGACAACGGAACACGGGCGAGGATCTCGCCGCTCGCGGGGTTGGTGACATCGAGTGTAGCCGAGGCCTTGGCCGAGACCCACGATCCGCCGATAAAGTTCTGGAGAAGGCGGGCTTCCGACGTTTTCGTCGTCGAACGTTCGTCCTGGGTCAAAGTATTCGCTTGAGCAGTCATGGTGCCTCCTCGCTGATCTCGTTTCGATGGGGCAGCCCCCAAAAGGGCGATTCAATGAGACCGACCTGCGGCATCGCTAACCCTGTGCCCTGACACGAGTCGCCCCTCTAGTTCGGCATCTTTTCCATCAACAGGACTTTGTCGGCCTTGTCGACTTCCATCAGTTTCACTTCGATCACTTCGTTCTTTGTTGTCTGCACGGTGCGGCCGATGAAGGTTGCTTCGATCGGCAACTCGCGATGGCCGCGATCGATCAAGACCAGCAGATGAACCAGACTCGGCCGGCCGTGGAAAAAGAGCGCGTCCATGGCTGAACGGGTCGTGCGGCCGGTATAGAGCACGTCGTCGACGAGGACGATTCGCTTGCTTTCGATGGAGAATCCGATGTCCGATTGCTGCACGACGGGCTTCGGGCCGAGGGTCGAGAGATCGTCACGGTAAAAGGTGATGTCGAGCGTGCCTACGGGAACCGGCGCTTTTTCGCGCTGGCGAATCATCTTGGCCAGGCGCTCGGCGATGGGAACACCGCGGCGGCGGATTCCGACCAGGCCGAGGCCGTCCACGCCGTCACTTTTTTCCAGGATTTCGTGGGCTAGACGCACCAGCGTTCGTTCCATTTCGGTGGACGACATGAGCTGCGCTTTTTCGCGCAGGGCAGGTTTCGGGATTGCGCGCTGTGTGTTCATGGTTTATTCGTGCCCCGATGAAGGTGAGGCGGCAGGCGGCACCTGGCCAGACTGCGGCCCGGGATAAGGGGTCCGGGAGGCCCTGCCAGCGACTCTGACTGTATTGAAGTCTGTGGCGGAGGTCAAGCCGAACTGCGGCGCGCGCGGGTGGCGGGACCCGGCGCTGTCTTGTTAGGATTGCGCCTTCGGAAAGTGCAGCCGATGTCCTCATTATTCTGGCCGGAAACGGCGGAGAAAATCATGCAGCGTAAGCCCGCATTTGTATTCGTCCTGATGGTCTGTCTGGCGCAATTTGCCGCCGGACAGAAGGCGCCCGCCAAGGGCTCTTACCTGATGTATGTCGGAACGTACACCGGGCCTGAGAGCAAAGGAATTTACGCCTTTCGGTTCGATCCGAGTTCTGGCAAGGCTGCGCCGTTGGGACTGGCAGCGGAGAGTGTGAACCCTTCGTTTCTGGCGGTCGAACCGCAGCAGCGCTTTCTCTATGCAGTCAACGAGGTTTCTGACTACAAGGGCGAGAAGAGCGGCGGAGTGAGCTCGTTCTCGATTGATCGCAAAACCGGGAAGCTTACGTTCCTGAATGAAGTAGCATCGCGCGGTGCGGGACCGTGTTACATTGCGCTCGACAAAACGGGCAAATACGTTCTGGTGGCGAACTACGACAGCGGCAGCGTGGCCGTGTTTCCTGTGCTGGCGGATGGGCGACTGGGCGAAAGTTCGGCCTTGGTGCAGCACAGCGGCCACGGGCCCAACGCCGAACGCCAGGAAGGACCGCATGCGCATGAGATCCAAGTGACTCCTGACAATCGCTTTGCCGTGGTCGCCGATCTTGGTCTCGACGAATTGCTGGTGTACCGCTTTGACCTTGCCAGGGGGACGCTGACACCGAATGATCCGCCGTTTGCCGTGGTGGAGCCGGGTGCGGGTGCTCGGCATTTTGTTTTTCATCCCGACGGGAAGCATGTGTATGCGATCAATGAGATGGGCGGGAACGTCAGGGGCCTTAGCTACGATGCGGGCAAGGGTGCGCTACGCGGCCAGCAGTTGATTTCTACTCTTCCTCGAGACTTCAAGGGTCATAACGACTCGGCGGAAATTGCGGTGAGCGCTGATGGAAAGTTCTTGTACGCATCAAACCGCGGACCGGATGACATTGCCGTGTTCGCGATCGACTCAGGCAAAGAGACACTCACGCTGGTGGAGCACGTTCCGACTAAAGGCAAGACGCCGCGGAACTTTGTCATCGATCCGAGCGGCCAGTACCTGCTGGCAGCGAACCAGGAATCCAACAACATCGTGATATTCCGGATTGATGCAAAGACGGGGCGGTTGACCGATACCAGCCAGGTCATTGATGCGCCTTCGCCGGTTTGTATTGTGTTCGTCGCTGCCGAATGATCGGGGGACCCGTGCGCTTCTTGATTCGCATCCTATTTCTTCTGTCTGCCTCTGCGCTGTTCGCGCAGCAATACGATCTGGTTATCGAGAGCGGGCGCGTGCTCGATCCGGAAACCGGACTAGACGCTGTGCGCAATCTAGGGATCAGTGGTGGGAAGATCACACGCGTTTCCGCCGACCCGTTACATGGCAAGCGGGTAATTAGCGCGAGCGGATTGGTCGTCGCGCCCGGTTTTATCGATCTGCACCAGCACGGGCAGGAGATCGAGAGCCAGCGGGTGAAAGCGTTGGACGGCGTGACCACGGCGCTGGAAATGGAGATTGGCGTTCCGGATGTTGCGCAGTTCCTGAAGATCAAAGAAGGGCATTCGCTGATCAACTATGGGACGACAGCGAGCCATGCCGCCGCGCGGGCCCTAGTCTTCGGCGCCCCTCTGGCTCCCGTGGCTATGGGCGTTCGCGCAGGCATTCCAGAAATCCTGCCCAAGAGCGGACCTGCGACGAACCTGCCCGCGACGCCGGAGCAGATTCAGCGAATTCAACAACGACTGCGAGAGGAACTGGACGCTGGTGGGCTCGGGGTCGGCATGGGCATTCAATACACGCCGGGCGCGACGCGCCTGGAGATTATCGACATGTTCCGCGTGGCTGCGGAACGCCATCTGCCGGTGTATACGCATGTGCGCAGCGCGGGCCGGGTTGAGCCGGGATCAGCGATTGAAGCGATCAGCGAGGTCATCGCGGCGGCGGCCATCAGCGGCGCGCCGCTGCACATTGTTCACATCAACAGCAGCTGTCTGCGCGACTCACTGGAGTGTCTTTCCCTGATCGAAGGCGCGCGGGCTCGCGGACTGGATATTACGACGGAGGCGTATCCCTACATTGCGGGCATGACTGGGATCAATTCGGCACTGTTCAATCCGGGATGGCGCGAGCAACTTGGCATCAGCTACGGCGACCTGGTTCTTCCGGAGACGGGCGAGCATCTGACTAAGGAACGGTTCGAGGAACTGCATAGCTCCACCACACAACATTCCGTGCTTGTGTTTGCGAACACGCAGGAGGTGGTCGACGCGATCATTCCGCATCCTCTCGTGATGATCGCGAGCGACGGCGCGGTAGGCCATCCCCGTAATGCGGGGACGTTCTCGCGCGTGCTGGCGCAATATGTGCGGGAAAAGAAGACACTCACGTTGATGGAGGCGGTGCGCAAGATGACGCTGATGCCGGCTCAGATGCTGGAACGGTCCACTCCTGCGGGGCGGCAAAAGGGGCGGCTGCAGGAAGGCGCGGATGCAGACATTGTTGTCTTCGACGCCCAGACAATCACAGATCGGTCAACATTTCAGTCGCCGATGGAACCAAGTGTGGGCGTGCGATACCTGGTGGTGGGTGGGACCGTGGTCATCGATCAGGGCAAGCTCGTGCCGGATGTGTATCCTGGGCGGGCCTTGCTTCCGAGGGGCCAAGGGGAGTAGTTTGAAGGAGAAGATCGCGAGCCACGCATGGCCATGTCCTGCCACAATCCGCTAATCAACGGCCTTTGTTCGCGATGTCACCGCCGGTAACCTTGCCGCATCTATATTGCGGGCCTTCATCAGCCTTAATTCTTTGTAGAACAAATTTCTTCTTTTCTCGAAGGACAGACTATGAAAATTGCCAAAGACGTTACCGAGCTCATCGGAAATACTCCGCTGGTGCGGCTCAATCGGGTCACGGCGGGATGCAAGGCGGAAGTGGTTGCGAAACTGGAGAGCCAGAATCCGGTCTCCAGCGTGAAGGATCGTATCGGCGTCAGCATGATCGTGGAAGCCGAGCGAGCGGGCAAAATTCAACCCGGCAAGACCGTGCTGATTGAGCCGACCAGCGGCAATACCGGAATCGGCCTTGCGTTCGTTGCTGCCGTGAAGGGCTACAAGCTGATCCTGACCATGCCGGAGACGATGAGCCTGGAGCGGCGCGTGTTGCTGCTGGCGTTCGGCGCGGAGATCGTGCTGACGCCGGGACCGAACGGAATGAAAGGCGCGATTGCGAAAGCGGAGCAGATTCTGGCCAGCACTCCCAACGGTTACATGCTGCAGCAGTTCGACAATCCGGCCAATCCGAAGATTCATTTCGAAACGACTGGGCCTGAGATCTGGAAAGACACCGATGGGCGAATCGACTTCCTCGTTTCGGGCGTAGGTACCGGGGGAACGCTGACGGGCGTGTGTCAGTACATCAAGCCGAAGAAAGCGTCGTTCAAAGCCGTGGCTGTCGAACCGGCGGACAGCGCGGTGCTTTCGGGCGGGAAGCCGTCTCCGCACAAGATTCAGGGGATCGGCGCGGGGTTTGTACCCAATATTCTGAGGACGGATTACATCGACGAGGTCGTCACGGTTACGAATGATGAAGCCATCACCATGGCTCGGCGACTGCCTCTCGAAGAGGGATTGCTGGTCGGCATTTCTTCGGGCGCCGCAGTAGTGGCCGCGATCAAGGTGGCGTCCCGGCCGGAAAATGCCGGCAAGCTGATCGTGGTTATTTTGCCGTCGTTCGGTGAACGATATTTGAGCAGTATTCTGTTTGACCAGCTCCGCTCGCAGGCGGCGCAGATGGTCGCTTCGGGCGTATGACCATGATCGGCTTCTTCAAGTCGGTGCGGGAAGATATCGCGGCTGTTTTTGAGACGGACCCGGCGGCTCGTTCGTACTTCGAGGTTCTCCTCTGCTATCCGGGACTGCACGCAGTCTGGCTGCATCATCCGAACCATTGGTTGTGGCGTCATGGACTGCGCTTTCTGGGACGATTCGGCTCGCAGGTGGCGCGATTCTTCACGGGAATTGAAATCCATCCTGGGGCGGAGATTGGGCGCCGATTGTTTATCGATCACGGGATGGGGACGGTGATCGGCGAAACCACGATTGTCGGCGACGACGTGACTCTTTATCAGGGCGTCACTTTGGGCGGAACGGGCAAGGAGAAGGGCAAGCGCCATCCCACCATCGGCAACAATGTGACCGTCGGCGCGGGCGCGAGAATTCTGGGAAATATTACGGTCGGGGACAATTGTCGGGTGGGTGCGGGTTCGGTTGTCTTGAGGAGCGTGCCTCCCAACTCGACGGTAGTAGGAGTGCCGGGACATATTGTTCTGCGCGACGGACAGCGAGTCGTGATCAGCGATCCGAAGGAGATTCGCGACCCGCTGTCGGATGTGATCATCAAACTGGCCACGGAAGTTCACGAACTACGCGAGAAATTCCAAGAACACACGCATCAGGCGCTGGGCGCGGAGCCTGAATTGTCGATTGATGAGGAGTGCGTACCCAAACGCGTGGAGCCGAAGCAACTGTTTGCCGAGGACTATCTGGACTACCAGATATAACGGCTCTCCTGCTCCTGCAACCCAAGCGTCTGCCAAAAAACCAATCTGATGTATTTGTTTCTCAGCGCCGGCAGCGCGCGGCGCGGCTCCTGCCACGCATCAGCGTGACAGAATCCCGAAAAAAGATTCGGCGGCCCTGACGGCGAGCGCACTTGCACCTACCTCCCTGTTTTTACAGGCAAAAGAGCTCCCGGGGCTCAAATCTGAAGTCATACCCAGCTGCCTGTCGTGAGTAAGACCACGGCAATCTGGCATTAGGACAGGCTTATTACTCCCATAACTTTTCGCTTTGCAAGGAACTTTGATGCAGCGCAGAAAAACTATGAATTGGACTGCTCTGTTGCGAAATCGTTACTTTCGCCGTGCTGGCAGCGGACGCGCACGGTCTTCCGTTGCATACACCAGGGGAGAAAGCGAGCAACCAAATGAGCAGTCGCTCCCACGCAGGAGCTGTGATGGTATTGGCAAGTCTACTGTTGGCGTCGGTGGGCCAGGCGCAGGAAACGGCCACCACAACGCCGCCGACGCAAGACGCGATTCTCCAGCACATGCAGGAATTGGAGAAAGAAGTCCAGGACCTGCGCGCGGAAGTGGCTACGCTGAAGAACGCAGAGAAACCCGCGCCGGCAGCCGCGGTTTCGGTCCCGCAAAACAACCTGGTGAGCAGCACATCGGCGGCGGCCCCGGCCGCACCGCCGGCACCGACGCTCTCGAGCCTTCTTGGGCCCACCAGCCTGAGCGGTTTCGTGGATGTGTACTACGGCCACAATTTCAACAATCCCACGTCGCAGGCCAACAGCTTGCGCTTCTTCGACGGAGCCACCCAGGGATTTGGACTGAACCTGGTGGAACTCGTCGTCGACAAAGCGCCGGACGCCGCCAACAGCCGGACCGGCTACCACGTCGCGCTTGGTTTTGGGCAGGCGATGAACGTTGTGAACAGCTCGGAACCCAAGGCCGGCCTGGCTTTCGATCAATATCTGAAAGAAGCTTACTTCTCCTATCTCACGCCGGTGGGCAAGGGGTTACAGGTGGACGTCGGCAAGTTCGTCACGCCGCACGGCGCCGAGGTTATTGAGACCAAGGACAACTGGAACTACTCCCGCGGCATTCTGTTCACCTATGCCATCCCGTACTACCACTTCGGTATGCGGGCGAAATACGCGTTCAACGACAAGTACTCGCTCACCGGATTCTTCGTCAATGGCTGGAACAACGTCATTGACAACAATACGGGCAAAACCTACGGCATGAGCTTTGCCTGGAACCCCAACAAGAAATTCGGGATCATCGAGAACTACATGGCGGGTCCCGAGCAGAATCTCAACAATTCCGATTGGCGGCAGCTGAGCGATACGGTCATCACGTACTCGCCCACCAGCAAGCTGTCGTTCATGGTTAACGGCGACTACGGCCGTGGCGACCGCTTCAACGACGGAGAGGGCGGGATATCCAAGCCGGTTTACTGGACAGGCGTAGCGGGCTACGTCAAGTACGCATTCACCAGCAGCTCGGCGTTTGCCGCGCGCTACGAATACTACGACGATCACGATGGATTCACGACAGGCGTGCCGCAACACTTCAATGAATTCACGACAACGTTCGAGAAACTCGTCGCCGGACACATCATCAGCCGTTTCGAATACCGGCACGACATGTCGAATCAGCCGTATTTCCCGAAAGGGGTCGACCCGATCAAGTATCAGAATACTCTGACTGCCGGGTTGGTATTCACGTTTGACAGCCGCGAGGGGCACTAGGGATGAGCTTCGCGCAGACAGCACTACAGGTTTACGGGTGGCGGCAAGTTGCGCTGCCCGTGATGTGGGGAGCAGCGGCTTGGGTTCAATCCCAGTCAACCCCTGGTGCCAGCGCCCTCGCCGCCCCCCACCAGTTTTGTTTCGAGTTGTCCGGCCGACGGCGGGTTGAGCAGACCATCGCCGGCTCTCGAGAGCGGAGCCAGCAATGAGCAGCGTGCAACTGGCGGTCTACGTCGCTTTGGTGTTGTTGGGAGGCACGGGCGTATTTGAGGGATTGTCCCATCTTTCGACATCGCCGTTGCCAGCGGTGCTGATCATTCTCAGCGCGATGCTGTTCTTGCTGTTTCCGATTGCGGGATTGTGCGGCGCCGACCTGAGCGTGACTCGTCGCGCGGCAAGAGCAAGGATCCGCGCAGAACGGCCGAAAGAGTAGACGTTACGAACCAACGAAGGGAGCAAACAGAGATGGCAGCAACTCGACAGCAAGGAACATATCTGGGAACCACACTGGCAGGTTTCGCGGCGTTCACCGCCGGTCTGTACAACGGCGGCGGACTGGGCACGCTGATCGCGGTAGTCGGCGCGGGACTGCTTCTATATTCCGGGTTCGGCTTTTACCGGATCAAGAGCGTCGCGTAAGCGATCGCAGTTCTTTCGAGGAGGCAACATGAAGTTGGTTGGACTACTTCTTGCAGTGGCGGGGTGGCTGATTCCGGTGGTCACGCTGGTCGTGACGCAGTCGATGGCGGTACGCATGACCGTCAGCGTGTTGGGATTGGCCATCATTCTGGTAGGAGTGCTTGTGGTGCTCAACAAGGCTCATCTCAAGCAGGCCATCTGGAAGGCATGAAAGCACGGATTCTCCGGCATCGACTCAAACCTGGCGGTCCGAAAAAGCGGATGTGGATAGAACGACTCATTTTCCAACGTTGCTGTGTCTCAAGGAGACAAGGATGATCAGAATCGGTGAAGGCATAAAACGAGTTTCGTGGATGATCGTGCTGGCGCTGTTCCTGTGCGGAATTGCCGCATGGGCCCAAAGCGCCGCCCCCGCGGGCGCCGCGCCACCGGCCACGCCGGTCGCTGCGCCTGCGATGACTGCGCCTCTGGACGTGAAGGCGGCACAGGCTCCCACAACGGATGATCTAGCCAAGGGCGACCCGGGCGGCACCAAGACCGGTACTGTCAGCGACGTGGTCGTCTCCGATACCAACAAGGGATTGACGCTGGCGGATACCGTGAATCAGGTGGGCCAGAACCGGATCGCCATCAACTTCGTCTGGACCCTGATCACCGGCTTCCTGGTCATGTTTATGCAGGCCGGGTTTGCGATCGTCGAGACGGGTTTGTGCCGCGCGAAGAACGCCAACCACACCATGATGATGAATTTCATGGTGTACGGGTTTGGTTTGTTCGCCTTCTGGGTCTGCGGGTTTGCTCTGCAGATGGGCGGCTGCGCACCGGCGGGAACCCTGGGCGGCGCCAGTCCGTTGAACTCCGAGCACGCCATTTCCCTGCTGGGCAAAACCTGGGGGATTTATGGGACTCACGGCTTCTTTCTTAGCGGTGTCACCTACGATGTCAGCGTGATGGTGTTGTTCCTGTTCCAGATGGTGTTCATGGACACGGCGCTAACGATCGTAACTGGCGCCGCTGCGGAACGATGGAAGTATGCGGCCTTTGCAGTGTCGTCGGTGTTCATGGGCGCAATCACGTATCCACTCTTCGCCAACTGGGCATGGGGCGGCGGTTGGCTGTCGCAGCTTGGCGCGAACTTCGGGCTGGGGCACGGCTACGCAGACTTCGCCGGTTCCGGTGTCGTCCACGCCGTCGGCGGCATCACCGCGTTGGCAGTTTCGATGATCATCGGCCCGCGGATTGGCAAATACAACCGCAACGGCACTCCGAACGCCATGCCGGGACATGACATTGTGATCGTGCTGACCGGCTGCTTCATCCTCGCTTTCGGCTGGTTCGGGTTCAATCCGGGCAGCACGCTGGCGGCCTCGGGTAACGGTGCCCTGCGGATCGGCTCCATCGCGGTGAACACGATGCTGGCCGGCTGTACGGGTTCATTCGGATCTCTCCTTTATATGTGGATCAAGTACGGCAAACCGGACGCCTCCATGGCGGGCAACGGACTGCTCGCCGGCCTGGTAGCGATTACGGCGCCGAGCGGCTTCGTAAGCACAGTCGGTGCCGCGATCATTGGCTTGATCGCCGGTGGCCTGGTCTGCGTCAGCGTTGAATTTGTCGAACGCGTGCTTAAAGTCGACGATCCGGTGGGCGCCATTTCGGTTCATGGGACGAACGGCATCTGGGGCGTCATCTCAGTTGGCCTCTTCGCGGATGGCACTTCCAATTACGGAGGCAGCTGGAATGGCGTCAGCGGATCCGTCCGTGGGCTGTTCTACGGAGATGCCAGCCAGTTGATTGCGCAATTGATTGGCGTTGGAACCCTATTGGGCGGGATCTTCGTACTCTCTTATGCAGCGAATTTCGCGATCGACTTCTTCGTCGGGCAGCGCGTGAAGGCCGAGGATGAACTCGCGGGCTTGGATATTCCCGAGATGGGCGCCCTCTGCTATCCGGAGTTCGTGCTCAAGCCGGAATCTATGCCCACGGGCGTCACGACCAGCCACGCAACCGAGATCAAGGCTCCCTTGCGTGTTGCGCAGGAGACCGCGTAATGGCCGACTACGGAGTCGTTCTACAACAGAACCTGGCGCAAAGCTGCACTGCGGTTGAGGTTCAACCCTCAGCCGCAGTCCCAGCCGATGCCATGGCGATGTTTCACGAGGGACTGGAACATTTCCAGACCGGCGATCCGGGAGCGGCGGTGTCCGCTTTCTCCCGGAGTGTTCTGCGTGCGCCCGAGTTCGGCGAAGCGCACATCTTCCTCGGACTTGCCCACGCCTTGACCAGCAACATCTATCCGGCGTTCGATCATCTGGAATTAGCGACGCAGCTTCAACCCGACAGTTTCGCCGCGCACTTCACGCTGGCGCAACTGAACTTCAAGCTCCGGATTCCGCAGAAGGGTTACGCGGCAGCCCGCGAAGCCTTGCGCTGCGCCACAACACTGGAGCAGCGCTCGATGCTGACCCAGCTGCTCAAAGAGGAGCGCGCCCGCGAACGCAACGGCATTGCGCGTCCTTCGTTTATTAAGCCGTTCAGCGCGCGGGCTCTGATCATGGCGGGTAGCGGCCTAGCCGCTGCTCTGGTCGCATTGATCGTTCACATCCGCTGAGGGAGAGCGGGTGCAAGTGAGGATTGTCATGCAAACCGTTTTGGAAGTGGCGAAACAACAGCGTCTGGCGTGGTCGTGCGCAATTCTGGTCGGGCTGTTCCTGACCGTTGTCGGCCGCGCTCCAGTTCTTCCCGTGCTGGCTGGGTGCCTGCTCGGTATCGGGATCGCGGTGCTTCGCGCCTGGCCGGCCGCCAGCCGTCGAGGGGACAGGTGAGCACCTCGCTCCAAGTTCTGCTGTGCATCGCCGTGGTGATCGTCACGGCGAAGCTGGCGGCTACGCTTGCGTCCAGGCTGGGACTTCCGCTGGTTCTCGGTGAGTTGATGGCGGGCGTGGTGCTGGGGCCGTCGCTGATCGGCATCTGGGGACAGCACTGGCTTGCACCAGCGGACGCGAGCGCGATTTCTGCAGCAAGTATTTTCAAGATTCTGGCTGACATCGGCGTGGTGCTCCTGATGTTTGTGGCCGGGATGGAAACCGACCTGAGCATGATGCGGCGAACCGTCGCACCGGCGTTCTGGGCGGCGGCGGGTGGAGTGATCCTGCCAATGGCTGGGGGCTACTACCTGTCCAAGAGTTTCGGGTTCACCACGGCGGAAGCAGTCTTCATCGGAACGATCCTCACCGCAACCAGCGTCACGATCACCGCACAGGCCTTGATGAATCTAAATCAGCTGCGCTCGAAAGTGGGATCGACCATTTTGGGGGCGGCGGTGATCGATGATGTGCTTGGCCTCATCGTTCTGTCGGTGGTGATCGCGGTCGCGCCTCAGATGACACAAAAAGGTGACACCTCCTGGGGCGGACTGGGCATGATCCTGGTGCGGATGACGGTGTGCCTGGTCACGATGGGATTGTTTGGTCCGTGGCTGACGCGGTGGGCGCTCAAGCAGGCGAAGCGACTGCATGGAAATCACACAGAAGCAGCCGTCGCCCTGGCCATCGCCCTGGTCTTCGCCTTTGAGGCGCAATGGCTGGGCGGAATGGCGGCCATCACGGGATCCTATCTGGCCGGCCTGTTTGTCGCGATGACTCCGAACCGGGAGAAAGTGAGCCAGGAAGTTCAGCCCATGTTGAATTCGTTCTTTGGGCCGGTGTTCTTCGTGTCGATTGGCATGGAAGTGAATGCGTGGCACATCAGTGGACGGCTGAGTTTCTTTGTCCTGCTGTTGGGAATCGCCATCGTGGGCAAGATCGTGGGTTGCGGACTGGGCGCGCTCGGCAACGGGTTTTCGTCGCAGGAGTCTCTGACGGTCGGCGTCGGCATGATTCCACGCGGTGAAGTGGGATTGATTACGGCCAGCCTGGGTTGGGCGGCAGGCCTGGTGACGCGCGACGTTTACATCCAGGTGGTCGCGCTGGTCCTGCTCACGACCCTGATTACGCCGGGGTTATTGCGGTTTATGTTTCCGAGGAAGGTAGCGGAAGTGCAGGCACCGGAGGAAGGCACGCCAAGCCTGGCGGCGGTTCCGGCGGTGGACTTGGCCGACGCGTGACTGGAATCGGAGTCGTCTGGGCAAGAGTGATGTGATTCGCTTGAGGCACGGTATTCCAAATCTCCAGCAACGAGAGGATATGAACCGATGATGACCAAGGTGGAAGCGATTATTCAGCCCTCGAAGTTAGATGCCGTGAAAGAAGTTTTGTCGGAACTCGGCATCGAGGGGCTCACGATCTCGGAAGTGCGCGGTCACGGCCGGCAAAAGGGCCACACCGAAATGTATCGAGGCCGCGAATACTCGGTCGACCTTCTGCCTAAGGTGAAGATTGAATCGGTCATGGACAACAGCCTGGTGGACGCCGCAGTGAAGGCGATTGTAGAAACGGCAGCTACGGGCCAGATTGGCGACGGCAAGATATTCCTGTCGAAGGTGGACGAAGCCATTCGCATCCGTAACCAGGAGCGGGGCGTGGCGGCACTGTAGTTACGATCCGTGCGTTGAGCAAGGACGGGGATGGATGCAGGCCCTGTACCGCTTGTTATTCGTGGACTGTCCGCTGGGTGCCATCCTGCTTCCGCTATGGAGGTCAAAGGTTTGACCCAGATCTTGAACGTGGCCGACATCGCCAGCACGGGCGCGTGGTTTTGGGAAGCAGAGGTGGAAGAAATTGTGGGACGGGGAACGCCTCCGAACGTTTGGCGCGGTTGGATCGGGCGAGGAAGCCTGCATCTTTCTTTGTCAGGGAGCTCAGGGAGGGCGAGACCGCGGCGCGAACACCACCACGTTTCAGCACGACGGAGACGAAGAGGGCGATAAGGGCGTCTGGATGTCGGTCTGGGTGGACGACGTCGACGAGATGCACAAGCACTGTGTCGCCGCTGGGCTGGAGGTCACCTTCCCGCCCACCGATAGGCCGTGGAACGTCCGCGAGATGCACCTTCGCCATCCGGATGGCCACGTGTTCCGGATTGGCCGGGGATTCCAGCCCAAGAAGTAGAAACGCAGCCACTATGAAGGATGCCGGGCCACGCTTGAGCCGCCCACACCGAGGATGCACCCCCCAACTACCATAGGGTGCAAGAGCGTCGAATGGTGTGCCGGCAAGTTCTGTTACCTATGTCTCCGGAACGGACCGAAGAGGATTGGTCGGCCCTAGCGGACGATTTTCGAACTTTTCTGCGGCAGACAGCCTCGAACCCTGAACTTGCGTTCCTGATTTGCCGCGAATGAGCCAAAATGATTAAGGTTAAGCCGAAATGCCGCTTATATTGGTAGTTGATGATCGAAGTCGTCATTCGACGGCCGCAACCCCAGGAACTCAAGTCCGTTCGGGCAGTCGTCCAGACAGTTGTGGATGAGGTTTACGGGAGTGTTTGGGCCCCGCCCGTTCCTATAGATGAGGAGGGCTGGGAGCTATCCTGGATCGCCGTCGCAGACGAGAAGATTGTCGGCGTGGTTCGGACAAGCGCAGAGTGGCTGGATGATTTATGGGTGCTTTGC
>Ga0335082_10005243_pt1 | contig 14175 bp, 15 predicted proteins | sample Lox_Sample_41_FD_206718 | JGI IMG/M metagenome (GOLD analysis project Ga0335082, IMG submission 206718) | Soil microbial communities from Loxahatchee National Wildlife Refuge, Florida, United States - Lox_Sample_4.1 | ecosystem: Environmental > Terrestrial > Soil > Wetlands | place: USA...
TCGGAATTCCTGTGACGTATCGTGCTCGTAATCGGAATCGGAAGCCCTGCGACTGAACGATTACGAACCGCTTCGCTGAGCACGAGCACGAAGAAATGTGATTGTATTTCCGACGAGCTGTACCTAGCCCTAGCTTGCCACTCGCAGGCTAGCAGCCTGTCGGACTTGGAAGCCTGCAGCGACCCATCACGTCCGCCGGACCCGTCCGCCGGAGGCTTCGGGCCGCAGGCGGAGGCCTCCGGAGTGCGGGCGGGGAGCGGGCCATAGAAATGACGCCGACCGCAGGTCCTAGAGGAGATTACTGGCCAGGTGCGCCAACTCCGAGCGCTCGCCCTTTTCCAGGTTCACGTGGGCGTACAGGCATTGCCCCTGCATCTTCTCGATCAGGTAGCTCAAGCCGTTGGACTGTGCGTCGAGGTAGGGGTGGTCGATCTGGAAGATGTCTCCGGTGAAGACAATCTTGGTGCCTTCGCCGGCGCGGGTGATGATCGTCTTGATCTCGTGCGGGGTCAGGTTCTGCGCCTCGTCGACGATGAAGAAGATCCGGTTCAGACTGCGGCCGCGGATGTACGATAGCGCCGAAACGGTCAACTTCTCGTCATCGAGCATTTGCTGAATCTGTTGCGTGGGCGACCGGCTGTCCCCGTCGGTGCCGTGGTTCATGATCACACCGAGGTTGTCGTAGATCGGTTGCATATACGGGTCGAGCTTCGCCTTGACCTCGCCGGGCAGGAAGCCCATGTCCTTGTTGCTCAAGGGCACGATCGGCCGCGCCAGAAAGATCTGCCGGTAGTGTTTGCGTTGATCGAGGGCAGCCGCGAGGGCCAGCAGCGTCTTGCCGGTGCCGGCGGTTCCCGTCAGGCTGACGAGCGGGATGCCCGGATCGCACAGCACCCCGAGGGCGAAGGTCTGCTCGGCATTGCGCGGGGAGATGCCGAACACCTGGTGCTTGTTGACCCGGCGGACAAACCCGTCTTGCGCATGAAACCGGGCCAACGCCGACTTCTGGTGATTGCGCAGAATCAGGTTCTCGTTGGCGACCAACGGCGAATCGAGATCAAGCCGCGCCGCTTCGAAACCAGGGCCGGCGTACAGGCAATCGATCAAGGCGGAATCGAGGTTCTCGACCGCACGCTTTCCCGTGTATAACGCCGAGACGTCCTTGACGTGATCGCTAGTGTAGTCCTCGCTCAGCAACCCGACCGCTTTGGCCTTGAGACGAAGATTGACGTCCTTTGATACCAGCACGACCCGGTTGCGATTCTCGTCCTTGGCGAGCGTATAGGCGCAGTTGAGAATCAGGTGGTCAGGCTTGGCACGACTGAAGTTCAGCTCCAGGTCTGGATGGAAGTGCTGCTCCAGTTGCACCCGCACCGTGCCGTGATCGGGTCCAATTGGCACGCCACGGTCGAAGATGGCGTCACTACTCAACCCGTCGAGCGACCGGAGGAACTCCCGCGCGTGGTAATTGAGGGATTGGCTGCCCTTCTTGAAGTGATCCAGTTCCTCCAGGACACTGATCGGGATGACGATGGCGTGATGCTTGAATTGCGTCAGGCAGGAACTGTCGTGGAGAATGACGTTGGTATCCAGGACGAACGATTTCCGCACCTCGCCTCGCGCCATCAACCCCTCCCGTCATGGATCTGTATACGGCACCGAGGTGCGTCAGGACAATACGTAGAGCGGATTTGCAACCGAAAGCCCTTGCGAGCTTCTTCGGACGAGGGCCGGGTTTGGAAGCATCAACCCGCGGTCCGCGCTGTCGTCTTGAGCAGTCGCGACGCTGCCTTCTTCCGTTTCTTCTCGGCCTTGCGCAATTTCTTCCGGGCGGTGACAAGGTCCTTGGTGGCTGCACGAACACTCTTCGAGCTCTGCGCTTCTTTGGAGCTTCCCGCCTGAGAATGGATCAGTGCCCGCACCGCCTCGCTGAGGTGTGTGGTGGCGACCGCCACGTTGCGCTTGGCGTATGTGACCGCCATCTGGGCCTTGGCGAGGCGCCTTTTGCTCGTCCGATCCACTTTGGATCGCTTCGATCCCTTCTTGACGCTGGTCTTGGCCACGACGTGCTCCTTTTGGAGCCGGGCTGTGTTGCGCGCTCCTTTTGGCCGCCCGATGTTACGCGTCGGCTACAGAATGCGCAGCGGGGTGCGCGGCACCACCCTCGCGTTCCATCATCGCTGCGCCGCGGCCCTCAGCCGGCTCTGCATGCACCGTCGGCGTGAGGGGCTTGGGTGCGGCGCGTCGCGGCGGCTTGGGCTTTGGCGCACGCCGTAAGGCGCGGGCGCGCGCTGCGGGTGACGACTTGGGCTTTTCGGTGGCGCGCGCGGCCGGCTCGGCGCGCTCCTTCGGAGCTTGCTTTGCAATCGCCTTCGCGCGCTTCTTCTGGGCCTTCTTCAGCTTGCGCTTGGCCTTCACCAGAGCGGCGACGGCGGCGCGCACGGCACGCGCCGCTTTGCGCTCCTCGGACTTCCCGGCCTTGGCCTGCTGCAGCGCATGGATCGCCGCGTTCAGCCTCTTGTTCGCATCCGCAACGGTCGCCTGTGCCTCCTTCTCGGCAGCGGCTGCGTTTGCCAACGCCTCGGCGGCTTTTCCGGACACACCGGTCGATTCCTTCTCCTTGCGCTGCGAGCCCTTGTCGCCCATTGGCATCACCTTTCCTTGGAAGTCGTGATGGGTTGAGTAGTATGGCTCGGGACCGGCGGTCAATAGCGCAGGGCGCGGCATCTAGCCTCAATCCGAAAATTGAGCAGTCAACAGTCCAGAGTTGAGAGTCGAGAGGGCTGGTTTTCCGATGATAAGCGATGGTGCTTCGCAACTGCATTGGTGTGGCGTTCCCGCAGGCTCCTTCGTCGACGCAAACCATCGCTCTCGACTGTGAACTGTCGACAGTCGACTCGTCGGGGGAGGGAGCGGCCCCTAAAAAGACGCGGGCCGCAGGCCCTAGCCGTGGTCCTCTCCAGGTGGGTGATGGGTCACGATGACGCTGATGATCCTGTGACGGTGAATCGCTTCGACGGTGAACCGAAAGTCGCCGCTCGCGACCGTTACGCCGACTGCGGGAATGGTCCCGGCGAGTCCGAACACGAGACCGCCCACCGTATTCCACTGTCCGCGCGGCAGGTCCACTCCAAGGATCTCGTTCAGCTCGGCGATCGGCAGTGCGGCGTTGACCAGGTAGCGCCCCACACCGATCGGCGTTACGTCAGGCGCCTCGCGAACGTGTTCATCGTTGAACTGCCCCACGAGCTTTCCCAGGACATCCTCCAGCGTCACGAGGCCCGACACCAGCCCGTACTCGTCGCTCGCAATCGCCAAGTGAAACTTCTCTTGCCGCATCTCGCGCAGCAGCACGGCCAGGCGCGTCGAGTCCGGAACGAAGCGCACCGGCCGCAGTTGTGCAGCGAGTGCGACATCGTGCCGGCCCTGGTGCAGGAGGCTGAGCACATCCTTGGCGTGCACGATGCCCTCGATGTGGTCGAGATCACCGCGATAAGCGGGAATCCGGGTGAACCCGCTGTGCACGATGGTCTCCGCCGCCGCATCGAGCGGGCGAGTCACGTCGATGGCAACGATGTCCGGCCGCGGTACCATGACGTCGCGCACGGAGTGGTCACCAAGTTGGAAGACCGAGTGGATGATCTCCCTCTCGTGATCCTCAATCGTGCCTTCCTTGTGCCCGGCCTCAGCCAAAGAGCGGATTTCTTGCTCGATGACCAGGGGATCCTGTTTCAGCCCCTTGCCTGACCGCAACGCCTTGGCGAGCCCAATCAGGCCACGCGTGAGCAGGGACCCGCGTGTAGAGGGCTGGGTGCCACGTCGCATAGCGGGCCGACTGTAGCATCGAGCAGCACGACGCGCGACGGAGCGCGGCGCGGCCATCAGGAGAAGTCGCAGTCGTTGAGACCCTGGCCCATCGCTTTGCACTGTGTTGGATTGCTGGTCTGTCCGCACAGCGTCGCGAAGTAGTTGCACGAGCTGTGGTTGAAGATGAGGTCGTTGACGCTGTGGATCGGCCCGCCGAAGGTGATGTCGTACTCGCCGTTGACGTGCTCGTAGAAGAAGATCTCGGGCTTGAAGTCCGGCGGCGGCCCGATGACCGTCGTCACCGGATTGGGCAGCTTGGGAACCTCGTCATTGGTGTTCACCACGCGCCAGCTGGTTGCGATGCCGCCGTTGTAGAGCGAGGCGAACGCTGGGTCACCAGCGCGCGGACCGGCGAAGGTGTAGACGACCGGCTGTTTGAGCTGTGTCTGCCCGGCCAGATCCGGCGCGGCGAGTACGCTGAGCGCCCCACCGAGGCTGTGGCCGGTGATGAAGAGAGTCGTGTAAGCCCCGCCGCTGGCGAGGCTGGTCACCTTCTGGATGATGGCCGTGCGAATGCTGTCATAGATGCCGGTGAACCCGGTTTCCGTTTTGCCGCCGTTGGCCACGTAGGTGTAGTCTACTTGTGTGAGTGTCGCATCGGCGATCCACTCGGAAATGGTAGTGGTGCCGCGGAAGACGACGTAGATCGAGCTGCCGCTGGTGGCGACAAAGGCGATCGGTACCATCCCGTTGAGTCCGTCGCCGGAGAACTGCTCCTCGGTGTAGAACTGCGCCTGCAGCGTGTACGGAGCGGGCAGGGTGAACGTCTGGCCGTTCTCGAAGTCGGTCAGCATCTGGTACGACTCGAGGCACAGTTGCATGAGCGCGACGGCGCTGGAGAGGTTGAAGCTGTTCTGCCCGGGGCCGGGTGGAGCAGAGCTGCCGCTGTCACCGCCGCCACAGGCTGAAAGGGAAGTCGCCAGGAGGACCGCGACCGTCAGCCGCGAGAGGGGGTTTGCCATGACCGGGCTCCATACCATTTCGGGGCGCGAATGAAACCACAAGCGAACGCCTACGGACGAGGCGTGTGGAGTGACCTCGAAAGCGCTACAGTTTAGCCCGCCATAGGGCACGGACATTCGTCGCAGCGCGCAAGCCAGGAGGAGAGAATGATCTCAGCAAAAGAACATCCGAAGAAGTTCGTCGACGTCCTGGGGAAGCGCATGGCCTACGTGGAGTTGGGCGCCGGCGCTCCCATCGTCTTCCAGCACGGCAACCCGACTTCGTCGTACCTTTGGCGGAACGTCATGCCGCACGTGCAGCGTCTGGGACGCTGCATCGCCCTCGATCTCATCGGCATGGGCGACTCGGACAAGCTCGACGCGTCTGGACCCGACCGGTATACGTTCGGCGAGCACCGCCGTTTCTTCGATGCGGCGCTCGCCGCGCTCGGCGTCGCCCGGGAGGTCACCTTCGTCATCCACGATTGGGGCTCCGCGCTGGGCTTCGATTGGGCCAACCGGCATCGTGGCGACGTGAAGGGCATTTGCTACATGGAAGCGATCGTCCGCCCCCTCAACTGGGCCGAGTGGCCGGAGGCGGCGCGCGCCGTCTTTCAGGGCTTTCGCTCCCCCGCCGGCGAGGACATGGTGCTGCAGAAGAACGTCTTCGTGGAGCGCGTGCTGCCGGGCTCCATTCTCCGCAAGCTGACCGATGAGGAGATGCACATCTACCGCAGGCCGTTCACCGAGCCGGGCGAGGGACGACGGCCGACCCTCACGTGGCCGCGCCAAATCCCGATCGACGGGCAACCCGCCGACGTCGTCGAGATCGTGCAACGCTACGCCGAATGGCTGGCGGTTGCCGACGTCCCGAAGCTGTTCGTCAACGCCGAGCCCGGCGCCATCCTGATCGGCGCGCAACGCGAGTTCTGCCGGCGTTGGCCCAACCAGGTGGAGGTGACGGTGCGCGGCAATCACTTTCTGCAAGAGGATTCCCCCGACGATGTCGGCCGCGCAATCGCGGACTGGCGCGCTCGTCTCTAGTGCACCGACTCGCAAATTCTCTCGGTAAACGCGGCGGCAAGAGACGGAAGCCAACATCGTGCCTCCCGCGCCAACGTGAACGCTAAGGAGAGGTGCTCGACTGTGGGAGCGACACGTTTTGGCCTGCGACCGATCGGGATCATTCGCTCGGTGCTCAAGGAACGGCGCCATGCACCCAAGCAAGGATTGGAGGGCGCCCCCGATGCCTGGCTGGACGTGCACGCGTGGGCATCGGAAGCACTCCAAGGTATCGCCCCTGGCGACAAGATCATCGTCATCACCTGGTTTCACCGGGGGCGGCGCGACGTGCTCCAAGTCCACCCGCGTAGTGACAAGCAGCGTCCGCTCACTGGCGTCTTCGCGACGCGATCTCCGGATCGACCGAACCCGCTGGGCCTGCATGCGGTGACCGTGCGCAAGATCGTTGGCAATCGTTTACGGATCGGACCGATCGAAGCCATCGACGGCACGCCGGTGGTCGACATCAAGCCGGTGCTCAAACACTCGGAGCGGTGACGAGACGTCGCGCCTTGAACTACATACAATCCGAAGCGCAGGTGGAAGCGACGATGCCAGACGGCGTGGACACGGACAATCTCACAAAGAAGGCGACCACGAGCGTCATCGGGTTTCAGATCTTCATGGGGCTCCTGCTGTTCTTGCCCGCGTGGACGGTGCGCTTTTGGGAGGCGTGGGTGTACTGGACGCTCTTCTCGGTCTCGTCGGCGCTGGCAACGTTGCATCTCCTCAAGCATGATCCCGAACTTCTCGAGCGCCGCCTCAAGGCCGGACCGATCGCCGAACCCCAAAGGAGCCAGAAGATCATCCAGACGCTGGCGGCCCTCGCTTGGTGCGGGCTCAACGTCGTCCCCGGAGTGGAGCGCCACTTCCATCTGTCGATCATCCCCGCGCCTCTCGTTGTCGTCGGCGACATGCTGGTCGGCGTAGGGTTTCTGATAATGTTCTTGGCCCTGCGAGAGAACAAGTACGCAGCCAGCATTGTCGAGGTGAGGCCGGACCAGCGTGTGATCTCGACGGGTCCCTACGGCATCGTCCGCCATCCGATGTATTCGGGCGGCGTGTTGATGATTCTGGCTACGCCGTTAGCGCTTGGCTCGCTGTGGGCACTCGCGTGTGCCGGTCTGCTTTGCGGCATCATCGTCGCTCGCCTCATCGCAGAGGAACGGTATCTCTCGCAGAACCTGCTCGGCTACGAGGAGTATTGCCGGAAGGTAAGCGATCGACTCATCCCGCATGTCTGGTGAACGCAGGTGCAGTCCATCGCTCGCCAGGTCACCCGCTCACGTCGGGTCGAAATACATGATCTCGCGCACCTCGACCGGACCGCATTTGGCGTGCGGGTAGCGTTTCGCCAGCTTGATCGCCGCCGCGCGGTCGGCGACGCGAACGATGCCGTAGCCGCCAACGCTCTCCTTCGTTTCTGCAAACGGCCCGTCGGTTGCAACGAGCTTGCCGCGGCGTCTCGTGATGCGAACCGGTGGTGGATCGTGCGCCAGCGGCGCGGTTTCGAGGAACTTTCCATCGCGCTTCAGCGTTTGCGAAAAGCCGACCATCTCGCGCATCTTCGCGCCGCCGGGGTCGGTCAACCCGGGCTCCACGTGAAACGCGAACAGGAAAGGTGTCCCGCCACCGGGATCGGCGACGGCGTCGCGCCACTGCACGAGATGCACCTCGACGATCCCGTACTGCGCATGTGGGCAGCGGCAGGCGATATCGATCGCCTCTTCGCGGCTGGCAACGTCGACGATCCAGAAGCCGCCGACGACCTCCTTGGTCTCGGCAAACGGCCCATCGCTGACGAACGCCTCACCGTTGCGTACCCGAACCCGCGCGCCGGCAGACTCGGCAGCCAGCGGCGCGCCGCGCCGCAGCTTCCCTTGGCTCGCAAGCTCGCCGGCGAACTTCTTCATCGCGGCAAACCCTTCCGGGCCGCCCTTCGCGGTGCCTGTGCGCTCCAGAAACAAGAGCATGAACTCCACGGTGTTCTCCTCCTCGGTGTTCCTAGTGCAGTCGAACGGGAGCTGGCCGGATCGACTACCGGTCACGTCCCGTCCGGCAGGCAATCACCTCCGCCTACGCACCGCGCTGCGCGGCGCGTGCTAGAATGGCGGGGCAACGATCGACTCGCGCCAGGCCGGGAGTTCCATGAGTCCCGCGTACCAGCGCCCGATCTCCCGGAAACCGTCGATCGGATACGCCGCGCGTTGCGCGTAGTTGAGCCACGCGCCGACCGAGAAGTCGGCAAGGGTCAGGTGGTTGCCGCAGAGGAATGGCCGTCCCGCGAGCCAGGCGTTCAGCACAGCGCCGAAGCGCCGGACCTCCTCCTCCCCTTTCTCGATTTGCGCCGGAGTCGGGTCTCCCTGGCCGAAGAGCCTCTTCAGGAAGCGCTCGAAGATCAAGGTGCCGCACGCCGGATCCCAGTGGGCGTTCTCCCAGAACTGCCATCGCGATACGTCGGCGCGGCCGCGCGGGTCGGGGGGCAGCAGGCCACCCTCGGGTTTCTTCGACGTGAGATACTGGGTGATGGCGTTCGATTCCCAGAGGACGAACCCGTCGTCTTCCAGTACCGGCATCTTCTTGTTGGGGTTCAGCGCGACGAACTCGGGTCGCAGGTTCGCGCCGTTGAGCAGGTCGACGGGGCACAGCTCGAAGTCGAGCCCGAGGTGGCGCGCAACCGCGAGCACCTTGAAAGCGCGCGGGGACGGCGGGGCAACGTGCAATTTCATCCGTGTTCTCCTCTCTCGTAGTTCATCGTTCTCCTCCTGTTCTGCATGTCGTTGATCGATTTACTTCAGTCTCCCCGTGCCGGCGGCCACGCAGGACCCCGGCAATGTGCTCCCAGCTGCCTCATTCGAGATCCCATGTCAGGCTGACTCGAAGTGGTCGCGCAGCCAGCCCAGCACCCTTTCCCAGCCCTCGGTGTGGCGCGCGCACGATTCTGGGCGCCCGGCGAACCCTTCGTGTTTGAGGGTAAGGCGGGTTCCACCCGCAATCGGCTCGAGCCGGAAGGTGATCGTCGTGACGTTCCCGCCGTCCCAGTCAGCTCGCCACGTCTGTACCAGTTTGTGCGGTGGGTCGACCTCCACGAACTCGCCACCGACGGAGAACGGCTGGCCATCGGCTCCGACGCCCTCCGTGCGCCACGCGCCGCCGACGCGTAAATCACCGGTCCACTTCGTCGTGCGGTAGGTCTCGGCCGAACCCCACCAGTTGACGATCTCTTCAGACGCCAGCGCGCGAAACACCCGCTCGGCAGGCGCCGCGATCTCCACGGTCGCAAGGATCAGTCCCCCCGAGAGATCGGCCACTGCGCGCGGCTCTCCCTTCCTCGAAACTTGAGTCATTTTTCCTCCAAGTACCGTTTCAGGTTGCTGAGGCTCGTCAGCCAGAAGGAGCGATAGCCTTCGATCCAGCCAGCCACCTGCTGCAGCGGCATCGGCTGCAGCTCGTAGAGTCTCTCACGGCCTGCCCTCTCCTCCGCGACGAGTCGGGCGCGCCGCAGCACGCGTAGATGCTTCGAGATGGCTGGGCGGCTCTGTCGGAAATCGGCGGCGAGCGCGTTGACTGGCGTAGGGCCCGCCCGCAGCCGATCGAGGATCGCCCGCCGCGTGGGGTCCGCAATGGCACGGAAGACGTCGGGCTGAGGGCGAGCTGCCGGCATGCGAAACCTCAAGCGTGCGCGGCCTGTGCCGCGACGCGGTCTCTTGGTGCAACGCCGTGAACGCCACAGATCAGCCCCGGGTCGGTCGCCTTCATGGTCGCCTCCTTCACGTGATCTTACGGTTACCTAACACGCGCCAACGGCCCACCTCAGGCAGATGGGTCGTCGCAAGTCTTCTACCACATTCGAGCCCGTCAACTCGCGCACTGCCTGGCTTCGCGTTCCCAAGAGCAAGCGCTGCAAGCAGCCACTCCATACGGTCACCTCCGTTCACCCGCGCCGCCAACGCTTCGCCGTCGCTAGCGTTCGGGAGTGCGCTACGCGTCCGATTCGCGGGTTTTGCTTCAAAGCGCGTAACCATATGGATACATAATCTACGCGCCTCTTTGCTTACTGTCAATACCCGATCTTCTCTCATTCAAGTACACGCTGGACGTCAGCAACGCGGCGCAATCGAGCACCGCCAACACCGGAGGACCCGCCATCGGCGAATTGGTTTCCACCCCTGCCCCGCGTTGGCGGCCCGACGGGGGACAGCCGTGCAAAGCGTTGTTGATGCCCTGGATCAGCTCGTCGATGGTGATCGCCTCGTTGCCGTTCAGTTACAAGGCCCGTGCAACCCAGCCTTGCGGTCCCGACGACTGCGCTGGTCGCCCGTGCCGCAGCGGCGGAGACGGAGAGCCCCTTCGTTGTGCATCGCGACTCGGCTAAGAGAGATGTGACATTGCTCGTACGAAGGAGGCGCCCATGATTCGCGGCATCCATCACACCGCCATTTCGACCCCGGACATTGAGCGAGCACTCGCCTTCTACCGGGATTTGCTCGGGCTGCGCGTGGTCTTTGACTTCGGTTGGCCCGCGGGCACGGAGGTGGCGGACCGGATCACCGGGCTGCACAACTCGGCGGCGCGCGCCGTGATGTTGCAGGCCGGCAACGCGCTGATCGAGCTGTTCCAATATGAGTCGCCGCCACCGAAACCGAGCGATCCCCACCGCCCGGTATCGGACCACGGTATCACCCACATCTGCCTCGACGTGACCGATTTGGACGCGGAGTACGCGCGGCTGAAGGCCGCGGGCATGACGTTCCACTGCCCGCCGCAAGCGATCGGCATGGACGTGCGCACCACCTACGGCCGCGACCCGGACGGCAACGTCATCGAGTTGCAGGAAGTGCTCAACATGGAGAGTCCGATCGCGTTGCGCCTGCCGTGACCCAAACGGGGTGCAGCGAGCGACTCCGTGATCCGCGGTGTTGTTGATGCCGCCACCCACCGCCCCGTTTCCGAGGCAGAAGATGCGCATACGGCCCGCTCGCGGTGTTCTCGAAGCCCCCGGCAACGGTGGCATAGGTCCGGTCGCTGGTCGCCCCGGCGGCGTCGCCTGCCTGATTGCCGGCGCCGCCGCCGACGGTGCCATAGTTGTCGGTGACGCGATTGTTCGAGCCGGCGCCGCTCTGGCCTCCGCCACCGATCGTGGCGCCGAAGCCGGCGGTCACGCTGTTGCCGTTGTACCCGCCGATGATGTTCGGGCTGGTAGCGTTCGGCTCCAGGCGCAGCGCGCGCCGGTTGTTCACCTTGAGCTCCAACGCTTGATTGTCGCTCGTGCCCAGGAAGTTGCTGCCCGCGGTCGTGCCACTGTTGCCATCCAACTTCCAGTACGCCGCGTCATGTTTGTGATCGCCGGCAGCCACAGTTCCAGGCGTGGTGCCGATGTTGGCGTTCATCGTTCTCCTCCTTCTGTATGCCGAGACGGGCACATGGAGCATCGGATCTGATTCGCGTAGGCTCCTACAGGGCAAGCGATGCTGTCAACATCCGCTCAAGGTGTGGTTCACCGCTGCTAACCGGTCGGTGCTTGACGAATGGCGTACCAGGCCGAACAAGGCGATCGAGACCGGCGCGAAGAGAGCGCGCGGCTCATCGCCAAGGCGTTCGGCTTGCGCTTGATTGACATCCCGGAGGGGGGCTTCTAAGACGCACGATATGGGCGCGAAGGGTAGCTCGGCACGGATGGTTCTTCCGGAAGACTTGCGGCCGGCAATGCCGCAAGGTGGTCGCAACAAACGGCGTGCGCGAGGAGTGGTGCCTCGCCCGGCGAAGAGCCGCGCGAATGAGGCAGCGGCAGACCTGGCAATCCTCAATCGAAATGCGCGCAGGCTAAATCGGGAGGCTCGTGACGTCCTCGGTTTTCAGGTGCCGGTTTGAAGCGTGGCGAGCTCTATCGAGTTCGCCATCCTTCAAGCCGAGATCCGAAGCGTTCTCGGGTTTTCGTCATCGTCAGTCGCCAGGTGGTGATCGAGTCCAAGTTCTCGACCGTCATCTGTGCCCCGGTGTACTCACGGTACGATGCCTTGTCCACGCAGGTGCTGGTGGGGATCGAGGAAGGGCTGAAGCATGACAGCGGCATTCACTGTGATGAACTTGTAAGCTTACCCAAGTCCGTCCTGACCAATTATGTGGGCGAACTCGGGCCTGCGAAAGTCAGAGAGTTGAGTCGGGCACTCCGAATAGCGCTTGCTGTGGAGGTTTGAGACGGGCCGAACAAGGCGATGGAGCCGACCGGCTTGAGCTTGGTTGGTCGCCGGTGCGCCGGCGGCTCATCGCCAAGGCGTTGGGCGGTGTGAGGCGAAAGGTGTCAGCGTCCATTCGGCAATATCGGCCCGGTGATCTAGAGCGATGTCGCGAGCTGTGGCGCAGCCTGACGCAGCGCCATCGTGACATCTACGAGGACCCGACACTCGGCGGCGCAGACCCTGGGATTGAGTTCGATGAACACCTGAAGCATCCACAGCTGCACCGACTCTGGGTTGCAGAATTCGGACATCAAGTTCTTGGATTCTGCGGGCTACTGGTTCGGGGAGAGGAGTCCGAACTTGAACCGATCGTCGTGGATCCGAGGTATCGGAGTCGCGGGATAGGAGCACTCCTTGCGCAGCAGGCCATCGCGGAGTCCCGGCGTCTTGGAGTCAAGTACGTCAATGTCCGACCTGTCGCGCGCAATCTCGAGGCAATCCGCTTCTTCCACCGCGAGGGCTTTCGGTTGCTCGGACGCTTCGAGCTGTCCATCGCGCTCGGAGGAGCATCTCCATTCGGATCAACTCGAACAACGGAGATTGAGCGCCTCACCTTCGAGTACTAGGGAGCTGACCAACAAGCCAATGAATCAACTCTTATGCTGGTTGCCCGCTCATGACAGCACACACCCGATCAGCGCGTGGTTCACCGCCTTGAGGATTTCGTCCACGGTGATCTGACCATCGCGATCAGCATCGCCCACCAGGCAGCTTGAGGTCGGCACGTTGCCGAGCGCGACGCTTACCATGACCAGCAACTCATCCACACTTACCGCCCCGTCACTCCGGCAGTCACCAACGCACTCAGGGGGCGGTGTGGCGGTGGCCACTTCGATGGTCACGCTGGCAATAGCGCTGCTTCCCTCTCGATCGGTTGCCGTCAGCGTGATCACGTGCCGGCCGTGCGAGAGGTCCGGTGGAACGATGTGGTTGCCGGTCCCCAAAAGCCCGTCCCGATTCGATCTCCACACCAACGACGCGCCGCGTAGCTCGCCGTCTTCTGGATCGCTACCTCGGCCCAGCAGGAAGACGGCTTCTGGTCGCCGGAACATCGTGCCATCAGCCGGAGAAGCGATCTGCGCCGCAGGTGCTTTGAGAGGGATTCGGAACGCGCCATCGGAGTCGTCGGACACGGTATTGAGTCCATCGGTCGCGACGACCCTCACGCGTGCTTTCTGTCCTCCAACGACCAGGTCGGTGTCCCAGCGGAGTTGCCGCTCGCTGAGCCCGGTCGCAACGGGGCGCCAGGATTCGCCGTCGTCAGCGCTATAGAGGACCGCGAATGTCAGCGGATCGCTGTCGGCGTCACTCGCCTCCCAGCTAATGGTTCGAACCCCGTCCCATTGCTCGGCGCCGTTGGGTGCCAGGACGGTCACGCGGGGCGCGTTGGGGCTTTCGGCGCGCTCGGCGAGGGTCACCTGACCCTTCATGAGCCTGAGCCGAGTGCTGCCGGCTGGGTAGGGCTCGATCAGAAAGAAAGACGCACTGTCCAGCGTCACACCTGTCTCGACATTCGTGAACGATGCATCGAAGCATCGGGAAGACAGAGAGCGGCCGGCGTCGTTCAGAAACTCGATGCAGTAGTCCGAGCCGACGCCGGGGCCTTGAATCAATGGACCGCCGGACGAGTTGACTCGGTAGACAGGCTGCAAGCTGCCGGTCTGGTCACGCCGAACCTCACCACGGATGAGAGCGTACTCTTGAGAGGTAAGTCTGCTCGTCACTCTGGCAAACGTTCCCCACGGCTGGGCCAGGGCAATGGACTCGTACGTGTCGTGGGTGATCCAAGAACTCGCCGTGTCGAAACTCTCGTCTGCTACGCAGCACATCACGTCGTGCAGGAACCCCGGCTTGACGGTCATCTCCTCGACGTCGAACCCATACTCGAGAATCGTGTTGTCGGTGTGCGGTTGACTGAAGTCGTGCCCGCTCTCGTGAGCCAGACCCTTCTCGTAGTAATCAGCAATGTCCTTGTACCAGGCTGCCACCGATGCCCCGCCTATGTCAGAGTAGCCTTTAAGGGACAAGTCACCGACCGGAGGTAGCCAGCCAAACAGGATTCGCGG
>Ga0335082_10005245_pt1 | contig 14171 bp, 15 predicted proteins | sample Lox_Sample_41_FD_206718 | JGI IMG/M metagenome (GOLD analysis project Ga0335082, IMG submission 206718) | Soil microbial communities from Loxahatchee National Wildlife Refuge, Florida, United States - Lox_Sample_4.1 | ecosystem: Environmental > Terrestrial > Soil > Wetlands | place: USA...
GCGGCGTGACGACACGCCGGCACAGGTTAGCGCGGCTCCTCGTCGGCCCCGTTAGCCCGATCGGGCCGGTTTTCCTCACCGTTCGGTTCGGCCTCGACCTCGACGTCGCGGGCCACGGCGGCCACCGCGCGCCGGTCGAGCGTGACCACCACGCTCGGGGCGATCTCGAGCTGGAGCTCGCTCTCCCCGAGCTCCCTGATGGTGCCGTGGAGCCCGCCTGCGGTGATGACCTCGTCGCCGACCTCGATCGAGTCCTGCATGCCCGTGTGGGCCTGCCGCCGCCGCCTGGTCGGGAGGACGAAGATCACCCAGACCGCGGCGAGGATCACGATCAGGATCAGAAAGCCTTGCATGCCAGCCTTTCGAGTCGGTCGCGCTTGTAGGCGTCGAACGTGCCGCGCTCGATCGCCTCGCGGGCGCCGCGGGTCAGCGCGAGCACGAATCGTAGATTGTGCAGCGAGAGCAGGCGCAAACCGAGAAGCTCGTCCTGGTTCACGAGGTGGCGGATGTAGGCGCGCGTGAAGCGCGCGCACGCCGGGCAGTCGCAGCCCTCCTCGAGCGGGCGTTCGTCTCGCGTGAAGCGGGAGCCGCGGAGATTCAGCCGGCCGGTCGAGGTGAGGGCGCTCCCGGTGCGCGCCGTGCGGGTCGGCAGGACGCAGTCGAAGAGATCGACTCCTGCCTCGACGACCTCGAGAATGCCCTCGGCGTCGCCGATGCCCATGAAGTAGCGGGGGCGGTCCGCGGGCAGCATCGCGGTCGCCCAGTCCGTGGTCGCGAACGTCGCCGCGCGGTCCTCGCCGATCGCGAGCCCGCCGATCGCGTTCCCGTCGAAGTCCAGCGCCGCAATCTCCTCGATCGAGCGGCGGCGCAGCTCGTCGTCGGTGCCGCCCTGGTTGATGCCGAAGCGCAGCTGCCCGTCGGCGCGCGGCGCTCGGGCCTGTCGTTCCGCCCAGTGCGTCGTCCGCCGCACGGCCTCGGCGAGCTCGCGCCGCGACACGCCCGGCGGCGGAACCTGGTCGAGGCACATGGCGATGTCGCTGCCGAGGTTCTGCTGGATGCGCGCCGCGAGCTCGGGCGTGAAGCGGGTTGCGCCGCCGTCGTAGACGTTGCGGAACGTCACGCCGTCGTCTTCGACCCGCGCGATCGTGTCGCGCAGCGAGAAGACCTGAAAGCCGCCCGAGTCGGTCAGGATCGGCCCGTCCCACGCCATGAAGCGGTGCAGCCCGCCCAGCTCGGCGATCAGCTCATCACCCGGCCGGAAGTGGAGGTGGTAGGTGTTGCCGAGAACGATCCGGGCGCCGAGCGCGTGCACCTCACCGGGGTCGAGGGTCTTGACCGTCGCCTTCGTGCCGACCGGCATGAAGGCGGGCGTCTCGACCTCGCCGTGCCGGGTCCGGAGAACCCCGGCCCGCGCCCGCCCGTCCTCGGCCGTCACCTCGAAGGCAGGGCCGCGCGAGACGTGTCCCGTTTCCTGGTGAGGGTCACGAGCGCGTGACGAATCGTCCACAGGCCGGCTCACGTGGCTCTCCGAGCGGAACGACCCCAGCGGGAGCGGACATGGCTCGTCTCCAGGAAAGGGTTACAAGACTGCAACGTCACAGGATCAGCATCGCATCGCCGAACGAGTAGAAGCGGTAGCGCTCGGCGATCGCGTGCGCGTAGACGCGACGGATCTCGTCGACGCCGGCGAACGCCATCACGAGCGCAAGCAGCGTCGAGCGCGGCAGGTGGAAGTTCGTAAGGAGTGCGTCGACGCGCTCGAACTGGAACCCCGGCGTGATGAAGAGCTCCGTCCGGCCGGCGAGCGGCCCGCCCCGCGCGAGCGTCTCGAGCACGCGCACCGTGGTCGTGCCGACCGCGAGCACCCGCTCCGCTGAGCGGATCCTCTCCCACACCTCCGCCTGAACCGCGTACCGCTCGCCGTGGATGCGGTGGTCCTCCACCACCTCGGCCTGCAGCGGCCGGAAGGTGTCGAGGCCGACGTGCAGCGTGACCGCTACCACGTCGAGCCGCGCGAGCAGTTCGGGCGTGAAGTGCAGGCCGGCCGTCGGCGCCGCCGCCGAGCCCAGCTCCCTCGCGTAGACCGTCTGGTAGCGCTCGGGATCGTCGAGCGGCTCGGTGATGTAGGGCGGCAGCGGGACCAGCCCCGCCGGTTCGCCGTGCAGGCGCACCACCCACCGACCGTCGCCGAGGTGCTCGAGGAGCTCGACGTCCCCCAGCCGACGCCCCGGCCGGAGCCGGCGGGACGGCCGGGCGAGCGCCTCCCAGGTTCCGTCGTCGCGCTGCTCGAGCAGGAGCACCTCGCCGCGCGGCGACTCGATCGGGATGCGCGCCGCGATCACGCGTGTGTCGTTGACGACGACGAGCGTTTCCGGAGCCAGCTCGCCGACGAGATCGGCGAACTGCCGGTCTCGCACCTCGCCCGCCGACCGGTCGTAGACGAGGAGCCGCGACGAGTCCCGGTGCGCAACCGGCCGCTGCGCGATCAGCTCGGGCGGCAGGTCGTACTCGAGCTCGCGGCTGTCCATCCGGTGCGGACGCTAGCGTCGCCTGCATGGACGAGTTGCGTGATGCCCTCCGCGATGGGCTGCGCGATGAGGCGGCGCCGATCGCGCGCAGGCTCGCGGAGGTGAAAGGACTTTCGAACAACGCCGCGCGACGGCTCGAGCGGATCGAGTCGACGCTCGACTCGGAGCGGATGGCGCGGGTCGACGACTTGGCCCTGCTGGTCGAGTTGTTGACCGAGGGCTGGCGGGCGATGAACGCCCGGCTCGACCGCATCGAGGCGACGCTCGCCGGCAACACGGCGATGATCCTCCCGCTGCGCGAGTCCGCCTGACGCGCGCCGGCTAGGACGTCCGAACGGGCAGCACGAGCTCGAACCGCGAGCCGCGGCCGACCTCGCTTTGCAGGTCGAGCCTGCCGCCGAGCGCACCGGACAGCTCGCGCGCAATCGGCAGGCCGAGGCCCGTCCCGCCGCCGACGTGCGAGACGAACGGCCGAAAGATGCGCTCGCGGCTCTCCGGCGGAATGCCCGGCCCAGAATCCTCGACCGCGACGTGCACCGTTCCGTTCCGCTGCGCCAGCTCGAGCGAGATCCGCCCGCCGTCGGGCGTAGCCTTGAACGCATTCGAGAGCAGGTTCGCGACGACCTGCAGCACGCGATCGCCGTCGGACTCGATCACCGGCCGGTCGGTCAGCTCGCAGCGGTAGTCGATCGACCGCCGCTGCGCCTCGTCGCGGTAACGCTCGAACGCCTGCGAGAGCAGGTCGCCCATGTCGACCTCCTCCTGCGTGACCGTGAAGCGGTGCGTGTCGAGCTTGGCGAGGTCGATGATGTCGCCGACGAGCCGCTCGAGGCGCTGGGCCTCGTGCTCGACGGTCTCGAGCGACTGCTGTTCGAGCTCCGCATCCTGGACGACGCCCTCGCGGAGCGCGGCGACGTGGCCGCGGATCGCCGTCAGCGGCGTCCTGAGCTCGTGCGACACCGACATCAGGAAGTTGCGCTCCATCGCCTCGACCTCGGCCAGGCGGTGAGCCATCTCGTCGAACCGCTCGGAGAGGTGCCCGAGCTCGCCGGGCGCGTTCGGAGGCACGCGCACGTCGTAGTTGCCGGCCGCGACGTCGTCCGCCGCGCGCGACAGCTGAAGCACCGGCCGGACGATCCGGCGCGACAGGTACCACGCGAGCAGCCCGGCGACCGCGAGGCCGAGCACACCTGCAAGCGCGAGCCGCTCGATCAGCGACCGCACGCGCTTGCTGATGTCCGTCTTCGGCTGGGCGACGACGACCGCGCCGACGGACGTCGACCGGATGATCAGCGGGTTCGCGACGGCGATGTACGTGCGGTTCGCGCCCGGCGGGGTGAACTCGAACGACAGCGACTTTCCGGACGTCCAGTCGATCGTCTTCTGCGGCAGCCGCGGCAGCCCGAGATTCGCCTCCTGCCCCGGGAACGGGAGATTCGGGCCGATCCAGTAGAGCTTCGCCCCGGTCGCGAGCCGGAGGTTGGCGGCGGCGAAGGTCGGCGCCTTCCGGTCCCCGCCGGCGTTCCCGTAGCCCTCCTTGATGGCGTTCGTGTAGAGCGCCGCGATGCCGTGGGCCTCGCGGCTCAGCTGCGAGATCGCCTGGTCGCGCGCGAACTGCTGGAACAGCCGCACCGAGATGGCGGTCGTGACGACGCCGGCGATCACGATGCCCGCGAGGAAGATCAGCGGCAGCTGGACGCGCAGCGACCTGAAAGACCTGAACATCGACTTAGGTCTTCGTCTTCTCCTTGCGGGCGTCCTTCGCAGGCGACACCTTGTAGCCGACGCCCCAGACGGTGACGATCGGCGACGCGTCGCCGAGCTTGCGTCGCAATTGCCGCACGTGCACGTCGACCGTGCGCGTGTCACCGGCGAACGTGTAGCCCCAGACGCGTTCGAGCAGCTGGTCGCGTGTCAGGACGAGACCGCGGTGGTCGAGCAGCTCCCAGAGCAGGTCGAACTCCTTCGGCGCGAGCTGCACCTCGTCGCCGCCGACCGTGACCTCGCGCCTGCCCGAGTCGACGCGGAGGTCGCCGTGCACGATCACCTCGGTCTCGCGCTCGCGCCGCTCCGGCGCGGCACGTCGCAGAATCGACTTCACGCGCGCTACGAGCTCGCGCGGATTGAACGGCTTCGTCAGATAGTCGTCCGCGCCGACCTCGAGGCCGATGATCTTGTCGACGTCCTCGTCGCGCGCCGTGAGCATCAGGATCGGGACGTCGCTCGTCTGCCTGATGCGCCGGCAGACCTCGATCCCGTCGATGTCGGGGAGCATCAGGTCGAGCACGATCAGCGACGGAAGCTCCTCCGCCACCCTGGCGAGCGCATCTCTTCCGGTCGCGGCCGTGCGAACGCCATAGCCTGCGTTCTTGAGATAGAGCGAGACGAACGAGGCGATCGACCCCTCGTCCTCGACCACGAGGATGTTCGCGGTCGGCGTGCTCACATCAGGGGCCTGTCGTCGTCGGCTTCGGCGTGCCAAACCTGACGGTGAGCGGATCGAGGATCGGAACCGCCCGCCACTTGCCGCCGTCGAGGGCGTAGTCGCCGTCGTCGACGACGGTGAGGGACGGCACGATCGTCGCCTTCCCCACGCCGACGGTCGTCAGATCGACGCCGGTGCCGTTCACGAACTGCAGCTTGTACGAACCGCCGGTGATGCGGAAGGTCATGTTGCGCCCGACATAGACCACCGAGCCGTCAGGGAGCACGCGCGGGGTCTTGTCGGCGCCGGTGACCGAGACGTTGCCGTCGCCTGCAACCGGATCGGTGACGATCAGAGCCCCGCTGTCCATCTGGCCCCAGAGCACGCCCTCGGCGCTGAGCGTGACGTTCCCGTAGACGGACCGGAGCTCGAGCACGCCGTCGCCCGCCGTGTTCGACGCCGCCAGGGCAGCCGGGACGGCAACGAGACCTGCGAGCAGGATGAGACAGAGCCGGCGCATCGACAGAAACAGTGTTTCTGCGGTGATTATGCCGCCCGTGAGGGAGTTGTAAGGAGTTTGCTAGCGGGTTTGGAGTGGTACGCGCGACGGAGGTTGTAGCGTCGCCTCGCCGTGCACGACCTGACGAGCTTCGGGCTGGCCATCCTGATCGTCTCCGGGGCGCTCCTGGCCGCGCTCGTCCTGGCCAAGTTGAGCGCCCGGCTCGCGGTGCCGTCGGGGGCCGTGTTCTTGCTCGCGGCGGCCGCTGCCTCGGCGCTCTTCCCCTCGCTCGTCGTGCGGATCGCGACGGTGGAGCGGGTCGCCACGGTGGCGTTGATCGTGATCCTGTTCCAGGGCGGCTCCTCGATCGGCCTGCGGCGGTTCCGTTCCGCAGCCGTGCCGATCGCCTCGCTCGGGGTGCTCGGGACTTTTGCGTGCGCCGGACTGGTGACCGTGTTCGCTCACGTCGCGTTCGGGCTCGGCTGGCTCACCGCCGGGCTGCTCGGGGCGGCCGTCGCCCCGACCGATCCGGCGGTGATGTTCTCGGTGCTCGGCGACATCGAGATCCAGGGACGCACCGGCACGATCCTCGAGGGTGAGTCGGGCGCGAACGACCCCGTCGGCATCGCGCTGATGGTGGGACTGATCGAGCTTGCCACCCACGCCGACGCGAGCTTCTGGATCGTCGTCCGCGTGTTCTGCGAGCAGATGGCGATCGGGCTCGCGCTGGGGATCGCCGGCGGGATTGTCGGCGCGCACCTGCTGCCGCGCGTGGCGCTCCCGTCCGCGGGCCTCTACACGGTGCGCACGCTCGCGCTCGCCGGGGTCGTGTACGGCGTGACCGCGGTGGCCCACGGCTCGGGATTCATCGCAGTGTTCGTGACCGGCGTGATCGTCGGCGACCTCGACGCGCCGTACAAGCGCGAGGTCGAGATCTTCCAGGAAGGGCTCGCAGCGCTCGCCGAGATCGTCGTCTTCGTCGCGCTCGGACTGACGATCGGCATCACCTCGATCGCGGCGGCGCGGTTCGGAGAGGGGCTCGCGGTCGCGGTGTTCCTCGCCCTGCTCGCGCGGCCGCTCGTCGCCGGTGCCCTGCTCGTGCCGGTGAGGCTCACCGTCGGCGAGCGGCTGTTCGTCATCTGGGGCGGGCTCAAAGGGGCGGTGCCGATCCTGCTCGCGGCCTTTGCGGTCGCTGCGCACGTGGACGGCGCGCGGCGCATCTACCAGGTCGTCTTCGTAGTCGTCCTCGCCTCGGTGCTGGTTCAGGGCAGCACCATCCCGCTCGCGGCGAGGCGCCTCGGCGTCGACATGAAGCGTCGCTCGTAGCGGATCGCGGACGGTGTCAGAGACGCTCGACGACGCCGGCGATCGCCATCCCGAAGCCGACGCACATCGATGCGACTCCGTAGCGGGCACCGCGCCGCTCGAGCTCGTTCACCAGCGTGGCGGTCACGCGCGCGCCCGTCGCGCCGAGCGGATGGCCGAGCGAGATCCCGCCGCCGTTTGGGTTGACGTCCGCGAGACGGTCGCCGAGCTCGAGGTCGTGAACGGTCTGGAGCACCACCGATGCGAAAGCCTCGTTCACCTCGAACACGGCCACGTCGTCGAGCCCGATGCCCGCGCGCGCAATCGCCTTGCGAATCGCCTCCGGGTTGCCGTGGAGCATGCGCGTCGGGTCGACCCCCGCCAGGCCGAACCCGGCGAACCGGGCGCGCGGCTCGAGACCGTGGCGACTGCACGCCGCCTCGCCGGCGACGAGGACCGCGGCCGCACCGTCGACGATCTGCGACGCGTTCCCCGCCGTGACGACGCCGTCGGGCCGGAACGCCGGCTTCAGGCTCGCCAGCGCCTCCGCGGACGTGTCGCGCCGCGGCGTCTCGTCGACCGCGAACACGGCCGGCGCGGCGACCACGGCACTACCGCCGTCTGCTTGTAACAGACTGTTACTAGCTCCAGCGCCGCCCGACGGAGCTGGCTCGGGCAGCTCGACCGCGACGATCTCACGCTCGAACTTGCCGTCGTCGATCGCGGCGATCGCCCGGCGATGCGACGTGAGCGAGTACTCGTCGAGCGACTCGCGGGTCAGCCGCCACTCGTCGGCGAGCAGCTCGGCCGAGATCCCCTGCGGGACGATGTCGAACCGGTCCGTGACGAGACTCGACAGGTCACCACCGTTCGAGCCCATCGGGACGCGCGACATCATCTCGACGCCGGCGGAGACCACCACGTCGAGCTGGCCGGAAGCGACCGCAGCCGCCGCGTTGAAGTTCGTCTGCATCGAAGAGCCGCACTGGCGGTCGACCGTCGTCCCCGCGACCTCGACGGGCCAGCCCGCGGCCATCACCGCCATCCGGCCGATGTTCCAGCCCTGCTCGCCGACCTGGGTCACGCAGCCCATCTGCACGTCGTCGACCACGCCGGGCTCGAGGCGCACGCGGTCGACCAGGCCGTTCAGGATCTGCGCCGCGAGGTCGTCACCGCGCATCGCCGCCAGCGTGCCGTTGCGGCGGCCGATCGGCGAGCGAACCGCGTCGACGATGTACGCGTCCATCACGTCAATCGTAGACCGGCACCCAGGGCTTCTCGTCGTGGGCGAGATAGACGCGCGACGGCTTCAGGTCGTGGATGCGCATGATCGACGGAGTCGCACCGTCGATCAGCTCGCGCATCGAGTGCGTCACGTCGCCGCCGAGCACGACGAGCCCGTCGTCCGTCTCGACGACCACTGCCTGGTGGCCGACCGAGTGCCCCGGTGTCAACAGCACCGACACTCCCTCGAACAGATCGGCGTCTCCGTCGAGCTCGACATAGGTCGCTCCGGGGAACCGAACCCACTCCTCGAGGTAGTCGGGCGCCAGCGCGGCTTCGAGCTCCGCGCGCTGCACGAAGGTCGGCGTCCCGGCGAAGCGCCGGTTGCCGCCGCAATGATCGAAGTGCAGATGCGTGTTGACCACCGCCACGACCTTTCCGAGCTCCGGCCACGGATGGAGGCGCGGCGACCACTCGCGATCGAGCTCCGGCGTCGAGTCGATCATCCCGGTGTCGACGAGGATCGTCCCTTCCCGGCTGTGGATCGCCCAGCCGAAGACCGGCCACACCTCGCCGGCGACCGTGACATCGCAGAAGTGGAGCGGGGCGATCTCCATCAGTCCACGAGCACCCCCTCCGCCGCGACGACCCGCCTGTGGTCCAAGACGGCGTTCACGACCACGAAGGTAGCGGCCGCGTAGACCCAGCCCGCGAGGCAGTCGACCATGTAGTGCTCACCGGTGTAGACGAGCGCGAAGGCCATCGCCACCGGATAGAGCGCGAGCAGCGGTCGCGCCCACCAGGGCACGAGCGACCAGAAGAAAAGCGCGAACAGCAGCGCATACCCCGCGTGCAGCGACGGCATCGCGGCCACGTTGTTCGCGTAGCGCACACCGTGGTCGAAGAGCGTGTCGAAGTGACCGACGGGCACGTGGCTCCAGACGATCGGGACGATCCGGTTCGACTCGCCGAAGTTCCCGTGCTGCGCCGCCATCCACGGCGGCACCGCCGGATAGAGGACGTACGTCGCGAAACCCGCGAGCGTCAGGCTGCACACCATCCAGGCGTAGCGCCGGAAGCGATCGTGCGCGAACGTCCAGAGCACGGCCGCCGCGATCGGGGTGACGAGAAAGTGCGACAGGTAGACCAGCCACGCACCGAAGTCCCACCAGCGCAGCCCGTGGGCTCCATGCCAGAGATGGCTCTGCAGCCAGACGGTCGGGGCAGGCGTGCCGAAGAGCGAATTCTCGAGCCTGATCTGCGGGAGCTCGTGCGCCGGGAAGAGGAGACCGTCGGCGACTCCTCGGAGCAGGTCGTAGACGAGCAGCAGCGCGACGAACGGAGCCCAGTCGACGACGAGCCGCGGCAGTCGACGGCGCAGGTTGGTGGCGGAGAACGCCAGCATCCCCGCGAGCACCCAGACCAGCACCAGCTCGCGCGAGGTGGGGACACCGAAGCCGGCGACGAGCACGATCGTCGCCAGCGCCCACGCCAACGGCGCGCCGATCCGCACGGCGCTCACGGCAGCCATTCTCACATCTAGTCTTCACCCTGCATGGCGACCACCGTCACCGACCACCTGCTGCCGATCGGCGGCGAGCGGATCGAGACCGGCTCGTGGCTCGAGGTTCACTCGCCCTACTCGGGCGAGGTCGTCGGACGCGTCGCCTCGGGCGGCGCAGCCGAGGTGCGCCGTGCCCTGGACGCCGCCGACGACGCCCTCCGGCACCCGCTACCCGCCCACGAGCGGGCACGGCTGCTCGACGCGATCGCAGCACTGCTGCGCGCGGGCGCCGAGGAGGCGGCGAGCACGATCTCGGCCGAGGCCGGCAAGCCGATGAAGGCCGCACGCGTCGAGGCGGCCAGGGCGGCGTCGACCTACACCTTCGCGGCGGTCGAGGCCCGCAAGCTCGCCGGCGAGGTCATCCCGATGGACGCGTCAGCAGCGGGCGAGGGCAAGCTGGCCTTCACGCTCCGGCTGCCGATCGGGATCGTCGGGGCGATCTCACCCTTCAACTTCCCGCTCAACCTGGTCGCCCACAAGATCGCGCCCGCTCTCGCAGCAGGCTGCCCGGTCGTGCTCAAGCCGGCCGGCGTCACGCCGCTCTCGGCGCTCTTCCTGGCCGGGCTCGCCGAGGAGGCCGGGCTTCCTCCCGGCTGGCTGAACGTCGTCGCAGGACCAGCCGCGCCGATCGGCGACGAGCTCGTCGGCGACGACCGCGTCAAGCTGATCACGTTCACGGGCTCCGGGGAGGTGGGCTGGGCGCTCGCCGAGCGCGCGCACCGCAAGCGCGTGAAGCTGGAGCTCGGGAACGCGACGCCGGCGATCGTCTGCGCCGACGCGCCGGAAGGAACGGTCGCCAGGCTCGCTGCGAACGCGTTCTCGTTCGCGGGACAGAGCTGCATCTCCGTGCAGCGCATCTACGTGGCCGCCGAGATCTGGGACGAGTTCGTCGCGAGCTTCGTGCCCGCGGTCGCCGCCCTCAGGGTCGGCGACCCGGCCGACGACGACACCGATGTCGGGCCGCTCATCTCACCGGGCGAACGCGACCGCGTAGCCGAGTGGATCCGCGAGTCGACTGGCGAGGTGCTCACCGGCGGCAACGAGACCGCCGACGGGCTGCTCGAGCCGACGGTGATCGCCGCGCCCGCACCCGAGGACCGGGTGCAGTGCGAAGAGGTGTTCGGCCCGGTCGTGACGCTGACGCGCACCGAGAGCGTCGACGAGGCGATCGCGCTCGCGAACTCGACGCGCTACGGGCTGCAGGCCGCCGTCTTCTCACGCGACCTTCGAACGTGCCTCGACGCTGCCCGCCGGCTCGAGTTCGGCGGCGTCACCGTCAACGAGGCGCCCACGTTCCGGGCCGACCAGATGCCCTACGGCGGAGTCAAGGCGTCCGGCAACACCAAGGAAGGGCCGGCCTGGACGGTGCACGAGATGACCGAAGAACGTCTCGTCGTCATCGACCTCTAGAATCGTTCTGCATGTCGCCGCTTCTTCGCCGGCGGACCGATGCCGATGGGGTTGCTCTGCGCCGCCCGAACCCGGGCGTGCTCCGTCGCGAGCGCCGTCTGCTGCAGAAGGCCCGCGCCGAGGCGCTCGGCGAGCTCGGCGGCCTGCTCGTCGAGATGTACCGCCGCGGCGGCTTCCGCGAGGATCTGCTCGCGGAGCGGTGCGCGGGCATCGTGGGGATCGACGCGCGCCTCGCCGAGATCGACGACCTCCTGCACACGCGGCGCCACCTGCCGAGGTGCGAGTGCGGCGCGCCCCTGCTGCGCGGGTCGCATTTCTGCCCGAACTGCGGCCGCACGCTGGATCCCGACGCGAGCGCAGGGCCGGACGTCCCGTCCGAGGACACCGTGCTCGCCTCCCGGCCCGACGCCTGAGCAGCGTGCCGGCGGGCCCGGACACATACGCGTCCGAGCGGCTCGCGGCGATCGCGGGAACCGATGAGAGCTGCCCTCGCTGTGGAGCCCGCCGCGCACCCGACCAGGACTACTGCCTCGACTGCGGGCTGCTGCTGCCCAACGTCGACGGAACCGTGCCGGCGCTCCGCCGCCGCTGGCTGCGCGTCTTCGGCTGGTATCCCGGCGATTTCGTGTGGGCGGCGCTCCTCGCGCTGCTCGTCGCCTTGGTCGGCGCCGCAGCGGCGATCGTCGTCAGCGAGCGCCGTGCGGGCCCCGCCCGCCCTTCGTTCGGCGCCGCGACCACCGCGGTGGCAGTCCGGGCCCCCGCCGCCGAGCCGCCGAAACGGCTCCGCGCCCGCGTCGGAGCGGGCAAGCTCCCGAAGGCGCCCGAGTCGAGCGTGACACCGCCGGGGCGCACCACGTGGCCGAAGAACGCCAACGGGTGGACGATCGTGCTCGTTTCCTACCCGAAGCCGACAGGCCGGATCGAGGCACTCGACAAGGCGAGCGCCGCCGCCAAGGCCGGCCTCGCCCAGGCCGGCGTCCTCGACTCGAGCCGTTTCGCCAGCCTCCAGCCGGGGTACTTCGTGGTGTTTGCGGGCATCTATGGCTCCCAGACGGATGCAGACGCGGCGGTCCCGACCGTCCGCGCAGCCGGCTTCGCCGGGGCGTACACGCGACAGATCGCACGTTGAGCCGTTTTCCCGGCTGAAAACATTTGTAACAGCGCCGAGGACGGTGTAGAGTGCCCCCCGGGTCGCTTCAAGGCACGACGAATGTGACGATTGTGACGCCTGTAAAGGGCCGCAGCTCGAGTCTGAAGGAGAACACGTGACGCCTATGGACGAGCGGATCCTGCACATCCAACACTGCATGTATCAGTACTCCAGAGCGATTTATCGCTCGATCAGAGACCTGATCGACCCGTACGTCGACCCGTCCACCCGGCTCGAGTACCGGCGCGAAGTGCTCTTCGCCTGCGAGGGGACGATGGAACGGCTTGCCGCCGACCCGCACTACTTCGCGAAACCCGACAAGGCGTTGTTCGGCGACATCCGCCGTTACTTCCCGATCACCGTCCAGGCGCAGGTCGCCTGGGCAGTGTCGGAGGGAGTGAACGCCGCGGTCGGATTCGTCGAAGGGCAGATCGAGGCCGGTGCGTTCGACGGTGGGGTCGCGCGCTGCCGCGCGACGACACGCAAGGGGAAGCCGTGCCAGCGCACGCCGCTGCCGGAACGCGACTACTGCCCGTCGCACCAGCACCTCGAACGTACCCGCGTCGCTGCGTGACGCGCTGGCACCGTCCGGCCGATAGGCTCGGACGATGTCCCACGACACGGACAAGCTGATCCGTCAGCTGTCGCTGGTCGCGTTCCTGATGGCGGAGCGCCGGCCGCTGACAGCGCGCGACATCAAGTCGAACGTCGAGGGTTACCAGGAGATGAGCGACGAGGCGTTCGCGCGGCGGTTCTACTCCGACCGCGCCGAGCTCGTCGCGCTCGGCGTGCCGCTCGACAGCCAGCGTGACGAGTTCACCGGCGAGGAGCTCTACACGCTGCGGTCCGAGCGCTACTTCCTGCCCGAGCTCGAGCTCGACGACGAGGAGCTGGCCGCCCTCCAGACCTGCTTCTACCTCCTCGAGGGGCGGTTCGCCTACGCCGAACCGCTCCGGCTCGCGCTGCAGAACCTGGCCCTCGGCCGCTCGGCGGGCAGCCTCGCCGCACCGCCGACGGGCACTGCGGTGCGCGCGCTCGTCCGCGATCCCGACTACTCGCCGGAGCTGCAGGGCCGCCTCGGAAAGCTCGAGGGAGCGATCTCGAAGCAGCGCACCGTGAAGTTCCGCTACTGGTCGATCTACAGCGACAGCGAGCAGGAGCGCACTCTCAACCCGTACGCGCTGCTGCCGGAGAACGGATCGTGGTACGTGATCGGCCACGATCTCGACCGTACGGACATCCGCACGTTCCGCGTCTCCCGCATCCGCTCGGACATCCGCTTCGCCACCCGTCGCGAGCGCGACTTCCGGCTGCCGCCCGACTTCGACGTCGAGCAGTACCGCGGGCGCGCCGAGTGGCAGTTCGGCGACGACGTCGGCGAGGCGCGGATCGAGGTCGCGCCCGACACCGCCTGGTGGGTCGAGCGCGCCTACGGCGGCGAGCGCAACGACGTCGACGGCGACGTCTTCTCGACGCGCTACGCGTCGTCCGAGCTGCTCGCCCGCTGGATCCTTCGCCAGGACGGCCGCGCCCTTCCGCTCGAGCCGTCCGAGCTGCGGCGGCTGGTCGTCGAGGGCGCTCGCGCGGCGCGGGCCGCGCACGAAGGCCCGCCCCCGACTCCCGCCGGGCCCGCCGAGCCGGGCGAGAGCGCCGCGGCCGCCGACCGCCCGGCCGGGCCCGTCGCGCCGGAGCGCTTCGGCGTCCTCCAGTCGCTGCTCGCGTACCTGCTCGCCGCCTGCGGCGACGGGCGGAACGGCGTGCTGCCCGCCGCGGAGCTCGTCGAGCGGTTCGCCATCCCGCCGGAGCAGCTCGAGGAGCACCTGTCGCTGCTCAACCTCGTGAACTTCGGCGGCGGGTGCTACGCCGTGTACGCGGAGCTCCGCGGCGACGAGGTGTGGGTCGACAAGGAGCTCTTCGGCGACACCTTCCGTCGCCCGCCCCGGCTGACGCCGCTCGAGGCGCGGGCGATCAGGCTCGCGCTCGAGTTCGTCGGGCCGATGATCGCGGCCGGTGCGCACTCACCGCTCGACCGGGTCCGCGCGAAGCTCGAGGAGACGTTCGGGCAG
>Ga0335082_10005246_pt1 | contig 14171 bp, 13 predicted proteins | sample Lox_Sample_41_FD_206718 | JGI IMG/M metagenome (GOLD analysis project Ga0335082, IMG submission 206718) | Soil microbial communities from Loxahatchee National Wildlife Refuge, Florida, United States - Lox_Sample_4.1 | ecosystem: Environmental > Terrestrial > Soil > Wetlands | place: USA...
GTCTGCGAGTGCTCGCCCGTGCGCACGGGATGCGAGAGCGACTCGAAGAACGCCGCGAGACGCGCGCCCGCGAGCTCGGTGAGCGGCGCGAGGAGCTCGGCCCAACGCGCCGCGTCCGGATCGTTCCACTCGCCGAGCTCTTGCGCGAGCGTGAGGAGCCACGCGAGGCCGTAGGGCCGCTCGAACGAGGTGCGCTTCTCGAGGTTCGTGAGCTCGCCGGCGAGGTTCTCGGCGGTGAGCGACCGATCGAGCGCGGCGCGCGCCTCCGCGGCGCACGCGCACGACGGCGCGAGGCGAAGCACGCGCGCGAGCGTCCAGTGCCCGTGCACGGCGGAGTGCCAATCGAAGCATCCGTAGAACGCGGGCGTCGTCTCGCGCGGGGCTGCGAGATCGCGCGCCGAGCGCAGGTAGACGATGACGTGGTTCGGATACTCGCGGTGGACCCACGCGAGCGGAAGCCGAGCGGTCGTCTCGAGGTCCACGACGCGAGATTATCAATCGTCTATCGTGCGCGGCGATGAAAGCGACCGGCACTTGTCCGAAATGCGCGGGCACGAGCGTGCTCCGCGTCGAGGTCACTGACCAAGTCGACGACTCGCTCGTGGGCCTCGCGCAGGAGGCGTACGTCTGCGAGCTCTGCAGGTACATCGAGTTCTACGCGCGAGATCCCGAGGCGCTCCGGCGCGTGGCGAGCCGCGTGGTCGCGAAGCACGCGGGCGCGTTCCGCTGACGTCGGGCGGGAACAAACCGCGCCCGGAGCCATCCAACGGGGCATGCGGAAGATTCGTTTGCTCCTCGGGGTGGTCGTCGCGCTGGGCTGCGGCGCGCAGCACGTCACGAAGGAGGCGGTGACGCCGCCGCGGCCGAAGGTCATCGCCGCTTTGGCCTTGCCCGCGCCCGTCACGGGCATCGTCGCGCCGATGGCGGGCGACCCCGACGCGGCGGCCCTCGCCGAGGCGCGCCTCGCGACGACGACGTTGGACGCGGCGTGGCAGGAGCAGACCGACGAGGACGTGAAGGACATGCGCGCCGCGCTGAAGCGGACGTTCGACGACTGGGTGACGAGCCACGGCGGGTGCGCGCGCGGCGGAACGTGGGGCGAGGCGTTCGGCGCGGGCGGTCTCGGTCTCTCGGGCACCGGCGAAGGCGGCGGCGGATACGGCCAGGGCCTCGGCTCGATCGGCACCATCGGCCACGGCCGCGGCGCCGCGTCGGCGAGCAGCTACTCGGGGACCAACACGCAAGTCGCGGGCGTGGACGAGGCCGACCTCGTCAAGACCGACGGGCGCTTCGTCTACCTCGCGTCGCACGGCGCGCTCCGCATCATCGAGGCGCTCTCGCCGAAGATTCGATCCGTCACGCCCATCCCGGGCTTCGTGCGCGAGCTCTTCGTCGAAGGCGATCGCGCGGTGGTCTACAGCTCGGAGGGCCACGCGTCGCGTCGCGCGTGCACCTACGGCTACGACTGCAGCTTCGGCGGAGACGGCACGCACACCGACGTGACGGTGGTCGACGTCTCGAACCGCGACGCGCCGGTCGTGGTGCGAAAGCTCGCGCTCTCCGGGTCGCTCATGGCGGCGCGCCGCATCGGCGAGACCGTGCACACCGTGGTCGCGGACGGCGACGCGCCGCGCGTCCAGTGGGCGACGTGGCCGGCCGGCGTCGACTGGTGCCGCGCGTCGGAGGCGGTCGTGAAGACCGGCTTCGCCGAGCTCACGAAACAAAACGAGGCGGCCATTCGCGCGCGCCCGTCGCCGTTTCCGACGATCACCGAAAAGGGACGCACGACGCGCCTCGGAGGCTCGCTCTTCCGACCGCGCGTGCACGACGGAAACGCGTTCACGTCGATCGTCTCGTTCGACATGCGCGACGATCGGGCCGCGCCGGCGACGGTCACGATGCAGAGCCGTCCGGGCGCGGTCTTCGCTTCCGAGACCGGCCTCTACGTCTCGGTCGTCCACCACCAAGCCGACCACGGTTGGTACTCGTATTACGCGGGCGAAGACGAGGTGAGCGAGATCCACAAATTCCGCATCGGCGCGTCGCCTTCGGAGACCCGATACGTCGGCAGCGGCACCATCCCCGGCCACGTGCTCAACCAGTTCTCGATGGACGAGTGGTACGGCTACGTCCGCGTCGCGACGACGAAGGGGCGCGTGCCCAACCCCAGCGTCACGAGCACGATCAGCGTCCTCGCGGAGACGCCGAGCGGCGCGCTCACGCGCGTCGGCGCGATCGGCGGCCTCGCGCCGGGCGAGGACATCCGCGCCGTGCGCTTCGACAACGAGCGCGGCTACGTCGTCACCTTCAAGAAGACCGACCCGCTCTTCGTCGTCGACATGCTCGCGCCGCAAAAGCCCAAGGTGCTCGGCGAGCTGAAAATCCCGGGGTTTTCGACGTACATCCATCGCATCGACGCCGACCACCTCCTCTCGATCGGATTCGACGCGAACGACCACGGGAGCTTCGCGTACTTCGACGGCGTGATCCTCCAGCTCTTCGACGTGACGAACCCGACCGCGCCCAAGCTCCTCCACCGCGAGAAGATCGGCACGCGCGGGTCGAGCTCGGCGGCGGCGACCGACCACCTCGCGTTCAACTACCTCGCGTCGCGCGGCTTGCTCGCGATTCCGATGACCGAGTGCAGCGGCGGAGGCGACGGCACCTACGGCGACACGGTGAAGTTCAGCGGCCTGCTCGTGTATCGCGTGGACGTCGCGCACGGATTCGAGCGGCTCGGCGGCGTGGACCATGGCAAGGCGGGCGTGAGCTGCGGCACGTGGTGGTCGAACGCCACGTCGCAAGTGAAGCGGAGCGTCTTCCTCGACGACCTCGTCTACTCGATCGCCGACGACCGCGTGAAGGTGCAGCGCCTCGACCACCTCGGCACCGACCTCGCCGACTTCACGCTCTGAATCAATTCCCGCGGGTCGCGATCCACAGGTCGAACGAGCCCTGCCCGCCGGGCCGGTCCGACACGAGGTACATCCGGCAGCCGTCGACCGAGAGCCATCCGGGCGCGTTGTCGGAGTTTCCGGAGTCGAAGTCGCTGACCTGCTGCGGCGAGGTGAAGACTTGGCTGGTCGAGGCACGCGTCGCCGAAAAGACGTGGAAGCGCGGCTGCGAGTCGGTGCGCGCGAAGAAGACGGTGAGCGCGTCGCTGCTCAGCACCGGGAAGAGCTCGTTGTACGCGGTGTTGAGCGTGGTGTACGCGGTCGGCGCGGTCGACACGTTCGCGGTGACGTAGAGATCGCTGTCGTTGCCGTTTCGATCCGACGACAGCCAGATCGCGCCGGTGCTCGCGATGAACGGATCGTAGGTGTCCGTCCCCGTCTCGTTCAGCGTCGTGAGCGGCTTCGGGTTGGACCACCCGTCGGGCTGCCCGTTGCCGGTCGCTTGGAAGAGATCGACGTGTCCGCCCTGCGCGCGGTTCGACCCGAAGTAGAGCGCGCTCATTCCGTCGACGACGTACGGCGAGACGTCGTACGTGGCCGCGCTCGAGATCGTCGTCACCGGGTGCGCGGGCCCGAACGGCGCCGTCTTCGACGCGCGCTGCGCGTAGAAGAGCGAGGAGTGCGTCGTGTCGGGCGCGCGCTGGAAGAAGATCGTGAGCTCGTCGTTCGTGAGCGACGGGCTCGTCTCGCCGGCGGGCGTGTTGATCGCGCCGAGGTTCGTGGCGTTCGCGAACGGCGCGTCGGGTTTGCACGCGGGCGGAGCGGCCTCCTCCTCGACCACGTCGGCCGGCGTCGCGTCCGCCTCTTCGACGACGTCCGCGACGAAGACGTCGTTCGACGGGCCGTCGGTCTCTGCGTCCGGCGTCGCTTCGCCGGACTCGTCGAGCGCGCACGCGGCGACGAGAAGGCAGGCGGCGCCCGCGAGCCTCACACCTCGCTCCGGCAGAACGGCGAGGGCGCCGCGCGCGCGGCCACGAGCTCCTCGAGCGCGCGGCGCGCGTCCGGCTCGATCGCGGCGAAGAGCGGCGCGAGGACGCGCTCGACCGCCGCCATTGCCGCGCGCACCTCCTCGGTCGTGCTTTCGAGCTCGGGCGCGAGCTCGTCGCGCAGCCGCTCGATGACGAAGAGGTTCGGCACGACGTCGAAGGTCCAGAGATCGCGGTCGGCCGGCTGCGCGCCGACGACGCGGTGGCACTTCTGCGTGAAGCAGAGCGCGCTCGGGTGCGCGCCGACGATCGTCAGCGTCGCCTTGCGAAGGCGCGCCTCGTCGAGCGAGGCGACCGTCGGCTCGCGCGGCGCGGCGAGGTCGATGCCCTCTTCGCGCGCCACCTCGGCGAGCATGCGCTCGGTGCGCGCGAGGTCTTCGTTCATGTCGGCGCTGATGACGTCCCAGTCGTTGGGGTCCTCGCCGCGCGCCGTGTGCACCCAGTTGCGCTGGAGCTCGCGCTTGTGGAGCGTGCACGTCGAGGTGAGCGGGCAGCGCTCGCACCGCCGGTCGCACCAGTTGAACGGCTCGCCGAACATCAGCTCTTGGCCTTCTTCTTTTTCTTCTTCGGCGGGGGCGGCGGCGGCTCCGGCTTGCTGCGGAAGAGCATGAACCCGAGCCCGACGACGATGATGCCCGCGATGATCCACGGCACCGCGCTGCTCTCGCTCTCGACCTTGGGCGCTTCCGATTTTTCGTCGGCGGGGTGGTCGACCGGCTTCGTCCAGCCGCGCTGCGGGTCGAGCGCTTCGCCGACGATGGTCGCCTTCTCGATGTAGTCGAGCTTCGGCCAGCTCTTCTGGAGGTACGCGTTGCCTTGGAGCGAGATGGCGCCTTGCTGGTGCGTGATCTTCTCGCCGTAGCCGGAATAGAACGAGTCGGCGACGTCCATGCCCTCGCTCACCTTGCAGATCGGCGCGAAGCCTTGCGCGTCGAGGCTCGAGTTGTCGCCGTAGTTGATGAAGACCTGGGTCGAGCGCGTGTCGGGTCGGCCCGCCATCGCGTACGTGAGCATGCCGCGCGTGTTCGACTGCGTCGGCGGATCAGGCGGGATGTTCGCCGATTGCCAGACGCTGCTCACCTTCGGGTCGCCGTGGATGCCCCACTGCGCGACGAAGCCCGGCACCACGCGGAAGATCGCGACGTCGTCGAAGAAGCCGATGCGCACGAGGTTGTAGAAGCGGTCGACGCCGTTCGGCGCCCACGCGCGCGTGCAGTCGAAGACGACGGCGCCTTTCGTCGTCTCGAACTTGGCCTTGAACGTCGCGGGAGCCTGAGCCGTCGCCTTCGACGGGTCGAGCATTGCCGGATGAGTGGACTCGGGAAACGCCGCCGCGTCCGCGGCGAGGAGGGCGAGGGAGACGGTGAGGATGGCGAAGCGCACGACTTTCGATCGCACGATTTACCAAGAAAAGCACGCCTGCCGTGGGCTCAGCTCGCGCGGCGCTCGGCGGGCGCGTCTTCGGCGCCTCGCGCGCGCGGCGGGAGCGTGAGGCCGAGCGCGGCGAAGAGCTTGCGGCGCATGCCGTGGGCGGCGCACTCGAACGCGTCGGCCATGTTCGACGCCATGCCGTGGCACTCGAGCTTCGCGCCGCTCGTGAGCTGCACCTCGAGGACGCATCGGTCTTCGAGGCCCCGCTCGGGGATGCGGAAGCGCAGGCTCTCGATGTGCTTCCACACCGCGCCGAGCGCGTCGCGGACGACGATGTTCGCGAGCTGCGCTCGCGCTTCGGAGACCGGGCTCGTGCTCTCGACGACGACGTACATGGTCCTTGGTTATCGGAGCCGCCTTCGGCGGGCCAAGTTCGTCGCCGATTCAGGGCCCGGTCATCGCGACGAGGTCTCGAACATCTCGAGGAAGCCCGCGGGGCCCATGAGCGACGCGCCGCCGTCGACGAGGAGCGTCGCGCCCGTGATCCACGCCGCGGCCGGCGACACGAGGTACGTCACCGCCTCGCAGACCTCGTCGATGCGTCCCCAGCGGCCGAGCGGGACGCGCTTCTCGAACGCCGCGCGATCGTCACCGCCGAGGCGCGTCATGCCTTCGGTGTCGGCGATCGGGCCGGGCGCGACCGAGTTCACGCGCACGCCGAAGCGCGCCCACTCGAGCGCGAGGTCGCGCGTGAGCATCTCGATGCCCGCCTTCGCCGAGCCGGCGTGCGACTGGAGCGGCGTCGGCACGGTCGCGAGCGTCGCGGTGATGTTGACGATGGCGCCGCGGCTCTTCGACAAGTGCGCGAACGCGGCGCGCGAGGCGTTGAACGTGCCGCACAAGTCGATCTCGACGACGGCGCGAAACCCGTTCGCGCTGAGCCCCGCGGCGGGCGCGAGGAAATTTCCCGCCGCCGAGCTCACGAGGACGTCGAGGCGGCCGAACTTGTCGGCGCACGCGCCGATCGCGGCTTCGAGCGCGTCGTACTGGCGCACGTCGCACGGGTGACAGCTCGCTTCGCCGCCCGCGTCGCGGATCGCGCGCGCGACCTCGTCGAGCTTCTCGGCGCGCCGCCCGAGGAGACCGACGCGCGCGCCTTGCTCGGCGAGCCGCTTGGCGATGCCGGCGCCGATGCCGCTGCCGCCTCCCGTGACGAAGGCGACTTTTCCGGCGAGGAGGTTCGGGGCGAAGACCGATTGCATGAGGCCATCCTATGATGAGGGACGATGGCCCGGGCAACCCTCGTCGAATGGCTCGCGCCGCTCGCGCTCGCGACCGACGCCGGCGCCGCGCTGCCGAACGAGACCGCGTTTCGCACCGCGCTCCTCGCGCTCCGAGCCGCCGAGCTGTGGGACGTCGCCGTCGATCCGGGCGAGGTCTGCGTCGGCGCGCTGCTGCGCCACCTCGGGTGCACCTCCACGGCGACGACCGAGACGCGCATCATGGGCGACGAGCACGAGCTTCGGTCGTCTCTCGCGCTCTCGGACGCCGCCTCGCCGCTCTCGATGTTCGACGCCGCGCGCCGCGGCTTCGCGGCCGGCAAGAGCGCGCGCGAGCGCGTGCGGAGCGTCGCGCGGTTCCTCGCGTTCGCGCCGCGCGAGGTGCCGCGCATCTTCGCGACGCGCTGCGAGGTGGCCGTTCACCTCGCCACGCGACTCGGCCTGCCGATGGGCGTGCAGCGGATCCTCGACGACGCCTACGAGCGCCACGACGGCAAGGGCGCGCCGGCGGGGAAGAAGGGCGACGCGATCTGCGCGGCGGCGCGCCTCCTCTCGGTCGCCGAGATCGTCGCGATGTGCGCGCGCCTGCCGGGCGGCGTCGACATCGCCGAGGATCTCCTCGCGCATCGCAAGGGAACGCAGTTCGATCCTGCCGTCACGTCGCTCTTCGCGGCGCACTGGTCGGACCTGCTCGCCGAAATCGACGGCGACGTTCACGCGAAGCTCGCCGCGCGCGCGCCGGCGGTCGCCGCGTCGATCGACCTCGGCGACGCCGCCTCGTTCGCGACCGTGTTCGCCGACTTCGTCGACTTGAAGTCGCCGTTCACCGCCGGCCACAGCCGCATGGTCTCCGTGCTGGCGGAGGACGCCGCGACCGAGCTCGGCCTCCCCGAGACCGACCGCGAGCGCCTGCGGCTCGCCGGGCTCCTGCACGATCTCGGACGCGTGAGCGTGTCGAACGCGATCTGGGAGAAGACCACGCCCCTCACCGACGCGGAGTGGGACGTCGTGCGCGGGCACGCGCCGTTCACGGAACGGATCCTCCAAGTCGGCAAGGCGTGGAAGGACGTCGCGCTCCTCGCCGCCTCCGATCACGAGCGCGCCGACAGCTCGGGCTACCCGCGCAAGTCGCCGGTGCCGAGCCTCGGTCTGCCGGCGCGCATCCTCGCGGCGGCGGACGTGCTCGCGGCGCTCGTCGCGCCGCGCCCGCACCGCGCGGCGTTCACGCTCGACGACGCGGCGCGCGTGCTCCGCGAAGAAGCGGCGGGCGGCCGCCTCGATCGCGCGTGCACCGAAGCCGTGCTCGCGAGCCAGGGCATCCGCGCGAAGCAGCGGCCGCGCCTCCCCGCGGGCATCACCGAGCGCGAGCTCGAGGTGCTCCGCCTCCTCGCGCGCGGCCTCGTCGACAAGGAGATCGCCGCGACGCTCGGCATCTCGCACCGCACGGTGCACCACCACAACCAGAGCTTGTTCCAGAAAATCGGCGTCGCGACGCGCGGCGCGGCGGTCCTCTTCGCGGTCGAGAACGGCCTCCTCTAGGCAATCTTGCCGATGTTGGGGCGGGGGCCGTTTCGTAGGTTCCTCGAAGCGCCGCGATGGCGCCGAAGGAGCCAACAAGATGAGCACCGAGACCCAGAACATCGACTTCGTGAAGGACCTCTACGCCGCGTTCAACCGCGGGGACCTGCCGTACATCCTCGAGCGCTTCGCGCCGGAGCTCGAGTCGTTCGGCGTGACGGCGGGCGGCCGCGCGCGCGCGCCGTTCCACTTCGAGGGAAAGCGCCGCGAGGACGTCGCGAAGTACTTCGAGGCGCTCGTCGGCACCATGGAGCCGCTTCGCTTGGAGCCGCAGCACTACGCCGCGGCCGACGACCACGTCTACGCGACGATTTATCACGAGTACAAAGTGCGCAAGACGGGCAAGGTGTTGTCGCTCAAGAACGGCGTGCACCGCTTCAAGGTGAAGAACGGGAAGGTGGTCGCGTGGTTCGCCGCCGACGACACGCAGCTCGTGATGGAGGCGCTCGGGTAGCATGCGGGCATGGGCGACGATTCGGGGTTCACCGGCGGATCTGAGTCTTTTGGCCGTCTCGTACGTCTGACGACCATGCGGCTCGCGGGCCTCCTCCTCTTTCTCACGGCGTGTGGAGGGGCCCCTCCGCCGCCGGTCGCCGTCCGCCCGCCCGCCGTCGTCGCGCCGCCCGCCGCGCCGACCGTCCTCGTCGCGGCGACGCCCATCGTGGAATTCACCGGGGCGGACCTCGCGCTCTACGGCGCGATGATGCAGCCGGGCACGCTCGACACCGACCTCGCGCCGGGCTCGGCCGTGGGCGTCGCGGAGATCACGTGCCACGTCGACACCGTCGCGCACCCGCGTACGATCGCGTGCGCGAACGCGGCGCCCGCGGCGAACGCGGGGCCCGAAGAAACGGAGCTCCGCGCGCGACTCTCGGCGTGCCTGCGGCCGAAGCGCGTCGCGCTCGCGCCGTCCGAGCTTCGCGCGCTCGAGGCGTCGGTCCCGGCCGGCGGCATCGTGCCGAGCGCGCGGCCGCGCTCGCGCGCGGCGTTCGTGCTCCTCGTGGTCGACTCGCGCGAGCGAAAGGAAGTGCCGATGGAGTCGCTCGCCATCTGGGGCGGGATGGACCCGCCGCGCGTCGTCGGCTGGCGCAAGCCGGACCCGGCGGACGCGAACAAGACCGTCCAGCGGCGCACGTTCGTCGAATGGGGCCCGCACGACTTCGTCTACGTGACGGGCAACGCGATGCCGGCGCCGCTCTTCCGCCGCGTCGCCACGCCGGTGCTCTACGCGGCGCCGAAGCTGCCGGGCGGCAAGCCGGATCTCCGGTTCGTGGTGCATCGCTTCCACGACAACCCGTATTCGTACGAGCCGCCGCCGCGCGTGTCCGAGGCCGAGTCGAAGGCGGCCTACGAGCGGCTCTCGACGCTCTCGCTCGACGGCGAGGACGCGCGCGTCCAGCTCGCCATCGTGCTCGACCGCGCGGTGCTCGCGTACGCGATCGGCGACGCGCGCGCGGGGGCGGCGCGCACGAGCGAGCTCGACGCGTGGCTCGCGACGCACGACCCGAAGCTCGAGGGCTGGGCGGCGTCCGAGATGGAGCGTACGCTCGGCACGCTGCACGCGCTCTCGCGCGGCGGCTATCGCGTCGAAGACCCATGCGGCTCGCATTGACTGCGCTGTTCGTCGTCGCGTGCGGCGGCGCCGCGCGCCCGCTGGCGATCGAGCGCGCGCCCTCGCGGCTCGAGCTCGCGCGGCTCGACATCCGCTACTGGGCGGCGATGACCGACGAGTCCGGCGACGACCGGCGGCCGATGAGCGCGGATTTTCACGCCGGCGCGACCGTCGTGCAGGCCGAAGTGGACTGCGACGTCGACGCCCTCGCGAACGAGACGCCGAAGGTGTCCTGCGTGGCGGGCACGCCGAGCGCCGCGCCCACCGACGACGAGAAATGGTTCTCCGCGCGGTTCGCCGAGTGCTTTCAGGTGCGCCGCGTCGCGCCGGATGCGGCGACGCTTCGCCAGATCGAGCGAACGCTCTCTCCCGACAAGTGGTGGCCGACTGCGCCGCCGAGCGCGGCGGCGACGGAGTTCGTGATCATCCACGTCACCAAGCGCTCGAGCTTGCGCATCGATCCGCAAGCCGGCGGCAACGGCTGCGAAGGGGTGCATCACCCGTGCGATCCCGGTCCGTCCGTGCAGGCGAGGCCGGGCGGCTGGCTCACGAACGCGCAGCGCACGTTCGTGGCGTACGGCCCGCGCGCGTACGCGTTCCGCTCCGGCTCGCGCAAGAACCTCTTTCCCGAGACGGGCACGCAGGCGATCTACGCCATCCCCGACGACGACCCGAGCTTCCACGTCAACGAGATCGACCTGCGGCCCACGTACGACGCGCTCGCGCGCCGGTCCGGCGGAGACGAGACGACGCGATTCGCGCTCGCGCTCGACCGCGCCGTGCTCGCGTCGCGGCTCGGCGACTTGGCCGTCATCCGCGAGCGCACGCGCGAGCTCGACGACTTCCTCGCGGCGCACCCGCCGCAGCTCGACGCCGACGCGAGCGCGCGCCTCGCGTTCACGCGCGCCGCGCTCCACGCGATCGTCCGCGGCGACTACGCGCTCTCCGATCCGTGCAAGAGCACCGCGCTCCTCGCGAAGTAGCGTCACGCCCGCGGACGGAGGCGCATGAACGGCCGCTCGACGAAGAGGTACAGCGCGGTCGCGCCGGCGAACGTCGCGACCGCGTCGAGCACGAAGAGCATCGGCATCGGCGGCCCTTCGCCGCCCCAATCTTGCGACGCCGTCGCGCGATCCATGAGCACGGTCATCGTCGGGTTGAGGAGGTACGCGCCGTACGCGAGCTGCGCGATCGGGTAGAGGGCCCGTGAGGAGAGGAGGCTTCCGACCTGCGCGCCGATCGGGTGTTTCGACAGGCTGAAGAGGATCACGTACGCGATCGCCGCGCCGAACGCGATGCGCTGGAGCGCGAGGAACGCGATCTCGACGCGGCGCGGGGCGTGCTCGACGAGCGTCCAGTGCGTGCTCACCGCGGCGAGGACGAGCGCCGCGAAGAAGAGCACGCCGGCGAGGACGCGCCGCTCGGCGAGCACGGCCATCACGCGCGGCTCGCGGTACGCGTAGGCCGCCCCGACGCCGAGGAGGAGCGGCGACGCGCGCATCCACGGCTTGGCATAGAGATGATCGAACCCCGCCGCCCACCTGCCGAGATCGCGGTTGATCACGATCTCGGCGTCGATGGCGTGAAATCCGCCTCGCGCGACCACGGACGCGGCGACCCACGCGAGGCCGGCGAGCAAACACGCGAACGCGACGGTGCGTCCGCGCGCGCCCACCTTGGCGAGCGCGAGCACGAGCCACGGACACACCAAGTAGAACTGCTCTTCGATCGCGAGCGACCACGTCCAGCCCATCGCGACGTGGAGGACCGGGACGAAGTCGCTGACGTAGAGGATGTTCGCCCAGATCATCGGCGAGTTGTCGCGCAGCGCGAGCACCTCGAGGAGCGCGGCGACGCAGAGCGCCGGCCAGAGGCGCATGAGCCGGCGAACGTAGAAGCGTCCGAGGCGGATCGTTCCGTCGCGCTCGCGCGCGTCGACGAGCATGCCGGCGATGAGGAACCCCGAGAGCACGAAGAACACGTCGACGCCGAAGTCCCCGCGCCACACCGGCGTCATCCAAGGGTCGCCGAGCATCCCGAGGTACACGGGCAGCGGCACGAAGCGCATCGCGTAAAAGCCCGTGTGAAAGCAGACGACCCAGAGGATCGAGAGGGCCCGCAACCCGTCGAGCGGCGCGAGGTGTCCCGTCGGCGCTTCGAAAAGCGCGTGGAGGTTCTCCTTCAGTGAGAACGCTTGCCGCAGTGGGGTAGCTGGCACGGGTCGTTCCGCCGCAGTAGACGATACCGCAGGCTGCCGTCGACGTGATATGCGAGGGGATCCATGCGGGCGGCGTTTCTGGCGCTTTCGGTCGGGGTGGTCGCGCTCGCGCCGACGACGAGCTGCGGTTCGCCCGCCCCGGTGCACGGCGTGTTCGTCGCGCCGACGACGTTGGACCAGCTCACCGACGTGCACTTCTTGGATCATCCGTTCCCGAGCGACGTGCGGCGCGATCCGGACGGGAGCATCCACCTCGGCGGGATGCTCAACCCGACGCTCAACATCATCGTGCAGCAGTACGAGGACGCGACGAAGGGGCTCCTCGACGGGTTCTCGCCCGCGGCGGCCGAGTACTTCCTCTTCGACGGGCCGCTCGACACGAGCGCGCTCCCGCAGCAGCCGACCGACGCGCTCTCCGCGGGCTCGGCGCTCCAGCTCGTCGACGTCGATCCGTCGTCGCCCGAGCACGGGCAGCGCAAGCTCGTCGAGTGGTACTTCCGCGGCGCCGAGGGCGGGCTCTACTGGCTGCCGTACACGCTCGCGGTCGCGCCCGCGCACGGGTATCCGCTGCGGCCGAAGACGCGCTACGCGCTCGTCTTGACGCGCGACGCGCGCGCCGCGGACGGCGGGCTCGTCCTCCCGAGCAAGGACCTGCTCGAGGTGCTCGATCTCCTGCCGCTCGAGCCGCACGCGAAGGCGACGCACGATCTCTTCTCGCCGGCGCTCGACGAGCTCGCCGCGGCGGGCGTCGCGCGCGACCGCATCGCGCAGGTCACCGTCTTCACGACCAACGACCCGACCGACGAGCTCTTCCGCGCGATCGACGGCGAGAAGAAGAATTTCCCCGCGCCGACGATCGATCCGTCGTCGTGGACGTTCGTGAAGTCGGACTCGCAGAAGGAGATTTACGAAGGCGTCTACGGTCCGTCGCCGAACTATCAGGCGGGCCTGATCCCGTTCAAGAACCCGGGCGACGGCGGCGGGTTCGTGTTCGACGCGTCGGGCGAGCCGATCCTGCAGAGCACGTTCGCGATGCGCTTCTCGCTCGTCGTGCCGACCGCCAAGAGCTGCCCGATGCCGGCGGACGGCTATCCGCTCGCGCTCTACGCGCACGGCACCGGCGGCGACTTCGAGTCGGTGTGGCGCGAGAGCGGCGGGTTCGGGACGACGCTCCCGCCCAAGTGCGTCGCGACGATGGGCGTCGATCAGATTTTCCACGGCGCCCGGCCGGGCGCGCCGCCGCCGAACGACCCCAACTACGAGAACGACGTCGACCTCCTCTTCTTCAACTTGTTCAACCCGATCGCCGCGCGCACCAACGGGAGGCAAGCGGCGATCGACGTGGTCCAGCAAGCGCGGCTCTTCACCGAGTCGCACGCGACCATCCCGGCGCTCATCGCGAAGTCGGGGCAGGAGATCAAGTTCGACGCGTCGAAGCTCCTCTTCGTCGGGCACTCGCAGGGCGGCGTGAACGGCCCGCTCTTCCTCGCTGCCGACGATCAGACGCGCGGCGGCGTGCTGTCGGGGACCGGCGCGATGATCACCGTCGCGCTGCTCGAGAAGACGCAGCCGGCGCCGTCGGTCGCGGGCGCGGTGAAGACTCTGCTCGGCCTCAACAGCCCCGACTACGCCGACGAGCTGAACCTCTTCCACCCCGTCATCAACCTCGCGCAGACCATCGTCGACACGACCGACCCGCTCCACTACATGCCGTACATCATCCAGAGCCCGCGGCGCGGCGTGCACAAGAGCATCTACCAGACCGAGGGCATCCAGCTCGGCGACGCGTGCAGCACCGACGCGGACTGTCCGCCGGCTCCTTGGAAGTGCAACGAGCAGAACATCTGCGAGAACGGCGACAGCTACGCGCCGCCGCACGGCATCGAGATCGCGTCGGTCGCGATGGGCCTGCCACTCGAGCTCCCGAACGTGCGCGAGATCCAAGGAGACGCGTGGGGCGGCATCACCGACGTGCAGGTCCCCGCCGAAGGGCTCGCCGGAAACCTCGCCGGCGGCGACGCGAGCGGCGTGCTCGGGCAGTTCAACCCGGAGCCAGGGAGCGACGGGCACTTCGTCGTCTTCGACATCGGCGCGTGCGCGCAGCAGGCGGCGCAGTTTCTCCGGAACCTCGCGGACGACCCGAAGGGACGCGTGCCGCCGCTCCCGCAATGA
>Ga0335082_10005247_pt1 | contig 14171 bp, 12 predicted proteins | sample Lox_Sample_41_FD_206718 | JGI IMG/M metagenome (GOLD analysis project Ga0335082, IMG submission 206718) | Soil microbial communities from Loxahatchee National Wildlife Refuge, Florida, United States - Lox_Sample_4.1 | ecosystem: Environmental > Terrestrial > Soil > Wetlands | place: USA...
CGTGCACGCGAAGGAAGTGACGACGGGCATCGAGCAGACCGTGAGCGTCAAGCCCAGCTACGGCCTGGACGACGCCACGGTGGAGCAGATGCTGCTCGATGCGCTCGACCACGGCGAGGAGGACCTCGTGCGCCGGCGCGTGGCGGAGAACCGCGTGGAGGCGCACCGCATCCTCCTCGCGACGCACAAGGCGCTCGAGGCCGACGTGGACTTGCTCGAGCCGGGAGAGCGCGACCGCATCGTCGCCGCATGCGACGCTCTCGAGGAATCGGCGCGCGGCGAGGACCCGGGGAAGATCCACGCGCGCATCGAGTCGCTCGACGACGCGACCAAGGCGTTCGCCGGCCGCCGCATGAACCGCGCGATCGCCCGCGCCATCGAGGGACGTCGCGTCGACGCCGTCGAGAAGAGCGTCGAGCACGCCAAGGGGATCGAGGAGGCCCACGCCCGCTAGATGGCTCGCGTCGTCTTCAAGGGATACGGCGAGATCGAGGTCCCCGTGGGCACGTCGATCCTCGAGGCCGCCACCAAGGCGCACATCCCGGAGGGGAGCGCGTGCGGCGGCGTGTGCGCGTGCTCCACCTGCCACGTGTACGTGACGAAGGGGTCCGAGCTCCTCAGCGAGCAAGAGGACGACGAGGCGGACATCCTCGACAAGGCGTTCGACGTGCGCGCCGGATCGCGCCTCGGGTGCCAGTCGAAGATCGAGCGCGACGGCACCGTGGAGGTCGAGATCACCCGCGAGAGCCTCGAGGCCTTCGAGAACGAGCACCCGGCCGAGCGCGGCAAGTACACCAAGCGCGCCGCGAACGGGTGATCCCCAGGCGGCTCGTTGCGCGGGCGCGCGCGCCACCTCGCGACGCGCTAACGTACCTGCGGGGGCTGAGCCAGCATGCGGTGGTACCTGAAGGTGCTGAGGACGTGGTCGCTGGAGGGGCGCGCGAGCCGGAGCGAGCTCTGGATGTTCCTCCTCATCGACTTGGTAGTCATGATCGTCCTCCGCGCCGTCGATCAGGCGTCCGGGCTCACGTGGGGCCCGCACGGCAGCCAGGGGTTCGCCTTCAGCTTCTACGCGCTCGTCGTGGCGCTTCCCACCATCGGCGTCCAGATCCGCCGCCTGCACGACATCGGCAAGAGCGGGTGGTACGTGCTCGCTGCGTTCATCCCCATCATCGGCGGGTTCATGCTGCTCTACTGGTACGTCCAGGAAAGCGAGCCGCGCGAGAACGCGTACGGCGCGAACCCGAATGCCGCCGGAGCAGGCTGATCGCTGCCCACATCCATCTCGGCGCACGGTTGCCGCGAAGGAGAGATGGCCGCTGACGGAGAAGTGACTCTCGATGCCGTGGCAGCAGGCGACAGTCACCAGGAAATAGCGGATGAATTGGGGATCACCCGCGTTGCTGTGAAGCAGAGAGTCGCTCGCATGCGCGAGACCTTCGCTCAACGGATCGAGAAGGAGGGCATGTCTCACCTGAAACGAGAGAAGGGATGACGCCCGCTTGCGACAATCGGGGGCGCCCATCCTTCGTTCGCCCCCGAGTCAGCGACAATCGGGAACGAGTGAGCCTCACTCGAGGCCGATTTGGCGAGACTCGGAACCCGAGTTTGCGAAGACCGGGCCCGAGTTTGCTTCAATCGCGCACAATCGGGCGACATCCGGGCGCGATGTCAGTGATGATCGCGCCCGATTTTCGCTCAATCGGATCCGAATGAGCGAACGTCGGCCACGATTGAGCGAAGATCCCGCCCGAACGAGCCAGGATCGCGCCCGATGTGGACCCTGTTTGCCCCCGAATGAGCGACGATCGGGACCGATGTCAGCGTAGATCGGACCCGACTGGGCGAAGATCGCCCGCGATTGAGCGAAACTCGGTCCCGAATGAGCGAAGACTCCGCGCGACCTTCGCTCAATCGGATGCGAATGAGCGAAGATCGGGGACGAACGAGGTCACATTCGCTCGCGACTTGGCGCAAATGGGTCCCGATTGAGCGAAGATCGCGCCCGATTGTCGCTCAATCGCGCCCGATGATCATGGTCATCGCCGCCGATTGAGCGGAATTCGCGCGGGAGCTCGGCGAGTCAGCCCTCCAGCAAGCGAAGATAATCGGAAGTTCACGAGCAATCGTGAGCGATGTCGCCCGACATCACGAGCGATCGGGCCTCCTTTGGCCGCGATGTGGAGCAACAAAGGCCCGTGTTCTGCTGCACTCGCCCGCGATCCAGGCGAGATCGCGGCCATGTTTCGCTGATTGCCGTCATGACGAGCGTTGATCGCTCGGCGGCGCAAGTAGCGCGCGAGCGTTCACGTCGCTCTTCGCCCCGATCTTCGATGAAACGGCCGCGTTCGCGATTCGGTAGTGCAGGGTCAGCACCCGTAGCCCGAGGAAGAGCACGTCGTGCTCGCACCGGACGGTGTCTCGTCGTTGTCGGGCGCAGGATCGATGCCTGACGTGTCTCGTCGCACCTCATGATTTCGCACGGTTGAACCGGGGACAGAAATCGTCCGCGGACCGCGGGACCAAATCGCGACCTTTGCGATTGCTTCTTACGGAGGGGAAGAAAACGCAAAGGCGCAGGCGGTTCCCACAGCACCGTGGACCCCGCTGGCCGCTCCGGCTTCGCGCGCCCTTCCGGAAAGGAGGATAGGCCCACGACTACCACCACGTCAGCAAGCAAGGCGAACACCTTGGCACGCGTGCAGGCGCTCATCGCAGGCACGCAGAAGCACTTCCCGAACGGGCAATTCACGCTCGGGAATGTCGCGTACACGACGGCGACGCTCGTCCCGGCTCTCCAGAGCTTGGCCGATGCGCTCACCGCAGTGAACGCGGCGCACGCTTCCGTCAGGGACGCGATCACGGCGCTCAACGGGGTCAGCGCGAAGATCATGCCTTTCGTACAGGCATATCGACGCTACATCCTGGCGGCGTTCGCGAACGCGACGCAGGAGCTCGCGGACTTCGGCATGACGCCTCCCAAGGCGCGTGCTCCGAGGACTAGCGAGCAGAAGGCTGCCGCCGTGGCGAAGCTCCGTGCGACCCGAAAGGCGCGCGGAACGACCAGCAAGAAGCAGAAGCTGGAGGTTCAAGGTGACGTGACCGGGGTGCAAATCACCCCGATCACCGGCTCCGCGAACGCTTCGCCCACTGCGGCACCGCAACCTGCGGAATCGCCGGTGTCGACCGCTTCGAACGCGCCCGCGCCCGCGACGGCTGCTCCCGCAGCCGCCGCGAGCACCACGGTCGCGGCGAAGTAGGCCGAGCGCCGGCCGCCCAGGCGCGGGCAACGGCCGAAGACGCCCCGCGCGCAATCAGGGGCCGGGGGGGCGCCGCTCGAAAAAGAGTCGGCGCTCCCCGGCGCCCGCCTACCACCATCCCGTTCGTCGAAGCCTCGGCCGGGCCGCGGTCTTCGCTCCGTCCCTACGTGCCCCGATTCCGACGCGGCTGTCGCGGTTGGCGTGGCGGCGCGTTCACCGTCGACACGAGCTGGAGCGCGCCGCCGAGCAGACGGCTCCAGTGCCTCACGGCGAGCACGTTGGGCGAGGCGGCGGCGCGCGCGGGGGCGGTGGCTCCTCCCGCGGGACGCGGATCCTCGTCGAGGAGTTCGCGACGCGCGCCCTCGTCTCGGAGCACATCGGGCGCGGTCCGGAGGGCATCCGGACCCGCTGCAGCGCGGTGCCCTGCCGTCACCCGAGCGACGCGTGCATCGCCGACCGCGTCGCCGTGCGGGTCCTCGTCACTGGGACGAGCCGCGGTCGGTCGATTCCATCCAGATGCGAGCAGAATGCGAGTAGCGGCTTTCGGCTCCGGTGCGCATGCTCGTTTCATGCTGCTCAACGGTTTCGAGAAAGCCCTGATGAACAACCCCGTGCGCGCCGCCATCCAGCGGCACTTCGAGGCGCCCCGACTGCTCGCCATGGGAGGTCCGGTCCCCGGCGGGAACGTGCTCGAGATGGGGTGTGGCCGGGGAGTGGGCACCGAGATCATCCTCGATCGCTTCGGCGCGGCGCACGTCGACGCCTTCGACCTCGACCCGCGCATGGTCCGCCTCGCCCGCGAGCGCCTGGTCGGCCGCGACGTGCGCGTCTTCGTCGGGGACGCGGAACGCATCGACGCGCCCGACGAGACGTACGACGCCGTCTTCGACTTCGGCATCGTGCATCACTGCCCCCGCTGGCGGGACGCGGTGCGCGAAGCCCACCGGGTGCTCAAGCCGGGCGGACGCTTCTACGTCGAGGAGGTGCTCGCCCGGTTCATCCATCACCCGCTGTGGCGGCGCCTGCTCGATCATCCGATGGAGGATCGCTTCGACCGCTCCGAGTTCGCCCGGGCGCTGGAGGGCGCGGGCTTTCTCGTGCTCGCGAGTCGCGAGCTCTGGGGGGAGTACGCGTGGTTCGTTGCCGAGCGGTAGCACGTCGCCTATTGCTTCGTGTAGACGTCCAAGACGCCGCTGGTCATCACGGTGAGCGTGGCTCCCGGACCCGTCCCCGAGAACGTGAAGTAACCGGTGCCCAACCCGGTCAAGTTGCACAGGGCCTGGAGGAGGATCTGGTTGCCGCTGGTCGCGTAACCGAAACCGGCGTACTCCGTGGCCGCCGCGTCCAGCGTATTCGTGAGTCTGGCGGATCGGTCCGTCTGCGTCGTGCTGTCCAATATCGAGACCTGCGCGACCGTCTCGGTCGTGCCGGCGCCGTAGGTGGTTTCAGACGTGAGCCAATAGGTACCTGACTCGATGTTCCCACCCGTGAACGTCGAAGGATTCGGGGCGGAGCCGTCCAGGTCGGTGCTGGTGATCGGCGCGGCGTCGTCGGGGAACGGGGTGCAGAGGCTACCCGCATCGATCCCGCTCGCATCGACGCTCAGGGAGCCGTCCGACGCGGCATCTGCGGCCCCGACGTCGGCTCCAGTCCCTGCTTCCGCATCCACGGCGCTGGCCGAGTCTGTCGCATCGACGCCAGCATCGGTCCCGGTTCCAGCGTCGGCATCCATGGCACTTGCCGAGTCGGCGGCGTCGGCGCCGTGGGCGTCTCCTGCACTCGTGGAATCACCCGCCTCGGCTGCATCCGAGGGCCCCGTGTCGGAGGTCGAACCGTCGGAGTGGCCCGCGTCCGCGGATGAATCTCCTGCGGTTCCGTCGACACCGACGGACGAATCCACATCCGGGCCGCCCGTGTCTCCTTGGGAGGCCGAGTCATCGCCCGTCGTCGAATCCCCGCCAGCATCGGCAGACCCCGGCGGCGTCGTGTTGTCAGCGCCGGAGCACGCCCAGAGGGCAGCGAGTGCGCTCAGAATGGCGCTGGCAAGGAGGCGGCGGCGTCCGACGCGAGACACCCGATCGAGAGTGCCGCCGTTGCCCTTCGGTCGTCAAGTGTGCCAGCCGGAGTGCACCAAGCGCGCGGCGAACGGGTAATCTCGCCCGATGCCGAAGCAGAGGAAGAAGCGCGCGCCGCGTGTGGCCGTCGTCGCTGCCGACTTCAACGCGAGCATCGTCGAGGCGATGCTCGCCGCGGCCGCCAGCGAAGTGCGCGCCCAGGGCGCCTCCCTCGTCGGCGATCCGATCCGCGTCCACGGGAGCTACGAGACGCCTCTCGTCGCCTCCCGACTCCTCGCCCGGCGCGACGTCGATGCGGTTGTCGTCCTCGGGTACATCGAGCGAGGCGACACGCAGCACGGCGAGGTGATGGGGCACGTCGTGCACGCCGCCCTGGTGAACCTTTCCATCGAGCACGGGAAGCCGGTGGGCCTGGCCCTCATCGGCCCAGGCGCCACCCTCGAGCAGGCCGAGCAGCGGAAGGACCCGTACGCACGCGCGGCAGTCGGCGCGGCCCTGCGGGCGCTTCATGCAGTGGTCCTGACCCGATCGAGATAGTGGTGGCTACCGGGTGCGAGCGTGTGGGTGTAGCCCGATCCTCGCTTGTGACGTGCAAGGGTGAGCTATCCGCATAAGCTCAGTTCCCGCGGAGGTTCTGTCGATGCGCACTTCTCTTGCTCTCGCGGCGTTGGTCAGCGCGGTCCTCATCGCAGCGTGCAGCTCCTCGGGATCGAACACGGGCAACCAGGGTTCGAGCAGCGGAGGTAGCGGCAGCAGCGGAGGCAGCGGCGGCGGCAGCGGCGGCGGCAGCGGCGGTGGAAGCGGGAGCAGCAGCGGCAGCCTTCCCCCGCTCGACGCGGCGCCGCCCGACGGCGACATCACGATGACGGACTCTGGCAACGGCACGCAGTCGTACACGGTGCAGTTCGGGCCCATCACGGTGCAGCCCAGCCAGGAGAACACCCAGTGCATCGTCGTGAGTCTCAAGAACGCGGCGCAGATCCACATCGGTCAGATCCACGACCTGCTCGGCACGGCCTCGCATCACATGATCCTCTACAAGCTGGCCGCAGGAACGGCCGAGCAGCCGACGCCGTTCGATTGCCAGCCGTTCCAGAGCGCGCTCAACCCCGCCACCGGTAACCCGCTCATCATCTCGCAGAAGCCGGACGACACGCTCACCCTGCCGCAGAACGTCGCGTTCACGCTCGACCCGAACCAGATCGTCCGGCTCGAGATGCACTACATCAACGCGAACCCGACCCAGGCGGTGACGCTCGTCACCACGTCGACGCTCACGACGATCCCGGACAGCGACTACAAGTACGACGCCTCGTTCCTCTTCATCGGCGACCCGAGCATCAACATCCCGGCGATGAGCACCTGGTCGACCGGCGTGCAGTACTTCCAGATGCCGAGCAACTACAACTCGTCGAACTTCTGGGCCATCACCGGCCACGAGCACCATCTCGGCACCAAGGTGCAGATCTGGTCGGCCACGAGCTCGAGCGACCCGGGCTCCCTCCTCTACACGAGCACGAGCTGGAGCGACCCGCCGGTCACGCCCTTCTCGCCGCCCATCCACATCCCCTCGGGCGGTGGCTACAAGTTCCAGTGCGACTGGGACAACACGACGACGGCCGCCGTGAAATTCGGCGAGAGCGCCAACGACGAGATGTGCTTCTTCTGGGCGTACTACTGGCCCAGCCAGGGGGCCCAGGTCTGCTTCGTCGACCAGGGCCTCAGCGCGTGCTGCCCGGGGACGAGCCCTCTCTGCTCGGCGTTCTGAGCTCGCTCTCGATCAGAGGCGGAGGCCCGGCGCCGGGTACTTCGCGCAGAGGTCCTTCACCTCGCCGGCCACCTTGGCGAGAAGGGCCTCGTCGCCCGGCGCCTTGGTGACGCCGTCGATCCAGTCGGCGATGCGCAGCATGACGTCCTTGCCCATGCCGCGGCTCGTGACGGCCGGCGTGCCGATGCGAACGCCCGAGGGATCGAACGGCTTGCGCGGGTCGAACGGCACGGCGTTGTAGTTGAGGACGATGCCGGCGCGGTCGAGCGCCTGCGCGAGCTGCTTGCCGGTGACGCCCTTGCTCGTGACGTCCACGAGGAGCAAGTGGTTGTCCGTCCCGCCGGTGACGACGCCGAATCCGCGCTCGGCGAGGGCCGCGCCGAGTGCGCGCGCGTTGTCGACGATCGACTGCGCGTACGTCTTGAACTCGGGGCGCGCCGCCTCGCGCGCCGCGACGGCGATGCCGGCGGTCACGTGGTTGTGCGGTCCGCCCTGCAGACCCGGGAAGACGGCGCGGTCGATGGCCGCCGCGTGCTCCTTCTTGCAGAAGATCATGCCGCCACGCGGGCCGCGGAACGTCTTGTGCGTCGTGGACGTCACGACGTCGGCGATCCCGACGGGGGAGGGGTGCACGCCGGTGCAGACGAGCCCCGAGATGTGCGCGATGTCCGCCACGAGGAGCGCCCCGACCTCGTCGGCGATCGCGCGGAACGCGGCGAAGTCGAGGATGCGCGGGTAGGCCGTCGTCCCGCACCAGAGGAGCTTCGGCTTGTGCTCGCGCGCGAGCTGGCGCACCTGGTCCATGTCGATGCGGTGGTCGTCCTTCTTCACGCCGTACTGGACGCTCTTGAAGTACTTGCCCGTGATCGACACCGTGTGCCCGTGCGTCAGGTGCCCGCCCGCGGGGAGCGCGAGGCCCATCACCGTGTCGCCCGGAGCGCAGAAGGCGAAGTAGACGGCGAGGTTCGCGGGGCTGCCGGAGTACGGCTGGACGTTCACGTGGTCGGCCCCGAAGAGCGCCTTGAGCCGCGCGATCGCCAGTTCCTCGACCTGGTCGACGACCTGCTGCCCCTCGTAGTAGCGCTTGTGCGCGTAGCCCTCGGAGTACTTGTTCGTGAGGACCGAGCCGGTCGCCTCCATCACGGCGCGCGACGCGTAGTTCTCGCTCGCGATCAGGCGGATCTTCTCGTGCTCGAGGCGGTTCTCCTCGGCGACGAGACGGGCAACCTCGGGATCGGACTCGGCGAGCGCGGGATCGAAGGCGGCGGGCATGCCCAGGCTTCTACCACCGGCGCCGTGTGCTACACAGGGCCCCACTGCTGTGCTGCTCGTCCCGCTGATTCTCGCAGCTCAGACGCAGGGCGCCGCGGCGGCCGTCGCGACCGGGAACGAGACGCCCGCGGTCACCAAGCTCCCCTCGGCGCACGAGTACCGCAGCGGCCTGGTCCTCGGGATGTCCTTCGGCGGCGGCATCGGCGGCGCGAGCGGATACCCGAACAACTCGCAGCAGATAGGCGATTCGGCCTACTACTCGGCCAGCGGGCTGATGGGGGGCACCTACCAGCAGCTCTGGGTGCTCGGCGCCTTCAGCGACTACGTGTCCTTCGGCTTCTGGCTCGGCACCGCCAGCCTACGCAACGCGGACTGGCGATCCACGGGCAACGGCATCGGCTTCCGCCTCGAGGCGTTCCCGCTCGTGAGCCTCGTGCCGTCGCTGCACAACCTGGCCATCTTCGCGAACCTCGGGGTCGGCACCGGGAAACTCACGTCCGTCGACCCCAACCTTCCCGAGGCGAACGGCACCCAGTCTTTCGGCGGCATCGGCCTCTTTCACGAGTGGGCGTTCGGCCACGTGCTAGGCGGGCACTTTGCCGCCGGGCCGGCCCTCGAGTTCGACGCGATCTGGTCGCAGCCGTTCGAGCAGCACGGGCTGGTCGCCAGCGGCCGGATCGCCTTCTACGGCGGGCCCTGATCTCTCCGGCCCCTCTGGTATCGTCTCCCCGTGCCCCCCGCGGACCCCTTCGGCATGTCCGGACAGGTGCTCGATGGGCAGTTCCGCATCGACGAGTTCGTCGGCGAGGGCGGCTTCAGCATCGTCTACAAGGGGACGCACGTCGGCCTGAGCGAGCCGATCGCCATCAAGTGCCTCAAGCTGCCGACGGCGCTGGGGTCGGCGCTCGTGGAGTCGTTCGTGAAGCGGTTCCGCGACGAGAGCCGCCTCCACTACAAGCTGTCGCAGGGCAACCTCCACATCGTGCGCAGCATCGCGAGCGGCACGACGTTCGCGCCGACCACGAGCGCCCTCGTGCCGTACACGGTGCTCGAGTGGCTCGAGGGTCGGTCGCTCGCCGACGAGTTCGTCGACCGGCGCTCCAAGGGGCTGCGCGGCAGGTCGCTCGGCGAGGTCGTCAAGCTGCTCGATTCGGCGGTCGACGCCGTCGCCTTCGCGCACGCGCAGGGCGTGGTGCACCGTGATCTGAATCCCGGGAACCTCTTCCTGGCGCGCACCGCGGCGGGCACGAAGCTCAAGGTGCTCGATTTCGGCGTCGCCAAGATCCTCGCCGACTCGACGCTCGCCATGGGCCCGAGCGCGCGCACGCTCGGCAACGTGCGCATGTTCGCGCCGGCCTACGGCGCGCCGGAGCAGTTCGACGAACGCGTCGGCGCCGTGGGCCCGTGGACGGACGTGTACGCGCTGTCGCTCGTGCTCCTCGAGGCGCTGACCGACCGCACGGTGATGGAGGGCGAGCACCTGGGCGAGTTCGCCATGAAGGCGCTCGACCCGCAGCACCGACCCACCCCGCGCTCGCTCGGCGTCGCGGTGGGCGACGAAGTCGAAGCCCTGATGACGCGCGCGCTCGCCATCGCTCCGAGCGAGCGTCCGCGCGACGCCGGCGAGCTGTGGGGGATGCTCAAGCACGCCATCCGCACCGACGAGCAGTCGGGCGTGGCGCCGCATGCGCACCACGTTCAGCCGACCCAGCCCGACGCGCCGTCCACGGTGCGCATGCCCGAGCGCATGATGACGGGGCAGTCGCCCGTCGTGGAGGTCGTGCGCCCGGGCAGCACGCCCCCGCCGGGACGAGTGTCCACCGGCGTGTCTGCGCCGCCCGCGTCGCCGGGCATCCCGGGAGCACGATCGTCGCTGCCCGGGTCCGCGTCGTCGTCGTCGGGGCTCGCGAGCACGCTGCGCGCCGATCAGCTGAGCGGCGTCATGCGTGCGCCCGGGCATGGGAGCACGCTGCGCATGGCGCGCACGCCGAAGAGTGGGGCCGAGGCGCTTGCGGCGACGCCGGGACCGCCGCCAGTGCACAACACACCGCTGCCCGCACCGCCGGCTCCCATCGTCGTCGGCGCGACGGCGCCCATGCACGCGATGACCCCTCCGCCGCCTGCGGCGCCCGTTCTCGGGCCGCTGCCGCCGCACTCGCCGCTGCCGCAGTTCTCGAAGCCGCCGCCCTCGGCAATCTTCCTGAGGAGCGGGCAGCCTCCGCCTGCCGAGCGCCGCGCGCGCACGCCGTGGGGGCTGCTGGTGCTGCTCTTCCTGCTGGTCTTCGGCCTGCTCGCGGTGGGCGTGTGGCTCATCGGCTATGGTGGGCACCGATGAGCGACGACAAATCGCGAGCCCTCTTCGAGCGCGCTTCGCGCGTCATCCCCGGCGGTGTGAACAGCCCCGTGCGCGCCTTCCGTGCCGTCGGCGGGAGCCCGGTCTTCGTCTCGCGTGCAGAGGGGGCCTACCTCTACGGTGCCGACGGCCGTCGCTACGTGGACTACGTCGGCTCGTGGGGACCGATGATCCTCGGGCACGCGCACCCCGCGGTGGTCGAGGCCGTGCGCGACGCGGCGACGCGCGGGACGAGCTACGGCGCGCCCACCGAGCTCGAGGTCCGCTACGCCGAGAAGCTGTGCGCCCTGTATCCGTCGATGGAGATGGTGCGCGCCGTCTCGAGTGGCACCGAGGCGACGATGAGCGCTCTGCGCGCCGCCCGCGGGTTCACCGGGCGCGACGTCGTCGTGAAGTTCGAGGGCTGCTACCACGGGCACGCCGACTTCCTGCTGGTCAAGGCGGGCAGCGGCGCCGCGACCTTCGGCGTGCCCGACTCGGCGGGCGTGCCTGCGGGGGCCGTCGCGAGCACGGCGACGCTGCCGTTCAACGACGTCGGTGCCCTGAAGGAGCTGTTCGCGACGCGCGGCAAGGAGATCGCCGCGGTCATCGTCGAGCCGGTGGTCGGCAACATGGGCGTCGTCGCGCCCGAGCCGGGGTTCCTCGAGGCGATCGTCACCGAGTGCCGCGCCCATGGGGCGGTCTCGATCTTCGACGAGGTGATGACCGGCTGCCGCGTCGCGCGCGGCGGGATGCAGGAGCGCGCAGGGCTGCGCCCGGACATGACGAGCCTCGGCAAGATCGCCGGCGGCGGGATGCCGCTCGCCGCGTACGGCGGCAAGCGAGCCATCATGGAGAAGGTGGCGCCGCTCGGTCCCGTGTACCAGGCCGGCACGCTCAGTGGGAATCCACTGGCCGTGAGCGCCGCGCTCGCGACGCTCGAACGGCTCGACGACGCGCTCTACGCGCGCCTCGAGTCGCTGGGCACGCGGCTGGAGGCGGGGCTGAACGAGGCGATCGCCAAGCGCGGGACGACTGCGTGCGTGCAGCGCGTCGGCTCGATGATCACCCTGTTCTTCACGAGAGCCCCCGTGCGCTCGTGGGCCGACGCGAAGAAGTGCGACACGGCTGCGTTCGGCCGGTGGCACGGCGCGATGCTCGCGCGCGGCGTCTACTGGCCGCCGGCGCAGTTCGAGGCCGCGTTCCTCTCGGGCGCGCACACGGACGCCGACGTCGACGCGACGATCGCCGCCGCCAGCGACGCGCTCACCGCGTGAAGCTCAGCCGCCGCTCTTCGCGTCCGTCATCGACGCATCCATCGAGCCGCCGCCCGTCTCCTCCATGAACGCGCCGTCGGGGGGCGGACCGCCCGGACCCCCGGCGTCCTCGGGCGCGCAGTGCCACTTCTGATCGGCGCTCCAGCAGTACCAGGTGCCGTTGCACGCCGGCTCCGGTTGCTGGAGGCACACGGTGTTCGCCTTGCACGGCTCGGAGGGACACCCGTTGGGCGGGAGCGGGGAGTTCGACGAGCCACCGTTGCTGCTGTCGTCTCCGCTGCAGGCGAGGACCGTGACCGTGACGCCGAATGCGACGGCAAAAGCGAAGCGCACGTCCGGTATGGTAGCGCGTCAGGCGGAGCCGTGTCCGCCATTCTGCCCGCGCGCCCTCAGCGACGCCTGGGCTGCCGCGAGCCGCGCGATGGGCACGCGGAAGGGACTGCAGCTCACGTAGTCGAGCCCCACGCCGTGGAAGAAGGCGATGCTCGCCGGATCGCCACCGTGCTCGCCGCAGATGCCGAGCTTCAGCTTCTGGCGGGCGCCTCGCCCGCGCTCGGCCCCCATCTTCACGAGCGCGCCGACGCCGTCCTGGTCGATCGAGACGAAGGGATCCTTGGGGAGGATGCCCGTGTCGACGTACGCGGAGAGGAACTTGCCCGCGTCGTCGCGCGAGAGGCCCATGGTGGCCTGGGTGAGGTCGTTCGTGCCGAAGGAGAAGAACTCGGCGACCTGCGCCAGCTCTCCCGCGAGGATTGCCGCGCGCGGCAGCTCGATCATCGTGCCGAAGGAGAACGGCACCTTCTTGCCCGCGGCCGCCAGGTCGGCCGCGACCTGGTCGACGCCCGTGCGAATGCGTTCGAGCTCGGCGCGCGTCATCGCCAGCGGGATCATGATCTCCGGGTACACGTCGACCCCGTCGGACGTGACCTCGGCGGCGGCCTCGAGGATCGCCCGCACCTGCATCGCGTAGATCTCGGGATACGTGATCGCCAGCCTGCACCCGCGGTGCCCCAGCATCGGGTTGAACTCGTGCAGGTCCTTGGTCCGCTGCGCGAGCTTCTCGACGGGCACGTTCATCGACTTCGACAGCTCGGCGAGCTGCTTCGGCTCGGTCGGCAGGAACTCGTGCAGCGGCGGGTCGAGCAGGCGGATGGTGACGGGCAGCCCGCGCATCTCGCGGAAGATGCCGACGAAGTCCTCACGCTGGAACGGGAGCAGCTTCTCGAGCGCCGCAGCCCGACCGCGGTGGTCGTCCGCGAGGATCATCTCGCGCATCGCCTGGATGCGCTCCTCGTCGAAGAACATGTGCTCGGTGCGGCACAGCCCGATGCCCTCCGCGCCGAAGGCCCGCGCCGTGCGCGCGTCGAGCGGCGTGTCGGCGTTCGCGCGCACCTTCATCGTGCGCACCGCGTCTGCCCACGCCATGAGCTCCCCGAACTCGCCGGAGAGCGCGGCGCTCACCGTGGGTACCGCACCCTCGTAGACGTGGCCGGTGCCACCGTCGATGGTGATCACGTCGCCCTTCTTGAGCGTCACCGTCTCGGTCGAGCGGCCGGCGTCGTCGTAGACCGTGATGGTCATGGTCTGCGTCTGGTAGTTCACCGCGAGGGCGCTCACGCCCGCGACGCACGGCTTGCCCATGCCGCGCGCGACAACAGCGGCGTGGCTTGTCATCCCCCCGCGCGCCGTGACGATGCCGCGAGCGGCCTTCATCCCGTGGATGTCCTCGGGCGACGTCTCGACGCGCACGAGGATCACCGGCAGCCCCTGGCCGGCGCGGCGCTCGGCCTCGTCGGCGCTGAAGACGATGTGACCGCTCGCGGCGCCCGGGCTGGCGGTGAGGCCGCGCGCGAGCACCTTCTTGGGCGCCTTCGGATCGAGCGTCGGGTGCAAGAGCTGGTCGACGCCGCCGGCGTCGACGCGCAGCACCGCCTCCTCCTTCGACACGGCTCCCTCGCGCACCATGTCGACGGCCACGCGCACCGCCGCTCGTGCCGTGCGCTTCGCGTTGCGGCACTGCAGCATGTAGAGGCGGCCCTCCTGGATGGTGAACTCCAGGTCCTGCATGTCGCGGAAGTGCTTCTCGAGCGTCTCGGCGATGCGTGACAGCTCGCGGTACGCATCGGCCATGCGCGCCTCGAGGGAATCGTCCGCCTTGCCGACGACCTTGCCCTGCGAGCGGATGGG
>Ga0335082_10005250_pt1 | contig 14169 bp, 10 predicted proteins | sample Lox_Sample_41_FD_206718 | JGI IMG/M metagenome (GOLD analysis project Ga0335082, IMG submission 206718) | Soil microbial communities from Loxahatchee National Wildlife Refuge, Florida, United States - Lox_Sample_4.1 | ecosystem: Environmental > Terrestrial > Soil > Wetlands | place: USA...
GTCGACGTCTCGGCGCGCCCGATCTTGCCGAAGACGCGCTCGACCTCCGGGAAGGTCTTGAGCATGCGGTCCTGCACCTGCAACATGCGCGCGGCCTCGGTGACCCCAATGCCCGGGAGCGTCGTCGGCATGTAGAGGATCGCGCCCTCGTTGAGGGGCGGCATGAACTCCGAACCCAGACGCCGGTACGCCGGCAAGGTCAGCAGCACGACCAGCAGTGCCGCGCCCACCACCGGCCAGCGATAGCGCAACGCCAACTCGACCACCGGCTGATACAGCCGCATCAGCGGCCGGCTGATGGGATGCTCCTCTTCGCTGTGGATCTTGCCGACGAGCACCGCCGTGGCGACGCGCGCCAACCCGCGTGGGCGAAAGCTGAAGCTGCGCATGTGGGTGAACAGCAGCCGCATGGCCGGGTCCAGGGTGATCGCCAGCACCGCCGCGATGATCATCGAGAAGTTCTTGGTGAAGGCCAACGGCTTGAAGAGTCGGCCTTCCTGCGCTTCGAGGGCGAACACCGGCATGAACGAGACGGCGATCACCAGCAACGAGAAGAAGCTCGGCCCGCCGACTTCCTTGACGGCGTTGACGATCACGTCGCGGTAGTCACCCGGCTGGCCGGCGACCTCCCATTGTTCGAGCTTCTTGTGCGTCTGCTCGACCACCACGATCGCCGCATCCACCATGGCGCCGATCGCCACGGCGATGCCGCCGAGCGACATGATGTTCGCCGTGATGCCCATGGCGTACATCGGGATGAACGAGATGATGACCGCGATCGGTATGGTGAAGATGGGGATGATGGCGCTGGGGATGTGCCAGAGGAAGAGCAGGATGACCAGGCTGACGATGACCAACTCCTCGCTCAGCGTCTGCTTCAGCGTGCTGATGGCGCGATTGATCAGCTCGGAGCGGTCGTAGGTCGTGACGATCTTCACGCCCGGCGGCAATCCCGGAGCGATCTCTTTGAGCTTCTCCTTCACGCGCTCGATGACCCGCAGCGCGTTCTCGTTGTAGCGCATGACCACGATGCCCCCGACCACGTCGCCGGTGCCGTCAAGATCGCTGACGCCGCGTCGGATGTCGGGCCCGATCTCGACCCGGCCGATGTCCCTGATCAAGATCGGCGTGCCGCTGCGTTCGTCGGTGCCGACGACGATGCGCTGCAGATCCTCAAGCGAGCGCGCATAGCCGCGGCCGCGTACCATGTACTCGCGACCGCTCAGCTCGACCACCCGGCCGCCCACGTCGTTGTTGCCTTGGCGGATGGCGTCGACGACGCGTTCCATCGGTAGGCGATACGCCAGCAGCGCCGTCGGGTCGACGTTGACCTGGTACTGACGTACGAAGCCGCCGATCGGAGCCACCTCGGCGACACCCGGGACGCTCTGCAGATAGTAGCGCAGATACCAGTCCTGGAAGCCGCGCAGCTCGGCGAGGTCGTGCTGGCCGGTCGGGTCGACCAAGGCATACTGAAAGACCCAACCGACACCGGTGGCGTCCGGACCGAGCTCGGTCTGCACCCCTTCCGGTAGCCGTGGCAGGATCTTGCTGAGGTATTCGAGCGTGCGCGAGCGCGCCCAATACACATCGGTGCCCTCTTGGAAGATGATGTACACGTACGAGTAGCCGAAGTCGGAGAAGCCGCGCACCGCCTGCACCTTTGGGGCGCCGAGCAACGCGGTGACGATCGGATACGTCACCTGGTCCTCGATGATGTCGGGACTGCGGTCCCAGCGCGAGTAGACGATGACCTGCGTATCCGACAGGTCCGGGATCGCATCGAGCGGCAGGTGTTGCATTGACCACAGCCCGGCAAACACCGCCGCCGCGACGAAGAGGAAGACCGTGAAGCGATTGTGGGCGCAGTACTCGATGACGCGGTTGATCATTCTGGGCTCCGGGACACAGTGATGAGTGACGAGTGATGGGTGACGAGTGGCAGCGCACCCCTCCATCCCTCGTCACTTGTCACTGATCACTGTCTTCATGTTCCTGAGGGCGGCCTTCAGCTGGCTCTCCGAGTCGACCATGAAGTTGGCGGCGGTCACCACCCGTTCACCGTCGCGGACGCCTTCGAGCACCTCGACGTAGCCGTCGGCGCGCTGCCCGAGGCGGACCGTGCGGGGCTCGAAGTGTCCGTCACCGGTCGCCACGAAGACGACTTGCGTCGGACCCGAATCGAGCACCGCGTCGTCGGGCACGGCCAGCTGTTCGCTCGCCGCCGCCTCGATCGTTCCGGTGGCGTACATCTCCGGCTTCAGACACCCGTCGGGGTTCTCGAGCTCCACCCGAACCTTGTTGCTGCGGGTCTTCGCATCCAGATATGGGTAGATGTACGCGACGCTCCCGGTGAAGGTCTCACCGGGGAAGTAGTTGAGGCTCAAGCGCACCGGCATGCCGAGGCGGACGTTCGGCAGTTCGTATTCGTAGATGTCGAGCAGCACCCAGACGCGCGACAGATCGGTGACCGTGTAGAGCTCCATCTCGGGGGTCACGTATCGTCCTTGGTAAACGTCCTTCACCGTCACATAGCCGGACACCAGCGAGTGCAATGTCACGCTGGTGCGCGGCTTGCCGGACTCCTCGAGCTCATGGATCTGCTGCGGTGTGATGTCCCACAGCAGCAAGCGGCGGCGTGCCGCCTCGAGCAACGTCTTCGAGGCGTCTACCGCTTCAGGAAACGGGCTGGCGTGCATCTGTTCATGGCCGCGGCGTGCCAGCAGGTATTCTGTCTGCGTCGAGACGAGATCCGGGCTGTAGATGGCGATGATGGGTTCGCCGGCGCGCACCGCCTGGCCGGTGAAGTTGACGAACAGTTGCTCCACCCAGCCGGGGAACTTCGTATGCACCGTGCGCACGCGCGTCTCGTCGGCCTGCACGATGCCGACCGTGCGAATGGTGCGCGTCAGGGCGCGGCGTTGCACCGGTGCAGTGCGGATGCCGGTCAGCTGTTGCTTGAGCGGCGAGATCTCCACGGCGCCGGGCGGGAGGTTTTGTTGCGCCACCGCTTCATCGGCATACATCGGCACCATCTCCATGCCGCAGTCCGGCGACGGCCCGGGTTTGTCGGCACGAAACCGCGGATGCATCGGGTCGTACCAGTAGAGGATCGTGCGTTCGGCTGCCTTCGGCGCCGGTGGTGTATCGGCGGAGTGCACGTGCTGGGCGACGGCGCTGGGTTGGCCCAGGGGAGCGGCCAGCAGCGCCAGCGTGCACAGCAGCCACCGCGCACTCGTCGACCGGCGGGCGTCGGCATGTGTTCGGCTCATCGTCCTAGTCCTCCAGCGGCGCCCCGACGACGGCCTCGAGCTCGGCCAAGACTTTCTGCAAGTTGGCCTGCTCCTCGTGGTAACGCATTTCGTACTCCAGCATCATGGTGAAGCTGTTCAGCAGCGTGGCGAAATCCACCTTGGCGACCTCGTAGGCGCTGGTGGCCGAGTCCAACGCCAGATGCGCCTGCGGAATCACCGTCGTCCGGTACAGCGTCACCAGACGCTGCGATGCCTGGGCGCGGGCGTACAGGTCCTTCACTTCCGCGGCGATGTTGTGCGCCGCGTTGTCACGCGTCGACCGCGATTCGGCGAGGCCTGCCGCCGCCTCATCGACGCCGGCACGCTGCTTGGTCGCGAAGTAGAGCGGCACCTTGACGCCGACGCCGACCTCCCACTCGGGCAGCAGCGCCGCCTTGTGCACGTAGTCGGCGCGCAGCACGAAGTCCGGCAGGTATTCGCGATAGGCCAGCGCCACACTCGACTCCCCGGCAGCGATGCGCCGGTCCGCCATCTTCAACTCGGGGGCGTGTGCCGACGCTGCCGCGGTCAGGTCGTCCAGCGACCGGGTCAGGGTGCGCTCCACCGGATGCTCCGCCATTCCCAGTGACGCCGAGGCCGGGCGATCCAGCAATGCGTTGAGCATCGCCGTCTGGCTTTCCCAGCGCTGCTGCAGCACGGTGTCGCGATCGATGAGCAGCGATAGCGCGACGTGAGCCTGCAAGACGTCTTGCTGGATGCCCTGCCCGACGGCATACTTCGCCTCGGCCGTGCGCGCCAACTTCTCCAACAGCGTCTTGTTGCGATGCAGGATGTCGAGCTGCTCGTCGAGGTGCGCATATTCCGCGTAGTTCGTCTTCACGCGGCTGATGACATCCAGCTCGACGCGCCGGAACGCTTCCCCCATCTCCTCGGCCTCGCGCGTCGCCACCGTTTGCTTGAGGCCGAGCTTCCCGGGAAACGGCACCTCTTGGCTGGCCCCGACGCGGACCCACGCGAAGTCGGTGCTGCCGAGCGTCAAGCGATCGAAGCTCTCGTTGTGGTAGGCGACGTCCACCATCGGGTCGGGCAGTGCCCCGACCTGTGCCGGGCGCGCCTGGGCGGCGCGCCACTTGTCGCGGGCGGCGCGAATTTCCGGGTTGTGTGCCCGCGCGAACGCAATCACCGCATCGAGGTCGAGGGGAGCACCCAGGGCATCGTGCTCCTCCCCGCGACTGCCGGCCGGCGCGGCGAGCACGACCGCCAGGACCACAAGTGTTCGTAGGCGACGCATAGCTCCTCCTTTGGTCAAACTCGCTCGCGCGTCGCTGGGCGAGCGGGTACCGTCCTAGGCCGAGACCGAAATGCCTTCGCCTAGCGGATCAGAGGAGCAGCGCTGTGTGTTGAGCGATGAGTGTGTCGGGGGGAGCCAGACCGCGCCCGCGTGTGACGACCGCTAGCGGATTGAGCGGCGGCGCGGCACACGGCACGGCGCTGAGCCCCGCTAGGCTGGGAGCGTAGACGCCGTGGGTGGCCTGCTCCGCGGAGGTCAGCGTTGGTGTCGCGCTGAGCGCACCGCGGGCGCAGCAGCAGGTCGCATCACGCGTCACGGTGTGGTGGGCGCAACAGTCGCGCACGGCGCGCCGTGCCACCGGGCAGGCCGCCGCGCCCTGCGGACAGGCTGCCCCGGCCGCAACGGCCACGAAGCTAACCAGCACCAGGATCGCAATGCGACGTACCATGACGCCTCGCTTCTAGCACAGGACGGCGGTACGCAAAACCGTCGCCAGGCGTGGTGATCCGGCCGTTGCCAACCAGCATCCGTGGGAATGTGCAGGAATGCGACTGGCGGCGTCGGTGGCGCGCATTCTTGGGAATGAGTGGGCTTGCTCGGGGTGGCATGGGCGGCGCGGCGTCGTCGGGGCACCCAGTCTCGACGGTGGTGGCCTGCGGCAGTACCGCCCATTCGCCCTCGCAATTCCGTGATGCTAAGAGGGAGCGGTGGCGGACGGCGGAGGCTATCAGCTGCTGACGCAGCCTGGCGGCAACGGAACGGTGACGATCGCCGTGCGCGGCCGCATCGCCATCGAGAACGCCCAGCAGATCCTCAACGACATCAGCACCCAGCTGACCGATGCAACGCGCGAGCTGGTGCTGGATCTGTCGAAGGTCGAGTACTTCGACAGCGGCGGCGGCGCCATCGTCATCGGTCTGCGCCAGCGTCTGGCGCGCGCCGGAGGGCAACTGCGCATCACCCACGCCACCCCGGCGATCGACGGCCTCCTCAGCCTCGTCGATGTCGAAGCGCTCCTCCAACCCCCCGGCGCGGCCCCGCCGCGCACCGAGAGCCTCACCGTCCGTCTGGGCAGCGGGACGTTGAAGCTCTGGTCGGACTTTCGCGAACTCGTGGTCTTCACCGGCGAAGTGATCATCGGCCTGCGCAACGCGGTGCTGCAGCCCGGCCGCATGCGTTGGCGCGAAACCTGGCTCTACATGGAACGTGCCGGTCTCGACGCCGTGCCCATCGTGTCCCTCATCAGCTTCCTGATGGGCTTGATCACCGCCTTCCAGGCCGCCGTCCAGCTGACGCAGTTCGGCGCCGACATCTACATTGCCAACCTGGTTGGTTTGTCGATCGTACGCGAGTTGGGGCCATTGATGACGGCCATCATCGCCGCCGGCCGCTCTGGTGCCGCCTTTGCCGCGGAGATCGGCACCATGAAGGTTTCGGAGGAAGTGGACGCGCTGACCACGATGGGTTTCGACCGCACCCGTTTCCTGGTCACCCCCAAGGTGGTGGCCCTGCTTACCATGCTGCCGTGCCTGACCTTGATCGCCGACCTCGTCGGCATCCTCGGTGGGTTGACCATCGCGGGAATCGTCCTGGGTCTGCCGGTGCAGGTCTACGTGCGCCAGACCCGCATCGCGCTGGGGATCTGGGACGTCTTCTCCGGGCTGATCAAGAGCGTCGCCTTTGCGATCTTGATCTCCGGCGTCGGCTGTCTGCGCGGCTTTCAGGCCGGTGCCGGCGCCGAGAGCGTTGGGCGTATTACCACCTCGGCCATTGTCGCGGGTATCTTCCTCATCATCGTGACGGATGCCGTCTTCACCGTGTTGTTCCATTACTGGTAGGCGGCGATGACCCCCGACTCGGCTTCTTCCGGCAACGCTACTCCGGCGATCCAAGTGGAGCACCTGGTTGCTCGTTACGAGGACCGCACCATCCTCAACGATCTCAGCTTCACCGTGCAGCGCGGCGAGCGCTTCGTCATCGTCGGTGGCTCCGGCTGCGGCAAGACGACCTTGCTGCGCCACATCATCGGCCTGAACCGTCCGGCGAGCGGGCGCATCCTGATCGACGGCGAAGACGTGGCGCGCGCCGAGGAGAACGAGCTGCGTCGCATCCAGCGCAAGTTCGGCGTGCTCTTCCAAGGCGGTGCCCTGTTCGGCTCGCTGACCCTCGGGGAGAACGTCGCCCTGCCGCTCGAGGAGTACACAGCGCTGTCCCCCAGCGCCATCGAGCTGATCGTTCGCATCAAGCTGAGCATGGTGAAGCTGGACGGCTTCGAGGACTTCATGATCGCCGAGCTTTCCGGCGGCATGAAGAAGCGCGCCGGGCTGGCGCGGGCGGTGGCGCTGGATCCGAGCGTGCTGTTCTTCGACGAGCCGTCGGCCGGGCTCGATCCGGTCACCTCGGCGGAGCTCGACGAACTGATCGTGCAGATGAACCGCAGCCTGGGAACGACCATCGTCGTCGTCTCGCACGAGCTGGCCAGCATCTTCACCATCGCGGATCGTGTCATCATGCTCGACGGCGCCACCAAAGGGATCATCGCCGCGGGTCCGCCCAAGGAGCTGCGCGATCAGCACCCCGATCCGCGCGTCCATGCCTTCTTCAACCGGCAGCCGCACCCCACACCGCAGGACAGGAGGAACAGCAGTGGCCACCGAAGCGCATAAGTTTCAGGTTGGCGTCTTCGTCATCGTCGCGTCGATCATCGGCATCGGCACCGTCATCTGGCTCGGTGCCAGTCGCTTCTTCGAGGAAACCACCCGCTTCGTGACCTATTTCTCCGAATCGGTTCAGGGTCTCGATCCGGGTGCGGCCGTGAAGTACCGCGGCGTACCCGCCGGGCGTGTCGCCGCCATTCGCATTGCTCCGGACGGTGACCTGATCGAGGTGGCCATGGACATCGACCTCGGGGTCGCCAAGCTGCTGCGCGGCGACGAGAAGCTGCGCGCCACTCTGGAGTTGAGCGGGATCACCGGACTGCGCTACGTCGAGATCGACCGGCGCTACGGCGAGGCATTGACCCAGGCGCCGGTGCTGAGCTTCAAGCCGGCGGGCGACATCATCCCGTCGGCGCGCTCCAGCTTCAAGGCGATCCAGAACGCCCTCAGCGACGTGTACGATCGCGTCATGCAGCTCGACCTGGGCGGCATCTCCAGCGACGTGCGTTCCGCCGTACAGGCGGCCAACCAGCTGCTCCGCGATCAGCGACTCTCCACCATGCTCACCAACCTCGAGAGCGCCTCGGGAGCCGCCGACAAGGTTGCCAAGAACTTCGAAACCATGAGCGCCAAGCTGGGACCGGCGATCGACAACACCACTCAGGCGACCGCGGCGGCGAAGACGTTGTTCGGCAACCTGAGCAGCGGCATCAGCGCGCAGCAACTGGCCGAAACGCTCGAGCAACTCGATCGGCTGGCGGTGAGCACGCAGCAGTTCATGTTCGGCTTACAGGGGACCGTCGAGCGGCTGGATCGGACGGTCGGCAACCTGCAGACGTTGACCGACGAAGTGCGCGGCCAGCCTTCGCTGTTGTTGTTTTCGGAGCCGCCGATGGCGGCGCATCCGACGGGACGAGGTGCCCGATGAGGCGAGGCGCCGTCGTGCTGCTGCTCGCCCTCGCTGCGTGCGTCCGACTGGCGCAACCCTCGCCACAGATCCGCGACTACCGCCTCGACTACCCGTCTCCGTCGGTCGCCGGCACGCGCGTGCGGTTGGCGCTGCAGGTGCCGGCGTTTCGCGTCGCCGCCGTGTACGACCGCCAGCAGATCGTCTATCGCGAAGACGAGTACGCCACCGGCACATATTTCTACCATCGCTGGAGCGCCAACCCGCGCAACATGATCACCGACCTGCTGGTGCGCGACCTCACCAACTCCGGGTTGTACGATGCCGTGCAGCAAGGCGTGTCGCTGCTACCGACGGACTACCAGCTGCGTGGCGAGATCGACGAGCTCGAGGAGCGTATCAGCAGCCGTCAGTGCGCCGCGCACCTGGCGTTGCGTGTGCAGCTGATACAGCTACGCGGGCGCGTCGCCGATCCGGTGCGCCTCAACCGTTCGTACAGCGAAGACGAGCCATGCACCTGTGATACGCCGTTGTCCCTGGCGGCGGCGATGAGCCGGGTGATGGAGCGCATCTCCGCTCGCCTGCAAGAGGACCTGTACACGACCCTGCGCACGTCGCCAGGGGGCGCCGCCGACGACGGCCACCGTCACACCGTGCCGTAGGCGCGGCGCGCCCGAGCGGCGCAAATATGCGTTGCGGCAATGCTGCCGCAGGTGTAGATACCCCAGGCCGACCGTGCCGTCATGACGATGAGACTTCGCAGCCCATCCCGGGGCGCCCGTGCGACGAAGGGGGTGCCCCTGGGTCACTTCGCCCGGGCGTTGGGAATGGTGGCGCTGTGGAGCTTGTGGCTGCTGGGTAGCCGCGTGCAGGCACAGTCACTTCGGGTGCAGGCGCGCGGCGCGGCGCGGCGCGGCGTGCACCTCCGCGTCGATGCGACGCAGACGCTGCTACAAGCGCTCCCGCATCTGAACTACTACGGCGGCCGCGTTCTTCCGCAGGTGCAGGCCTACGCCGTCTTCTGGGGTCCCAACGTCGACGTGATGGTACGCAGCGGGATCGGCGGCTTCTATTCGACATTCACCGCCAGTGCGATGTTCGACTGGCTCACCGAGTACAACACCACGATCACCAGCGTAAACGGCCAACCCGGCACCAATCAGACCATCGGCCACGGCTCGTACGCCGGCGCCATCACCATCACCCCAGGCCATACCAGCACCCAGCTGAGCGATGCCGACATTCAAGCTGAGCTGTTGGCGCAGATCAGCGCCCATGTGTTGCCGGCACCGACCGCAAACACTGTGTTCATGATTCACTTCCCACCGGGTGTGCACATCTCCTTGGACGGCGCACCATCCTGCGCAACGGGGGGCTTTTGCGCCTACCACAACACCATCGCGCGAGCGCCGCAGAACGTCTTGTACGGGGTCATCCCGGATGAGAGCCCTGGCAGCGGCTGCGACGTGGGATGCGGCACGAATCCAAGCATGTTCAACAACCTCACCTCGGTTTCGTCGCACGAGCTGATCGAGGCCGTCACTGACCCCGAGGTCGGTTTGGCCTCCGGTATCGGTCCTCCGACCGCACCGCTGGCCTGGTACGACGAGACCTACGGCGAGATCGGCGACATCTGCAACGGCGACTCCGGCGCCCTCGGCGGCTATCTCGTGCAGAAGGAATGGTCGAATCTGAATGGCAGGTGTCAGATCACCGGTCCGGTGTTGAACACCGCGACGCCGACGCGCACGCCAACCTTGACGCTGTCGCCGACCGCGACCCCGACGGTCTCCTCGACGGCGACCTTTACCGCAACTTGGGATCCCAGCGGACCGACCTGGACACCGTCCGCGACACCGACGACGACATCGACGCCGAACAACACCAGTACCCCCACGGCCTCGCCCAGCGCGACGGCGGCGGCCACCGTCGGTCGCGATTGCACGAACGGTGCCCCGAACAACCCGTGCATCCCCGGTGGTGGGCGTGTCCTCACGGACTGCAACATCGAATGGCTGGTCGCGCCGGTTCCGCCGCTCAACCGATCCGGCATCCCGAAGAACACCCTCGTTTGTACGGACGGCGACCCGACGTGCGACTTCGACAGCGACCCCAACAACCATAGCTGCACTTTCCATGTCGCCTTGTGCATCAATGACGCCGACGCGCGCTTCATACCTACATGCGGCCCGTTGGACATCGTCAGCTTCGAGGTGAGGCAGCCGCCGTTGAGCAGCCTGAAGGCGGCGGACATTGCCAATCGCGCCGTCCTCGAGCAGCAGGCCGGCGATCCGGTGAACGGCTTTGGCGTGGACGTCATGCACCACGGCACCGTCGCTTCCTTCGGGAGCCCCAACAGCACGCGTGACCTGTGCAGCGGCGCGCTGGACATCGTCGTGCCGCGTCGCAGCTTGCGGCGCGGCCGCTTTGGCAGCGGCTTCGCGACGCTCAAGGTGCGCACGGTATCCTCCGACAGGCAGGTCGATACCGATGTCCTGCACCTCCGCTGCCGCGGCGCCAGCTGAGCCGGCCGCAACCTCGTGATCCGTCCCGAGAGTGGCGTGGCGACGCAGCGCGCCGCGCAGTTGCCGTCGCGCGGGCCTGCGCCTCGGGCATGGCGCTCCGACTGTTGCGGACCGGAGGCTGATCACGTCGATGCCCGTCGCGTCGTGCTGATGGCCAGCGTCTTTGCCGCTGGTGCGGCGGACGCGCACACTTACTTGACCCCCCCAAACCCCGCTGCTACTGAGCGCGACTAATGCGCTACGCCCTTCGCATCGTCACCGCGGTCGCCGTGCTGCTCTCGCTCGCTGCGCCGGCCACGCGGGCAGCGCAGACGTACGCGGAGCGTGTGCGCGAGACGGTGCTGCCCAACGGTCTCAAGCTGCTGCTGCTCGAAGACCACAAGGCACCGGTCGCCGTGATGCAAGTCTGGTATCGCGTCGGCTCGCGGAACGAGCAACTCGGCCGCACCGGCCTCTCGCATCTGCTCGAACACCTCATGTTCAAGGGCACCAAGAAGGTGGGCCCCGAGGAGTACTCCCGCATCATCCAGCGCAACGGTGGTAACGACAATGCCTTCACCGCCGACGACTCGACGACCTACTTCGCCAGTCTGGCAAGCGATCGCCTGTCAGTGGTCATCGACCTCGAGTCGGATCGCATGCAGAACCTGGCCTTCGACGACTCCCAGTTCACCCCCGAGCAGCACGTGGTCATGGAAGAACGCCGCCTGCGCACCGACAACAACCCCGTTGCCGCGCTGTTCGAGCTGATCAGCTCTGTCGCATACAGCGCCCACCCGTATCAGTGGCCGACGATCGGCTGGATGGACGACATCCGGCAGGCGACGCGCGCGGACGCGTTGGACTACTATCGAACTTACTACTCCCCCGGCAACGCCTTCGTGGTCTGCGTCGGGGACTTCTCGGCGGAGACGCTCCGCGACCAGCTCACCAAAGCCTTCGGTCCCGTTCCCAACGGTCAACCCGTGCCGGCCGTGCGTGCCAGCGAGCCCAAGCAGCAGGGTGAGCGCCGTGCCGTGCTGCGTCGCGAGGCGCAGCTTCCCTTCGTCGCTCTCGCCTACCACGTCCCCGATCTGCACGATCCCGACGGCCCCGTGCTCGAAGTGCTGGGCGCCATCCTCGGCGGCGGCAAGAGCGCCCGCCTGTATCAGACGCTGGTGTACGACAAGCGCCTGGCACGGGATGTCGGCACGGGCTACGAGCTCACCTCCGTCGACCCGGGGCTGTTCTACTTGTACGCCCAACCGCTGCCGGGCAAGCCTGTCGCACAACTCGAGAAGGCGTTGCTGGCGCAGATCGACAAGCTGCAGCAGGCGCCGGTCGGCACGCGCGAGCTGACCAAGGCGAAGAACGGGCTCGAAGCGCAGTTCGTCTTGGCGCAGGACTCGATGTTCTACCAGGGTATGCTGCTCGGCCAGTACGAGATGGTCGGCGACTGGCACGCCATCGACACCTACGTCCCCAATATTCGCGCCGTGACGGCGCAGGACCTGCAACGGGTGGCGCGTCTCTATCTCACCGCCGACAACCGCACCGTCGGCACGCTCGATCCGTTGCCCGGGTCGGCCGACCGACCGGCACCACCCGCGATGCCGCCGGCAGGGATGGTGCACTGATGCGTTGCGCTCCTCGTCTCGCCGCCAGCCTTTCCGCCGCCGCCTGGCTCCTCGCCCTGCTGGCCTGCCCGGTTCGTGCCGACAGTCCGCCGGTGGAGCGCCGCGTCCTACCCAACGGCACCATTCTGCTGGTCTCCGAGCAACACGCGCTGCCAATGCTGGTGGTGCAGATGATGGTTGACGCCGGCGCGCGCCGTGATCCGCGCGGCAAGGAAGGGTTGGCGGCGCTGACTGCCGACTTGCTCACCGAAGGCACGGCGACGCGCAGTGCCTCGCAGATCAGCGAGGCCGCCGACTTCATCGGCGCGTCGCTCGGCACCAACGCCGACACCGATGCGGCCACCCTGTCGCTCACCGTGCTGAGCAAGGATCTCGACGCCGGGCTGGATCTGCTGACCGACGTTCTGCTGCATCCCAAGTTCCCGGAGGCTGAGGTGGCCCGGCGTCGCGAGGCGGCGTTGGCCAGCATACGCGCCAATGAGGACGACCCCGGCCGCGTCGCTGGACGCGCTTTTGTGGAGACGCTCTTCAAAGGCGAGCCGTACGGGCACGAGACGGTCGGGACGCCGGAGGCCCTGCGCCAGCTGACGCGCAAGGACATCGCCGCATTTTACGATACCTACTACCATCCCGAAGGAAGCATCATCGCGGTCGTTGGCGACATCACCGCAGCCGACATCGAGGCGCGTCTGGGCACGCTGCTGGCCGGATGGAAGCCCGGCAACGTACCGCCCTTCGTGTATCCGGCGCCCAACCACGACGGACGGACCACGCGGCGCATCGACAAGCCGATCACCCAGGCCAACATCACCCTGGGCGAGCGTGGTGTCGCTCGCAGCAATCCGGATTACTATGCCCTCACCGTCATGAACTACATTCTCGGTGGTGGCGGCTTCTCCTCACGCCTGCTGGACAACATTCGCACCAAAGCCGGCCTGGCCTACTCGGTTGCGAGCTTCTTCACCGTGAACAAGTCCCCGGGCAGCTTCCAGGTTGTCATGCAGACCAAGAACCAGTCGGCGACCGACGCCATCCAGCGGGCCTGCGGCGAGGTGGAACGGATCCGCCGCGACTCGGTCAGCGACGACGAGCTGAAGGAAGCCAAGCTCTATCTGACCGGTAGTTTTCCGCTGCGCTTCGACAGCAACGGGAAGATCGCCGGCTTCCTGGCGCAGGTCGAGTTCTACAGCCTCGGCGCTGACTACGCCGCCACCTACGCGCAACGCATCAACGCGGTCTCCAAGGAAGAGGTGCAGCGGGTAGCGCAACAGTATCTCCATCCCGATCAGCTGGATCTGGTCGTGGTCGCCGACTTGAAACAAGCCCAAGTCTCCGACGCGGCGGCGTGTCCGGCGCCGCCCGCTCCCTGAGCATTGCCCCTGCCTGGCGCGGACCCGACACGGGAGCAGCGCTTGACGACGGACTCGGTACAGACGACGCAGCGGCATCTGGCGGGCGCCGCCATCGCCGCCGTCGCCGCGCTGGTCTACGTCAACAGCCTCGGCAACGGCTTGGTGTGGGACGATCCCATCGTGCTGAATCGGCAGCTGCTCGCCTTCAAGACTGTGCGTGACGTCATCTTCACGCCACGCGACATCCCGCAGTACGCCCCGGACTACTATCGGCCGCTGACCACTCTGTCCTACCTGGTCGACCACGCCATCGCCGGCAGCGCTGCGTGGATGTTTCACCTGTCGGTCGTGCTCTTTCACGTGGCCGCCACCTATCTGGTGTTCCGCTTGGGGCTTCTGCTCTTCGCCCGGACTCGCATGAGGCTGCTGGCCGCCGGCATCGGCGCGGCCGTGTTCGCGGTCCATCCGATCCACACCGAGTCGGTGGCGTGGGGTGCCGGCCGTTCCGACGTGCTGGCGTGCGTCTTTGGACTCGCCGCCATGGTCGTGTACCTGAGTGATGCAGCC
>Ga0335082_10005251_pt1 | contig 14169 bp, 10 predicted proteins | sample Lox_Sample_41_FD_206718 | JGI IMG/M metagenome (GOLD analysis project Ga0335082, IMG submission 206718) | Soil microbial communities from Loxahatchee National Wildlife Refuge, Florida, United States - Lox_Sample_4.1 | ecosystem: Environmental > Terrestrial > Soil > Wetlands | place: USA...
AACACCAAACCTTGCGTGTCCGTTCCACCGGACACCGTGGTACCGTAAAGATCGCCGCTCGGGTCCGCTGTCAAACCGTAGTACGGGAATCCTCCATCGGGGCTTTCACCGAAACGGTGCAGGACGAATTCTCTGATTCCACCACCCTGCGTCCGGCTCAATTCGAACACGGTTCCACAATCGCAACCCGGATTTCCACCGGTTGATGTGGTTCCGTAAAGATTGCCGGCCTTGTCGAAAACAAGCGTAGCAGTCGAATTGCTGCCGTCCGTTCCTCCCTTAAAGCTGTAGAAGACACGCTCCTTGTGGCTCGTCCGCTCCAGTCGATACACCGCGCCAAGGCCGCTCTTTCCGCCAAAGTAGGTAGTGCCATAAAGGTTGCCGTCTGCGTCGGCGATCAGGCCCCCGTATGGAAATGCGGCGTCGGGCTGTCCCTTGAAAGCATAGACTGTGCTGAAACTCCAGCTGCTTCCGTTGGGAGCCAGTTGAAACACCGTGCCGGCGCCAGCTGCGCCTCCCAATTCGCTTACGCCGTAGATGTTGCCGTCGTTGCCTAGCAGCAGAGCTCCCAGCGAACCGACCGATCCATCGTTGCCGCCCGTGAAAGCATGGAGCACGGTCTGCCTCCATCCTCCGCCCCGAATCGGAGAAATCTCGTAGACCACGCCGACGCCACTGGTGCCGCCATCGGGTGTTGTGCCGTAGAAGTTGCCGTTACCGTCGGAAATAAGCGCACCGCCCGGTCCGAACCCATCATCTCCACCGGTGAAGTTGTACAGGATGGTCTCTACCCAGGAGTTGCCGGAAGGGCTCAGCATGTAGACCACACCGCAGCCATCGCCGCTACAGAAGCCGCCACTACCTCCCGCGACCGTTGTGCCGAAAAGGTTGCCCTTACCATCCGGAAGCACTCCCCCATAAGGATTCTTGCCGGTACCAAGGCAATCAAAACTGAAGAGGACGCTTTCGGTGAAACGGCCGTTGCCGGAAGGCGTCAGTTTGAAAATCGTGCCGCACTGTGCATCACCGCCGGTCACGGTCGTGCCGTAGGCATTTCCAGAGGCATCGAAAGCCAGCGCGGTGGCTGGGTCGCCTCCATCGTTAGCCCCGGTGAAGTTGTACAGCACTTTTCCATTGCTCACTGCCCAGCTGGCAGTCGCGCCAAAGCAGGCCAGCACGATGATCGATTTCAGGATAGTCGCACTCGGCAACAGACCACGGAAACGCATGGGAACCCCCTGGAACAAGCTTTGGATTGAGCCCCGCGAGCAGGCTGGAGCCGCCATTGTGTCACGAAACTTGGGGCGGTTCAACCCCGCGACTGACGGGCGGTTGCGCGGGAGTGCACGTTCTGAGTGGCGGCTAGACAATAACAAAAGCCCGGACCGAAGTCCGGGCTCTTCATTCTCCCAAGATCGTTCTACTGGACAGTCAGGGTTACGGTTGTGGTATGCGCCGTGCCGGCTGCCGGTGTCGCAGTAACCGTGACCGTGTAGGTGCCAGCCGCGGTTCCCCCACCGCCACCCCCTCCGCCACCGTTGTTGTTGCTGCCTCCACCGCAGGCGGCTAGGAACAGGAGACCCGCGACTGCGAGGAACAGAAGAATGGAGCTTGTCAACTTCTTCCGTTTAGGTGCGGTCATGCCTGCGGTGCTGAACAGGAGCGCGGGCAGGAAGAGCCAGAAGGCGTAGAACGGAGCCGAGCGATGTCCGATGGCGGGCCGGGTCAAGGAAGCGCTGGCCGCCGTCGTGGTGATGGTGAGGGTGGAAGTTCCGTGGCCTGTCGGTAGCGATGTCGGGTTCAATCCGCAGCCCGGGGCATTCGTCGATGACGGCGAGACGGAGCAGGTCAGCGTGATCGCGGAATTAAACCCGTTCTGCGCGGTCACCGTCACGGTGGAGGTCGCCGAACCTCCAGCGCTGACCGTGGCCGGGCTGGCAGCGGTGGCGGTGATGGTGAAGTCGGCCGCACCGACACCGGTGCCGGAAAGGGGGACGCTCTGTGGACTGTCGGTCGCGTTGTCCGTGATCGTCAGAGCGGCATTGAACCCGCGGGCTGAGGAAGGAGTGAAGGTGACGTCGTAAGTGCAACTGTCGCCCGCAGCCAGGCTTGAGCCACACGTCGAAGACGAGGCGATGGCAAAGTCGGTCTTGTCCGCCCCGGTAATCGCGGCGCTCAGATTCGTAAGGGTTGTGAGATTGCCGTTGTTCGTCAGCGTGACGGTCTTTACTGCGCTGGTGGTATTCACCGTCTGAGCGGCGAACAAAAGACTGGTCGGGGAGGGAGTTGCGGTGGGAGCAGTGGCCGCTACGGCGGCGACTTTGCGCACGCGCCATTGCCCGAAGTCTACGGTGTAGACAGCCCCCGAGGCATCGATGGTCAGGCCGAACGGCGACGCCAGCAACGCATTCGGGCCGTCACCGCCGAAGCCGTGTTTCTGGGCCGGATTGGCTACAGTATTGATATTGCCATCGGCGATGGTTACTTCGCGCACTGCGAAATCCGCCGTGTCTGCGATAAAGACATTGCCAGCGAAATCCACCACAACATCAGTGGGTGCGTCGAGGTCGGCACCGGTCGCCGGGCTACCATCGCCACAGCCTTGAGAAGCACATTCGTTTCCAGTTCCTGCGAAAGTGGTGATCGTTCCCGCGGTGGCAACCTTGCGAATTCGGTTGTCCGCGTTGTCAGCGATGTAGATATTTCCGTCTTTGTCTACGGCAACGCCGGTGGGATTGTTGAGCTGCGCGCTCCTGGCAGCGCCGCCATCGCCGCAAGGTGTCGTGGGGTCGGCACAGACCGTTCCGTCGCCAGCAACCGTGTCGATGTTCCCGGCGGCGATGTTTCTACCGGCGATTGTGACTGGACTCGCCGTCGTGTTCACGACGCGGATGCGCTGGTTCAGACTGTCGGCTATGTAGATGATTCCTGAATTGTCTACAAACACTCCGAGTGGGGGCGTACTGCCGAACACCGGTCCAGAAAGTTGGGCAGCGGTCGCCGGACCGCCGTCACCACCGAAGCCAAGCCCTCCAGTCAAGCTACCGACGACAGTTACGATCTTGCCGGTAGCTGCCGGAATCTCTCGAATGACAGCCAGCGGCAGAGGCCCGGTTCCGGGCTGGTAATCCGCAATGAAGATGTTGCCAGCGCCATCGACGAAGACATCGGAAGGATAGGAGAGCAAAGCATTGGCAGGCAGTACGTTCTCGCCGCAGGCGGGCGCTGCCGTGCAAAAGGTCTCGCCGGTACCTACCACCGTCGAGATGTCTCCACTGGCTGTGTCTACCTTGCGAATCACGTTGTTGAACGAATCCGCAATCAGGATGTTGCCTACTGGATCCACTGCAGCGGCAACCGGGTAGTAGAGTTCGGCATTGGTGGCTGGGCCGCCGTCTCCATAGAACGCGAGGTCGAACATGGTTGCGAGAGGGCCGGCAATGGTGCTGATGTTGCCGCTGTTGGTGTCCACTTTGCGAATGGCGTTGTCGTTCTGGTCGGCAATATAAATGTTCGTACCGTCAAGGAATGCGGCCGTAGGGAAGGCCAGCTGGGCAGAAGTGGAGGCGCCACCGTCACCACAGGGCACAGAGTTGCAAGAGAAGTATTCCCCGGCGATGGCGTCTATATCGGATGTGCCGGCATCGACTTTGCGAACCACGTTATCGCCGGTGTCGGCGATATAAATATTCTCTGCACCGTCCACAAAGACGCCGCGCGGGAAGTTCAGTTGGGCACTGGTCGCCAGGCCGGTATCACCGCAAAACGGGGGGCTCCCGGCAGGACTGCAAGCGCTGGTAATTGTTCCCGCCACTGTGTCGATGTCACTGGCGTGGATTAGCACGCCGTCTATCGTGATGTCTCCCGCCTGAGTATTGACGACTCGGATTGCCGAGTTGTTGGTATCCGCGATGAAAATGTTTCCATTGGCGTCTACAAACACACCGTTTGGAGAGGTCAGAGTGGCGCTGGTCGCCAGGCCGCCATCTCCGGTTGCTCCAAAATTCCCCAGCGTCCCTGCCACGGTCGCAATACTGTTGGGCGAGATTGTCACGCCCGCTATGTGGATGTCGGCGGATTGAGTATTGACTACACGGATCGCGTGATTGAGGGTGTCGGCGAGGTAGATATTCCCAGCAGCATCCAAGCCAACGCCCGCAGGAGAGTTAAGCTGTGCGCTCTGTGCGGAAACGTTTTCACCGGTGCTGCAGGGCGGATTCACGCACCCGACCACCGTGCTGATAGCGCCGCTCCCGATCTGCACGCCGGCGATATTGATAGTGGAGTTTGTTGTGTTCAACACTCGAATTGCAAAGCTGTTCGTGTCGGCGATATACACATTTCCGGTGCTGTCGACGGCAATGCCTTCAGGCCCGTTCAGGCTAGCTAAGGTAGCCGGTTGGGGATCGGGATCATTGGGGTCGTAATCACCAGTATTTCCGGCCACGGTGTCGCCAGCCACGATGGTCAGCGTTCCATTGCTGTCCACTTTGAAGATGCGATGGGAGAGGCTGTCCGAAAGGTAGGTGTTGGTTCCAAAGCGCGCCACTCCCCACGGATAACCAATGGAGGCGGTGGTTGCGGCTACGTTATTCGGGCCTCCCCCGGCCACCGTAGTAATGCTGTTCTGGCCGTAGGCAGCCGCTGCAAGTATGCAGAATGCCACCAGCGCCACCCCTACCACTGCCCACCGTGTCTTACGCATGGCTACAAAACCCCCTTGGACGCCCCTGGAATCAAACTGCCCCGCTGACTATGTTTCCTCGCTGTCGAGATACCTGGAACTTAAAGATCAGCCCTGCGGCCGTCCGGACACACACCACCCACCTGCGGATCCGGAGGATATGGCTGTTTTCGGTTGTGCTTCGTCACTTTTGTTCGAGCTGGCCAGGAGAGCTAACTTACTCTGAGGAACAGAGGTCGAGCACTGGTTTTCTATCATCGGCTGCGGCGAATGTCAAAGAAATACAGCCACTTGGAGTCCATAGACTCTGCCGCCATGGAGACTAAATAGAGGTTTGCCCCGAGCCAGGCCGCAGGAATGCGCCCACAGTTCCTGTTCTAGCGCTCTTCCAGCACCTGCTGGGCCATGTGCTCGCGCGTGGCAGCCCCGTGCAGTTGGTGCGCCTTGCCTCCGTGGAAGAAGAACAGGTGGATGAAGAACATGAGCACCAGCACCGCCCCGAAGGTGCAGACAATCGTGGCCCCTGTGGGCAGATCGAGCCAGACCGAGAAGTAGACACCCAACGCTGAAACCAGGGTCCCCATGGTCCAGCCGATGGTCAGCCGCGGCCCAATGCGGTCGGCGAACAGCATGGCGCCCACCGAAGGAACAATCAGATAGCAGAACACCAGCAGAACGCCGGCGATGGCCACTGAAGAGGTCACCACAAAACCGAAGGAGGCGTAGAAAAGAAAGTCCCACAACCGGATGCTCATCCCCTTGGCTTCGGCCTCGGAGGGATTGGTCGAGATCAACAGAAACTGCCGGCGGAAGATGTAGTGAAACAGGCCGATTGCGCCGTAGAGAATCGCAGTTTTCTCCACGTCATGCATAGAGACCGCAAGAATGTTGCCTACCAGCATGTCCTTGAGGTGTTCAGTTTCCCCAGTGGCTTTGCTCATGGCCAGGATGGCCAGGGCCGATGCGACGGCGTAGGCGATCCCGATGAAGGCTTCCTGTGGGATGTGGCCGCGGCGGGTGCGCGCGAAGGCAAAAATAGCAGCGCCGATGAAGGTAAATCCCAGGCTCAGCCAGTAGGCGCCTCCGTTGTGGGGGTCAATGCCAATCAGAATGGCGACCGTGGCGCCCAAAGCGGCGATCTGGGCCAAAGCCAGGTCCACAAAGATCACCCCGCGTTCCACCACGTGCACCCCCAGATAGGCGTGGATGCCGGTAAGAATCAGGCTGGCCAGAAAGGGCGCCAGCAAAAACGGCAGCATTTCCATAAGATCCCTTCGTTACTTGGATGCGTTGAAGGCTTTCATTAGCAAATCGATATCGTAGTCGAAGAGCTTGAAATAGTCGTCAACGCCCTTTTCTCCGCCTACGGACGGAAGATAGACCACTACTTGTGCGCCGGTTTCCCGCCCGATGGCCTGCGGCGTCTTCAAGTCAAAATAGGGCTCCACCAGGACCACTTTACAGTTTTCCCGCCTCATCTGCTGAATGAGGTCAATGGTGTGGCTCGGTGTGGGCGGAATTCCCGGCCGCGGCTCGACGTACCCAATTACATCCAGGTCGAAGTGCTTGGCGAAGTTCGGAAACGATCGGTGATAGGTGACCACCTTGCGTCCGCGGTAGGGTTTCATCGCGGCGTCCCACTTCTGTTCGGCCGCAGTCAGTCGTTGATCGAAGTCCTGGAAGCGCTGCTGAAAATAGGCGGCGTCGGCCGTGTCCATCTCGGCCAGTTTGTTGGCCAGACCGCGCGCAATCCGCCGGCCATTGTCCGGATCCAGCCAGTAGTGAGGATTTCCCAAGGGGTGAACGTCGCCCATGGCGCGGGTGACCTGACCCTGGGGGATCTCCAGAATTTCGGCAAACTGAGAGGCATCCAAGTACCCCGGGGCGCCCACCTGAATCTTCGGGTTGCCACTCTGCGTGATCAACGGAGGCAGCCAGCCGATTTCCAGTTGCAGGCCAACCACGACCAGCAGATCAGCCTGACGCAACTTGAGCAGGAAACTGGGTTTGGCCTCAACAAAGTGCGGGTCCTGGTAGCCTTTGGCGATGGCCTCCACGTTGACCTTGTCGCCGCCGACCTCCTGGGTCAATGCCGCCATGTCGGTGGTAGCGGTCACAATGTTCAGTTTCTTGGCTGCCGCTGTCGTGGGTGAAATTGCCGCCCACATCAGCCCTAGAACCGTGACCAGAGAGGGAAGAGCGATTTTTCTTGGCATGCTTCTCCTGAGTTCTCCTAAAAAGGATGCGCCCCATGCGCCCCGAGCGAGAACAGAACCTGCATCAGAAATTCGTTGGCGTCGACGTTGCCCGCGTATCGCGTAAACCGGTATTGCCCCCGGATTTGGCTGAACTCGCTGGGCCAATAGGTTAAGACCGTCGAGAATCCCTGGTCGGTGAGATTGGCAAACTCGCTGCGTCCCGAACGGTCATAGCGTCCGCCCATAAACCACCGGCGCCCCAGTTGGTAGTCTCCCGAGGTGTAAAGTCCAAAAGCCCGCTGCTCAGACGGGACCTGCTGGCGCTGGCTCCAGATAAACTCCCCACGGCCCACGAAAGAATGGTAGATGGAACGGCGGAGTGGTTTCCAGCGCAGGGTGGCATCAATCCCATATAACTGGGTCAGGAAGTCTGAGCCTACATCATTATGGCCGCGGGCATAGGAAACCCCCAGGTCCAGGTTGGTCGACTCCGTCAGGTCCTTGTAGGTACGCAAGTGCGCCACCGCGCTCACATCCGTGGTCTTAGAAGCCTGGAAGAGCGGGTGGTCAGTATCGCCGGAATCCCCCCGAAACAGCTGCCCCGTAGCCTCCAGGAAAATCCCCTTGGGGGCGGGCAGAATCCGCTGGATGGACACGCCAGCGTCATCGAGCCCATCTTCACCTCCCACCAGGTTATTGGTCACCAGAGGACGGTCCACCCACGGCAGCACGTGGTTGTGCAGAGTGTTTACCTTGCCGAAGGCGGAGCGCATTTTTCCCACCTTAGCCACGAAGCCGGCGGGCAGAGCCGTGAACGTGATGTAGCCTTCCTCCAGATCGACGCCCTCCTCGCCGAAAGAAAGAAAGAAGTCACCGCGCGCATAAGGATCAATGATTGCCTGCAGGCCCACTTCCGATTCGTGCATTTGCAGGGACGGTGACGCGGCCACGGAATTGTGCCCCGCGACGCTGATGAAATCACCGATCACGCTGATGTCGGGGTTCAGTGCCTTAGCTGCACTGCCGCCGGCCCCACCCAGCACTGGGCTCCCAGCCTGCCCGGTGAAGGACTCCGGCGTTGCCGCGCCGGCTGCCAGCGGAGCCGGAGAGGGCGCAGGCGTGGCAGCCTCGCTCTTCAGTAGGCGCACCTGTCCTTCGAGGGCGATGACACGGTCCTCGAGTTCTTGAATCTTCTGCAGCAGCGCCGTGTTGTCAGGCTGTGCAGACGCAGTTTGCGGCGCTGCCGCCGTTTGGGCATGAGCAGGGATCGCCAGAAACAGCGCTGGGATGAGCCACCACTGTGAGTATTTCATTTCTCGTTCTCCTCAACATGGCTGGATTGCTGCATGTGTGGGATGCGCGGCCCAGTGCGGAGCGTTGGATTGGCAGTCGTGGAGGATCGCCAGATCGAACGTGGCTGTGCCTCATAATTTGCTCAGAAAGTCCACAATTTCGGGCTGGCCCCAGTCCACCGGGCCGATGAACTTGCGCCGCACGATCCCCTTGCGGTCGATGATGTAGGTCTCAGGAAACTTGAATGTGCCGTAGAGGTTGTTGCTCTTCTGATCGGGATCGCGAACCGTGAGGAAGTCTATGTTGTGGTCTTTGAGGAAGCGGTGATAGGCGTCGCCATCCGCATCTACGCTGACCCCCAGTACGGTGACGCCCTTGTCCTGAAAGCGCTGCTGCAGCCGGACAAGAGAAGGCATTTCCTCGACGCAGGGCGGACACCAGGTGGCCCAGAAATTCAGCAGCACGATCTTGCCGCGAAAATCCCGTAGCTCAACCTTGCGGTCGGCGTCCTGCACGATGAAGTCTGGGGCCTCACTCCCGATGCGGGGCGGGCGGGAACCGCTATAGCAGCCGGAGAGCAGCAAGACAAGTCCGAGGAGAACCGAGCTAGGTCGCACAAAGTTATAATACAAAATTCGGCAGGTGTCTGGTCCCAGTCCAGTATCGAGTCGGCCAACAGTGTCGGTCATCGTCCCGGCGCGCAATGAAGAAGCTTGTCTGGGTGCTTGTCTGGCGTCATTGGTGGCGCAAGAGGGCGTGGAGTTCGAAGTCATCGTCGTGGACGATGGATCGACTGACCGGACCCACAAGATCGCTCAATCCTTTTCTGCGGTTCGCCTGATGGATGCGGCGCCGCTGCCGCGAGGTTGGACCGGGAAGAACAACGCGATGTGGACAGGCGCCCGGCAGGCACGGGGAGAGTGGCTGCTGTTCACCGACGCGGATACCGTACACGCTCCCGGTTCCCTGGCCCACGCAGTGGTGGAAGCACAGAAATTGGGCGCGGCCCTTTTGTCGTACTCTCCCCGGCAGGAAGTGCACGGTTTTTGGGAGAAGACGGTTATGCCCGTCATCTTTGCCGAACTGGCCATCACCTATCGCCCCTCCGAGGTGAACCGTCCAGGCTCGCCTGCGGCCGCCAATGGGCAGTACTTGCTGATTTCGCGGCAGGCTTATGACGCTGTTGGCGGGCATGCCGCTATTGCGGGCAGCTTGCTGGAAGATGTCGCGCTGGCGCGCCGAGTCAAAGCTTCGGGCCGCACCATCTTCTTCCGTTATGGCGGAGATGCGGTGCGCACTCGCATGTACCGCAGCTTTGTGCAGTTGCGCGAAGGCTGGACGAAAAACCTGGCCTTGCTGTTTCCCTCGCCGTTGCGGTTGGCACTTTTGCGGACGATCGAATTCGTGCTCCTCGTGGCGAGCAGCACGATCGCGGTCCTGGCGGCAATTTCCGGTGGCCAGGCAGCGGCCGCGCTGTCCGCATTGTTGGCGATCGTTATGGGAGCAGCATTTCTCGCACGCCTAGCCAAGGCGCATTTTCCCTGGGATGCTACTCTTCTTTCTGTAGCCGGCCTTCCGTTGTTTGCGTATCTCTTAGTTCGCTCCAGAATCTTTCATAGACGTGGTGACGTGCCATGGAAAGGAAGACACTATGGTGGAGAAGTTCACCAAGGCACAGCTGCCTAGGCGAGCAAGCACCGAAGTGCATCAAAGGTCCAGCAAAAACTAATGGTCTATCTCACCCGTAAAGCCGAATTCTCCGCGTCGCACTATTACCACAACCCGCAATTTAGTGCGGAGGAGAATCAGCGCGTTTTCGGCAAATGCAACAACCCTAACGGTCATGGCCACAATTACACCCTCGAAGTCACCGTGAAAGGGGAGGTGGACCCGCGCTCCGGCTTTGTGGTCGACTTGAAACAGCTAAAAGAAACTATGCACCGCGAGGTCCTCGACGCAATGGACCACCGCTTCCTTAACAAAGAAGTGCCGGAATTCTTCCATCGCATACCGACGACGGAAAACCTGGCCATTAGCATCTGGCAGCGGCTGTCGCCGAAGCTGACGCGGGCGAAATTACACCGCGTTCGCGTGTATGAGACTCCGGACCTGTTTGTCGATTTCTACGGTGAAGCATGAAAGCGCATCTGACCAGGCGATATATGTTCTCCGCCTCGCATCGCTTGCACAGCGAGGCGCTGTCCGCGGCGGAGAATGTCGCCACCTACGGGAAGTGTAATAATCCCTACGGGCACGGACACAATTACGTTCTCGAAGTCACGGTCAGCGGCCCGGTCGACGAATCGACCGGCATGGTCTGCAACCTAACGGATCTTGATGGCTTCGTGCAGCGCGAGATTCTGGAACGCTTCGACCAGCAGAACCTGAACTGCTTGCCGGAATTCCGCAATGCCGTGCCCACCACGGAAAATCTGTGTATCGCGATTTACGATATTTTGCAGCGCGGTTTCCGCCTGGCTCATCTGGAAAAGGTGCGCTTCGAGGAAACGATGATGAATTCCTTCGAGTACGCAGGCGGAAACGAAGTAATTGTGTAACAGGGAATCTTGGCTATGAAATCCTCAATTGAAACTCCGACCCTGACCAGCGCCAGTTTTGAAGACCTGGTGCGCGAGATGATCGTGCGCTTGGGAGAAGACCCCGGGCGCGAAGGATTGGTGCGCACGCCTGAGCGTGTGCATCGTGCTTTCGAGCATCTGCTGAAAGGATATAAAGAAGACCCGGAGGCGATGCTCAAGAAGGCGCTGTTCACCGTGACCTACGACGAGATGGTCATCGTGAAAGACGTCGAGATGTTCAGCCTGTGCGAGCACCACATGTTGCCCTTCTTCGGCAAAGTGCACGTCGCCTACATTCCCAACGGCAAGGTCATCGGGCTGAGCAAGATCCCCCGGCTGATCGAAATTTTTTCGCGCCGGCTGCAGATTCAGGAGCGGCTCACGACGCAGATCGCGGAGACGATCCAGAGAGCCATCGAGCCACAGGGAGTAGGCGTGGTTGTCGAGGCCCGTCATTTGTGCATGATGATGCGGGGCGTGGAGAAGCAGCATTCGGCTGCCGTCACGTCTTCCATGCTGGGCTGCTTCCGCGACGAGCAGGAAACCCGAACGGAATTCTTGTCTCTCATCCGCAACCGGGCGAATGGCGTGTAAGGCACTTCGATCTACTGCGATTCCGGACTGTAGGAAAGTCCTAGGTGTAATCGTAGGGATTGTCCCTTGAAGGCGGTGGGGAGGGCTGGAAGCGGACTGCTCTTCGCCACCGCATCCCACGTCATATGGTCCAATCTGTCGTCTCCTGAGCTCAAAACCTGCTTCAGTCCGCTGATCGCGCCGTTGCGCAAGATGGAGAATTCCACGGCGACGTTTCTTACCTTTGGTGGAGCGACGCCTTCCAGTTGCGAGCTCACATTCCCCAATACTGCGTGGGTAATCTGCTTCAAATAAGGCGTGAGGTTGAAACTCCCGGCGTAGCCTAAAACGCTGATGCTGGCCTGCATCTGTAAGCCAACGGGGGGCGGAGCGTTCGGGGTTGCGCTCTTACTGTTGTCGTCTGCCTGAAGCGCCTCCGGCTGGGAAATGACTTTCTGTGCTATCTTCTCCTCGTCCTCAGTGAGTTTTCGGTACTGCCGCATCTGCTCAAGGTAAGTGTGAAAACTCTCAGCGTTGGCCTTCTGTGCCGGATCTCGTGCCCAGGCATTGGCCCGAACGAGGGCAATCTCCGCTTCATCAAAGCGGTTCATGCGTGCCAGGACTTGCGCCAGCGAAAGCTGGGGGCCAGACGCGCCAGGCTCCAGCGCCACTCCCCTCTGGGCGAATGACAGCGCCTCCGGAAGGTCCCGTCCTATGGCCGACAGATAGACTGCGAGTAAGCCATACGGCGGAGCGAAGTCCGGGCTGATGGCGATTGCCTGCCGCAGGTCTTCTTCGATGCGGGAGTCGTTGGACACCATTCCGCCGCCGACGGTGAGCAGGAATGCGCGCAGATAACGGGTAAACGCGTTCTTCGGATCAAGCGCGATTGCCTGGGACTCCGATTCCAGCGCTTTTTCGCGCTGACCTTGCATGAGCTGTGCCATTCCCATGTACTCGTTGGTCAACGCGAGCTTGGGGTCGAGTTGAAGCGCCTGCTGCAATATCCCTATGGCATCTTCCGCGCGGCCGCGGGTGACCGCGAAGCCGCCGCGGTATGCTCCGGCTTCCGCTTCGGTTAGAGTACGGGCTTGCAGTTGGTCCTCGGCCAACCTTGCGGGTGCTGCACCTCTTAGGTATTGAAAAGAACCTCCGCGGATGTACGATTTCAGGTCGGATTGCAGCTTCTTGACATCGCCAAAGCTCGCGGCCGTCGCCTCATCTCCCTTCTTGCCCTGACCGAGCGCCGACAAGTACGACGTGAAAAGAGGCCGGTTCGCCATCATCAGGTAATGCGTGAGGGCCCAGGATTCAGCGTAGAACAGGGAAGTCTTGTTGGCTTCATTGTAGTAGGGCGAACTCTGGTCAACCTTGAACAGAACATCCAAAGGGATCAGGGTCTCTTCCCGGAGAAGTTGGAGCAGATCACCGTCGATGTGTCCCAGGCCCACAGTTTTCTCGTCAATCTCGGTGTGTCCGTAGAATTCGGCGAGGCCTTCCGACAACCAGACCGGCAGATCAGGAAAGTAGGGGATGGTGATGGCGTGGTAATACTCGTGGTAGAAGGTCTCGTACGGGCTGCTGCCTTGCGCATCGAGCGTAACCGCAGCGAAGTAGTGATTCAAGTTGGTGACAAACAGTCCCGCAGGATGCGCTCGGCCTTTTGCCCAATATTCGGGAAGCAGGTCGCGCAGGGAGTTCTCATCTTTTGCTGCCAAAATGGTGACGACCGGACTGGGCCGCTGGCTTACGCCCTGTAGAGATTGGCGAAACACCGCGCGAATCTGCTCGAACTGCAAGGCCGCCTTGCGCGCGGACTTCTCGCCGGCGTTGCTGACCACGATGAAGTTCGGGCTGCGGACCTCAACCCAGGTCTGCGGTTTGGCTGAAGACAGAGCGGGAGCGAGGGCGAGAGCGCCAGCGATGACTACGATCTTCCAGAGGCCAGACATACAACAGACGAATGTAGCGGCTCAGCATACCGTAACTTGGCAAAAGTGGCCATGGGCATCCTCGAGAACCGGCAGCCGATACGGGAATAAGCGTCCCGGCGGATGTTTATGTGCAGGCAAATTTCCTGTGCAGTCGCCGCTCCAACGGGTATATAGTGGAGGCCGTTCTTGGCAGTAATCGAGGGTGACCACCTACTCCCCCAGTCACCGTCCTTGCACTCCTGTCCGCGCACGAAAAAATCCAGAGCGGAGAGTTCAGCTCCACCGTTATCGGAGGAGGTTTCTGTGCACGCAACTAAGCTTGGCACGAAAAGATTCGCATTGCTGCTGCTGGTACTCGCAATCACCAGTATTGCGCTCAACGCGCAGGTGTATACCAAGCTCTATGATCTCGGCACCAACCAAGGGGATCCCATCAATCCTGCATGGATCGGTCAGTTTGCGCAGGGGCGCGACGGCAACCTCTACAGCACTACGCAAGGAGGGGGCAAAAATTCCACCGCTTACGGGGCCATCTTCCGTCTTACGCCCTCGGGAGCGATGACCCTGCTGTACAGCTTTAAGAATGGCGACGACGGCGTTTTTCCGAATAGCGGCCTGACATTGGGGACTGACGGGAGCTTGTACGGTACTACTCCCGTTGGTGGTTCCATCGGCTATGGAACCATCTTTAAGATCACAACGGCTGGAACATTTACTACGTTGCACGCATTCAATGGCAACACCGAGGGTGTGCAGGCCAATGCTGCTCCGATTCAGGGACCGGACGGAAACTTCTATGGCAGCACCGGCAACGGCGGAACCATTACCGGCACGATTTATAAAATGACACCCTCAGGTGCGTTGACCGTCATCTACACGTTTAGCGGTCCGCTGCGCTATCCAAACGC
>Ga0335082_10005253_pt1 | contig 14168 bp, 13 predicted proteins | sample Lox_Sample_41_FD_206718 | JGI IMG/M metagenome (GOLD analysis project Ga0335082, IMG submission 206718) | Soil microbial communities from Loxahatchee National Wildlife Refuge, Florida, United States - Lox_Sample_4.1 | ecosystem: Environmental > Terrestrial > Soil > Wetlands | place: USA...
GCCTCGACGAGCGCTGGAACTTCCTCAGGCGCTACGCCCGCTTTAGCCTCTTCGGGAGAGAGCTTTACTTCGATCATCACGTCCAGGGGTTGCGATTTGCCGCCGTCTTCATCCAGGCGGCGGGCGAGTTTTGCCGTGTCCACGGTCTGGATCACGTCGAATATCTCGGCAGCCTTCTTCGATTTATTCGATTGCAGGTGGCCGATCAGATGAAACCGAGCGCCGTTGCATTGTGCCAGCTCGCCGCGCTTGTCCTCGAACTCCTGGACGTAGTTCTCGCCGAATTCGCGGAGGCCGATGTCGTACGCTTCGCGGATTACCGATGCCGGAAATTTTTTAGTTACGGCAAGGAGCGTGATCTCGGAACGTTTCCGGCCTGCCCGCGCGGCTGCGGTCACGATTCTCTCCTCCACCGCTTCTAGTTTTTCTTTCAACACTGGAAGATAATAGGTTAGCGCAGGCCTTGTTCACGGCCTGCCTGGCCTGTCTCTGTCCAGAATGACGAGCCGGAGGCTTGTCCCACGGATATCCGGGAGACGATCGAGCGGTTCATCGGCGCCAGTCAGGAGCCCGTACTGTGTGAGCCGGGCGAGGAATCACTGGCGATTACAACCGGCAATTTCGTGCTGGAAACGCGCAACGGTTCACTGACCCTGCAAGCCTGGGACGATCGGCGGAATCTGGTACGGCGCGTCACCGGCGTCGAGCAGGAGACGCGAGGCAAGCTCGTCTTAAAGATCGAACGGTTCGGCAAACGCGTTGGAAGCCTGGCGCTGGTCGACATGGGTAAGCCGGCGGGAGAAAAGGTCACACGCAAGAGCACGCGTCTAGAGTTCCGTGAACTGTTTCGACGTTTCCTGCGCCGCCAGTTCGCTACGCACAAGCTTGCGGAACTGACTACCGAGGCCGATCTGCAGCACAGCCTTTCGCCGGCATATCCGCGCGCTCTCCTCAGGCAAGGCTCGTCAGCCTGGGCGGCGATCGGCGCTGCGCCAGACCCTTTCCACAGCGACGGCGTGTTGACCTTCGGATTGATCTGGCTCGACTATCTCCGCCGCCGCGAGCCCGGTCTGGCGATCCACGGGTTGATTCTTTATCTTCCGGCAGGCCATGAAAAGACGACGTGCCTCCGTCTGGCGTTCCTGGACCCGCGCGTTGCGCAATATGTAGCGTTCGTCTATACCGAAGAGGGCTTCGAAGAGCAGATCGACCTTCGCGATTACGGCAACCTCGACACCAGGCTCGAACCTTGCCGCCGGCGTCTTCCATCGGAGTTGGACCCGGCAATCGACGCGGTCTGCGCGATTCCGGGCGTCGAGAAGATCGAACGCGCCGACGGTGAGGTAAGCCTCTGCGTTCACGGAATGGAATTCGCACGCACCGCCGGCGGGGATCTCTTGTTCGGGTTGCATCGCCGCAACAAGGCGCTTCAGATGCGTGAAGTCGAGTCGCTGGCCTCCGAGTTGAGCAGGCTGCGATCTCCCGATGCACGGGACCGGCTGAATCCCTTGTTCCTCCGAAACCCGGAAGCTTGGCTCGAATCGCAAGTGCGAGACAACATCGAGGCGATTGATGCGCATCTGCTTCCGCGGCCTCTCTATGATCAGGTGCCGGCCTTCGCGGCAGCCGATCGCGGAGTGTTGGATCTGTTGGCGGTCGAACGAAGCGGACGCCTGGCCGTGATTGAACTCAAAGCGTCAGAAGACATCCACCTGCCGCTGCAAGCGTTGGACTACTGGATGCGCGTGAAATGGCACCTGGACCGCGGCGAGTTGAGCGCGCATGGGTATTTTCCTTCCATGGCATTGCGCCCGGAGCCGCCGCGCCTGTTACTCGTCTCTCCGGCCCTCGAGTATCATCCGAGCAACGAGCAGGTGTTGCGCTTCATTTCTCCCGCGATCGAGGTCGAGCGAGTCGGCGTGGGTTTAGAATGGCAGAGAGAGCTGAAAGTGATGTTCCGCTCCTAGCCGCCATGCCAGTCCAATTTTTCCAACATATCAAGGATGCGATCGGCAACCTGGACCCCGAGGAAATACGCCGCCATACCGAGCGCCCCATGCGGTTGTTCCTCTATGCAGATAACAGCGAACCGTTGCGCCAGATGGAAGACTTCTTCGCGCCCGGCCAATTGTCTGAGGCGAAGCACGCGGAACTCCGGCACGTGATCTATCGGGCGTCGGAAGGTTTCTTGCCGGACGCGAGTCACGACCTGGAGATCTACTACGAAGACTCGCCGCACGTCGTGCTCACGCCGAAGAGCCAGGTTTTCGCTTTTCGCTCCGACGATCCCATGCAGACTGTTCACGAGGTGTTGCAGCATCGTCCGGATCTGGCCATTCCGCTGGCACGGCACATCCTGCCATTCCGTGATGAAGTTTCCAGCCGGATCGTGAAGAAAGTAGCCAAGGAGAACGCACTCTTCTCGCTCGCAACCGCGATCCCCGATATCATTCCGTTCATCTCATTGCCGTGGGCGATCGGTGAATTCGCTTCGGACACGGCGTTTCTGACCGTAAATCAGATCCGCATGTGCTTCCTGCTTGCCGCGGCGAGTGATCGAACAATAGGTTATCGCGAGCAAAAGGGCGAGATCGCTTCTATCGCGCTCGGTGCATTTGGCTGGCGCGCACTGGCGCGGGAATTAGTGGGCAAAATCCCGATGGGAGGCGGTCTCATTCCCAAGGCGGCCATTGCCTACGCGGGCACGCGCGTTGTTGGACTGTCCATCGCGCGGTATTTCCGGATCGGTTCGGCGTACACCCGCGAGGAGCGTCGGCTGGCGTACGAAGATGCGTTGGAACGCGGTAAAGGCTTCGCCACGTCTGTATTAGAGAGCTTGCGAGAAAAGACGTCAATTCTGGCAAGGCAATCCGACTGATTACTTTTAGAATCCTGCTAAGCTGTGTGAAGGAGGTCGTATGCTACTTCGCGTTACTACCATTGTGCTGGCCCTTGCGGCACTGTGTTCAGCGGATATTCTGACGCTGCGCAGCGGCCAGGTCGTGCGTGGTGAATACCTCGGAGGCGACGCGCGCCATGTCAAGATGGCGGTCGGGGATCGGGTGGAGAATTATTCAATCGAGGACGTGCAGACTTTGCAGTTCGGTGGCGGGCAAAGGCTGGAAGGTGGCGATCGGGATCGGAGAGATCAGGGATTCGCTCAGCAACAGCAAGCCCCTCCACCTCCGCCGCCAGCTCAGTATGGTGGATTGACCATTCCGGTGGGTACGCCGATTACAGTGCGCATGATTGACGGTGTGGATTCCGAGCAAACCCGGCTTGGACAGACATTCCGCGCCAGTGTCGATGAGCCGGTGATGATCGGCGATCAGACGGTGATTGCACGCGGAGCCGATGCCGTCGCAAAGCTCGTCGAAGACCGGCAGTCGGGCAAGATTCAAGGCAAAACCGTACTCACCTTGGCGCTCCAGCAGGTGATGGTGAATGGTCGCATGGTTGACATCAGCACAGGTGATGTTTCACAGGCCAGCGGTTCGCGTGGCGCTCGCACGGCGAAGGTCGTCGGCGGGACAGCGGCAGTTGGCGCGATTATCGGCGCAATCGCCGGCGGCGGTAAGGGCGCTGCGATTGGCGCAGGTTCCGGCGCCGCCGTTGGTACCGGTGTTGAGCTGGCTACCAAGGGTCAAAGGGTGAAGATCCCGTCGGAAACCAGATTGACGTTCACCTTGCAACAGCCCGCCCAGATATGAAGCGGTTCTGGTTGGCGACCGCTCTGGCGTTGACCAGTAGTCTTGTGGCGGAGCAACATTTGACGGAAGGCGCGGCGCAAAGTCCGGTGCGCGTGATCATCTATGAAGATCTGCAATGCCCGGATTGCGCCGACTTCCGTAAGATGCTCGATGAGACGCTTCTGCCGCGTTTTGGATCCACGGTGCGATTTGAGCATCGCGACTTTCCACTTGCCAAACATTCCTGGGCGCGGAAAGCCGCGATTGCCGCGCGGTTCTTCGAAGAGGCCAAGCCTGGACTAGGGTTGGCTTATCGCAAGTATTCCCTCAGCAACTTGCGCGAAATTCACGCCGCCGATTTCAACGGCCATCTTGCCCAGTTCGCCAAGGATCACGACGTCGATTCCGCGAAAGCAATTGCTGCGTTGAGCGACGAGCGGCTTGCGGCGCTGGTAGAGCAGGATTACCAGGACGGCGTGGCACGCGGAATCGCCCACACGCCCACCGTTCTTGTGAATGGGCGGCCATTCGTCGAGACCTTCCCCGTCGAAGACGTCGCCAAAGCCATCGAAACAGAGCTTGCCGCCGCCAAATAGACCCGTTGCGTTGGTCACCGGCGCGAGCCGTGGAATCGGCCGTGCGATCGCGATCGAACTGGCAAAGACACATCAGGTCGTCGCCACCTATCGCGGGAATCAAGAAGCTGCAGCATCGCTGAAAGCGGAGTCTGGCGCGGACACAATTCAGAGCGACATCAGTTCGCTGACAGATCGACAGTCACTTGTTTCAGAAATAAGATCGCGCTATCGTCGTCTGGATCTGCTAGTCAACAACGCGGGTATCGCCCCGCGCGAGCGACGGGACATCCTGGAAGCGTCTGAATCCAGCTTCGATGAGCTTCTGTCGACCAATCTCAAGGGCCCGCATTTCCTGACGCAAGAAATCGCCCGCTGGATGGTGGGGCAGGGAAGTGGCAGAATCGTCTTCATCACCTCGATCTCTAGTTACACAGCGTCTACCAATCGCGCCGAATATTGCATCTCGAAGGCCGGACTCAGCATGAGCGTGTCGTTGTACGCGCAGCGGCTCGCGGCGGAGAACGTCCAGGTGTTCGAGATCCGGCCGGGCATCATTCGGACGGACATGATCGCTGCCGTAGAGAAGGCTTACGACGAGAAGATTGCCGGAGGACTGCTGCCCCAGCGCCGTATGGGTGAAGGGGAGGATGTCGCCCGAGCGGTGCGTGCGATCGCCGATGGACTCCTGGACTACTCCACCGGGCAAGTCATCAACGTAGACGGCGGATTCCATCTGAGAAGCCTGTAGCGTAAGCCTCCGGCTTGCGCAGGCGCAGCGCGGAGCGCGCCATACCCGTGCCACAATGTAACAAATGCAGCGCAAGTTCTTCGGCTGGTGGGTTGCGATCTCGGCCTTCTTTACCTTCGGGCTGTCAGTCGGTATTCCGTACTACAACATCGGATTCTTTTACGACTACTTCCAGCGTGAATTCGGGTGGTCGCGCGCCGATATCACGCTGGGATTTCCGTTAGCCGCGGCGCTGACCATCTGGTTCGGTCCCATCGTCATTCATCGCTTCAGCCCACGCAAGCTGATTCTAGTAGGAACGGTGCTCACCATGATCGCGCTGGTGGGCTTCGCCAAAATGCCCGGAATCCTGATGGTTTATTACGGCTTCTGGGTCATCTACACCATCGGTTACATCTTGTCGGGACCAATTCCGCATCAGTTGATCGTGTCGCATTGGTTTCGCCTGAACCGCGGCAAGGCCATGGGTTTCGTTTACGTGGGCGTCGGTTTGATGGGGTCGGTTGGATCGTTCCTGGTGAAGCCATTAACCGAAAACTACGGTTATCACACTGCTCTGATAATCTTGGGCGTCATCGTTCTCCTGGCCTGGCCGGTCGTTCTCTTGGTGATGAAGGACCGGCCCTCGGATATCGGCCAAAATCCGGACGGTGCTGCCGCGCCGCCGGCTGAAAACCAGATTCAGTCTCGCAGTTTCGCACAGTTGCTCGCGAGTTGGCCGTTCTGGCTCCTTCTGATCGGTAGCTTCTGCTCCATCGGCTCGATCGGCGCCATCAATTTTCACATGAAATTTGTTTTTCTCGACCAGGGCTTTGAGAAGGGACCGGTTGTAGACGGCGCCTGGAGAACAGCCTCGGTCCTGATCCTGTGGTCGAGCATCGGCGGCCGTTTGTTGATCGGCGGATTGGCCGACAAGTTCTCGAAGAAATGGGTCATGACCGCGACCTACTTCCTGGTTGCCGGGACAATTCCGATCTTGCTCATCGTCCGCCCGTCGAACGAGACATACCTCTACACTTTCGCCGTCCTATTTGGCTTCGGTATGGGCGCCGATTACATGCTGATCCCGCTGATGGCCGCCGAGCAGTTCGGCGTAAATTCGCTCGCGCGCGCGATGGCCATCATTCTGCCGGTGAACACCATCGGCCAGACGTGGTTCCCGTACTTCGTGTCCGTGCTGCGTGACCACGCTGGGAACTACGGAGTCGCGATGGGAACGGTGCTCGCGGTAGCGCTGATCGGCGCGCTGTCGGTAGCGATTCTACCGCGGCGCCGGGAACCAGGCGCGACGAGTTTCGCCCCAAAGGCCGAGAGCCTCGCGGCCAAACCGTAGTCTTACTGCGACAGCGTATAGTTCACGTCGATCTGCGTTACCACCTCGACCGGGTTGCCGTTCAACAGCGTCGTCTTATAACGCCACTGGCTGACAGCCTCCCTCGCGGATTCGACCAGCAAGGGATGCCCAGTCACCAATTGCAGATCTTCGATGCTACCGTCTTTGCCGATTGTCGCCATAAAGCGCACCACGCCCTGGATCCGCGCGGCTTTGGCTTCCGGCGGGTAGACAGGCGCCACCTTCTGAATCAGATTCGCCGCTTGCACGTTGCCGCCCACGCGAATCTTTCCTGGTCCCGCCGGCGAGGCCGCTGGCGCAGCATTGGCGAGCGCAATTGTAATCGAAGTACCTTTCGACTCACCCAGGCGTTGAACAGTAACCTGAAGGTGCTCGTCCACCGCAGCCATCGCGGCACTTAACTCAGCGAGCGAAGACTGCGTCACGTGGTCGCCTACGTGCAGACTCAGGTTGCTTTGCACCTTCTCTCTGAGCGACTCGGGCACATTTACATTGATGCGCTCCACCGCGGCGCCGTCATCTCCGGGAAGACCCGGCGTTGCAGTACGCGCGATCCCGACATTCACGCCCTCAGGCATGTGGAAATCCACAGTGATCTGCGTCTTCATCGCCACGTGCGCGTCGTTCGCAAAATGCCACTGCAGAGCCGATTGCAATGTGGCGTTCCGCAACTCTTCCGGACCACTGAGCACCCTGGCATCGCTGACCTCGCCGGATTCGTTCAGCGATACTTCTACATTAACGGCGCCCTGAATTCCTTTCGCCAGCGCATCCTTTGGATAAACAACCGGCGCCCGATGCAACACTGCGATTGCAGCTTGATGTACCGTGACACCCGGGGCATCAATCTTATCTTGGGGAGCGGCTTGGAGCGGGAACGACCTCACGCTGAGCCATCCGATTAGAGCAAGCGCCACGACGAACGCCGCGAGAGAAGAATTGAGTCTTAATTTGGACATGGAGACCTCTTTCAGCAAGGATGCCACTCGCTTTCGCAAATGACGCTTTCTTAGAAACGGAGATGCCGGGGCCAGATCGAAACCCGCTCTGGCGGCGGCCAATGCAAGCAGGGATTCCAGGTACTGCTCGCGAGAATTTAGAATTGCGACTACTTCGCGATCGACTGTTTCCTCGCGAGCAAGTTGGATCTGGGACACTAGCCACCACATCGCGGGATGGAACCAGAAGATCGATAAAACACATTCTTCGACTACGGTGAAGAGCCAGTCGCGGCGTCTTACGTGCACCAACTCATGGCAAGCGATCGATTCATTTCGCAGACAGTCTTCGGGGAGGAGGATCACCGGCCTCAACAAACCGAAGGTAACTGGTCCGGAGACTTCCGCTGAGACCTGCATGTCGGCGAAGACGCCAATGCGCCGCTGCAGGTTCTCGAATGCGCCCGGCGCGAACCTCGAGTTGCGTCGATATCCGCGCAGTCTGGAGAGACCCAAGCCCAGCATTGCGAACCGTATGGTTACCCCTGCGCCAAATAGGATCAGCGCAAGCGTTCCGAGCGAGATCGGCGCGGTCCTGGACTTCTGAGAGTGCGCCGTAGGAATTGCCTGGCTCGTGGAGACGCGAACATCCCCTTCCGTGCTCGTACTGCGCCAAGGCTCGATAGCCGGAAGCAGTAGGCTGATCAGGATCAGCGCTTGCCAACAGAACAAGCGGACCTTTGGAATTCGAATACGCAGTAGATGCAGTAGCAATCCACCCGCCGCGGCGATCGCAGCGATCTGCAAGCTGTAAGAGATCAGGTTCTGGAGCCAGAAGGTTGCCATGTTAGCGATCCTCCCGAATCATGCGAGTGATCTCAGCCAAATCCTGATCGGAAAGTTTACGGTCCTCCATCAGGTGGACCAACAACGGCTCGGCGGAACCGTTGAAGACACGATCGACGAACTCCCGCACCATGCCCTTGATCACCTGATTCTTGGGTTTGGTTGGGCGGTAAACGTACGCTCGCTCCTCCTGGGATTTTCGCAGGTACTTCTTCTGCTCCAGGATCTTCATCATGGTCATTACCGTGGTGTAGGCGACCTTGCGCCGCTTGAGCATGTCTTCGTAGACGTCGCGGACAGTCGCTTGTTCCCGGCCCCAGACGATCTTCATGATTTCCAGTTCCTGCTCGGTCAGGGTCGGACTCTTGGGGCGCATACTAATTATTTAGTACTAAATGAATCGAATGTCAAGTCCTGTTTTTGAGCGTTACAGACCGATGACAGTTCGCGTGGCCGCTCTCGGTTATCCTGAGAGCTATGAAAGGCGTCGCCGTTTTTCCCGCTAAACGCGAAGTTCATGTCATTGATCATCCCGAGCCGAGCATCACCTCGCCGACACAGGCGAAGGTGCGAGTCCTCGATGTCGGGGTCTGCGGAACCGATCGCGAAATCATCTCCTTTCAATACGGGACTCCGCCTGACGGTTACGACTACCTGATTATCGGTCATGAATCATTGAGCGAAGTCGTGGAAGTAGGCCCCGAAGTCGAGACCGTAAAGCCCGGCGACCTGGTGGTGATGACCGTCCGCCGGCCCTGCCATCACGAGAGCTGTCTGGCTTGCCGCGACGGCCGGCAGGATTTCTGCTACACCGGCGACTTTACCGAGCGCGGCATCAAGGAGCAGCACGGCTTCATGACGGAATTCGTTGTCGAAGAAGATTGCTATCTGAACGTCGTGCCACGCGAACTCCGCGATGTAGCGGTGTTGGTGGAGCCCCTCACCATCGCCGAAAAGGCGCTGGAGCAGCTTTGGATGGTGCAGCAGCGGCTCCCCTGGATTTGTCCGATCGAGTCCGGGCTCGGGCCAGGTCACGGACATCGCGCGGTGGTGCTCGGCGCAGGCCCGGTGGGATTGCTTGGAGCGATGGCGCTACGCATCGCCGGATTCGACGTGTTTGTTTACTCGCGGTCCCGCGCGCACGACGGGAAGAACGAAATCGTGAACGCGATCGGCGCGCACTATGTTGACTCGGAGACGCACTCGATTGCGGACATGGCCAAGCTGGTGGGCCCGATCGATCTCGTGTACGAGGCAATCGGCGCGTCCGGGATCGCCTTCGCGGTTATCGAGCACCTTGGGCCCAATGGCGTTTTCATTTTCACCGGCGTGCCCGGGCGAAAAGGTCCGATCGAAGTGGACACCGACTACATCATGAAAGATGTCGTCCTGGGCAACCAGGTGATCCTGGGAAGCGTGAATGCACCGCCGCATTGCTTCGCCACCGCGATTCGAGACCTGGGGACGTTTCTCTACAAATGGCCTGCCGCAGTCCGCTCATTGATCACGGCGCGTTTTCCAATCGAACAGGCGCTGCGGCCGCTGGCGGACGGGGCGGGCGGTATCAAGAACGTGATCGCGGTAGCGTCGTGAGCCGGGAGTGGGTCGACGTCTCCATCCCACTTCGCAACGGCATGGTGAATTGGCCCGGCGATGCTCCGTTTGAACGGATTGAGACTCTGAAGATCGCGAATGGAGATATCTGCAACCTGTCGCAGTTCTGTTCCAGCGCTCACATCGGCACACACATGGACGCACCGCGTCACTTCGTGGATGGCGCCGCTGGCATGGAATCCATGCCCATTGAGGCGACCGTTGGCCCGGCGCGCGTCATCGCGATTCACGATCCCGAACTGATCCGAGTGAAGGAACTCGAGCCGCATCGTCTGACCCGCGGTGAACGAGCGCTCTTCAAGACGGGGAACTCGGAACACCACTGGAAGACCAACAGGTTCGAAGAAAAATTCGTCCATATTCCACAAGACACAGCTCGCTATCTCGCGCAGTGCGGCGTTCGGACGATTGGTGTCGACTACCTGTCGGTGGGCGGCTATGAAACGGACAGCGCCGAAACTCACCGAGCGCTCCTCGAAGCGGGAATCTGGATCATCGAGGGATTAAATCTGGAGAATGTGGAGCCCGGCAACTACGAACTGATCTGCTTGCCGCTAAGAATGGCTGGAAGCGAGGGCGCGCCGGCGAGGGCAATTTTGCGGCGCGCGTAGTGGAACTAATTTTGTCGAGCTTCCAACAGCATTCTCATCCCATACTTACTGCGCAGAGTAATTAGTGGAAGAGGTTTCACCCGCTGACTTGGGTCGAGCTTTAGTTTCCACCTTTGCGCCAAAGTCGCAAGCACAATAGCGCCTTCCATCCACGCAAACCGCTCGCCAATACACAATCGAGCGCCGCCGCCGAATGGGAAGTAGGAGAATTTTGGGCGAGCGTCGCGCGCCTCCTGAGTCCAGCGCTCAGGATCGAATCGCTCGGGATCGGGAAACCATCGTGGGTCGCGTTGCGTGACGTACGGGCTCACGATGCAGATCGATTTTGCCGCGATCGGGATACCGCCAAGTTCGAAGGATGCCTTGGACATCCGCCCGATGGCCCAGGCAGGCGGATACAGGCGCATCGCTTCCGCGAAAACCATCTCGGTGTAACGGAGTTGCGGCAGGTCGGGCATCTCGGCTGCGCGTCCTTGGAGAACCGAGTCAAGTTCCTGGTGCAGCCGCGCCTCGCAGTCCGGGTTTTGCGATAACAAGTACCAGGTCCACGTAAGCGCGTTCGCCGTAGTTTCATGCCCTGCAAGAAACAGCGTCAACGCTTCATCGCGCACCTGCGTGTCGGTCATCGATCCGCCGCCGTCCTCCTCATCTTGAGCGAGCAACAACATGGACAGCAGGTCGCCAGCATCTCGACCGCTTTCGCGCCGGTCGTGTATGAGCTTGTATATCGTTTGGTCGAGGCGGGCGCGGGCCTTCTCGAAGCGCCGGATGGAAGGCAGAGGCAATTTCTCGATGTACTCGGAGAAGGGCATCATCAACATCCGGAACATCTTGAGAACGGTGGTAAGGGCCTCGCCGATCTCCGGCGCTTCCGCCTCCACGTCGGCGCTGAAAAGCGTCTTGCCAACGATGGAAAGCGTTAGCCGCATCATCTCGTCTGAGATATCGAGCGTAGTTCCGGCTTGCCAGCGATCGCGCAAGCGCACGGCATAATCGCTCATCACTGCTGCATAGCCCTGGAGTCGTTCGCGGTGAAAGGCGGGCTGAACCAGCCGGCGCTGCCGCAAGTGAAACTGCCCCTCGCTGGTCAACAGTCCTTCGCCGAGCAGGACTTTACCGCGCTGCAAGGCCCGGCTCTTTGTGAAATTGCCCTGATTCGTGACCAAGACCTCACGCACCAAGTCGGGATGATTGACAAGATATGCATGGTACGGACCTAGCCGAAAATACGGAAGATCGCCGTACAGACGGGCAGACTCCATCAGGAATTCGATTGGCTTGGCACGAAATGCAGCCAAGCTTCCCAGTACGGGCAGATTCCTGGGGCCACGCGGTCTTTGTGCAGTTACTGGCAAGTGTTACTGTTTCGGCTGGATGTTTCTCAAGATCGTGTAAGGGTCAACGTCTAGCGTGACGCCCACAAAACCAACGCACATCTCATCCGTTGTGCGCTCGCCCCAACCGACCGCAACGATCGGATCGTTTGGGTTCTTCGGATTGTTGGCGGTATTGTCGAAGGTGCATGTCACCTTCACTTGAGAATAATTTGGAATCGGGATTTGATTGGTGAACGTATACGCGCCTTGCCAATTGAAGTCCCAATTGTCCTCATAGATCAATGGCGTAGTGTTGCCCTTACTGTCGATCAAGTCGGCCTTGATTTTCTTGCCCAACAGGTGCATGTGCGGAAAGATCAAAATGGCTTTGGCGCTGAGCGGAAGAGGCGCCGGAGGAAACACCGCGGTCACATCCTGGACCGTATTCGGGGCCACTTTGAAACTCGTGTTCACTACCGGGATGTTGTAGAGACGCTTCTGAAGGGCCGTTCGCATGACATACAGGCCGATTTGCGTTTGATCTGGTCCCGTAATTCCAAACGGATGGTAGTGGACCTGCATCACGATGCGTGCGTTGTTCGGAATCAGGATTCCAATTCCATCCGGCAACAAATACGGACGAGTGCCAGGCGCCCAGCCCGCGATTCCTCCGAGCGCATCGAGCGCGGCGAAAATATTCGAGCCATCCACGGGGATGCCCGAACCGCCGAAACAATCGTATCCCGGGTTTCCGTCCTGCCCGTCCATCTGTGCCGCGGTACCCGTCGTATCGGTGAAGAGCAAAACGTGATGGACGATCTGTCTATCTCCGGGTCGGACGTCGATGGCGCTCAAATATGTATCTTTGGTGAATCCTGTTGCCGGAAGCGCAAAGCACCGGTACACGTCGGTTCCCATTGGCGGTGTGTAACTCTGGGGCACGGTCAGCGTGACGTCGGGTTCGCCCAATCCCCAGACACTTGTGTTGGCAGGCGGCGGTGGAAGGTGACTGGTATCGCCCGGCGGCAAGCCGTTCAGGATCCAATCCACAATGGTCTGCCGTTCGTCCGAGGTCAGGGCGTAGTTTCCGCGGAAATCACCGAACCCCGCAACTGGCTTCCAAGGAGGCATGGCGCCTCGCTTGACCGCGCGGTAGGTATCGAATGCCCAGGTGACCGCATCGTCGTAGTTGTTCAGAGAGAACGGCGCAACGTCGCCGTCACGATGGCAGATCTGGCACTTTGCCTGATAGATCGGTGCAATGTTATCGGAGTAAGTCGGCTGTGCGCTGGACAGGGATGAGAGCGCAATTAGACACGCGAGCACGGCCATCAGTCGGACGGGCATACGACTTCGATTCTATAACAACTTAGCCGGCCTGCAAATTCCCCAATTAGCCTAGAACCACGGCTCAGGACGCCAGGCAAGCTTGACTTGTGCCACCGTAGCATTCAGAATGGCGGGTTTGAGGAACAACATCGCAGTGGACGTTCTCGAGCCTGTTGACGTTACTTCCTGGCAAGGTCCATTCTCGGACAGGATCGTGGCGAAGGCAGCGGATGCGCTCGAATCCGGCAGCGTACTATACGCGCCGGACCTCCATTTCGAACTGTCCGAAGGGGAGCGCCGATTTCTTTCCCCGGATTGTCTGGATGGCAAGTCGAAGAACATTAGTTTTCGTCCTGGATCGGGAGTTTTGGGCGGTACGAGTTGTCAGGGATCGGAACGCGACAGCCTGCTTGCCATGTTGCAGCGCTACTATAGCCGCACGTCGGATCTATTGAAAGCCCTTTGTCCCGGTTACGAAAGTCATTTGACGCCGGGATTCACAAGCTTTCGTCCGGCTGAGGTGGCAGGTCGTGCGACGTCCTGGCGGAAGGACGACACCAGGCTCCACGTTGACGCGTTTCCCTCGCGGCCTATGCAGGGAGTGAGGATTCTGCGGGTCTTCACGAACGTTAATCCCCTGGCTTCCCGCATTTGGCGCGTCGGCGAACCATTCGAGGACGCTGCGGCGAAGTTTTTGCCTTCGATCCGCCCTCCGCTGCCCGGTTCTTCCGCCCTTCTTCGCCTGTTGCGGATCGTAAAGTCGCGGCGAACGCCGTACGATCAGTTCATGCTCGGCATTCACGATCGGATGAAGGCCGATCAAAGCTACCAATCTCAAGTCCCACAGAAAGAGGTCGCTTTCCCGCCTGGTGCGACCTGGGCTTGTTTCACGGACTCGGTATCTCACGCGGCAATGTCCGGCCAGTTCGCGTTCGAGCAGACCTTCTACTTGCCGGTGAGTGCCATGAACGATCCGAAACGCTCACCGTTGCGGGTGTTGGAACGATTGTCCGGGCGCCAGCTGGTCTGAGCACAACTAAAATAGTCTTACGTCTCATGCGCTGGACCGCATTAGCTGTCTTTCTGGTGGGTGGCTGGACGCTCGCGCGATCCGAGGCTCCACATTACTTTCGTTGGCAGGACGT
>Ga0335082_10005254_pt1 | contig 14166 bp, 6 predicted proteins | sample Lox_Sample_41_FD_206718 | JGI IMG/M metagenome (GOLD analysis project Ga0335082, IMG submission 206718) | Soil microbial communities from Loxahatchee National Wildlife Refuge, Florida, United States - Lox_Sample_4.1 | ecosystem: Environmental > Terrestrial > Soil > Wetlands | place: USA: Florida...
CTTGACAGCAAACACGGTTGCTCTCCCCTTGTGGGAGAGGGCCGGGGAGAGGGGGCCCGTGAATCTATCCCTTCACCCTTCACTCCTTCACTCTTCACTCCTTCACTCCTTCACTCCATCTGACCAATGGCAGAGCGCAGCGGCCTCGGTGGCATTCCGGTAACTGGCCTGATCGCCGTGCTGGTTGCGATCGTCGGTGCGGTGCTCTGGAAAAGCGTCCCGCTCGAGGTACCGCGTCCTGGCGTCACCACATCGATTCCCTATCGGGAATTCGGCCTGCAGGATATCGACGCGCGCCTGTGGGAGGATCCATTCGCCGCAGTGGCGCGCGAGATCGACGGCAAGACTGCGCCCGATGAGCGCCGCCTGCTGCCCAAAGTATGCGAGCGCCTGCGCGAGCGCGTGAAGGGCAACGTCAAGCTGCTCGTGCTGGGCGTCATGGTATCCAAGGCGCCGTACGCCGACGGGGAAGAGCAGCGCCGCCGCATCCGCTACGCGGTCGTATCGGCACTCAATGTCGCGCATTTCGTGCCCGAGAACGCGGAGCACCTCGGCTATCTGCGCTGGAACAGCGACGGCAGCATTCCGTTCGAGCTGTTCCGCCGCAAGAACCGCAGCGCCCTCGGGTTCGACCTGGTGGCGATGGTACTGTGGCTGGAAGAGGAGACCTTCTCGAGCGTGCACGCGAAAGGTGTGCAGACTCCGGGGGGCGCAGCAACGCCGGTGCTGCGCTTGAATGATCTCGCGCTCGATCTGAAGAACAGCTGCAGCACGCGCACCGAGGTACTGGACAATGCGAACTATCAGTTCCAAGTGGTGGGGCCCGGCGCGTCTTCAACTCTGAAGACGATGATCGAGGAGATGGAGCGCGAGCCCGATGTGGAAGCGCAGACTTCCTTCACCGGGCGCCCGCGCCTCACGCACGTCGAGTTCTATTCGCCGTTCGCCACCGCCTCGGAGACGGAGCTGCTGCGCAGGCGGCGCAACGACGAACCCGCCGCGCCCGATGCTCTGCAGCGCGATCCCTGCAAGACCGAGCCGCGCGAGCCGGAGTGCACCGTGCCCCGGTTTTTTGCAACCAAGGGTCTGCGCTTTCTGCAAACCACCAGCACCGACGACGCTTTAGTGCAGACGCTGGTCGACGAGATGGAGTTGCGCGGGGTACCGGTGCGCACCGCCGCGTCGAGCGCTCATCACGTTGCCGTGATCTCGGAATGGGACACCTATTACGGTCGCATGCTGCCGAGCGCCTTGCTGCGCGCCGCGGGGCTCGAGCGCGTGTGCGAGACCGATCCAAGCGAACAGCAACCCTTTGCCAGCGAGCGCAATGAAGAGTGCCGCATCCTGCGCTTCAGCTATCTGCGCGGGCTCGATGGGCTCACGCCCGGCGCCGCGCCGGCAAGTCCGCCGGCGCAGGCGAAGTCCGGCGGGCGCGGATCGCAGCCGGTAGAGCTTGCGGACGGGCCGAAGCAATTCGACTATCTACGACGCCTGGCCAACCAGATCGGAGACGAAAACATACAGCTGCAGCGCGCTGGACGGGGCGAGATCGGCGCTATCGGTGTCCTTGGCAGCGACGTGTACGACAAGATCGCTATACTGCGTGCTTTGCGGCCGAACTTTCCGCGTGCGGTGTTCTTCACCACCGACCTGGACGCACGCCTGCTCAATCCCGATGAGTACGACTGGACGCGCAACCTGATCGTTGCATCGGCATTCGGTCTGCAACTGGCGCCGTGTCTGCAGCGCCACATCCCGCCGTTTCGCGGCAGCTATCAGACGGCCGCATTTTTCGCGACACGCGTGGCGCTGTACAACGCGTTTCCCGGAGCCAACACCTATCGCGATGAACGCTGTCCCGACGCGGCCGCTTCCGAGCAGGCCGGACCGTCGGCGGCTCCGCTCACGCAGGCGCGATTGGACCCATGGCTCGCGGTACCGCGCTTGTATGAGCTGGGACGCACGCGCGCGATCGATCTACGCGACCCCGCCGGTGCTTGCCCGAGGCTCGCCGACTGTGCCGATATCCATGCACCTGGCAGTAATCTGCACAACCTGCGCGGCTTATACGCCGCATTCGTGCTGGTCGCCTTGCTGCTGGGGTTGCTGTTTCTGTCACGGATCACGCGGCCGGTGGTTCTCGCGCCGGTGCAATTGATCGCCGATACGGTACGCGGACGTCTGCTGCAGGGTCAACGTTTGCCGGTACTGCTGCCTGCGGCATTGTTCGTCGCGTATCTCGGGCTGCTGCTCACGCAGATGGTGGCCAGCGTGAACGATCCCGACGGCGAGCCGTTTACCTGGCTGGAAGGTGTGAGCGCCTGGCCATCGGAGGTGATTCGCTGGTTCGCGTTGCTGCTCGGTGCGTGCTTTCTGGTTTACACGTTCCGTATCATCGAGCGCAACGACGGCGAGCTGCAGGCAAGCTTCCAGATTCCGCTGGTCGACGACCCGCGCACGCTGTGGCAGAGGATACGCGGGCGCTTCCAGGTCGCCGCGGTTTCGGTGGGCGCGCCGCGTACCGCAGCGCTATGGGCGCAATACGTGGGCTCCGGCAGCTGGTCGCTGCTCATCCTGCGGGCATTGGCGTGGACCATTGCATTCATGGCGCTGGCCTCGGCGCTGTTCTGGGTGCTGGGCATGCCCAATCACCCGATGCGCGGTGCCACAGCGCTGCGCCTCGATCGGCTCCTGATCACAACGCTCGTGGTGGTTTTCCAGGTACTGTTGTTCAGCGTGAATGCAGCGATTCGGCTGTGCGGGCGCTTCATCGACGAGCTGATCGCTCAGGACGACGCACGCGACTGGCCGGAGGAGACACGGCGCGTCTTCGCCCGCCGCATCGGGTTCAAGGCGGACATCGATCCAAAGCTCGCGGGCGATATTCTGGATCCATGGATCGACGTCCATTTCATCGCCGAGCGCACCCGTGCGATCGGCCCGCTTCTCTATTTTCCGTTCGTGCTGCTCGGCCTCATGGTGGTCGCGCGCTGGTCCGTGTTCGACAACTGGGACATTCCGATCGCGCTGGCGATCGTGTTCATCCTCGGCTTTACGATCGCGTGTGTGAACGCGTTCCTGATGCAACGAGCGGCGAGCCGCGCACGCGGGCTGGCGCTCGAGCGTCTGCAGGCGCTGCTACTGCAGAGCAAAGGGCAGGCACCGGGCGCCTACCCGATCCCCGCGCATCTGGAAGCGATTTGCGAGTCCGTGCGCTCGCTGCGCAAAGGCGCGTTCGTTCCATTTACCGAGCAGCCGCTGGTGCGAGCTGCGCTGATTCCATTCGGCAGCGCCGGAGGTCTGTATCTGGTGGATTGGTTCGCATTGGCGTCATCGTGACACCCGCGCTAAACCATCGGATGATTGCTTGCGGGAAGTATGACGGCCAGAATCCAGGCCTTGGGGCCAATCTGTATGGCATCACCAGATTACTGGCTGGAGAGGGTCGGGCCGAATACTTTTTCTTTGGGCGCCATCAACTGAAAGGGGATTGCGATGAGAATGCTATTGACTGCGCTTGTATTGACCTGCGTCTGCCTGGCTGGATGTTCAACGATCTACAGAACCGTCAGCATCGATAGCAAACCAGCGACCAGCGTGAATATCGATGCGAAGGAGCGGATGATCCTGGTCACCGACCACGGCGGCCAAAACGGCGACCGTCGCGTCATCTGCGCCGAGCCGAGCCCGGATACTGCGGTCGGTATCGCTGCATCCACGTCCGCAGCAGCCAATATTCAAGGCAAGGTCGACGCCAAGCTTGCGTCCTCACTTGCCGAAGCGGTTCAGTCCGTCGGACGCCGCACGCAAACCATTCAGCTGCTGCGCGACGGCCTCTACCGTGCGTGTGAAGCGTATATGAACGGCGCCATCACTCAAGAAGAGTACCGCCTCTTGCTGGCGCGAATCAGCGCCTTCTCAGTCACGATCCTGGCGATCGATGGATTGACCGGCGGGCAGGGCATTCAACAAACAGCGATCGCTACCAAGAGCGACGCCAAGGCCGGCACGGAACCATCGGGCACCGCTGAGGCGGGACCCGCCGGCGGCCCGGCGAGTGCGCCCAACACAACGATCCCGCAGGACAACCTGAACGCGGTAGTTACCATCGTGGAGCAGTTCTACAACCTGCAGCGGTACGTCTACGAACTGGACATGAAAATGGCTGAGGCGAAGCGTTCCACGCCCCCTGCGCAAGCGACCGTGGCCGGGGAGGCTGCGAAGAAACCGTGAGCCGAGACAATTGCGTCTATGGTAACCACGAACGACCCCCGCCGGGACACATATGGCCGATAAGGACGCAGTGAACAACAGCTTCACCACCTCGGATGGTTGTCATCCAAGCGAGGAGGTCTTCGAGCGCGAATATGAGACTATTTCGCAACGGAGCCGCGATGCGGGTCTGCGCAGCGGCAGCATTGCGCGCGATCAGCTCATGGGCCTCGCGTTCTCGGGTGGTGGGATTCGCAGCGCGACGTTCAATCTCGGGGTGTTGCAGGCGCTGGCCGAGTTGCAGTTGCTGAAGGAGTTCGATTACCTCTCGACGGTTTCAGGAGGCGGCTACATCGGCAGCTGGCTGACAGCATGGATTGCGCGTGCCGATGAGGAGAACCGCACGCGCGAGCTCGAAGAGCAATCCAAGACCGGCAAGGAAGTGCCGCATATGCCGGGCGTCGAGAGCGTGCAGCACCGGCTCTCCCCCAGTCTCGATCCCGCCGACGAGCCCGAACAGATCCGTTTTCTGCGCAGCTACAGCAACTACCTCACACCGAAGACCGGACTGCTGAGCACCGACACATTGGCCGGCATCGCCACCTACCTGCGCAACTTCATTCTGAACCTCGTGATTTTGAGCACCGGGCTTGGAGCGATTCTGCTGCTGCCGCGGGTCGCGGCCTATCTAGGCGTGTACCTGCAGGACAGTCCCGGATTCAGCTTGGCGGTGGGGATTGCGGCGCTTGCTGTGGCTGTGCTGTTCATCAATATCAATCTCGCCACGCAACTGCCTGGCAGCGGCTTCAATCGCGCACGTCGGCTCGCGCAGGCTTCCGCCCCCGATCCCTGGTACGTGCGGCGCGCCTGGGTGATGGTGACGATCATCGGGGCACTCATTGTGTCGGCGTTGTTCCTCTCGTGGTGGCTGGCCGGGATGGATCACAGCCTGTCCAAATTCTTCTTTGGCGAGTCGATGCGCTGGCATGCTGTGGCCGTGATGATCGCAGTGCCGCTTGCGATCGCGCTCATCTGGGAGATTGCACTCAAAGTGGCCGATGTGCACAAGGATGCCATGGAGCGGCCCACCTGGTGGTGGCGTCTGCTCGGACTGGTGGTCGGAGCAGCGGTCGGTCTCGCTGCGCTGATCTGGCTACAGTCGCTGTTTGTCGCGCGGCCATCCGATGGGCTCTATCCGATCTGGCATGCGACGGTGTGGGTGTTTCCAGGTTTGCTCGGCGCCTTCGGTCTCGCGGCGGTATTCGTCATCGGCACCAGCGGCCGCCAGTTCGAAGAAGACAGCCGCGAATGGTGGAGCCGCGTCGGGGGCATTCTGCTGGCGGTGGCATTTGGCTGGATCGCGGTGTCAGCCGCTGCCATCTATGGCCCCTGGGCGATGATCAATCTGCCGGGCGTGATCAAAAGTCTCGGTGTCGGATGGATCCTCACCACGATCGCGGGCGTACGCACAGCGATGAGTCCGTCGACGGGTGATCCTGGTTCGAACAACTTCCGTGAGCTCCTGGCGAAGGCCACGCCGTTCGTCTTCGTAGCTGGACTGTTGCTGGCGCTCTCGTATGGCATCCACGCGCTGCTCGCGGCCTGGATCGCTGAGCCCTGCGTGCCGGCCGATGGACACGCATGCCCATGGGACGATTATGCAAGTTGGATTACGCCCTGGCTCACGCAGCCCGAGCTGTGGATTCTGCTTGCAGCCAGCATTGCCATCATGCTGTTCTTCTCCTGGCGCGTGGACGTCAACGTCTTTTCCTTTCACATGTTCTATCGCAATCGCCTGGTGCGCTGCTACCTCGGCGCCAGCAATCCGACACGCAAACCCCACCCGTTTACCGGTTTCGACGGCACCGATTCGCCTCCGCTCATGGCTCTGGTGCAGCGGCCCTACCACCTGATCAACACTGCGCTCAATATCACCACCGGCAAGCGGCTCGCGTGGCAAGAGCGCAAAGCCGCTTCCTTCGTGTTCAGCCCCTTGTTCTGCGGCTATGATCTAGGCAAGGTGAACGGCAAGTCGGTCAATTGCTATCAACCCACCGCCGATTACGTAAGCGAAGCCAAGGGCTGCGTCGGGCTGGGCAGCGCGCTCGCCATTTCTGGCGCGGCGGCGAGCCCGAATCAGGGCTATCACTCCGCGCCGGCAGTGGCGTTTCTGCTGACCGTGTTCAATGTCCGCCTCGGGTGGTGGATGCAGAATCCGAACCGTGACACGGTCTGGCGCAAAGCCGGGCCCGGCTGGGGCTTTCGTTATTTGGTTGCGGAGTTGTTTGGCGCCGCCGATGAGACCTCGAAGTTTGTTTATTTGAGCGATGGCGGCCACTTCGACAATCTCGGCATCTACGAGCTGGTGAAGCGGCGTTGCCGTTTCATCGTCGCAGCCGACGCTGGCTGCGACCCTAAGATCGACTTCGAGGATTTGGGCAATGCCATCCGCAAGTGCAAGATCGATCTGGGCGTGACCATCGATATCGATGCGCGCGTCATCGTGCCCGATGCGGTGACGAAGAAGAGCCTGTTTCATTGTGCGGTCGGGACGATTCGCTATCCGGGTTCGAGCAGGCGATCGGCGCAGGGCGCGGCTGACGACTCGGCGGACGCGGCGGGCGAGCGCGACGACGGTTATGAGGGTTATCTGCTGTACATCAAGCCCAGCCTTTCGGGCAACGAGCCCAGAGACGTTCTGCAGTACGCAGCCGCGCATCCGGAATTCCCGCACGAGTCGACATCGGATCAATGGTTCGCCGAGTCTCAGTTCGAGAGCTATCGCAAGCTGGGCTACCATCTGGCGAGCGAAGTTTTCATGCGCGCGGGCATCGACCGGGCGACAGAGCGCGAATCCATGTTCGTCGCGCTCAAGCAGAAATGGTATCCGCCGAGCACGGCGGTGAAGAGCGCGTTCTCGCGCCATGCCGACCAGCTGAAGATCCTGCAGGCCGCGCAGCGCAACGACCAAGAGCTGCGCTTCCTCGATGCGCAGATCTACCCGGAATGGAACCGGCTAATGGAAGGCAGGCGTGCGGTCTACCCGCCGCGACTGTCCTTGCCCGCCAAAGCGAACGAGCTGCGCTCCGGTTTCTACTTCTGCTCGAATCTGCTCGGGTTGATGGAGAGCGTGTACATCGATCTCAATCTCGAAGAGGACTTCGACCATCCCGACAACCGCGGGTGGGTGAACCTGTTCAAGCACTGGTCCTGGTCCACGATGTTCAGGGCGACGTATGCGGTTTGCTCCGCAACGTACGGCGCACGCTTCCAGACGTTCTGCAGATCGCGACTCGAGCTGACACCCGGCGAGGTGTTGTTCGCGAAAACACCTGATGCCGCTGCGAGCACGGGCCTGTGCCGGGACCGCGAGGCGCTCGAATCGTATCTCCAGCGTGCGCAACATGAGACCTATGATCTCAACTTCGAAGAAGTTCGCATCATCCGCGACATCGCCTCCCGCTACGATCAACTCGATGAGCTGATCCTGCTGCGCTTGCGCGTACCCGATCCTTCCCAATCCGGTGAGGACTCGAGCAAAGCGTATGCATTGGAGTTCACCTTCGGCTTCGCGCTCACCAATCGCCAGCGTGAGTTCGTCTACCTGCGGGTGCAGGATCATCTGCGCGCGATGGGGCTTGCGCGCCTTGGGTTGAAGGCATTGTGCCGGGCGGGATATACCAGCATCGCCCTCGATGCGCCGGTTCCCGACGAAGAATACCAGCACCGCTTCCGCGATCTGCTGAGCTCGGTGCTGCGCGAAGCGGGTCGCGGGGAAGAGGCGATCGCGGCCGAATCGGAGCGCTAGGAGTCAGCGTTCATCCACGCTTCGGTCCCGTGTTCAACTCTTCCAGCAACGTCCTCGCTCCATGCAACTCCTCGGTATCGAACCCCTCGGTAAACCAGTTGTAGATCGAGGCCATGAGGTCATTGGCGCTACCTCGGTCACCTCGATCGGCGAGCAGTCGTGCGTAGCTGGTCGCGGCGCGCAGCTCCAGCATTCGTGCGCCCTGCGCCCGCGCGGTTTGCAGCGCTGCCTCGAAGCAGCTCAACGCAGAATCCGACTGCCCCGCTGCCGCAAGGAGGTCACCCCGCAGTCGCTGCAACTCTGCGAGAGCGAAGCGCTCCTCGCTGCTATCGGCTTTGCGCAGCCCGTCGCTCACCGCGTGCAGGCCCTCGTCGATGGTCCCTTCCGCGAGGCACAGTCTGCCATGGACCGCGGCATAGAGCGGCACTCCGTTGCCCATCGCCGCCGAATCGAGCTCGGCGTATCCCTCCGCGATAGCCTCTCGTGCAGACTGGTAATCCCGTTCGCTGGTCTGCACTGCAGCTCGCACGAATGCCGCGCGCCCCCGGTAGTAATGGAATCCCTGCTCGTCGATCAACTTCTCCCACTTCGGCAGCAGCAGCTTCAGTTCCGCGGGACAAAGTTCGAGCAGACCCAGGAATCCTGCGGTGACGGCAAGTGCGTAGGCGCGTGTGTGCGGGTGCTTGACGCGGTCCGCGCGCGTGATCGCATCATCTCGCGCTCGGCGTGATTGGTCCGGGTACCCCAGTAGCCAGACGCACCACGACAATCCGGCCAGCCCGGCCATGATCGGATCCTGCCCGTACTTCATCGCGAGTGCGCCATCCTGCCCGGGATCTGCCAGCGCGAGGGATTGCTCGATGCTGGCACGCCCCTCACGGAGGTTACCCAGATAGCATTGCACCCGCCCGAGGAGCCCGTAGCCCATCAGCTGCGCCACGCGCTCACCGCGCGCGTTGGCCATCGACAGCAGGCGCGTGGCCGCCTCTTCGGCCACGCGGTGGCGTGCGGTCCACGTTCCATAGCCCCACTGCATGTACAGCGCGCGCGACACCAGCTCGACGTCCTCCACCCGGTCGCACAAGTCCACTGCCCGGTGATAGGCCGCCTCGAATTCGGGTGCTCCCCACCCCGCGGTTGCGATGATTGGAGTGGTGAGCGACACGCGGAAGTCGAGCTCGAGCCGATCGCGCTGTTGCGAAGCAGGCTGCCCGAGCACCAGTTCCACTCCTTTATTGAGGTGTCCGATGGCCTCTGCATTGGCGGAGCGCGCGGTTGCGACGCGGCCGGCCTCGAGCCAATAGGGGATCGCCTGCCGGGGGATGTCGGCGGCCGTGTAGTGCCGTGCCAGAAGCTCCGGCTCGAGCTTCGCAGCGTCCGGGAAATGTTTCTCCAAAGCTCGCGCGACTTGCGCGTGCAGTTCCGCACGCCGGCTCTTGAGGAGCGAATCGTACGCGGCGTCCTGCACCAGAGCGTGCTTGAATACGAATCGCTGTTCACCGATCGATTCACGCCGGAACACCAACTCGGAATCCACCAATAGTGCGAGTGCATCGTTGAGTGGCCTGTCCCGTATCGGCGACACCCTCGACAGCAGATCGTGACCAAACTCGCGGCCGATGCAGGCGCCGATCTGCGCAATCTCCTTGGCGGAACCCAGCCGGTCCAGGCGTGCCATCAGCGAATCGCGCAGCGTGTTGGGAATGGAGAGCGTCGACAGCGGCGCGGCGAGATCGTAACGCTCGCCGACGTCCTTGATGACGTCCGACTCGAGAATGGCCTTGGTGAGCTCCTCCACAAACAGCGGAATGCCATCGGTCTTGGCGAAGATCTGCAGCGCAATTTCGCCGGGCAGCGCTTTGCCGCCGGCTACCCGAGCGGCAATCGCCCGCGTCTGGGATGCGTCTAGACGACCCAGCGTCAGCGCTGTGACGTGCGGCCCGGTCCACGCGGGTCGGAACTCGGGGCGGTAGGTGACGACCAGCAACACCCGCAGGCCGTACAGCTGGGTGACAAGCAGCTGGAGGATTTCGAGCGTGGTCGGATCGGCCCAGTGCAGATCCTCGAACAGCATCAGCACCGGGCCTAAGACGGCCGCAGACTCGATCAAGCCATTCAGTGCACGCAGGGTCTCCTCCTTCTGCTTCTGCGGGCTCAGCCCCAGCGCGCCGTAACGCGCTTCCGCAGGCAGCGACAGCAGGCGCGCGATGAGATTCACGTCACGCACGGGCCGGCCGTACTGCGACAACATGTTCTCGAGTCGATCCAGCCGCGCTTCGGCGGCATCGTCGCGATCGAGCTTGAGCATGCGATCCAGGTTATCGACCACCGGATAGAGCGCCGTGTTGGCAAAATAGGGGGAGCATTGGTACTGCCAGGGCGCGATACCTTCTTCGGTTAGCCTGTCCCGCAAGGCACGCAGGATGCGCGATTTCCCGATGCCGGCCTCTCCACACAACATCACCGCCTGTCCGTTGCCGGACTTGGCGGGCTGCCATGCGCGCATCAAGGTGGCGAATTCTGAGTCCCGGCCGACCATCGCTGGGAGCGGGCCATGATGGGTCGCTTCGAAGCGGCTCTGCGCGGTGCCCGGCGCAACGGCCCGCCACGCGTGTATGGGGTTCGCGATACCCTTCAAGGAGTGCGGACCGAGGTCCTCGTACTCGAAATTCCCACCGGCCAATCCGCGTGTGCGATCACTCAGCAGCACGGCGCCCGAAGGGGCCAACCCTTGCAGTCTAGCGGCTACGTTTGGGGTGTCGCCCAGCGCAAGCTGCTCCTGCGTCGAACCCGAACCGACGTCCCCCACAACCACCACCCCGGTGTGAATGCCGACGCGTACCGACAGCGGTCCGCTTGACGTCGGCAGCGCAGACAGCGCGTCCACGATACCCAGACCAGCCCTCACGGCGCGCTGTGCATCGTCCTCGTGTGCCTGCGGGTAGCCGAAATAGACCAGCAGCCCGTCGCCGAGGTACTGGGCCACGTGCCCTTCGTATTTGGCAATGACGCCGGCACATGCCAACTGATAGGCACGCACCAGCTCGCGGTATTCCTCGGGATCGAGGCGCTGCGATAGCTCAGTCGAGCCGACCAGATCGCAGAACAGGACCGTGAGCTGGCGGCGCTCCGCACCGGCAGTAGCAGCCTTGAACTGCGTCGCGGCGGTGGCCGCTTCGGGCTGCGCGCCCAATGCCGCGATCGCCGCCTTAAGCTTATTGCGCGGACCCATTGGCAAGCCGAGCTCGCGCAGGTCGGCGTCGCTGAGCGTCGGCAGGACCGCGAAGTCGATCTGCTCGCGCTCGAACGCATCGGCATACGCCCCCAAACCCAGGCTGCTCAGCCAGTCCCCGATCTCAGCCATCGCCCCCCCGTGGGAGGATGCTACTCTGTGCCTCGCTTTCCTGCCATCGTTCCGCTAGTAGACAAGCTGCTGCTCGAACGCCTCAGCGCTTCGTTTGCCGCTAGTGTCCAATGATCTTCCCAAACCGTACCCACTGCTTGCCGTCGAAGCGCGCCAGCTGCGCCGACTCGATCAGGAAGTAGTCGTCGGCTCCGGTGTTCCACAGGATGCCCGGCAGCATCATCGGGAGCTGAAGGTCGCGTATCGAAGTCATCTGCCGCATGACGTTGTCCCGGGTCCGGGACCGTAGGCCTTGCCGGCCCAACCGGCCGGTAGAGGCGACCAGACCAGGATGCATGCAAATATGGTGGGGCCGAACGGCTTCATGGCGCTCTCCTCGAAGTATGACCTTGCGTTCGTGGGCGACCCGTGGTCAAGCAGTGGCGCTCGCTCGAGCGGACACTTCCGCGTATCAGCGATGCACGTGCTCGCAATGCGCGCGAACGTCGAGCTGACACCAGCGCCCGTGATCGATCGAACACAACGTGGTGATGTCGGCGATGCCGGAGCGCGCACCGCACCTCGAACTCGCTTCACGGACAATACACGATAAACCAGCACTCCTGACGGTTAGGATGCGATTCCAAACTGTCGATCCAATGGCGCGGACCTCACGCGTGTTCCAACAGGTTTCGGCCGAGTTGCTCGGACTGTGGCAAAGGCGCAGTGGACACTAGCGTGCGCGCCGCAAACGGAACCGCACTGCTTCGTCGACGCTTTCGATTTGTTCTATCTTGCCGCCGGCTCCGGCACTCTTGCGTTGCCGCTATGTCATAGGGGTACTGCCGTGCACGTCACGGCTGATTCCTAAGCGTTTACACCGGGCTGCGATTGTAATTCTTACACGCCATCGCGCCTTCGTATGTGAGGCAGATGATGGGACACAACTCAGTTCTGATTGACTCGGCCCCAGCCGAGACGGTACGAGCGGCCGACGATCCGGCTGCCTCGCATGCGGACAATGATGATGCGCCGGTGCCGGTGGTAGCGCCGATACCCACCGTGAATCCGTGGTGGGAAGCCGGCCCGGCTCGCGGGGCGCTCGTCGTGCTGTTGGTGTTTGCGCTTGCCTACGTGCTGCAGGCGACCCGGCAACTGGTTTTGCCTATCGTCGTGGCGCTGCTGATCGCGATCGTGCTCTCGCCGGTCGCGGCGTGGCTGCGCAAGCTGCACCTGCCGCATGCGCTGGCGGGCGGCATCGTCGTGTTGGTATTTGCCGGCGCGGTCGCGGCGGGCGTCTATGCGCTCACCGATCCCGCGACGAGCTGGATCGAGCGCGCTCCGGAGACATTGCGCGATGTGCAAAAGAAGCTGCGCAAACTGCGCCTGCCGATGATGCACGCCCAGCAGGCGGCACGTCAGGTGGAGGAGCTGGCAAATGTCGATGGCCACAAGCCCGGGCCCGAGGTGACGGTGAAAGAGCCCTCGCTCGCGAGAAAGCTGCTGACCAGCACGCAGAAGGGACTCGTCTATCTGGCCGAGACCATCATCCTGGTATTTTTCATCCTCGCGTTCGGCGATGCATTCGTGCGCAATCTGGTGAAGATTCCAGCGCGTCTGCGTGACAAGATTCACGTGGTGAAGATATTGCAGGAGATCAAAGAAGAAGTCAGCCACTATCTGTTCACGGTCGCGTGCATCAATGCGGGTCTGGGCACCGCCACCGCGATCGCCATGTGGCTGCTGGGAATGCCCAACGCGGTCCTGTGGGGCGTGATGGCCGCGGCATTCAACTTCGTGCCGTACCTCGGCAGCGCGGTCACGCTGACGGTCTTGACCGTGGTCGCGCTGATCACGTTCGACGCTCTGGGGCACGCCTTACTAGTACCCGCGGTGTTTCTCACGCTTGCGGCGATCGAAGGGCAGATCGTCAATCCGATCATCGTCGGCAGGCGCATGTCGTTGAGCCCGCTGGTGATCGTCATCGCCCTGATGATCGGCGCATGGGTGTGGGGTGTAATCGGTGTGCTGCTCGCCGTGCCGATCCTCGTGATGGTCAAAATCTACTTTTCGCACAGCGAGCATCTGGCGCCGTTCGCCGAGGTGCTGGGCAAGAATTGAGATGGACTCGCGCGGGCAGTTCCGGGCCGCGGTGGAGTGGGATCTTCAGCGGAACGGATTGGTCCACGGCTCGTGATAAAGTAACGCAGAAGAACGGGCGCCGAGACGGGCTGATAGTCCCTTCTAGGCGGGACCTGCCAGTTGAGCAAGCGCTGCGAGGAGATCCGTCCAAAGCTTGTGCCGATGCGTTTTGACCAATCATCATGTCCATTACCAGCGCGGATGCACTGTTGTTCGACGATGCCATGGTGGTGCGTTGGCGCAGTGATCGTGCGTTGTGGCTCGCGTTCGCGATCTCGCTCTCGCTGCATGCCGCCGCGGTAGCCCTCTTCCCCAGCCTGAGCGTGCCGCAGCCCAAGTCCGCGGTACTCACGGTTGAGCTCGAGCGTACGCCGGCCTCGGAGCCGGTGGTCGAGCCAAACCCCGTGCCGAAGAAGCTCGCGGTGAAGCGCGTCGAGCCGCAGGTCGAGAAACCCTTCGAGCGTCAGAACCTGCAGGCCGCTGCCGAGCCCGCACCGCTTCCGCAAGCGCGGCCAGTCGATCCGCGCAAGGAAATGTCTGCCGTGCCGCGCGCGGAACCGAAGATCGAGGCTCGGCCGAATGTGCCTGAGTCCGTGCCGGCGATTCATCCTGAGCCGCGTCCGCTGGTCGACACACAACCGGTGCCGCAGCCGCGCACCGA
>Ga0335082_10005255_pt1 | contig 14166 bp, 11 predicted proteins | sample Lox_Sample_41_FD_206718 | JGI IMG/M metagenome (GOLD analysis project Ga0335082, IMG submission 206718) | Soil microbial communities from Loxahatchee National Wildlife Refuge, Florida, United States - Lox_Sample_4.1 | ecosystem: Environmental > Terrestrial > Soil > Wetlands | place: USA...
GCCTACAAATCGTACGTTCTTCATCGCCGGCTCCCATTCGTATGCGGCTCTGCGCCGCGGTTCTTTCCCGATCCAAAGCGTAACCCGCGCCTTGCGAATCGGGAGCCGGTCGTTCCATCCTGACTAGAGCGGGCGCACCCGCGGGCGCTTCTTAAGGCACCATGGACCTCGGCACCCGTTCAGTTCCGCGACGTCGTTCATCTTGCCGAACTGCCAAGTGTACATCGTGGACGCGCCGAGATGGGGTCGCAAGCACCACCTCGGCGCGGCCGGTGAGCGGCCGACGACTTCCTCATTGCCCCCGAGGGAGGACCAGTCGGCCATGTCGAGGAAATTGATGCCAAGGTCGAGAGCGTGACGCAGGAGCGCAACCGAGTCGCCCTCGTCGAGTACCCAGGGCTTCCAGGCCGAGCTGCCCATCGTCATGGTGCCGAGGCACAATGCGACGCTTTGAGGGCGCTCTTGCCGTGCGGGAGGCGCTCCACCTGCCGGACTCTCAGTCGTACCAGCCGGGGGATTTCACGGCGTTTTTGAAGAACGTCGTGCTGTGGCCGATCCACAGCTGGGCGTTCTTCTCTTTCAGGAAGCGCTCGATCGTCTCGCGCGATTTCGGCGTGCCGGTGCTCTCTTCCTCCTTCGGCATCCGGTGCAGCGGACGCTCTTCCGCGTAGTGGTACAGGTCGCCGGAAAGCACCACGCCGCCGGTCTTCGCGAGCTTCACGTACAAGGCCTGGTGACCTGGGGTGTGTCCCGGTGTGAACTTGAGTATCACCGTGCCGTCACCAAAGACATCGTGGTCGCCCTCGAAGACCTGCCTGCGGGCGTGGGCCAGGGCGGAGTACAGCGGCAGGTAGGCAGCGTCTGCCTTGGGCCCGAACATGAAATCCAGTTCCGCTTTCTGCGTGAGCCAGATCGCGCCGGCGTAGTCGTTGGCGTTGCCGACATGATCGAAATGCGAATGCGAGATCGCAAGATAGGTGATATTCGCGGGGCTGACGCCGATATCCGCGAGCTGGCCGAGCAGGGTGTTGAACTTGATCTGCCCGTAGCCCTCATCCACGTTCTCCCACAGTGGACGGCCCACGAGCCGGTCGGACAGGCCGGTATCGAAGAGCAGGATTCCCTTTGGGTGGATGATGAGGAAGCACGGCACCGCCATGTTGGTGTCGGCGACCTGCTCGCGGGTCAGGTTGTAATCCTCCGGGCGGTTGTAGACGAGCGTGCCGCAGTCGATCACATACAGCCGCGGTGAGCTGACCTTGGGCAGAGGCGCGAGTCCCGGCGGGGGCGAGGGGGCGTCCGCGGCAGTTGCCAGCGCGCCCGCGCAACCCAGCGCCAGGGTCAGCAGGAGCGTCCGCAGGTGAGGAACACGCCGGGCGAGCGGTCGCGCGCCGCGCGCCTGGCGCGGTATCAAGGGGTTTCTCGGGCTCATGTCGAGCACCTGCGCTCCCCATTTGGTTCGGTTCGGTGATTCCGTGACCTAAAGCTTTGCGCGGTGAGATTACGACAGGACTGAGCAGCGTGTCGCTAGAGATTGAAATGATTGTCGTTTTCCTAGCCGCGCAGCGCAGCGCCCGGAGCCGCTGGCTCCGGCTAAACGGGTCGTTGCGTTGGGCGAGCGGCCGCACTGGCGCGTGAGACCTAGGTCCGATGCGAGCTGCGACGCCCTGACCCATGATCGTGAATTCAATCCATCGGGGGAACTATGGCCGAACAGAAATTCCGCGGGGTCATCAAGCTCGACGTCCGTGATTCCAAAGCCGACTGGGCGCCGTACGAACTCAAGCGTGCGCCCAAGGGTGCGCCGAACGTCCTCATCGTGCTCTATGACGACACGGGCATGGCCGCTTGGTCGCCCTACGGCGGGCGTATCAACATGCCGACGCTGCAGAAGCTCGCCGACAACGGACTCATGTATTCCCAGTGGCACACCACCGCGTTGTGCTCGCCGACGCGCTCGACCTTCCTAACCGGCCGCAATCACCACGTCAACCGGTCCGCTTCCATTACCGAGGCCTCGAACGGTTTCCCGGGTGCCGCGGGGCGCCTGCCGGCCGAATGCTGCACCATCGGACAGGTGCTGCAGGAGAACGGCTACAGCACCTTCTGGCTTGGCAAGAATCACAACGTGCCGGAGGAGGATATTTCCAGTGGCGGCACGAAGTCCGAGTGGCCGCTGGCGAAGGGCTTCGATCGGTTCTATGGATTCCTCGGCGGAGAGACCAACAACTGGTACCCCGATCTGATCGAGGACAACAAGTTCATCGAACAGCCGTACGGGCCCGAAAAGGGCTACCACCTCTCCAAGGATCTAGCCGATCAGGCCTTGAAGATGATCGCCGACCAGAAGGCGAGCAATCCCAGCAAGCCGTGGTTCATGTGGTTTTGCCCGGGGGCCAATCACGCCCCGCACCACAGCCCCAAAGAGTATGCCGATCGCTACAAGGGCAAGTTCGATGATGGGTACGAGGCCTACCGCGCTTGGGTCCTCGATCGAATGATCAAGAAAGGCTTGATGCCGAAGGACACGAAGCTGACCCCCATCAACCCGCAGCCTGCGGACGTCGCCAAGACCGCGCCGGGCGATGCGGTCCGGCCGTGGGACAGCCTCAACGCCGATGAGAAGAAGCTGTTTGCGCGCATGGCGGAGGTGTACGCCGGGTTCTCCGAGTACACCGACGCACAGGTCGGCCGCATCATCGAATACCTTGAGCGCACCGGTCAGCTCGACAACACCATCATCTTCTATTGCTCCGATAACGGCGCCTCGGGGGAGGGCAGCCCGAACGGCTCCGTCAACGAGAACAAGTTCTTTAACGGCTATCCGGATGAGCTGTCCGAGAACATGCGGCTGCTGGATGGTCTGGGCGGCACGGCGACCTACAATCACTACCCCACCGGCTGGGCGGTCGCCTTCAGCACGCCCTTCCAGATGTTCAAGCGGTACTCACAGTACTCCGGCGGCACCTGCTGCCCGCTGGTGATCCACTGGCCCAAGGGCATCAAGGCCAAGGGTCAGGTCCGTCACCAGTACCACCACTCCAACGACATCGTGCCGACGATCCTGGACGTCGTCGGCCTGAAGATGCCGACCGTCTTTCGCGGCGTGAAGCAGTACCCGGTGAACGGCGTGTCGATGCGCTACAGCTTCGACTCCGCGAAAGCGCCGACCAAGAAGAAGCGCCAGTACTACTCGATGCTCGGCACGCGCGGTCTGTGGCAGGGCGGGTGGAAGGTGTCGGCGTTGCACGCGCCAATCAGCGGCGCTGGTCATTTTGACAAGGACAAGTGGGAGCTCTATCACGTCGACAAGGATCGGGCGGAGGCGGTCGATCTGTCGGCGAAGTACCCCGCGAAGGTGAAGGCGCTGGTGAAGGCCTGGTTCGAGGAGGCCAAGAAGAACTTCGTGCTGCCGCTCGATGACCGCACCGCGGTGGAGATGCTGAATACCAAGCGGCCGGAGTCCGAGCCACCACGCACGCGCTACGTCTACTACCCGAATACGGCTCCGGTTCCGGAGGGAGTCGCCGTCAACGTCCGCGGGCGCTCCTACAAAATCATCGCGGACGTCGACGTCACCGACAAGACTTCGGGAGTGATTTTCGCCCATGGCTCGCGCTTCGGCGGTCATGCGCTGTTCATCAAGGACCAGAAGCTCTACTACGTTTATAACTTTCTCGGCATCGGCAAGCCCCAGGAGTTCATCGCACCGGACCAGCTCGCGCCCGGCAAGCACACGCTCGGCATGGAATTCACCCGCGAGAAGGCTGGCAAGTACGGTGAGTCGATGGGAACGACCAAGCTGTACGTCGACAACAAGACCGTCGCGAGCGGACCAATGCGGGCGCAGGTCGGCAAGTTCACACTCGCGGGGGATGGATTGTGTGTGGGCTTCGACAGCGGCGACAACGTCAGTCAGGAGTACGTGAACCCCGGGAACTTCAGCAACGGCACGATCCTCGGGGTCGGAATAGACGTAAGCCCCGAGTCGTACCTGGACATGGAGAAGGAGGCTGCCGGGGCGCTGGCGCGCGACTGACCGCCACGGCACCCGCGTAGCTCGTGAAATCGAAACGCCGCCCGGGCGCGGGCGGCGCCTACGCATGTTCGCGACTCGTGTTAGCCTTGTGATCACGGCGGTATGGTCGCGTAACTCGTGTGCGTGGGCTGGGCCTACTCGCGATGACCCCTGCCACACCATCGCAGCAAGATGATCCCGTACTCGATTCTTGACCTGGCGCCCGTTCCCATGGGCGGTACCGTCGCGCAGGCATTGCGCAACACACTCGCGCTTGCGCGCAGGGCCGAGGAATGGGGCTATCGTCGTTACTGGATTGCCGAGCACCATAGCCTCCCGGGGGTTGCGAGCGCCGCCACCTCGGTGCTGATCGGCCAGGTGGCCGCGGCGACATCGGCGATGCGCGTCGGGGCAGGTGGCATCATGCTGCCCAACCACGCGCCGCTGGTCGTGGCCGAGCAGTTCGGCACCCTCGAGGCGTTGTTTCCCGGTCGCATCGATTTGGGACTGGGCCGTGCCCCGGGTGGTGACCAGGCCACGGCCCGCGCACTGCGCCGGACGCTTGCGAGTGATCCAGAGAAATTCCCCGAGGATGTCATCGAACTGATCCACTACTTCGCTCCCATCGAGCCCGGGCAGCGGGTAATCGCGATTCCCGGCGCCGGACTGAAGGTGCCGCTGTGGATCTTGGGTTCGAGTCTCTTCGGAGCACAGGTCGCGGCAGCACTCGGTCTGCCGTTCGCCTTTGCCTCGCACTTCGCCCCGGCGGCGATGATGGAGGCGATCGAGATCTACCGCCGTCTGTTCCGCCCGTCGGCGCAGCTGGATCGTCCGTACGTGATGCTGGGCTTCAACGTGTTCGCGGCCGATTCCGACGCCGAGGCGCAGCTCCTCGCGAGCTCGATGCAGCAGGCGTTCGTGAACCTGCGCAGCGGTATGCCGACGCAGCTTCCGCCACCGAAGGCCGGGTACATGGAGGCACTTCCGGACACGGCCAGGAATCTGCTGGCAGAGGTGCTGGCTTGTTCGGCTATTGGTGCTCCGGAAACGGTGCGAGCGGCCCTCGAGCGCTTCATTCAAAGAACCCGTCCGGACGAGATCATGCTCACGTCGCAGATGTTTGACCATCAGGCGCGCTTGCACTCGTTCGAGATCGCCGCGCAGCTGCTTAAGTCCGGAGCGAATTGAGATGGTCGATCAACCGATCGCAATGACCATCTACCACAACCCGGCCTGTGGGACTTCGCGGAACACTCTGGCGCTGATCCGCAATGCCGGCATCGAGCCAACCGTCATTGAGTACCTGAAGACCGCGCCCGACCGCGACACGCTCAAGAACCTGATCGCCCGGCTCAGGCTACGACCGCGTGATCTGCTGAAGGGAGAGGGGAACGCCCATATGCGGGACTCGGACTCGGCGCGGCCCACTGGACCGACGAGCAGCCGATCGAAAAGATGCTCGCGCATCCGATCCTCATCAACCGCCCAATCGTTGTCACGCCCTGGGCTGCACGGCTCTGCCGAGCATCGGAGGCCGTGCTGGACATTCTTCCGGTTCCGCAGCGCGGCCCGTTTGACCAGGAGGACGGCGAGCGTCTGCTTGACGAGCAGGGCCAACGCGTGGGGTGCGCTCCGCCCTAGGGGCAACGAAATCGGGTCTGCCGCGAGGCGATTTGCCTAGGACGGGGGCAGCCGCGCCTTGATGTCATCCAGCTCTTGGCGCAGTTGCGCCACCTCCTGCTCCAGGCGCTCGAGGCGGGACGACGCGGCCGGGGAGTCCATGGATGGCCCCGCGGCCGAGTCCTCCGCTACGGCGGGCATGGTGACGGCGCCACTGAAGAGGTGCGCGTATCGGGAATCGCGACGACCCGGTTCGCGGGGCAGCCGCACCACGAACGGCCCATCCGCGCGGGTGCTAAGCGTCTCGAGCGCAGACTCGACTTGACCCGCGTCGGAAAATGATGCCATGCGGGCCGCGCGGGTACGCAGCTCGCCGGGAGTTTGCGGGCCGCGGAGCAGCAGTTCGCAGACGATCGCGAGCTCTTGGGGCGTGAATTTCAGAGGACCAAACTCGGTGTTACAGAAGCGGTGCTGGTACTTCGGCACCCGGCTGCCGAAGCCTGACTTTTCGATGACGAGGTGCCTTCTGCTGAGGTGATCCAGGGTGCTCTGGATCGCGGCCTCGTCCGCTGCCATGACCGGATCGCGGTTGCTCTTCTGGTTGCACGCATTAACCAGCGCGTTCAACGACAGCGGGTACTGGTCGGGCGTGGTTATCTGTTTCTCGATGAGGCAGCCGATAACGCGTGCCTCGATGGGCGAGAGCTCGATATTCATGGTTACAGACTTTCCCCGGGCGACTCGCGGCTATACTTAGCACATCATTCACTCGGACGAACAGCCGATGCGCACCCTGAGGCACCCTCACATGAAGTCGACCGCCCGGGCTCTCCTTTTTCTGAGCTTACTCACCTTTGCGGCGTGGCTGTGCGGGTGCTCCGGCGTTTCCGTCAAGGGGACCTGGCCGGATGGGGCGCCCCGCAAGCAAACCTACGCGAGGTTGCTCGTGATCGGAGTCAGCCCCGATCGCGACCTGAGGTGTGCGTTCGAGTCCACCTTTGCGTCGCAGCTCAAGAGCCCATCAACGACCGTGATCTCGAGCTGCGATCAGATGAGCGCCACGGAGCCCTTAACCCGGGAGAACGTGGAGCGCGCAGCCGCCGCGGCTCGTGCCGATGCAGTCCTCGCGACGCGCCTGGTCTCCATGAAGACGGGTTATGGGGAGGGCAATGGCGACGACACACGCGGCGATTCACGTTACAAGACGACCGACTTTGCCTATGGTGCCTACGGTATGCCGGTCGCCTACATGGAGTTCCAGACGGCACAGCCGCTTACCTCCGTGACGAGCTCCCTTCACGTGGTGACGAGGCTCTACCAGACACAGGGCGCCGCGCTCGTTTACACGATAGATACGGAAACGAAAGCGCGGGAAATCGATTCGACCGAAGCCACTCTGATGACGATAACGGCACCCACGGCGGACCGCCTGCGCGGAGCCGGATTGATTCGCTGAGCTTGTTTCGTGGCGGCGCCTGGCCGAGGATGATGCGCAGAAGCAGGCCCTGACTCGCATGGAACTGTCAGCCGCTTTCGGCCCCACGGGCTGACAGCGATGTAGCGCTTCTGCTTGTTGTTGCAGCTGATCAAGTAGACATTCTGCTTCCCGCAGCCGAAGACGGTTACCGAAAACAAGGCGCGGCAAGCGGGAATTCGCACGTAGGGACGCTTCGCGTGAAGAGCTTCGTTCTCCGCCTTCAGGCGCTCGATCGCCGCGATCAACTCTTCAGTCAGTTATGGCGTGACGATGGAACTGTGCGGAGGGTCACGGAAGGGCAACTGGCTCCCCGGGTTGGAACCAATCGATCTTGCAAACAGCTGATTGCGCGGGAGAAAGTGCCGGCAACGAAGACAGATACCCCGCAGGCCACCTATCCACATCGTGGGCCGGGCCGCGCGCGCGTGAGCAGGAATGAGATGGTCTGCGACGGTGGATACCACGTGCGTGCTAGGATGTACACAAGTACTTACACGGACGCTTTGACTCATGTCCTCAACCACCATTACCGTTCGACTCGAGACAGAGATCAAGGACCGACTGGACCAGCTCGCCGAGTCCACCCAGCGCAGCAAGTCGTATCTGGCCTCGGAGGCCATACGAGAGTTCGTCGAAAACAACGAATGGCAGATCGCTGAGACGCGCGCGGCCCTCAAAGAGGCCGATGCGGGGGACTTCGCCAGTGAGACTGAGGTGAAGAGGCTGCGCAAGAAGTGGAAGCGGGATGCGGATTAGATGGTTGCGCAAGGCGCTGCGTAATCTCGAGGAAGAGGCAAGCTATATTGCCAAGGACGATCCGAGGGCGGCGCGGCAGGTCGCCACTCGAATTTTCGATGCTGTAGATCAGCTGTTGGAACATCCGGCGGCTGGGCGGGCAGGCCGCGTACCAGGAACGCGTGAGCTGATCGTACGAAACACTCGGTATATTCTCCCGTATCGGGTTCGTGGCGACACAATTGAAATTCTGCGGTTGTTCCATGCGTCCCGGCGACTCCCCAAGAAATGGTAAGGCCTCACGGAGATCCTGCCCCAGACGTGACTCCGTCGCAAAACCCCGCGACAGAAAACTGGGCGCACTGTTGAACACTGTGCTTGGTGATGCCAGAAGGCGGGCACTCGCGATAACCCTTATGACAGTGAGTTGTGATGGGACGTGGCGATACGACGCGAGTTCTCTCCGAGGGGCGTCGTGGTCGCGTTGAGATTCATCTGGGCGGTAGTGCTTGCCGGATCGGTTGTTGCCTGCCATAGCGACACGGCGCCGGATCTGAGTCGGCTCTATGCCTCCGGCATGGAAGAAGCGCGTACGCCGCCCGTTATTTTGATTCCCGGAGTTCTTGGTTCGCGACTCTTCGACAAGAACAAACGGACCGAGGTATGGCCGGGATCGACGCTGCATCTGTTGGCAGGTTCGAAACAGGACCTGACACTGTCATTTGACCCGGTGACTCTGCAATCCGTCGATGACGGCTTGGAATCGAGCGGGCTCTTTGAAGGGGTGCTGAACGCCGACTTCTACGGCGCGATCCTGCGCACACTGCGCCAATCGGGAGGCTTCATTGCCGGAAAACTCGGCGCGCAGGCCGATCCGCGGGTGCGGCGGTATTACGTATTTGCATATGACTGGCGGCAAGACAATGTCACGACTGCGAAGCGTCTTGACGCGCTGATCGAACAGATTCGCCGCGACTATAGGGATCCGACGCTGAGGGTCAATGTGATCGCCCACAGTATGGGCGGTCTCGTCACTCGCTACTATCTTCGCTACGGCACGGTCGATGCGCTCGAAGGTGATGGCGCTTTCCCCATCAACATGGCGGGCGCGGCAAAAGTTGGTACCGTTGTGTTACTGGGTACCCCCAATTTGGGCTCACTGAGTTCATTACAGAGCATGCTTCTTGGCCACCGGGTTGGACTCCGTCGAATTGAGCCGGAGGTACTGGCGACCATGCCCAGCGTCTACGAGCTCTTGCCCCATCCGTTGACGAATTGGTCAGTAGATCCCAGTGGTAGGGATCTGGATCTGGATCTCTATGACGTCGCTACCTGGAAGCGCATGCAATGGTCTGTGTTTGACCCGACCGTAATTGACCGTCTGCGAGCCCGCTTCAATGTGCCGGGCGAGGCAAACGCGTACATCTCGGCGCTTCAGGCCTACTTTGCTCGAAACCTAGAGCGTGCACGCCGCTTCATTTGGTCGGTGACTTTCGAGGAGCCGATCTCGCCGGTCAAATTCGTTGTGTTTGGCGGCGATTGCGTGCTGACGCCCGCGCGCCTCGTGATTGAGCCACTCGCCGGACGGTCGCTGGCACGGCTATTTCCGGAGGATGTGCAGCACAAAGTGTCTGGCGTTGACTACAGTCGCCTGATGCTGGAGCCGGGGGACGGCGAGGTAACCAAGCCGTCGCTGCTCGCGCGTGAAGCGCTCAACCCGGTCGCGCCACGTAACGACGCACTCTTTTTTCCCCTTGCCTATGCGTTCTTTCTCTGCGAGGACCACGAGCGACTCACAGGCAACATAAATTTTCAGGACAACCTGCTGAACGTGCTGCTTGAACGCGAGCGCCCATGGGAAGCTGCTCGCGAAATGAGGCATTAAAGCGATGCAGTGGGAGCCTGGAGTTCTTCGTCGGTGAAGTCGAGGGTCGCCGCGCTCAGTGATGCGCCGCGGTCACGGAGTCAGTTCGACATCCCATTTGGGGCGACTTCGATTTATGGGCGTGGACCTGCCTTTCATCTTTTAGATCTTCGCGTCGACCACGGTCACGATAATCGCAAACTGGTGTGAGCCCAGATCATATTGCGAGGTCGCGCTCGACGTGCGCCAGCGCGCGGCAGGCGCGGGCGGCCGCTTGGAGTTCGTAGTCCGTGGGCTGCGGTGGCCCGCGGCGGATTCTGCCGCCGATTGCTGCACCGCGTCCATGTAGCACCATCACCGGAAATACTGGAAGGCCCCACCAGAAATACGAGGCGCTTGCGGTCGCGGATTTAGCAGGGTAGCGTCCCGCACCCCCCGCGGGTATGAAAACGAACGCATAACTGACTTTGGGAGACACCTCATGATCCGTATCAGCCGATTTCTCTTCGTCGTGGGCGCCGTTCTGTCATTCGGTTCGCTGGCCTACGCCGATGGCCGCGACTGGACCGACGGACCGGTACAGAACGTGGCGTTCATCCGCACCGTCGACGGCCATTTCGATGACTACATGCACTGGCTCGCGACCACCTACAAGAAACAGCAAGAGGCGGCCAAGGCCGCCGGCCTCATCACAAGCTATCAGGTGCTTGTCGGTCAGCCTCACAACGCGCAGGATCCCGACATCATCCTCATCACCGTGTACAAGAACTGGGCGGCGCTCGATCACCTTGGCAGCAAGCTCGACGAGCTCAGCGCCAAGGTTGAGGGCTCGGTAGACGCCGCTAATAAGAGTGAGGCGGACCGCGCCAAGATCCGCACCGTGCTGGGTTCGAACACCGTGCAGGTCGCCGTACTGAAATAGTCGCACTTGTCGGCGGGCACAGGGGATGTGCCCCCGGCTTCACGTCCCGGCCGCCGCTGGCTGCGGTACGCAGTTCAGTTGCCTACGCGAGTGTTGGACACGCCAAAGACCCCCGGCGCACTCTTGGGCGCGTGCGGCGAACTCAAGCGCGCCCGAGATCCTGCCTCACGCGAGCGAGCGCACGACGCTTGCGATTTACACCCGCTCCAGGCGGCGCACCCGGAACGAAGTCGGCCGACGCGATCGCCGAGTTGGCGGGACTCTCAGGCTGGCAAACAAACGGGAAACAAATGACTCCGTAGCGTCTGAGAAAGACGAGCTAAGTGATTGTTTTATTGGCTCCCCGGGTTGCAGCCGCTGGACCCTCGCAAGCCCTTGTGCCAACGCGTCTTTCTCTGCTGCAGCCGCCCAGACTACCCCTGTGAGGGTCCCCAGAGCAGTGCACTGCGATGAGCGCGCGTGCGACGCGTTGCGCTCGTGAGTGCCAAATGCAGTTAAGCGGGCGCGACTGTGCGGCGCTCCCGCGGTGCTCTCCTCACGTGAGCGACAGGGCGCGAGTCGGCCCACGCCGCAATGTCTGACTCCAACCATGCCACCGAGTTCTGACTCAACTGCCGACGCTTTGGAAACTTGCCGGCGAGCTCGAGGCGGTAGATCGTCATTCGAGAGAGTCCGGTGACTTGCATCACCTGGCGGATTCGAAGGAATTTCATCGTAAGCGTCCTCAATGATTTGTCGCTGAAATCCGCACGAGCGAATGTGCGCTCGCTGATCATCACGCCGCCGTCGACAAAAGTCATCTGCAGAACGCCCTCGGACGCGGGTGAACGCCAGTGGAATCACCAACAGTGGGAACACGGCGCCGAAGTCATACAGCGCACCATGGGAGCGGCTAGCGCTCATCGATCGCCCGGGCTTCAAACAGCCAACCGAAGAGCAGCGCGCCAGCCGCGCCTATGACCGCCGAGAGCGTGAAGGCCGCAGTGTACGTGCCGGTTAGATCGATCAGCCAGCCGGTCACACCCACACCGACGACTCCGGGTATGGTTGCGAGCGTATTGCTAAAGCCGTACAGCACGGCGGAGGATCGGGGCACGATATCCAATACCCCGGCTGCGAATCCCGCCGAAAAGCAGGTCAGGGCGCCGACCGCCAGGCAAAGGAGCGCCACGGCAGCACCGGCGGATCTCGCATGCGGCAAGATCAGCAGAAGGCAGGCGGTCGCCAGCAGTGCCGTGCATTGCACCCATTTGCGAATGCTTGTCCGGTCAGCTCCGCGGTGTATCAGTCGGTCGGTCGCGGCCCCTATCGCGTTGCTGGCGACAATCGATGTGACCCACGGTGCGGCAGAGAGCAATCCGGCTCCTGCGATGCTGAGCTTATGCACGTCGCGGAAGTAACTCGGCAGCCATGCGAGCAGCAGGTAGAGGTTCCAGGTGGTCGCGAAGTGCGCAGCGATGATGGCCAGCGACGGCGCGCGAAGCAGAAACGATCGGAGTGGGGGAGCTTCGGTGGCAGCGGCTTGCGGACGAATGGTCGACAGCAGCGCCCGCTCTTCCGCGCCAAGTCGACGTTCCTTGAGGGGGTCATTCGCAACCTGCGAGGTCCAGACGATGACCCAGATGAGCCCCGCGACCCCGAAGACGTAGAAAGCCATTGGCCAGCCGTATCGCTCGACGAGCCATCCGGCCGCCATGAGCCCGATCAGTGTGCCCGCGGGAACTCCGCTCATCAGCGCGGCGATGGCGCGCCCGCGTTCCAGCGGCGGAACCCAGCGCCCAAACAACTCATAGGCCGCTGGAAACATTACCGCTTCGCCGAGGCCCATGCCGACGCGCGCCGCGAGCAGCACAACGATCGATAAGGTGGCGGCGACCGGGGTCAGAAGCGTAAAGAGCGACCAGGCAAGAACCGCCAAGCCCAGCATCGGCTTACCGCCGAAGCGCCTCGCGAGCAGGCCCGCCGGAAACATGAACAGAAGGTAGCCAACGAAGAAGGCGGAGAGAACGAAGCCCTTCTGCGTTTGCGACCATGCGAAGCGGTCCTGCATCGCGACCGCCGCAACGGAGATGTTGACGCGATCGGTGTAGGCGATCACGCAGCCGAGAAATGTAAGCGCGACGACGAGGATGCGCCGCCGGTTTCCGCGCTGACTTGGCCGGCCGGTTCCCTTCCACACGGTGTCTGTGGTCAATCCGCGCGTCTCAAGCCAAACACGTTGCGGTGACCCGCGAGGAGCATGAGAGCGCGTCGATCGGCACTCAAGTCCTCCTCGCTGACGAGATCCCGGCGCAGGCCGTCACGCTTGAGCGCATAGCGCCTCATGTCTTCCGCGAGCCGCGTCAGGGCCGCGCTTTCTGACAAGAGTAGTTGCCGAGTGGCGCTCTCAGGACCCATGGCGCGGGTCAGCATCTCCAAGTGTGTCAGGCATAGCTGCGGTTGACCCGACTCGGATGTTCCCCGCTCCGCCTTGAGACGCTCGGCCACGCGAGCCAGCGCTTCTCGCTCCAGGCGGACATGGGTGAGGCAGAGCTCACAGGTGCTCGACTGCAGCATCGGGGGCGCCGCCTCCCGGCCGTCAGGCGCGGCACGAGTCGCCGCATCGTGCAGCCGCGTCGCCCAGTGGTCCACGAGGGGCGCCAGGCCGACGCAGATCGTCTGGGGGCTCGCGATCGATCCAAGCTGCCAATAGTGAAACGCACACAGACCACCGTGCGCGGCGAGATGATCCTGAGTGGAGTGGTCGGATGTGATCTCCCACTGGTAACGGCAAAGAAAGGCGTGCAGGCCCTGATCCAGTTGCTCGCAGAGGTCGCAGCGCTTGAACCCGACTGGCTGTGGAGCGTGAGAAGCATCGGCAGAGGGGCGGCGGTGCCACCTGACATCCGGGCGACTGCGGGCCACGGACTCCTGGAGCGCCTGCAGGCGGTCCGAGTCTTCCCTGGAGTGGGGGGCCTCCGCTAGCGCGCTCGCCACCCGCTCACACATGCGCAAGAGAAAATTGGACTGCCGGTCGTTCAAGAGGAATCGAGTCACCTCGGAACGCAGCGTATCTACGCCGCTCGCCGCGTAGCGCGCGCTGTCTCGACTCCGGTTCGCCTCGAGCGCCTCGCGCGCCGAGACGGAGAAGGTGCTCGGCACAGGCTCCCCAAACACCCGTTGTGCCTGGTCGCTCACGTGCGCCAGAACGTGGGCGCGCTCGCCCACAGAGGCGAGGTCGTGCTTGTTGATGACCAGGAACACGCGGCTCGAAGAAGGCGCGATACGGCGCAGCACCTCGAGCTCTTCTGCAGAGAGCGGACTGTCGAAGCTTGTGACCACCATGAAGGCGTCCGCCTGAGGCAGGAAGCGCTCGGTGGTGAGGGAATTATGCGTGAAGGCAGAACCGAGGCCTGGTGTATCGACGAAGTGAAACCCTCGCCGCAGGAGCTCCGACGGCAGCTCGATCCGGGCGAGCGCCACGCGGCGTTGATTCTCGGGGTTGCCCTGCTGGGTGATGTAGGCCGGTAGCTGGTCGAGCGTCAAGTCGG
>Ga0335082_10005256_pt1 | contig 14166 bp, 13 predicted proteins | sample Lox_Sample_41_FD_206718 | JGI IMG/M metagenome (GOLD analysis project Ga0335082, IMG submission 206718) | Soil microbial communities from Loxahatchee National Wildlife Refuge, Florida, United States - Lox_Sample_4.1 | ecosystem: Environmental > Terrestrial > Soil > Wetlands | place: USA...
CGATACCCCATCGCGCCGGAACATCTCCTTCATGCCGCGGATGGCTTGTCTGGTTCGTGCCTCATTCTCGATCAAGCTGAAGCGGACGTGGTCGTCACCATACTGGCCGAACCCGATTCCAGGCGAGACGGCGACCCGGGCATCCGCAAGAAGCTTCTTCGCAAACTCGAGCGACCCCAGCGCCCGGTATGCTTCGGGGATCGGTGCCCAGACATACATCGTGGCCTTGGGGACCTGCACGGCCCAGCCTAACGCATTTAGCCCGGCGCACAGCACGTCTCGCCGCTTCTGATACGTCATCCGGATCTGCTCCACACACTCTTGCGGCCCCTCGAGCGCCACGATCGACGCGACCTGGATGGGCGTAAACGTGCCATAGTCGTGATAGCTCTTGATGCGCGCGAGCGCCGACACGAGCTCGGGATTGCCGACCATGAAACCCACGCGCCACCCAGCCATGTTGTAGCTCTTCGACAGAGTAAAGAACTCTACGGCCACCTCTTTCGCTCCCGGGACCTGCATGATCGAGGGCGCGCGATAGCCGTCGAAGACGATGTCCGCGTAGGCCAAATCGTGCACGACGTAGATGCCATGCTCACGAGCAAGCGCGACGATGCGCTCGAAGAACGCCAGCTCGACGCACTGAGTGGTCGGGTTGCTCGGGAAGTTGAGGATCAGCATCTTCGGCCGCGGATAGGAGTCGCTGATCGCCTGTGTCAGCTCGCCGAAGAAGTCCGTCCCCGGAAGCATCGGTACGTGGCGGATATCGGCGCCCGCGATCACCGGGCCGTAGATGTGGATCGGATAGCTCGGGTTGGGGACCAGCACGATGTCGCCCGACGCGAGCGTGGCGAGGGCCAGGTGCGCGATGCCTTCCTTCGAGCCGATGGTGACGATCGCCTCACGGTCCGGGTCGAGCTCTACACCGTAGCGTGACCGGTACCAGTTGCAGATGGCCTTGCGCAGCCGGATGATGCCCCGCGAGACGGAATAGCGATGAGTGTCGCCGCGCTGGGCGGTCTCGACCAGCTTGTCCACGATGTGCTTGGGCGTGGGCTGATCCGGATTGCCCATGCCGAAGTCGATGACATCCTCGCCGCGTTTGCGGGCGGCCGCCTTGAGCTCGGCGGTGATGTTGAACACATAGGGCGGCAAGCGCTTGATGCGCGGGAACTGCTCCATCGACGAGTGCGCTCCGGGGAAATGTGCCCGAGGGGTGACCGCCTCGAGCGCTTAACACTATGATAGGAAAGAAACGATGGTACCGGACGGCAGAATTTGCGGCAAATGAAACTGCACCTGGCGCGCTCCGACGGGCGCAATCGCTTTACCGGCTACGGCCCGGGCTACGTGACGGTCAACGACGTCCGCCACGAGCGCAGCCTGGTCGTCCTGCCGGACCGCGTTCTCGAGTGGGAGCCGGCCCGCCTCGACGATTTGACCCAGCTGGTGTTCGCACGACTCGCGGAGCTGCCGGTGGAGATCTTGATCCTCGGGACCGGCACATGCCTGCGGTTTCCGCACCCATCCCGCACGCAGGCGCTGGCCGACGCGCGCATCGGACTGGAGGTCATGGATACCCAGGCTGCCTGCCGCACCTACAACATCCTCTTGGCCGAGGACCGGAGGGTGGGAGCGGCCCTGCTGCTGGACAACGCGTAGCCCGCGCGCGTCTCAGGCCGCCTTCCGCCCGATCAGCGCGAGCGGGCTGAAGCCCACACGGATCGCGCCCCAGTGACGGCCGTTCAAGTAGATCGGCATGGCCAGATCTACCAGTGTCTCTCCGGTGTCCCGAAGGTAGGTCTGCATCAGGCTCGGTTCGGTGTTCGATGCCGCGCGCTGCTCTGTGGGCTTGTTGAACAGGCGCTTGTCGCGGCTGTGCACGAGATCCACAGCGGCGTCCCCGGTCAAGGGCCGCGAGGCGCTCTTGATATGCGTCGGCGCGTAGCCATTGCCATCCACCGCGATGACGAATGCACAGTCCTCGATTCGCCGCATCGCCTGCTCGAACAGCTCTTGCAGGCGGGCTTCGACCCTTTGATCGTAGCCGGTGTGGTACTTCTGCGGATTCGTGTTCGCAATCGGCTGGTATTGCCTGTCGAACACGTCGACGCCCTGATCCAGCTGCTCGGCGAGGTAGCCGGCAACCTGGTCGCGGCACTCGGAGGTGACGCGCAAAATGCGGTCGAACGCGCTATCGCTGATCTGGAACCGCGACACCACGCTCAACACGCTCTCGGTCACGCTCGCGAGGTCGCGCGCCGAGGTCTGGGAGTCGCTCATGCGCGCCGAGACGCTGCTGCTCAGCTCCTGGATCTGATACACCTGCGCGTGGATGTGGGCGTTGGCAGACTGCAAGCCGTGCATCGCGTCGGAGATTTCGCGCAGCTGGCCGTTCATCACGGCGAAGCCCTGCACCAAGCCCTCGAAGTTGCGCGAGGACTTCTGCACCACTTCACGCGTACGCTCCGTGTCGGCGTTGATCTTCTGCGTTTCCGACTCCGTGCTGCCCACTAAGCCGATGATGCGCTCCGTGTTCAGGGCGATGACGCCGGTGGCGGATTTGACCTTCTCGGCGAGCTTGCGCACTTCGTCGGCCACCACGGCAAACCCCCGACCGACCTCTCCGGCGCGCGCCGCTTCGATCGCGGCGTTCAGAGCGAGCAGATTGGTCTGGTCGGAGATGTCGTTGATGAGCATGCCGATGTCGCGGATGCCCTGGGAGTTGCGCGAGAGCTCGTTGACCGTCGCGTTGAACTGGGCCAGCCGCTGGCCGATTTCCTCGATCCGGTCTGTCACCTCGAGCAGCTCGCGATAGGACGCCTGCGCCGCATCGACGTGAGATGCTGTCGCGGTCGAGATCGACGTCGTGTTGTCCGACACGCTGTCGATGGCGCCCTGGACCTGGCCGCTGGAGGTGAAGATGACGCCAGTCAGGCTCCCTTGCTCCACCGCACTGTGCGACGTCTCCTCGATGCGTCGAGCCAGCTTGGCAGCATCGATGGCAATGCTCACGCACAGGCGACGGACGTCGGAGATCAGCTCACGCACGCGGCCCACGAACTGGTTGATGGCCCCCGCCAGCTCCTCGGCCTCTGCGCTCCCCTGCAGTTCCAGGGTCCAGCCGAGATCGCCGCGGCCGGCACCGAGCTCCTCGAACATCTCCCTGGCGCTTCTCAGCATGCGGGTCGTGCGGGCGCGACAGACCGCCCAGCCCGCCGCCGATGCAACGGCTATGGACGCGAACATCCCGACGCCGATCCACAGCTGCTGCGCAGCGAGCGAACGAAGCGCCGCCGCCATGCGTGCATCCTGCGTAGCGTCCGCCAACGCACTTGCGTTTACGGCGACGCCGTACATGGCAGCCAATGGCAGCAACGCCAGCAGAAGCGTAACCCCCACCGTCGCCCACAGTCGGAGTTTACGGAGGACAGAACTGGAATCGGGTGCGACCGCGCCTTTGCCGGCGACCATGGTCGGCTCCTCCCGTGACGTAAGGAATGCAGAGCAGGTAGTTCGGAATTGGCGGCATCACCGCCTTGCCACCGGCCTTGGTTAACGAACCGCCGCCAGCGAACTTTAGCAGCCTTGTCCGGGTCCTCCGGTCCTTCGCGCAGAGCCGCGAGCGCGGGGTGACGCTCCCGCCTCAAACTCCTGCCAGCACCTTGAGATGCGCCGTGACGCTGCGGGCCAGCGCGCTCAGGTTATAGCCGCCCTCGAGGACGGATACGATCCGCCCTCCGGCGTAGCGGTCCGCGACTTCTTGGATCCGCTCGGTAACCCAGACGTAATCGGCCTCGACCAGCCCCAGCGACGCCATGTCGTCCTCCCGGTGGGCGTCGAAGCCGGCCGAAATGAACACCGCCTCGGGACGGAATCGCTCCAGCGCAGGGAGCCACTCCTCGACCACCGCCCGCCGGAAGCCGGTCCCGTCGGTGTAAGCCGGCAGCGGAACGTTGACCATTCGCTCGGAGCGACCCTCCACTCCACTGTAGGGATAGAACGGATGCTGGAAGGTCGAGACCATCAACACGCGCTCGTCGCGGCGAAAGATCTCTTCGGTGCCGTTGCCATGGTGCACGTCGAAGTCGACGACCGCGACCCGCCCCCGCTCGTAGGCGTCCAGCGCGTGTGCGACGCCGACCGCCACGTTGTTGAACAGGCAGAAGCCCATCGCTCGCCGCGACTCGGCGTGGTGTCCGGGTGGACGCACGGCGCAGAACGCGTTGTGGGCCGTGCCGCCCAGGACGAGATCGGTGGCGAGCACCACTGCGCCTGCCGCTCTGCGCGCCGCGCGGTAGGTGTCCGGGTTCATCGCTGTGTCGGGATCCAGATGGACCAGTCCGGTGCTAGGCGAGCTTGCCTCGACCGCATGGATGTAGCCGAGGTCATGCACACGCGCGAGCTGTTCGAGCTCCACGAGCGGCGCCTCGTGCTCAACCAGACAGCCGATGAGCCCGGAGGCGATGAGCTGATCTTCGATCGCCTGCAAGCGCTCGGGACATTCCGGGTGGTGGCGCCCCATGTCGTGCAACTGGCAGTCGCGGTGGGTGATGAAAGCGGTAGGCATCGAGATCGGTAGGGTGCGGTTGGTCAATCGGGCCCGATCATGCTAGGGTCTACGGCAACCGAAGTCCATCCGGTGCCGTCCAATGCCGCCAGACCGAAGAGTGCGGATCACGCCTCGAGAGCGGCGGACGTCCCGTGGCATGTTTCATGCATCGAGCGCCGGCATCTCGCGCTGAGCGCTGTTGGGCAGAACCGCCGGACACAACCTCTTGCACGCAGCGTCGAGCCAGTCACCCGAGTCATCGAGCCCGGGGGCGCCGTCGATCGCGATACTGTACCCGGTCCGCGCCCGATTGCGGGATGGCACGGAGATCGTGATCCGCCCCATCGGCCCGGAGGATGCAGAGCGCGAGCAAGCCTTCGTGCGTTCACTGTCTCCCGAATCACGCTACTTCCGGTTCATGAACACGCTGCGGGAGCTCTCGCCCGAGATGCTGCATCGCTTCACCCATCCCGATCTGCAGCACGAGGTAGCCCTGGTCGCGCTCGCCGGAGAGGGCGCAGGCATGCGCCAGATCGGTGTCGCCCGTTTCGTGGCCGACGCCGAAGGCGGCGGCGCGGAGTTTGCGATCGTCATTGGAGACGAATGGCATAACCGGGGCGTGGGCAGCCGCCTCATGCGGGAGCTCATGCGCTCCGCGCGCGCGCTGGGCATCCAACGTCTGTGGGGCGATATCCTTGCCACCAACCAGCGCATGCTCAGCCTGATGACCGCGCTGGGGTTCGAGCTGCACTCCGCGCCGGCGGATCCGCTCCTGAAACGCGCCAGCCTTAGCTTGAATTGACTCGTCCAGGACTCCGTTCGAACAGGAACTCCACCGATGCTTCGTGAATCTCTTGCGGCCAGATTGCTCGGCACCGACCCCGGTACCCGGCGCTACTTGCCAGATGCAGGCAGCGGTCTTGAGGCCGGCCAATCAGCGTACGCCGGCACGGAACAAGCGCTGCAAGAAGTCATCGCCCAAGTGGGCGCCGTCATCGTCGGCAAGGAGCTGCAGATCCGCCTCACGTTGGTGTGCCTTCTGGCGCGCGGCCATCTGCTCATCGAAGATCTGCCGGGCGTGGGAAAGACGACGCTCGCGCATGCCTTGGCACGCTCGCTCGGACTCCGCTTCCAGCGCATCCAGTTCACCAGCGACTTGTTGCCGGCCGATATCATCGGGGTGTCGGTGTTTGAAAATCAAACCGGAACCTTCAAGTTTCACGCCGGACCGATCTTCGCCCAGATGATCCTCGCGGACGAGATCAACCGGGCCACGCCGAAGGCGCAGAGCGCACTGCTGGAGGCGATGGAGGAGCATCAGGTCACGGCCGAGGGCGAAACGCGCCCGCTGCGCGACCCCTTCTTCGTCATTGCGACGCAAAACCCCTCCTATCAGGTCGGGACCTTCCCTCTGCCCGAGTCCCAGCTTGACCGGTTCCTCATGTGCCTGCGGCTTGGGTATCCCGACGCGCGTGCCGAACGCTTGCTGTTGGAGGGGCGCGACCGGCGCGAACTGGTTGGAGAATTGGCACCCCGGCTCGCCGCCGAGGAGCTGATCCTGCTGCAGCGCCGAGTGCGGGATCTCTTCGTATCCGATGCGCTTTACGACTATCTGCAGGCGTTGATCACGCACACACGCCAATCTCCTCGGTTCGCCTCGGGCCTGAGTCCGCGCTGCGGGCTGAACCTGCTGCAGGCCGCACGCGCCTGGGCCTTCCTTGAGGGGCGCCACTTCGTGCTGCCCGAGGACGTTCAGGCCGTGCTACCGGGCGTAGCCGCGCACCGCCTCCAGGCCGGTGTAGGACAACACCTGGAGGACGGCGAAGAAGCGGTCCGCCGGCTTCTCGACGAGGTGGCGATCCCTTGATCGCCGCGCCTGCGCGTCCCGGTACGCGATGAGCCTCGCGTTGCGCTCCCGCTTCGGCCCACGGGATCTCCCTGCGACTGCGGCACCGCCCGGCGAGGTGGTACTGACCCAACGGGTGATCTACATCCTCCCCACCCGGGCCGGGGTGGTGTTCGCGGGCACTGCGGTGCTGATGCTCACCGGCTGCATCAACTACGACCTCGGGCTGGGGTTCGTCCTCACCTTCCTCGTGAGCGCGATTGGGATCGTCTCGATCCTGCATACCTTCGGCAACCTTGCTCGCCTGCGAATCGCACCTGGGCGCCCGCGGGCGGTGTTCGCGGGAGATGACGCCGTATTTCCCGTGTTGCTCAGTGGCCAAGGCTCTTTGCAACGCTATGCGATCGGCCTGCGCGCGGCGGCTCAGCTCCTGGCCTTCGTGGATGTCCCGCCCCTGCGTACGACGCGGGCCGAGGTGCGACTGCCGGCCACGCGGCGCGGCTCGCTGCCGCTTGGCCGCATCGAGGTGCTGACCACTTTTCCGCTCGGTCTATTCCGAGCCTGGTCCAGCTTCGAGCTGGACTCTCATTGCCTGGTGTACCCGAAGCCCGAGTCTGGACAAGTGCCGTTTCCGCCGGCACAAGCTGGCGACAGCGGGAGGCTGGAAGCCGGCCAAGGCCAAGACGATTTCTCTGGGCTACGCAAATACCACGCGGGCGATTCGCTGCGCCATGTGGCATGGAAGGCGGCCGCGCGCGGGCAGCCGATGATGACCAAGCAGTTTACCGGGCCCGCTGCCGGAGAGATCTGGCTGGACTGGAGCGATCTACCGCCAGGCATGGGGACCGAGCAACGCCTGTCTCGTCTGACGCGCTGGGTGTTGGATGCCGGCCGCGCCGGAGAGACGTTCGGGCTGCGCATCCCATCCATCGCGATCGCGCCAGCATCTGGCCTGTTGCATGAGGAACAGTGCCTCGCGGCGCTGGCGCTGTTCGGGACATGACCGAGCGGCTCGACGCCGATCGCTTGCGGCCCGGCACGGTCTACTCGCTGTTAGGCGCGTTGGGCGCCCTGCTCGCGCCGCACGCGCCCCACCTTCCGCTCTGGATTTCGATCACGGTCCCGGCTCTGCTGTTCTGGCGCGCCTGGTCGGTCCACCGCGATGCGCTGCTGCCTCGGAAGTGGATGCTCGTCGCGCTGGCGGTGCTGTGTACGGGCGCGGTGGTGGTGAGCTATAGCGCGACTTTTGGACGCGACGCGTCGGTGGCGCTGCTCGCCGTGATGCTGGGCCTCAAGGTGTTGGAGCTGCGCACGATCCGCGATGCGACGGTCGCGAGCTGCCTCGGCCTGTTCCTGATCGTCACCAACTTCCTCTACCTCCAGAGCATGGGCGCCGCGGTATACATGCTGGTGATCGTGGCGTGGTTGACCGCGACACTGATCAGCACCCAGGATCGCACCGGCTCCCAGTCGCTGCCACGCATCTTGCGCCGCTCCGCGACGCTGATGCTCCAGGCGGCTCCTCTGATGGTGGCGCTGTTCCTGCTGTTTCCGCGTGTCCCGGGGCCCATCTTCGGCTTCGCTGAGGCCACGCCGACCGCGGTCACAGGGCTGTCGGAAACCATGTCCCCAGGCAGTCTCACCAAGCTAGGACGCTCCGGCGAGGTCGCCTTCCGCGTCGAATTCCGCTCTCCGGCACCGGAGCGGCAGCGTTTGTACTGGCGGGGCCCGGTGCTATGGGACTTCGACGGCCGCACGTGGTCCACCGGCAATGCCGTCGGCATCGCTGCAGGGGGGGCGCGCCAAGTCGCGACGGGGCATCCGGTCGCATACACGGTGACCCTGGAGCCGCACAACAGGCGCTGGGTGTTCGCAATCGACCTGCCGTTGATCGTGCCGCCCGACACCGTCCTGACCGATGACTATGAGCTGCTGTCGATGCGGCCGGTCCGCAGCCGCCTGCGTTACGACGTCGTTTCGGAACCCGATTACCGCTATGGGAGCGACGAGAAGCCCTGGCTGCTGCAGCGCGCGACCCGCCTGCCCTCGGGGTACAACCCAAAGTCGATGGACCTGGCGCGGCAGCTGCGAGCACAGTCAGCAACCGACCGCGACTTGATCGAGAATACGCTCAGCTTCTTCCGCACCCAACCGTTCTTCTACACGTTGCAACCACCGCTGCTCGGACGCAACTCGGTCGACGAGTTCCTGTTCGTCACACGCCGTGGCTTTTGCGAGCACTTTGCTTCCGCGTTTGCGGTCCTGATGCGGGCCGCCGGCATGCCGGCCCGTGTTGTCACGGGCTACCAGGGTGGGGAAGAGAACCCTTTCGCGGATTACCTGATCGTGCGTCAAGCGGAAGCGCACGCGTGGACGGAGGTGTGGCTCAAGGACGCCGGTTGGGTGCGGGTTGATCCAACGGCCGCCGTCGCCCCGTCACGGATTCAGGCCGGGATCGGCGCAGCAGTGCCGGCCAGCGACCCGCTGGCCCTCTCGGTGCGCGGCGACGGCCAGTTCATGCGGCAGCTTCGCTTCAGCTGGGATGCGGTGGCCAATGCCTGGAACCAGTGGGTGCTGGGCTACACCCCCGAGCGCCAGACGCGGTTTCTCGAGAGCGCAGGGCTCCGACAGGTGTCGTGGCAAGCGTTGACGGCGCTGCTGATCGGGATCGGCGGCCTGATCATGGCAGCGGTAGCGCTGAGCATGCTGCGTCGGCTGCGCGTCACGACGGTCGATCCTGTAGTGCGGGCTTGGCGTAGCTTCTGCCGGAAGCTCGCGCGCAGGGGGACCGAACGCCGACCTGCCGAAGGTCCGCTGGAATTTGCGCGGCGGGCTTCGGCCGAACACCCGGCGCTGAAGCCGCGGATCGATGCCATCGCGGGGCTGTACCTCGAGCTGCGCTACGCGCGCCGTCCGCGCGAGGCTCGCGGCGATCTGTACCGGCTGCGGCAGCTCGTGCGTTCGTTCTAGTCGGTCACGGCGCCGGCCGGGGCGCGCTCAAAGCAGCATCTCGCGGGCTACCCCGCCACGGCGCAGGAGGCCGCGGAGCGTCGTCAGCGCTTCGATCTGGATCTGGCGTACCCGCTCGCGAGTGAGGTTGAGGTCCTGGGCAAGTTGTTCGAGCGTGTAGATCTCGTTGCCGTTCAGGCCGTATCTGCGCTCGATGACGTTGCGCTGGCGATCAGACAGCTCGCCCAGCCAGCGGCGCACCTGCGCCACCATCTCCGACACTTCCAGACGTGCCTCGGGCGTCATACCGTTCTCGTCGGGCAGCGATTCGCCGACCGAGAGGCCAGGGTCGATGTCGAGCGGCGCATCGAGCGAAGCCATGCGCTCGTTGAGCACGAGCAAGCGGCGCACGTCACCGGTGTCCCAGTCAAGCAGGTGCGCCACATCTTCGGCGGTGGGCTCGGTCTCCGAATGGGTCTCGAGATGCCGCATCGCGCGTAACACCGTGTTCAGGTCCTTGATCACGTGCACGGGGAGCCGGATCGTGCGCGATTGGTACATGATCGCGCGCTCGATGCTCTGGCGGATCCACCACGTTGCATATGTGGAGAAGCGGAAACCCCGCTCGGGGTCGAACTTCTCGATCGCGTGGATCAGCCCGAGGTTGCCTTCTTCGATCAGATCCAACAGGGCGAGCCCGCGATTGGCATAGTGCTTGGCGATGTTGACCACCAGGCGCAGGTTGTGCTCGATCATCTTCTGGCGGGCGGCGAACTCGCCGGCCTTCGCCAGCCGCGCGTAGCACATCTCCTCGTCCACTGACAGCAGGTGGTTGTGTCCGATCTCGTTGAAATAGAGCTGCGTGACGTCCGACAGCAGGTCCGCGCTGGCGTATTCCTCTTCGGGCGGGGCCTCCGCCGCACCGAGGATGGCCTCCTCGGAGAGCTCGTCGCCTGCGGCGGGGTTCTCCTCGCTCATGACGGACCCTCCGGCGGCAGGAGCTTCAGAGGGTCGACCGGCTTGCCAAAGCGCCGGATCTCGAAGTGCAGCTCGGCCCGCTCCGAGCCGACGCCGGTGGTCGTCGCGCCCATCTCCGCGATCCGCTGTCCCCTGCTCACGCGCTCTCCCTCCTTCACCAGCAACTCACGATTGTGAGCGTACACGCTGAGGTACGTGTCATCGTGCTTGATGATGATTAGCTTACCGTATCCGCGCAGCCCGCTACCACTGTATACCACCTTGCCCGTTGCACTGGCGACGATTGCCTCGCCGGACGTGCCACCAATCGCAACGCCCTTGGGATTGGGGCCCTGGTTGAAGGCGTGGATCAATTTCCCCGATGCGGGCCACATCCACTGGATCGCGCCTTCGCGCACCGCGGGCTCTGGTTTGGGCGCTGGCTTTGGCACCGGTGGTGAGCTGCTCTCCGCCTTCGTGACAGGTGCCGACGACGGAGCTGGCATCGAGGACGGCGTCGTTCCGTTCGGCTTGGCGTCGATCTGCGCGGCCTGGGGGCCAACCACAGGAGGCCGGTCCGGAAACCGAGTGAGCTGTGCGAACGCTGCCTCGGAGTAAGGCACCTTGATCCCTTTCGGCTCCGACACCGTTGGGACCGGCAGGTCCAGGGATTGGCTTGCTACCGGCGCCGTAGGCGCCAGCGGTTGCGTCACGACTTCGTCCGTGCCGCCTGAATCCGGCTTCCAGCTCGGAGGGGGACGAAGCCTGAGCGACTGGTCGACTTTGATGACGTTGGGATCGGAGATCTGGTTCCACGCAGCGAGCTCCTTATAGTCCAGCCCGTTGTCCAGCGCGATGCTGTAGAGCGTGTCGCCGCGCTTGACCGTATATGCCGCCGGGCGGGCATCTTCGTCGGCGACTTCCTTTGCAGCCGCACGGGCCTTCGGGCCGGAAGCGGGCGCGGAGCTGGGGGCCGCGGAGATCGCCGCCGGCGTTTTCGCGGGCACAGGCTTGGATGCTGCGGAACCCCCGGCCGGTACCGCTGGTGGCTTGGCAGCGCGGCGGTAGTCGGCAACTCCGTGCTCTGCAACCGGCGCTCGCGTCCCGGTGCAGCCGCCTAGCATCGCGCTGCAGATCATGCATGCGAGCGCGACGCGCCGGGTCAAGACACGCGCTCCCCTCGGGCAGTGTCGAGAATGGTTGGCGCCGTCATACCCTGGCTCCCGGGACGAGCGGCACGAAGTGCACGGGCTCCAGCGTCTGCTGCGAGAATCCGTCCCCGGTGCGTGTGACCAACGTCAATCGCTGCTCGCGGTCACCCAGCGGCATCACGAGGCGCCCTCCCGGGGCCAGCTGCTCGAGCAGCGCCTCCGGAACATGCGTTGCCGCGGCAGCCATCACGATCGCATCGAACGGAGCGAACTCCCTCAAGCCCACATGGCCGTCCAGATGCTTGACGCGAACGTTGTGGATCCGCAGCTCGCGCAGGTGCGTTCGCGCTTTGGTGAGCAGGGGCAAGATGCGCTCGACGCTGTATACCTGCCGGGCCAGCCGGGATAGCAACGCAGCCTGGTAACCGCACCCCGTCCCGACCTCCAATGCCTTCTCCAATGCACCGCCAGCACGCGTGAGTTCCAGGATGCGTGCAACGATGAGCGGGTTGGAGATCGTCTGGCCGAACCCAATCGGGAGCGCGATATCCTCATACGCCCGATGCGCCAGCGCCTCGTCCACGAAGATGTGGCGCGGCAGCTCGCCCATCGCCGCCAGCACGATCTCGTCGCGGATGCCTTGCTCGCGCAGCCTCTGCACCATTCGCATGCGGGTCCGCGGAGAGGTCATCCCGACGCCGAGGTGGTTGCTGGTCATCGAGTCCTGGTGCCGTGCCCGTGGGGTCCCGCTTAGCTGCCGGCCGCCTCCGGCTGTCCCGTGGGCAGACCGAGGGCGTCCTCTGCAGCAAGCCAATCCGCGAGCTCGCCGAGCTGGGCGAAATGCGTCAAGTCGATTTGCAGCGGCGTGACGGAAACGAACCCGTTTGCGACGGCGTGGAAGTCGGTGCCCTCTCCCGCGTCCTGCGCATCTCCGGCCGCGCCGATCCAGTAGACAGTCTCACCTCGCGGATTGCTGGATCGGATCACACCCTCCGCCTTGTGGCGTCGTCCCAGCCGCGTGATCCGTGTCCCCTTCAGCTCGTGGTAGGGCAGATCGGGGACATTCACGTTCAGCAGCAGCGCCTGGGAGACAGGACGCTCGCGGAATTTGGTCACCAGGTCGACCGCAACCTGAGCCGCAGCCGGGTAGTTGCCGCCGGCCTTGCTCGCGAGGGACATCGCGATCGACGGGATCCCGAGCAGAAAGCCTTCCGTAGCTGCGGCGACGGTTCCGGAATAGATGGTGTCGTCGCCCATGTTGGCGCCGTGATTGATGCCGGAGACGACCATGTCCGGCAGGTGATCGAGCAGCCCCGTCACCGCCAGATGCACGCAGTCGGTCGGGGTGCCGTTCACATAACGGAATCCGAGATGCGATGTACGCACCGCGAGAGGCCGGTCCAGTGTGAGAGAGTTGCTCGCCCCGCTGCGGTCCCGCTCGGGCGCTACGACGACCACATCGCCCAGCGCAGCCAAAGCCTCGGCGAGCGTCGCAAGCCCTGGGGCGAAATAACCGTCGTCGTTACTGAGCAGGATGCGCATGGGATGCGGTCGGCTGCCGGCGTACTCTGCTAATGGGATGACGCGCTTGGGGCCAGGATGCCATCGATCGGGTCGCCAGCCGTGGTGCGGTGAGCATGAGTTCGCGGGACCGCGCAACAGCTTGGCTCACCGCGGATGACTGGGATCCTGATTTTGCCGACGCCTCATATAGCTGGATCGCATACGCTTCGATCGATTATAACGGAGATCGATCGCGCCCTCCGTCTGGGCGTGCGCATTCCGCCGATACGCCGCACGCCGGTAGCAACTGTCGTGGTGGGTTGCGACTTCACGGCGTCCGGACAGAACTCGATGACGCCAGAAACAACGAAGCCCAGAGGGACCCTCTGGGCTTTCGGGAATTCTGGTCGGGGCGACTGGATTCGAACCAGCGACCACTTGCACCCCATGCAAGTACGCTACCAGGCTGCGCTACGCCCCGACTCGGAATCGATTATAGCAAAACGCTATCACGCGCTAGACTCTGCTCTAGCGCAACGACTCGAGGATGCTCAACAGCTCTTTGCGCAGCGCCAACCCGTTGCTCTTGGGCACATCGGAAGCAGCGGGAGGCGTCTGTCCTGGGGGTTGGTCGAGCCGATGGCGGGCGCCGCTGATGGTGAACCCCTCGTCATACAGCAACTGCCGAATGCGGCGGATCAGCAGCACTTCGTGATGCTGGTAATAGCGACGGTTGCCGCGCCGCTTCACCGGTTTGAGCTGAGTGAACTCCTGCTCCCAGTAGCGCAGCACGTGCGGCTTGACTCCGCACAGCTCACTCACCTCACCGATGGTGAAGTAGCGCTTCGCCGGGATCGCCGGAAGGCTAGGCTTCTTGTTGCTGCTGGTGCTGTTCGGGCTCTCGTCCATGGTAGTTCTTGTCCACCGTCGCCTTCAACTTCTGGCTGGCGTGGAATGTGACGACCCTGCGGGCGGTGATCGGAATCTCTTCGCCGGTCTTCGGATTTCGGCCGGGACGCTGCGGTTTGTCCCGGAGTTGAAAATTGCCGAAACCCGATAGCTTGACCCCCTCGCCTGTTTCCAGGGCCTTGCGCACTTCCTCAAAGAAGCACTCGACCATGTCCTTGGCCTCGCGCTTGTTCAAACCCACTTTCTCGAAGAGGAGATCGGCCAAGTCTGCTTTGGTGAGCGTCATCTCAACCTCAATC
>Ga0335082_10005257_pt1 | contig 14164 bp, 14 predicted proteins | sample Lox_Sample_41_FD_206718 | JGI IMG/M metagenome (GOLD analysis project Ga0335082, IMG submission 206718) | Soil microbial communities from Loxahatchee National Wildlife Refuge, Florida, United States - Lox_Sample_4.1 | ecosystem: Environmental > Terrestrial > Soil > Wetlands | place: USA...
GCGTCTCGAAGCCCTTGACCACGAGCTCGGTGGCGCCGCCGCACAGCACCGCCTGCTCGCCGAAGAGGTCAGTCTCGGTCTCCTCGGCGAAGGTGGTCTCGATGACCCCGGCGCGCGTGCCGCCGATGCCGTGCGCGTAGGCGAGCGCCTTGGCGCGCGCCTGGCCGGAGGCATCCTGCGCGACCGCCAGCAGGCACGGCACGCCGGCCCCCTCCTGGTACTGGCGGCGCACCAGATCGCCCGGGCCCTTGGGGGCGATCAGCACCACGTCGAGGTCCTTGCGCGGCTTCACCTGCTTGAAGTGCACGTTGAAGCCGTGCGCGAAGAGCAGCGTCGCCCCCTGCTTGAGCTCGCCCTTGATCTGCTGATAGAACGCCTTCTGCGCCGTGTCGGGAATGAGGATGGCGACCAGGTCGGCACCCTTGACCGCCTCCGCAGGCTCGGCGACCTTAAGTCCCGCTTTCTTCGCCTTCTTCCAGCCCTCGCCCCCCTTGCGCACGCCCACCACGACGTCAAGGCCGCTGTCGTGCAGGTTGAGCGCATGCGCGCGCCCCTGGCTGCCGTAGCCGAGGATCGCGATCCGCGCGCCCTTGAGGGCCTTCTTGTCGACGTCCTTCTGCGAATAAAGCTTCATCCGACTCACTCCTCGATGCCTTGCGAAGGCTGTTGGCAAACGTAAAAGACCCCGCAGCGGCTTTTGCCGGTGCGGGGTCTTGGTGTCTTTCTGCGCTCGTGCCTGGCTGGGTCAGGCGTCCGCGCGTCCCCCGCACCGTGCTCCGCTAAGGAGCAGCAGCGAGGGCAGCAGTACCAGCAGCAGCGGCCGCAGGGCGCGCTCGGGCGCTGCGGCAAAGACGGCCATGGCTGTGGTGACTGGCATATGCGAACGAATCCTGATGCTTCGGATGGGAGCATAGGGGGCGAGGGCTTGTCAACGCACCCCGGCGCCGCCTGGGCAGATTAAGCTTCGTCCCCGTGCCCGACGGCCCCACCGGTAAGCCCAGCCCCCTCGCCGAGGGCATATTCCGCCGCGAAATCCTCCCCTGGGGCTGCCTCGGGCTGACCCTTGGGCTGGTCGAGGGAGCCACGGCCGCGATCCTCGTGAAACAGCATTTTGCCGCCGCGGCCACCGCGCTGGGGGTCAATCTCGCCGTCGCCCTGGTGAGCGGGGCGCCGGCCTTCTCGAACGTACTTTCCTTTGTCTGGGCGAACGTCGCCCACGGGCGCGCGCGCGTGCAGCTCATGGTGGCCCTGCAGGCAGCGTTTGCGCTGCTGGTCGGCTGCGTGGCGCTCACCTCGCGCGCCTCGGCGGGTCTTTGGGTGACGGTGCTGTCGATCATCGCGGCCCGCGTGGTGTGGGCGGGGATCCTCACCGTGCGCGCGGCGATCTGGAGCGCCAACTATCCGCGCAACGTGCTGGCGCGCATCACCGGGCGCATCGTCATCGTGAACGCGATCACGGTGGCGACTTCCGCCGCGCTCGTCGGCTGGGCGCTCGAGGCGCGCTTCATCGATGCGCGCCGGCTCTACGGCCTCGGGGCGCTCGCCGGGCTCCTCGGTGCCTGGCAGTACCGCGCGATGCGCGTGCGGCGCGAGTTCCGGCTGCTCGCCGCCGAGAGCGCCAGCGCCGGCCGCAGCGAGCCCTTCAGTCTTTCGATGTTCACCCGCATCCTCAGGGAGGATCCGGCCTACCGCGAGTACATGCTGTGGATGGGCATCTTCGGGGCCGGCAATCTCATGCTCACCGCGCAGCTGGTCCTCCTGTTCTCCGAGCAGCTGCACCTGAGCAGCGCCACGCAGATCGGGATGCTCGCGGTCGTGCCGCTCATCACGCAGCCGCTCTTCCTGCCCTGGTGGGCGCGGCTCTTCGACGGCTCGCACATCGTGCGCTATCGCTCCCGCCAGGGCTGGGCGCTGGTGATCGCCAGCGCCGCGCTGTGCGCCGGGGTCATCGCCGGCTCGCAGAGCCTGCTGTGGCTTGGCGCGGTGCTGCTCGGTGCGGCGCAGGCCGGTGCTAATCTAGGCTGGAACCTCGGGCACAACGACTTCGCCTCCCTCGGGCGCGCGCAGCACTACATGGGCGTGCACGTAACCCTCACCGGGCTGCGCGGCGGGGTGGCGCCGCCCCTTGGCGTGCTGGTCTACATGGTGTTCGAGAAGTGGCGCCCGGGGTTCGGTGAATGGGCGCTGTTGCTGCCGCTTCTCATGACGGCGGCCGGCGCGCTGGGTTTCAATCGCATGCGCGTGGCCCTCGAGGGCTGACGGCACGCGCAGCGGCATCGTGGAGGCATTAAGACAGGCATGAGCAGCAAGAAGATCGATCCGCGTGCCTATTCGCACGTGGTGGTGGACGGACTGAAGCAGGCGCCCTCGCGCGCGATGCTGCGCGCGGTCGGCTTCACGGATGCGGACTTTCGGCTGCCGCAGATCGGCGTCGCCTCGACCTGGGCGAACCTCACGCCCTGCAACATGCACATCGGTGAACTCGCCCGCGAGGCGTGCGCCGGGGTGGACGCCGCCGGCGGCAAGAGTGTGCTGTTCAACACCATCACCGTCTCGGACGGCATCTCGATGGGCACGCCCGGGATGCGCTACTCGCTGGTCTCGCGCGAGGTGATCGCCGACTCGATCGAGACGGTCGTCGCGGCATCCGGGTTCGACGGCTTCGTCGCCATCGGCGGCTGCGACAAGAACATCCCCGGCTGCGCCATGGCCATGGCGCGCCTGAATCGCCCCTCGGTGTTCGTCTACGGCGGCACCATCCGTCCGGGCGCGCAGCACCGCGACATCATCTCGGTGTTCGAGGCGGTCGGGGCCCGTGCCGCGGGCACGCTCTCGGAAGAGGGGCTGCTCGAGATCGAACGCACGGCCATCCCGGGTCCGGGCAGCTGCGGGGGCATGTACACCGCGAACACCATGGCCTCGGCCATCGAGGCCTTGGGCTTGTCCTTGCCGGGCAGCTCGGCCCAGGACGCCGTGGGTGCGCAGAAGCGCTCCGACAGTCACCGCGCCGGCGAGGCGGCGGTGCGGGTCGTCAAGGAGGGGTTGAAGCCGCGCGACATCCTGACCCGCAAGGCTTTCGAGAACGCCATCACCGTGGTCATCGCCCTGGGTGGCTCGACGAATGCCGTGCTGCACCTGCTCGCGATCGCGCACGCGGCCGGCGTGCGTCTCACGCTCGATGACTTCACCCGCATCGGCAAGCGTTCCCCGGTGCTCGCGGACCTGCGCCCGAGCGGTCGCTATCTCATGTCGGAGCTCGTGGCGATCGGCGGCATCCAGCCGCTCATGAAGATGCTCCTCGAGGGCGGACTGCTGCACGGGGAGTGCCTGACGGTCACCGGCCGCACCCTCAAAGAGAATCTGGAAAAAGCTCCCATGTACATGAGCGGGCAGGACATTGTGCGGCCGCTCTCGGCGCCCCTGAAGAAGGAGAGCCACCTCGTGGTGCTCTACGGCAATCTCGCCCCCGAGGGCGCGGTGGCGAAAGTGACGGGCAAGGAGGGTGAGCGCTTCGAGGGGCGCGCGCGGGTGTTCGAGGGCGAGGAGCGTGCCACGGAGGCGATCCTCGCCGGGCGGGTGCGCCCCGGGGATGTCGTGGTGATCCGCAACGAGGGCCCCAAGGGAGGGCCCGGCATGCGCGAGATGCTCTCGCCGACGAGCGCCATCATGGGGCGGGGACTCGGGGACAAGGTCGCCCTGATCACCGACGGGCGCTTCTCCGGCGGCAGCCACGGGTTCGTCGTCGGGCATATCGCGCCTGAAGCGGCCGTCGGCGGGCCGATCGGCCTGCTGCGCAGCGGGGACAGGATCGTGATCGATGCGCGCCAGCGCGCGATCCGCGTCGAGCTTTCAGGCGCGGAACTGCGCCGCCGCCGCGCCCAGTGGCGCCCGCCGAAGCCCTTTGCCACGCATGGCGCGCTCGCCAAGTACGCGCACCTGGTCGGCAGTGCCTCGCAGGGAGCGGTGACCGAGGCGATACAGGCACGTCGGCGTCATTCTTAAGCCGCCGCCGGAGTTGTCAGTCAAGGGGGCAGCGGTTAGAGTTCGCGGAAGCATTCGTCGCTGCGCGAAGCCGTGCACACTGTCCGGGGCCGATTCTTATAATCACGCGCCCGCGGGACCGAATGCCGGATAAGGTTGTCGGCCGTAGTATTGCAAAGGTGCAGTCCGCTGGACGTGGTCGTCCGCGGACTTTAATGGTCCGGGTTTCCCGGCCGGGGGCGATGGGGCAAGTCGCATTCCGGGGAACCGCGGTGGTTTTACTGACAAGCGAGCGTCCAACTAGATAACCCATGGCAACCTATCTTGAGCAGGACTCTGGATTCCTCACCCGCCGCGGCCTGGTGCTGATTGCCATCATCCTTCTGCACCTGTTCATCTTCTGGGCGCTGGCGACCGGCCTGGCACGTCGCGCGATCGAGATCATCGCCCCGCCGATCCAGACCGTGATCGAGCAGGAGACCCACAAGGACGCGCCGCCGCCGCCGCCGCCGCCGCCGACCTTCGAGCGCCCGCCGGTGGAGATCCCGCCGACCGACACCATCGTCGAGATGCCGGTGGCGCAGACCACCACCGCGATCAGCAACACCACGACCCAGCACGTGGCGGCCGCCGTGGCCGTGCACAACGCGGTGAAAGTCGCGGCGAAGCCGGGCAAGAACTTCCCCAACACCGAGGACTACTACCCGGCGGCCTCCAAGCGCCTCGGCGAGGAGGGCTCGACGATCGTGCACGTCTGCGTCGGCCCGAACGGCAAGCTGAGCGAGACGCCGACCGTGCAGACCTCCTCCGGCAGTGCGCGCCTGGATGAGGGCGCGCTCAACCTCGCCAAGGCGGGGCGCTATCAGAACGGGACTGAAGACGGTAAGCCGATTACCGACTGCTTCAACTTCCGCATCACGTTCAAGATGACCAAGTAACCGATTTGATCCAGGTGCCGCCTCCCCGAGGCGGCTTTTTTTTCGAGGAAACTATGGAAAACCAAGCCACCCCAGTCGTCCCCGCCGCCCCGACCGCGCAGGTCGAGAACCCCTACGGTCTCGTCGCCCTGTGGCAAACCGGCGATCTCGTCGCCAAATCCGTGCTCGTGCTGCTGGTCATCATGTCCCTGGCCTCCTGGTACGTGATGCTCACCAAGCTCTGGGACCAGCGCAAACTCAAGCAGTCAGTGCGCGTGGTCGAGAAGCAGTTCTGGACCGCTCCCTCGGTGAAGGACGGCGTCGAGCGCCTGAAGAAGGGCGATGAGTTCCGCGGCATCGCCGAGGATGGCCTGCGCGCCGCCTCCCACCACGACGGCCGCCTGACCGACCGCATCGACCTCAACGAGTGGATCACCATGTCGCTGCAGCGCGCGGTCGACGGGGTGAACAGCAAGCTCTCCAACGGCCTGGGTCTCCTGGCGACGGTGGGTTCCACGGCGCCCTTCGTCGGCCTGTTCGGCACGGTGTGGGGCATCCTGAACGCCCTCGTCGGCATCGGCATCGCCGGCCAGGCGAGCATCGACAAGGTGGCCGGACCGGTCGGTGAGGCGCTCATCATGACCGCCATCGGTCTGTTCGTCGCGGTGCCTGCGGTCATGGGCTACAACTGGCTGCTCGGCCGCAACAAGGGCCTGCAGGATGCGCTGCGGAACTTTGCCGCCGATCTGCATGCCTATCTGGTGAGCGGCGCGCGCATCGAGGCCGGTGGCGCCCGTCCGGTGGCTGCGAAGGCGCAGCCGCTCGGCAAGTAACGCTTCTGAAAGTCTGGTCCCGCGGACGCGCGCCTGGTCGCGCCGCGGGACCACCGTCCCCCGCGAAGGAGTAGCTCTCCATGGCCATGAGTGTGGGTCAGCCCTCAGCCGAACCCGCCGCGATGTCGAACATCAACACGACGCCGCTGGTGGACGTGATGCTGGTGCTGCTGATCATCTTCCTGATCACCATTCCCGTGATCAACAAGACGGTGAAGGTCAATCTGCCGAAGGCGGTCAACATCCCGACGCAGACCAAGCCGGAGAACATCACCATCGCCGTCGACAAGGACGGCAACATCTACTGGAACGACAAGCGGCTCGCCAACCGCGATGACCTGCTGAGCAACGTCAAGGCCGCGGCCGTCAAGAAGCCGCAGCCGGAGATCCACATTCGCGGCGATCAGGAGACGCGCTACGAGGCCATCGGGCGGGTCATGTACGCGATCCAGCGCGGCGGCATCGTCAAGGTCGGCTTCCTCACCGAGCCCGACCACGGCGTGCGCGGCTACCGCTAGGACCCGCAGGAGAGAGTGCAGCCATGGCAATGAGTATCGGAACCGCCTCGGGCGAGGCGATGTGTGACATCAACACCACGCCGCTCATCGACGTGATGCTGGTGCTGCTGGTCACGCTGATCGTGTCGCTGCCGGTCATGACCCACGCCGTCAAGCTCGACATGCCCAACCCCAACGCACAGCCGCCGCCGCCGGACGTGCCCCCCGAGGTCATCGACCTCGAGATCGACTCCGACGGCACGGTCGCCTGGAACGGCACCAGCGTACCCAACCTCGACACCCTCGAGGGCTACTTCCACAACGAGGCGCAGAAGGATCCGCAGCCGGAGATTCACCTGCGGCCCGACCGCCGCGCCAAGTACGACGTGGTCGCCAAGGTGCTCGCCGCCGCGCAGCGCAACCGCATGGTCAAGATCGGCTTCGTGAACGTCGCCGAATTCGGCAACTAGCAAACTCAGCTACAGGAAACGCGAACATCCCTATGAAGGTATCGGCAACACTGGTGACGGGGCTCATCGCCGGCGTCGGACTCATGCTCACGGGCGCCCCGGCGCTCGCGGCCAGCAAGAACACCAACAGCGAGGCGGTGGCGAAGCTGCTGTCACCCGCCCAGGACCTGATGAAGCAGAAGAAGTACGCGGAGGCGCTCGCCAAGATCAAGGAGGCCAACGCGCTGCCGAACAAGACGCCCTTCGACCAGCACACCATCAACGAGTTCGGCTGCTCGGCCAACGTCGGCGCCGGCAACTACGCGGATGCGGCGCGCGACTGCGAGGCGAAGCTCAACGACGGCTTCACCCCCGAGAGCGAGGCGCCGGGGCTGGTCAAGAACCTGATGCTGCTGAACTACCAGGTCAAGAACTACGACAAGGCGATCGAGTTCGGGCAGCGCGCCATCAAGGGTGGCTACGCGACGGACGAGACCCGCAACTTTCTCGCCCAGTCCTACTACCTCAAGGGCGCCTACAAGGAGGCGCAGAAGACCGAGGACTCGCTCATCGAGACCGAGATGAAGGCCGGGCAGCAGCCGAAGGAGCAGCAGATCTCCCTGCTCCTGTCCTCGTGCGTGAAGCTCGAGGATGCGCAGTGCCAGGAGCACGCGCTCGAGCGCATGGTGGCCTACTACCCGAAGCCCGAGCACTGGAAGGCGCTGCTCTACACGATCCGCAAGGACACGACCGGCAACGACGCCAACACGCTGCAGACCTACCGCCTGATGACCGAGGTCGACGTGCTGCAGGATGCGGGTGACTACAACGAGGCGGCGCAGCTGGCGCTCGAGGCGGGCTCCCCGGGGGAGGCGCAGAAGTTCCTCGAGAAGGGCTTCGCCAACAACGTCTTCACCGACCAGCGCGCCAAGGACCGCAACACGCGCCTGCTCGAGACGGTGAAGAAGACGGCCGCGACCGACCAGGCCTCCCTGCCGAAGACCGAGAAGGAGGCCGAGGCCTCCCCGCAGGGCCAGAAGAACGTCGGCGTGGGACTCGCGTACCTCGGCTACGGCCAGTATGACAAGGCGGCCGAGCAGCTCTCCAAGGGCCTCGCCAAGGGCGGGCTGAAGAACGAGGCCGAGGCGCGCCTGCTGCTCGGGATCGCGCAGCTCAAGGGCGGCCACAAGGACGACGCGGTCAAGTCCTTCAAGGCAGTCAAGGGCGACCCGGCGCTCGAGCGCCTGGCGAATCTCTGGGCGCTGCACGCCCGGCAGGCCTAAGGACGCTGCGGAGCCGGGGCGCCGCGGGCGTCGGCGGCTCTAGCGCAATCCAACAGGGCCGGCGGAGCGCAACTCTGCCGGCCCTTGTCATTGGCTTAACCGCCGTGCGCTGTCGCGGCGGCCAACCGTAAGGAGCACATATGGCGATCAAGGCAGGTGAGCGCATGCCCGCGGGCACGCTCAAGCGGATGACCAAGGAAGGCCCGAAGGACATCTCGACCGACGAGCTGTTCAAGGGCAAGACGGTGGTGCTGTTCTCGGTGCCGGGCGCCTTCACCCCGACTTGCGATGCCAAGCATCTGCCGGGCTACGTGGAGCTCGCCGAGCAGCTGCGCGCCAAGGGCGTGGACACGATCGCCTGCATGGCGGTCAACGACGTGTTCGTCATGAACGCCTGGGGCAAGTCCTCGGGCGTCGGCGACAAGGTGCTGATGCTGGCCGACGGCAACGGCGATTACGCGCGCGCGCTCGGGCTCGAGCTCGATGCCAAGGGCTACGGCATGGGCATGCGCGGGCAGCGCTTCGCGATCATCGTCAGGGACGGCGTCGCGAAGGTCGTGGACATCGAGGCGCCGGGTCAGTTCAAGGTGTCCGCCGCCGAGCACATCCTCGGGCAGCTCTAGGAGAGCAGGCGCTCGATCTCCGGGATCACCTGGAAGAGGTCGCCGACCAGGCCGAAGTCGGCGACCTCGAAGATCGGCGCCTCGCCATCCTTGTTGATGGCGACGATGGTGCGCGCATCCTTGATGCCGGTGAGGTGCTGGATCGCCCCCGAGATGCCCACCGCCACGTACAGCTCCGGGGCGATGATCTTGCCGGTCTGGCCGACCTGCATCTCGTTCGGCGCGTAGCCCGCGTCCACCGCGGCGCGCGAGGCGCCGACGGCCGCCCCGAGCTTGTCGGCGAGGCTGTAGAGGATCTTGAAGCCATCCGCGCTCCCCAGGGCGCGTCCCCCGGAAATCACCCGCCGCGCGGTCTGCAGGTCCGGGCGGTCGCTCTTGGCCGCGGACACCGACACGAAGCGCGTGTGGGTCGGCAGCGGTACGCTGACCGCGGCCTTCTCGATCGGTGCCGAGTTGCCCCCCGGGGCCGCCTCGAAGGAGGCCGCGCGCACGGTGCCGACCAGCTTGCCGCCACCCTCGAGCTCGACGGTGAGGATGGCGTTGCCGGCGAAGATCGGGCGGCGGAAGCGCGTCGCGCTCTCGATCGCCATGATGTCGCTCACCTGCGGCGCATCGAGCAGGCCCGCCAGGCGCGCCATCAGGTCCTTGCCGAAGGTGGTCGAGGGCCCGAACAGATGGGTGTAGGGGGCGGCGATGGCGGCGAGCTGCGGGGCGAGCACGGCCGCCAGCGCGTGGGCGTTGGCGGGGTTCTCGATGCTCACCACGCGGTTGACGCCGGCGAGCTGCGCGGCCTGGGCGGCGACGGCGGCGGCATCGACCGCGCACACGGCGACCGTGATGTCGGCGCCGGCGAGGGTGCGCGCGGCGCTCACGCACTTGGCGGTGCTGACGTTGAGCTTCTGGCCGTCGTGTTCGGCGACGATGAGGATCTTGGCGGTCACAGCAGCCCCTTCTTCTTCAGTGCATCGACGAGTTCGGCGGCGTCCTTGACGCGGATGCCCTTCTGGCGCTGCGGCGGGGGCTCGAAGCGCGCGGGCTTCAGCCGCACGCGCGGCTCGACGCCGAGCGCGGCGAGGTTGGTGACATCGAGCGGCTTCTTCTTCGCCTTCATGATGTCCGGCAGCTTCACGTAGCGCGGCTCGTTCAGGCGCAGGTCGGTGGTGAGCACCGCCGGCAGGTCGACCTCCAGCGTCTCAAGTCCCGCGTCCACCTCGCGCGTCACGCGGGCGGTCTCCCCGCTGAGCTCGACCTTGGAGGCGTAGGTGGCCTGCGGGCGATTCCACAGCGCCGCGAGCATCTGCCCGGTCTGGCCGTTGTCGTCATCGATCGCCTGCTTGCCGAGGATGACCAGGAAGGGCTGCTCCTTCTCGACGATCTTCAGCAGCGCCTGCGCCGCTACCAGCGGCTCGATCACCCCGTCGGCCTGCACGTGCACGGCGCGGTCGGCCCCCATGGCGAGCGCGGTGCGCAGCTGCTGCTGCACGTCCGCGGGGCCCACCGTGGCCACCAGCACTTCCTCGGCGAGCCCGCGCTCCTTGATGCGCAGCGCCTCCTCGAGCGCGATCTCGTCGAAGGGGTTGACGCTCATCTTCACCCCTTCGGTGATGACCCCCGTGTTGTCCGGCTTGACCCGGATGCGCACGTTGTAGTCCACGACGCGCTTGATGCCGACCAGAATGCGCTTCATTACCCTTGTACTCGTTAGCAGGCGCCCGCGCGGGCGGGCAGGGAGTCGCCAAGTATAGCGGGCCGCTGCTGCGCGTGTTGCCGGGACGGACCACGGCGTTGACGAATTGCGCACGCCCTCCCTAAAGTGCCGCAAATGCTGAGCTACGCGCTCCGACGCACTCTGGGCCTGCTGCCGACACTGCTCATCATCATCACCCTCTCGTTCCTGATCCTGCGCCTCGCCCCCGGCGGTCCCTTCGACCAGGAGCAGACGCTGCCGCCGGCGGTGCGGGCCAACCTCGAGCACCTGTACGGCTTCGATCAGCCGCTGCCCGAGCAGTATCTGCGCTACCTGGGCGCGCTCGCCCGGCTGGACTTCGGCAGCTCGCTCAAGGAGCGCGACTTCACCGTCACCGAGCTGATCCGCCAGGGACTGCCGGTGAGCGCCGCCCTCGGTGCGCTCGCCATCGTGCTCGCACTGCTTGCCGGCCTGCCCGCCGGCATCGGCGCGGCGCTCGGGCGGGGCGGGGCGACGGACCACCTCACCACCGGCGCCACGGCGCTCGCCCTGGCGCTGCCGAGCGTCGTGACCGGGCCACTGCTCGCGCTGATCTTCGGGCTCACGCTGCACTGGCTGCCGGTGGGGGGCTACCAGGGCGGGAGCCTGCGCTACCTCGTGCTGCCGGCTCTCACCCTGGCGCTGCCGGTCGCCGCAGCGCTGGCACGGCTGATGCGCGCCAGCCTCCTCGAGGTGCTGCGCACCCCGTACGTGCGCGCGGCGCGGGCGCGCGGGCTGTCCTCGGCAGCCGTGCTGTGGCGACACGCGCTGCCGGCGGCCCTCACCCCGGTGGTGAGCTACCTGGGTCCCGCGATCGCCTTCGTCGTCACCGGCTCACTCGTGGTGGAGAGCGTGTTCGGGCTGCCGGGCACCGGGCGCTACCTCGTGCAGGGCGCGATCGACCGCGACTATCCGCTCGTCATGGGCATGATCGTGGTGTACGCCGTGCTGACGCTCTTGCTGAACCTCGCGGTCGACGTGATCCACGCGGCGCTCGAGCCCGGCGCGCGGCATGCCTGAGGCCTCAGCGGCCGGCCCCTGGCGCAGTGCCGCCGAGCGCCTCGCCGCGAGCGCGGCGGCCCGCGCCGCGCTCGCGCTCCTTTGCGGCCTGGTGCTGTTCGCGCTGCTCGCGCCGGCGCTGAGCCCGTGGCGACCCGACGGGCTCGACTGGCAGCATCTCGCCGCCTCCCCGGGCGCGGCCGGCGGGCACTGGCTCGGCACCGATCGCCTCGGGCGCGACCTCCTGGTGCGCAGCGCCGCGGGGCTGCGCCTGTCGCTCGCGGTGAGCGTGCTCGCGAGCCTGGTGAGCCTCGCCATCGGCGTGAGCTACGGGGCGATCGCCGGCTTTGCCGGGCCGCGCACCGACGGGGCGATGATGCGCTTCGTGGACGTGCTGTACGCCATGCCGTACCTCTTCATCGTCATCATCCTCACCAGCCTCTTTCCGCGCGGCAGCCTCACCGTGCTGTTCGTGGCGCTCGGCGCGGTCGGCTGGCTGACCACCGCCCGCCTGGTGCGCGGGCAGGCCCGGGCGCTCAGGCACCGCGAGTTCATCCTCGCCGCCCGCACGCTCGGGCTCGCGCCCGCGGCGCTGCTCGTGCGTCACGCGGTCCCGAACCTCCTGGGGCCGGTCGTGGCGTACGCATCGCTCGCCGTGCCGCAGATGATCCTGTTCGAGGGATTCCTGAGCTTCCTCGGGCTCGGGGTGCAGGAGCCGAACGCGAGCCTCGGCAACCTCATCGCCCAGGGGGCCCAGGAGATGAGCTCGGCACCGTGGATGCTGATCGTGCCCTCGGGCCTGCTCGTGCTCCTCATCCTGTCGCTGAACCTGCTCGGGGATGCACTGCGCGATGCCCTGGACCCCCGTGAGCACTGAGCCACGAGGGCCGCTGCTCGCGCTCGAGCGCTTCGGTGTCGGCTACGCCGGCCCCGCCTCCTTCACCACCGTGGCGAGCGACATCGATCTCAGCGTCGCGCCCGGGGAGTGCCTGGCGGTGGTGGGCGAGTCCGGCGCCGGCAAGAGCCAGCTGTTCCTCGCTGTCGTGGGGCTGCTCGGTGCGGGCGGGCAGGTGTGGGGCAGCGCGCGCCTCGCCGGCCGCGAGCTCGTGGGTCTGCCCGAAGCGCAGCTCGCGCAGCTGCGCGGCCGCGACGTCGGGCTCGTGTTCCAGGATCCCTCGAGCGCGCTCACCCCGCACCTGACGATCGGCACGCAGCTGGCGGAGGTCCGACGGCGTCACCTCAACGAGAGCGCGCGCGCCGCGCGCTCAGGGGCGCTCGAGCTCCTGGAACAGGTCCACCTGGCGGATGCCGCCCGCCGCCTGGGCCAGTTCCCGCACGAGCTCTCCGGCGGCATGCGCCAGCGGGTCATGATCGCGCTCGCGCTCGCCGCCGCACCGCGCCTGCTCATCGCCGATGAGCCCACGACCGCGCTGGATGCGACGCTGCAGGCGCAGATCCTGGCGCTGCTCGCCGAGCTCAAGCGCGCCCGGGGGCTCGCCGTGGTGCTCATCACCCACGATCTCGCCTCCGTCACCGGGCTCGCCGATGAGCTCGCGGTGCTGCGTGCCGGGCGCATCCTGGAGCAGGGGCGCGCGGCGGCGATCCTCGCGCGACCACGCGAGCCCTACACGGCGCGCCTCATCGCGTCCGCGCGTGCCGCTCTCGAGGCGCGGCCGCCGGCGCCCGCCGGCGCCGGCGCCGCGGCGGCCCTCGAGCTGGAGGCGGTGAGCGTGGATCTGCCGGTGAACCGTGGGCTGCTGCGCCGCCCGGCGCAGCTGCGGGCGCTCGATGCGGTGTCGCTGCGACTCGCCGAGGGCGCCTCCCTGGGCCTGGTCGGGGAATCCGGCAGCGGCAAGTCGACGCTGGCGCGCGCCGCGCTCGCACTCCTGAAAATCGCGCACGGGCGCATCGTGTGGCTCGGCAGCGACCCCGGGGTGCTGCCGGCCGCGCAGCTGCGCCGCCGGCGCCGCGACCTGCAGCTCATCTTCCAGGACCCGATCGCGAGCCTCGATCCGCGCCGGCGCTGCCTCGAGCTCGTCACCGAGGGCCTCGAGGTGCATGAGCCGCACCTCAGCGGCGCCGAGCGCCACGCGGCCGCGCGTCGCATGCTCGCGCGGGTCGGGCTCGCCGAGGAGCTCGAGAGGCGCTACCCGCACCAGCTCTCCGGCGGGCAATGCCAGCGCGTCGCGCTGGCGCGGGCGCTGGTGCTCTCGCCGCGGGTGCTGGTGTGCGATGAGCCCTTGAGCGCGCTCGATGCCGCGACCCGGGAGGAGATCATCGAGCTCATCGCGACGCTGCGCGCCCGAGAGCGGGTGAGCCTCCTGTTCATCAGCCACGACCTCGCCGCCGTGCGCACGCTCTGCCAGGAGGTGCTGGTGCTCTATCTCGGGCGGGGCATCGAGCAGGCGCCGACCGCGGCGCTGTTCGCGCAGCCGCGCCACCCCTACACGCGCGAGCTGCTCGCCGCGATCCCCGCGCTCGATCCCAAGCTCGAGGCCGCGCGGCTCGCGGCGGTGCGCACCGGCGAGCCACCCTCACCGCTCGCGCCACCGAGCGGCTGCCACTACCGCAGCCGCTGCTCGTACGCCGAAGCGCGCTGCGCAACCGAGCGTCCCCCCTGGGAGGAGGTGGCGCCGCAGCGTCAGGTCGCGTGCCTGCGCTGGCGGGAGCTGGCGGGGCAGCTCTAGGCCCCGCGCGTCACAGTTCGTCCGCGCCACTTGGGGCAGCCGCGCCGAGGTGCGCTATCCTTCGCCCACCATGAGCGAACCGACCATCCGCCCGAGCGAGGGCCTGAAGCACGTCCGTTACGAGATCCGCGGCCGCCTGGCGCGGCGCGCCCACGAGCTCGAGCGCCAG
>Ga0335082_10005258_pt1 | contig 14164 bp, 13 predicted proteins | sample Lox_Sample_41_FD_206718 | JGI IMG/M metagenome (GOLD analysis project Ga0335082, IMG submission 206718) | Soil microbial communities from Loxahatchee National Wildlife Refuge, Florida, United States - Lox_Sample_4.1 | ecosystem: Environmental > Terrestrial > Soil > Wetlands | place: USA...
CGATCCGGCAGAGTTGGCGAATCGGTTTTCAACACCAAGTCTCGAGGACGAACTTCTCGAGATGGAGGAGGCGGATACCGGAGTCCGTGAGCTTCTCGCCGAGGAAGAGAACTACGAGGGTCGAATTGCACCCCTCCTCGATCGGATACCCAAGAGAGAAGCCGATCTCATCTACCTCTACTTCATTCAAAAGAAGCGTCAGGCCGACATCGCGGTCATTTTCAATGTGACTCAAGCGGCAATTTCCTACCGCCTCGACCGTGGGCTCAAGCGAATCAAGTTCCTCCTTTCGATCCCACAGGTGACCGAGGACGACATCCGTCGTGATCTTCCTGCCGTTTTCAAGGAGATCGACGTGAACATCCTCGTCGGCATGTGGCAGACGACATGCCAGAGCCAGGTCGCCGAGAACCTCGGACTTACGCAAGGTCGTGTCCGGCACCGTTTCTTCAAGGCCGTGCGCGTGCTCAAAGAGGCCGCCGACCGCGATGAGAGATTCTCGCCGTACTACAAGGTGTTCAGCGCCATCAGCGGCAAGAAATTTAATATCTTAAGAGAAGTGAAACTTCCACAGTGGGCCAATCGCGGCGGCGACGGGTGCCTCTGACGCGCTCGAGCGGTGTAGAACCACTCCGTGAGCCGGGTTTGTTCTAACTGTGGAGGCGCCGGCCCTTTTGGTCGTAGCCGGTACAATAAGGACGGACTCAAGAGTCAGTGCAAGGCGTGCTGTGCCGCGAAGCAGCGTGCTTATGCTGCCGTACATCCCGAGGTCTGGTCCGACTGGGCTGAGGCGAACGCCGACCGTCTCAAAGAACGGGAGGCTGAGCGGTACTGGACCGACCCTGTCGGTCAGAAAGCAAAAGTCAGAGCGTGGCAGCTCCGCAATCCCGATAAGTTCAAGGCGAACTACACCCGTAGCAACCTCGCCAAGTACGGCATCACGCCTGAAGATCGGGACGCCCTTTTCGACAAGCAAGATGGCAAGTGCGCCATTTGCAACGATCCGCTGACGACGGGCCGTACTGGGATGCAAGTGGATCACGACCACAAAACAGGCGTTGTGCGCAGCTTGTTGTGTGGCCCGTGCAACGTGATGCTTGGCGACTTTCGGGAGAACCCTCTCCTGTTCGAAGTCGCCATCGGCTACCTCGAACGCGGCCCCGTCCTCGGATTGACTCCCATGCAACGTCCGGCAGAGGCCGGGAAGCCGGGGACTCGCGCCTCGAACCTTTGGTACAAGTACGGCCTCACCGAGACCACGCTCCAAGAATTGCGCAACCGTCAGAACGGGTTGTGCGCGATCTGCTCAATCCCGCTCAGCCCAGGCCAAGGGACGCACATCGATCACAACCACAAGCATCCCCGAACCGTCCGTGGCCTGCTTTGCCGGAGTTGCAACATTGGCCTTGGACACGCCCGCGAGAATGTGGACGTTCTACGTCGGGCCACGGACTACCTTCGTCGGCACCGCTTGGCGGCTTAACCGTTCGTTCGGCTTTTCACCTACAAGTGGATTCCCGAACTGTGCCTCTGAGAGCATGTAACCCTCGGATTCCTTTTATCGAACGCGGCAACTGAGGGTCTATTTATGCCCGCGCCGCTCGCCTCCAACCTACAAACACAGGACTTCGAATACAAATTCCAAGTCTTGCAAGGCTACTGGCGCTGGAAGACCCGAATGGACGTCTCCCAGTCGATGCCGCAATTTTCCGTGCGCGACATCGTGAGCCCGTTCGGATTGCTACGGGACAACGTCCCGATTCCTGGGCCGGTTGTGGAGGCGATGGCCCAAAGCATCACGGAGTTGGCGCAAGCATTCGCGCCGCTCATTCTCGTGGCGCCGGGGACGCTCACGTTCACCGTGGATCAGGGTCGGGGCTTCAGCGATCCACAGAACGTGACCATCACGAACAACGGTGTGTACGGTTCGCTTCTCTCGCCGACACTCACGACGAGCGCCCCCTACGTCACGGCGATGCCGGCAACGCTTGGCGGTCTCGCGTTCAACGAGGCCGCTATCTCCCAAGTTTCGGTTGATTCGACAAACCTGCTCGCAAGCAACAGTCCGTATGCCGCAACTGTGATGGTTCAAGATTCAAACGCGACGAACTCTCCGCAGGCGATTTCGATTGCCGTGGTCGTCCGCCCGCTTGCTCACATCACCGTGAGCACGAACTTGCTCCAGTTCTACGTGACGAAGCCCCTCGTTGGGCCATTCCCACCCATCCCGGCCCAAATCTTTGTGCTCACGAATTCAGGGCCGGTAGGCTCCCTGCTCAGTTGGCAGGCCGTCAAGCTGCTTGGGTGCAATTGGCTCGTCTCGTACAATCCGATTAGCGACCAACTCGCTGGTGGGGCCTCCGAAAACGTAACCGTGGTCGTCCAGCCGGATGACAGCATGGGCATTGGAACGTACACGGAGACGCTTCGTGTGACGGGCTACAGCGATAACTACGAGCAAGACGTGAAGGTTCAGCTCATTATCACGTGAGGAGTCATGGCCAACTACGATCTCGGGCAAATCCAGTCTTCCGCCGCTTCTGGTATCGACGCGCTTTTTGAGCGCGAGCCGCAGCTCGTCGCTCCTTTGAAGCCGAAGAGAATGCGGGTTGCATCGCTGAATCAGCTCGTCGGTTTCCAACGCGTGAGTGCTGAGACGCTCATTCACAAGTGCGACCGTGATCTTTGGTCGCTCAAGAAAGAGGGCGACGGCAAGTTTTACATCGAACGCCTCTTCGACGACAACGGTTCTCCGCTGAAAGGCTGAACGTGGACGCACGGCGCAAGACTGCCATCCGGCTTTCGGAAGATGCTCGCGACGGGTTTGCTCGTGTCGCTGCGAAGGGGTCCTTCGACAAAACGCAGGGGAAGGCTCCGCCATTTGGCGCCGAAGACGGTGAGCCCGCGTTTCAGCCGAAGGGCGGGTTCGCTCCAAGCAAACGGCAAATCCCCGAGGATCATCAGTTCGACAAGAAGGCGATCAAGCCCATCGTGAAATCCCTTTGGGCGATGAGCGTCGCGCTTGGTCATGCCTTGACGGCGCACCGGCAATTTAGTCGGTTGAAGTCATCCACGTTCTCCCCGGACGGCCTGCTGGGCGGGCGTGGGTACGTCATGCCCGTCAAGGAGATCAGGCAACAGTTGTTCGAGGCGTGTGAGAATCTCTCAGCTCTCGTGGACACACTCCACGATGAGATCAATGCCCCCCACTGGAAACCCAAACTCGCCGATCTCGAAAAAACGGACATGGCCGAAGTCGAACGTCTCCTCTCGGATGCAGAGGAATGGGTCGACAATCCCGAGGAGGAATCCGACGAGGAGATGCAGGCTGTCGAGGAGCATGCGGCGTGGACCAAAGAACGCTTCAAGAAGGACCACAAAAGCCCTCGAAGCGATATCCCCGGCGGCGGAGACAAAGAGACCGTTCAAAAGTCCGGCCCCAGTCCTGGTTCACCCGACCATCCGCAGAACAAGCAGATGAAAGAGGCATCGGCTGGTTATGACCGGCGCACCAGCGAAGAGCGGCAACGCGAAGCTTTCTTCGAAGAGCAGCCGGGAGTTCTCCCCCAGGATTTTCTCTATCGCGAGGTGCCGCTCACCGCGCTCGCGATGGAAAAGGTGAGCCCTGATCTTCGTGCCCTTTATGCGCGCTTCTACCAAGCGAATTCGAGTGTTGACCCCGGCACCCTTCCCGGTCCCCGTGTCGATCATCTCGACCGCGCGGATGTCGATCAGACCGGCCCCGGTGGTTCGTACAACCGGGAGGACCCTGCGACCAAAGACCAGTGGGGTGAGACCGACGGCGTGTCGGGCGAGCCCATGAGCGACAACACGGGCGACAGCTATGCCTACCCGTCTGATTGGAGCGGGGATGAGTCCGCCAAGTGGGCTGCCTCCTCGAAGGAACAGAACGCGGGCGAGTATGACAACATGCCGTCGCGGACGATCTACAACCCACACGCGGTGATGCCTGGCGATTCCGAGGCTCCGTTGGGAGATCGTGCGAAGGGCGATCACTACCAAACGATCGAAGATCGTCCCGAAGAGCACCGCGAGGCCAGCTACGATCGTCGTTCCTATTCGGGTTGGACGAACCCCACGCACAATCAAACTGCGCCGTGGACGAATTCCTGGCAACCGCTTTCGTCGTCTTCGGTTCCGGATTCGGCTACTGACAGCACTCCTGGCGAAGGCTTCGATTTCGGCATCGGGGATGGCAACGGCAACGACGCCCATGGTCAAGCTGCCGGGGGTTATGGCGAGAGCAATCCAAGCGCGCCTGACTCCAATCCCGGATCGGGTGCGGGCAATCGCGGAGTTTTTGGGCCCCAAGCAGAACTCCCGAATGACCCCGGCGGTTCAACACATGATCGAGAGCACAGCGATACGACGCCCTCGATCGAACAAGGCATCGGCAACAATTCCGTTCCCGCCCGTTCAGCAGCGGGAGCGCTCCCGAACGACGATCAAGGACCCGTTCCGCGCTCGGATTACTACTGGGGTGATAAGGGCAACGACTTCAACTACGACAAGAACCACAACGCGGCCCCGTCGGCTCAATCAAAGACGCCCGGGAATGACGTGCCGCAACCCCCAGCTCCCATGAAAGCGCGGCCCATGCATCTCTACGAGCATGAGTTTTCAGCCCAAGGGCCGAGCACGCCCGATCCGATGGCCTCGAGCGGGATGCCGGGAGATGAGTCGGACGTCTACGATTCGGCTCCTGGCTACAGCCCTGACGAGTGGCATCGCACCGAACATGGCGATCAACCGTACATCAAGTACGATGATGACACCCACAACATGCGTCCCGATTGGAATACCCAACGGGGAGACCTTCCTGCGCCGTATGTGAACCAGACGACCCCGTGAGGATGTAATGGCGGATCTTGGAGACCTGACTGAATTTCTGAAAGACGGGGCCGTGGCCAACCTCGATTGGCTCGACGTCAATGAAGAGGAGTACCGCAAGCAGGAAGTCCTGCCAAAGCAGAACCTCGACGTTCAGCCGGATCTCGAGGCCGCATGGATGCACAAGGATGAAAGTCCCAGCATCTACGCGGTTCCGAATGTCACGCCGACCCCGCCGTTCCCTGGTGCCGGGCCAGTCAACACGATGGGGGACATGAGCCAAGCTCATGGACGCCTCCGCGCGCGACCCGAGGAGATTCGCAAAACGGCTCGTCTCGCGCTCATGCAATCGCCGGATATGGCGCGTTTCCGCAATGCGCTCGTGAGCCGTTACGACATGGAGAGCCTCAAGGCGGCCAAAGGTGTCATCGCCGAGGTGCTTCAAGAGCGAGGTCTCATCGGCAAGCTCTACATCGATTCAGCCGACTTTCCGAGCTGCCACACGGGCTCGTTGAATGCGGTGAAATTCGCCGGCCGGTTCGCGAAAGAAGCCAAATACGTCTTGGCGAAACCCCGATGCCAAGGCTGCGTCCACGCCCATAAGGGTCCGACGGGAGCGGATTTGTGCTCCGTCTTCCACAAGGAAATCCAAGTCGAAGTTCCCTACTCAGAAGCACTCGCTGTCGAAGTGGAGGACATTCAGAAGGCGAAGGGCAAGACCGTCGAGGCATCGAAAGGTGCTCCGAAGGAGCGCATTCGACTCGCGATGCTTGCGGACAATTTCATCGCTCCCGGCCCTGCGCCGATGCCCAAGCCGAAAGAGAACGTCGTTCGGCTCATGAAGCCAGTACAAGCGACCGAGACGGTTGCAAGCAAGAAGGCGCAACAAGTCGTCACGACCATGCGCCGCGAGATGCTCAAGGGTCACGGCATCGCAGAAGTCATCGAAACACTCAAAGTCGCATTCAGCCCGACCGATCTTGCCGAGACACGCCCGCATTGGGAACCGCTCTTCCATGAGGCGGGCCTCTATGGTGGCGTGTACTCGACGCAAGAGAGCTTCGACGATTGCCATGAGGGTGCTGACTTCCTTGCCAAGCACAACCCCACGGTGCGCGCGATGGTCGCGGGGTCAAAATGCGGCTCGTGCATCTACAACAAGATCAGCCGTTGCCTCATTTACGGCAAGCCCCTCGTCAAGAACGCGAATGCTCTCTACACGCCGGATGTCGTCGATGCCGTTCTTTGGGAGGGTCAGACATCCGGAAGACTCCCGCAGGAACTCAAGCAGGCGAGCGACTACGGCTCCAATCCGCGTGAGCAGCTCAAGTCCATGTACAAAACGGGCTCCAAGCGCCATCTTCCGGTGCTTCAACAGACGTCCCGCTTGGACGTCGTCAAGGCTTTCCACGGGATGGGTCAAGAGGCCGCAAAGCCGGTGGTGAACCCAGTTGTCGCTTCCGTCCGACGCATGCTGAATGAGGGCCTTTACGGCGAGGATCTCAAGCGCGCCATGAAGCTCCGATTTGCATCGGAAGTGATTCGTTCGGCCGCCAATGAACTTCGCACGGTTCTCGGCGAGCAGGGTCTCCAAGGCGTGTTCTACGTCGACCCCGCCGCCTACGACGACTACGGCAAGGGCTGCAAGGAGGCCGAGCGTCTCCACCGCACCCGCCTTGTCGAGTACGCGAAGGTTGGTTCCAAGTGCGCCGGTTGCGTTCACCAAACGCAACCCGGTTATTGCTCGGTGCTCGCCAAGAAGCTCGTGGTGGAGCCGCCGTATTACGACAAGGCCGCCCAACAGAAGGAAATCCTCACGAGCGGACCCTCAACGGAAATCCGATTTGACCAACTCGTCAACAACGGTCTTTCCGTGATGGCGGAGTTCGAACTCCAGAATCGTCTTCCGGTCGAACTCGATCCCGTCAAAACTTTGGAACCAATCGACGTTCAACTCGGCAAGGTCGCGAAGCGTCAATGAGAGTGCGATGAATGGATGCAATCGTTTTTCGCGTCGCAGCTCGATTCCAAAAACGTGCGGCACAACCGGCCGACGCGAAAGATGACGCTCTTCGTCTGACGAGTCCTATCAATCCGGCACGTGGGATCGCTCCCTCGACCGTCAAAGAGCATGTCCGTACAGAGACGGATATTGCGGATCAGGTCGAACCAGATCATCGTGACATTCTCCCCGAGGACGTTTTCACTCCCAAACCTCGGAACATGAATGTTCTCGATTACGTCAGAAAAGGCTGGCCAGGAGACTCAGCAACGTATCAAGATATGACAAAGGCCCTCGAGCACCAGGTTCCCAAAGACAAGGGCTACCATACCGTGTTCAACCTTTCGCAGTATCTTGTACGGACAGAAGGTGGCGGTGGGACGCGAGCTGTAGGAGTGAAATAACCATGAGCGCCGACCAGAAAACCTCCAATCCGAACCAGCCCGAAGGTCAGGTTCCGGAAGTCAAGGCCGACGATACGGATCCGATCGGTAACGACGAAGCCCAAGAGGCCCCCGTGGATAACGTTCGACCTCTTCTCCCAAGCCATCTTTTGCCGCGTACCAAGACAGGACGGCCCGTGGGACGCCCGCGTAAGATCAACCCGGCTCCAACGGCGAACGACCTCGAATACCACGCACAGGTCGCCGAGGCCCGACAGCAATTCATCGCTGAAGATCCGGTCGTCAAGACGCTCACCCACAAACCGGACTCGCCCGTACTTCTCACGGCGCTCCGCATGGAGATCGCCAAGGAAGCCGCCTCCCTTCACTTCCAACGAATCGAAGCCGAGAAGTACGGCAAAGATACGGCGCAAACGAGCACGAGGCGCATCGACGCCCTCACGCGCATCGCTCACATCGAGTTGGAGATCAAGAAACTCGCCCCCGACAGCCTCGACGTGCGGAGCGAGAAGTTCCAGAAAGTCTTCAACATGTTCATCGAGTTCATGCGCGAGGCCGCCAAGGAGACGCTCCAACCGGAAGCGATCGACCTCTTTTTCAACCGATTCTCTACGATGCTGGAAGGTTGGGAAGAGAAAGCCGAAAACATCATTCGGTGATCGATGCCCACACCCGCCAAAAAGACTGGCCCTGGTCTTTCAAGTCTAGTTCGGGAAGCAGGGCAGAACGCGCGAAAAGCAGCGCAATCGCCTGAGACTGCTGCGGACATACTGGCGCAAGCGGGGTCGATGCCGACTCCCGCCATCAACCGACGTCAGACGCAGCGCATCTTCAACATCCTAGACTACATCGAATCGTCTTGGGGTTTGGGCATGAGGCTCTATCCCGTTCAGCGATTCCTTGTGAAGCTCTACTACTTTTTGCCGTTGGACACCCAAACCCGAGACATCGAAATCTCGGACATGTTCAACCAGCGGATCGTCTACCGTTTCACGGAGACGGAGTACCTCGAATTCCTCTACAAAGAAGGCCGTTGCAACATCGAGAAACAAGATCACGAGCGCCGTGAGCTACTTCTCGCCATCGGTCGCCGTGGAGGAAAGACGACGCTATCGAGCATCTTCGCGTCGTATGAAATCTACCGCCTCCTCAATCTCGAGAACCCGCAGGACTACTACGGCCTGCCAGGCGGCGACCGCATCCAGATCATCAGCGTCGCGACGGACAAGGATCAAGCGGGCATTCTCTTCAACGGTGTGACCACGCACCTCAACAGGTGCGAGTATTTCAAGCCCTACATCGCCAACAACACGCTCAGTTACATTCAGTTCCGGACTCCGGCTGACATCGAGAAGTACGGCGGAACCATCCGTCACGAGAACGGCAAGTTCGTGAGTTTCATGGGCAAGGCAACTTTGCGCGTCACGTTCAAGTCGTGCATCGCGAAGGGCCTCCGTGGATCGGGCAACATCGTCGTCATCCTCGACGAGATGGCTCACTTTAAAGACCAGGGCCAATCCTCCGCCAAAGACATCTACGACGCGATCACGCCGTCAACCGCTGCGTATTCGCCCAAAGATCCGCAGAACAGCACTGTGCCCGTTGGTCCCGTTGAGAGCCGCATCATCTGCATCAGTTCGCCCTTGAACAAGACTGGTAAGTTCTACGAGCTGTACCACTTGGCGATGACCAGGGGTCCTGGTTCGGAGAACATGATCGCCATCCAAGCGCCGACTTGGGAGGTGAATCCGACCATCGAAAGCCAGTATTACCGGCAGCGTTACCACGCCGACCCCACGGTCTTCATGACCGAGCACGGGGCGCAGTTCTCGGATCGCGTTCGTGGTTGGATCGAACGCGAAACGGATTTAATGGCGTGTGTCGATCCCGAACTCAAGCCGAAGGATATTGGCATGCCGCGCTACCCCCACGCGATGGGGATCGACGTTGGTCTCGCCGATGACGGTACTTGCATCGCGATCACGCACGCTGAACAGCGCCGGTTTCTCGAGGATGGGCACATCATCGACCGGGACGTGATCATTCTCGACTACCACGAGTTGTGGGTGGCCGGTCAGGACTGGCGTGAATCTAATCCCCATCTCGATCTCAAGTTCTGCACGGGATACGCTCGTACCCTCAAAGAAGTCGAACGCCTCGATTTCGATGAGATCGCCATGTGGATCGCGAACCTCACCAAGCGGTTCTACATCACAGATGGTATTTTCGACCGTTGGAACGGCTTCCCGCTCGAACAGGCCCTTCACAAGCGCGGGCTCACACAGTTCAAATGCGAGATGTTCAAGCGCGAGCTGTCGTCACAGATTTACCAGACGACAAAGTTGCTCATGTTCGACAAGCGCTTGCGCCTGTACAACACCCCGGTCGACGCGGCCACGAAGAAGCATTCGCCGCTGATTCAAGAAATCCTGTCCCTCCAAGCAGAGCAGGCGAGCCGCAACGTGGTCATCGTCGAAGCTCCACAGGCGGGCGGCTACCACGATGACCAGTCGGACGCCTTGGTTCGTTCGATCTACCTCTCTGCACAACGGCTTGCGGGCCACGCTCGAGCCCTCGGGCCGGGTATGGGAGGTGGGTATGCGCCAGCAGCTCCGGCTCCGATGTCTACGGCACGGTATCAGCTAATGCGCGCACGAAAACATGGCGGTTTTGGTGATCGACCGAGCCTGCGGGGTATGGGACTCCGCCGGCGGTAGAAACTACCTTTCAAGAAGGCCAATTGGCGGCCATGAACGACAAGCCGAAGCCCCCGTTGGTTTTCGCGAATCACGTGCTCAAGCAGATGATTGAGCACGCGTTCGGCGATGACATCATCATTCGACAGGACGACTACCACGCCCTCCGCACGGCATTTCGATGGGCGGGAGGTTTGTGGAATGAAATCGGCTCGGGGAACATGGTCCACATCGGACTGTTGCAGAAGTTCATCACCGCATGGGGAAATATGCCGGAGCGGAAGCGCACTGGTGATCAGGGGCTCTGATGCCGGCGCTCGAAGTCTTCCGCACACGCGATGTCGTGATTTGGGTCAAGGGCGAAACCTTGACGGTTTCGGTCGACAGTGGCCTCATCTTGAACGGATGGAAGGGTGGCAGCGGCATCACCTTCGCACCGACGTCTCAAGACAAAATCCTTGTCACGCAGTCGGACGGTCTTTCGGGCGGCTTCATGCTTTGGGGCTCGGATGAATCGAGCGACCAGTTCACGGCGATGACCGAAAATCAGCCGTACTACGGCTTCGCAGTGATCGGAATGGGTGCTTGGCTCATCGCAACGCCCACGTTTGAGCAGTACACCTATCTTTCTCGACAAGGCCCTGGCCCGCTCATTCCCATCGTTTACAACGCGAACGACCAGCTATTCTTCTCGCTCCGAGGTTATTGGACAAACGAGGACGAATGGGCGCTCTCAGGCGATCCTCGCGCACCCAATGACAACGTGTCGGGATTCGTCGCCGAACCCCCATCGGGCGTGGATAGCAACTACATGACGATTCAGGTCGACATATGAGCGGCGTTTCACCCTTCTTCGCCAACGATGTCTTCCGCACGCGTGATGTGGTGATCTTCGTCAAGTCGAAGACGATCCCAGTGATGATCGATACGTCCATGCAGACTGGCGGATGGCCGGGCGGGCAAGGCGTGACGTGGCTGGATGATCCAAATAACGATACGTTTCAGGTCACGTATTCGGATGGGCGCTTTGGTGGGTTCCTTCTTTGGGGGTCCAACGAAGCGAGCGACCAATACATCGCCTACTACAAGAACCAGCCCACCTACCGATTTGCAGTCATGGCCGTTGGGCCGTGGGTCATCTCGACGACGACATTCGAGCAATACACGTACGCATCCCGCACGGGTGGTGGCCCCTTGGTTCCTAACGTGTACACGCCAGGCGAGAAGCTCCGGTTCTCACTTCGAGGCTATTTCACGCCCGAGGACGAATGGACACTTTCGGGCGACCCACGCGCGCCGAATGAAATTTTTGTTGCCCGTGTTATTCAGCCGCCCGTACCGACTATCAACAACAATTATCTCGAACTTCAATCGATGATGTAGATGCCCTTTCCTCCCCCGACCGGCACATTCAAGATCGACTTTGGTGGGATCGATTTGATCCGATCCCGCGATTGTGTGGTCTTTGTGAAGGGTGAGACGTTTGAAGTCAGCGTCGATCCGGCGATGCTCGCTAGTGGGTGGCCCGGTGGCCAGGGCGTGCGCTGGGTGAATTCGTCCACGGACAACTTCACGGTCACGTATTCGGACGGCCGATTCGGTGGGTATCTCATTTGGGGTTCCCTCGAAAGCGCTGATCAGTACACGGCGATGACCGGCCAGCAGCTCGTTTACGGGAATGCTGTTATGGTTGCCGGGCGTGGTCTGATCTCGACGTCGAGCTATGAGCGCTACACCTATGCTTCGCGTTTGGGCGGGCCCCCATTTGTCCCGCTCGTCTACACAGCCAGTACGCCGCTTTTCTTCTCACTTCGAGGTCTATGGACGATCGAAGATGAGCTAAGCTTGTCGGGATCGCCCCTTGCTCCCGCATTGCAAGCGGGAGTTGTGGCGCAGGTGCCCAAAGACGTAAACGAGTTTTTCCTCGGAGTTCAGACGACGCTGTGAGGCTCGAGTCATGCCGAATGTGAAACGACTTGATCCGAAGGAAATGATCGCTGAGGTGCAGCAACTTGGCGACGAGATCGAGCAACGTCTTTCGCGCGTTTTCGAGCTGAGTGACGCTCTCTATAGCTCCGTGCGCCATGGGCAGTTCCGACAAGAGCGAGAACGCCTCGAAACCGATCTTCGTTTGCTCCAAGCGCGACTTGATCGGGTAACCCAACGTGGCGGGGAAGCGCCCGAATTTCTCAGCCAACTTCAAGCGGCAATCCGTGAGATCGAACGCCAACTCGACGTCCATCGAGATGTCGTACCCATCTACACGATGTTCGCGAACGCGTGGAAGCGCCTTGCGGGCTCAATGCATCAGGGGCTCCGACGGACAGCTTCCGTCAATCGTGTCCTCGAGCAAATCCAACAAAAACACGGTCTTACCCAAGAGACTCGCGCACCAGCCGCTTCTCCACCGCCCACACAAGCGGGAACGGGCGTTGATGAACTTGTTGAATTGTATGGGGAAGAGACAGTAAATCATGCCGCCTCCGAATAGGTACACGAACATTCGGACGTCGGGCTCGGCCCCGATGCCGCCGCCGAGTTCCATGCGGACGCAGGCACCCTACGTGTCGCGTGGGCATGAAGGCCAACGAGTGATGCCGCTCACGACAAATGAGCGAGAGGCTCGTCGACAGCAACGGATGCGCACGGCGTCGAATGGTGGGAGCCGGCCCGTTGTTTTGCGTACGGCCGCCGATGGATTCGTCGTGGACCCGATCTCGGGACGCAACACAGTTCAATCGGGCACCAGTTCGTTCTTCTCGCCCCAACTTTCGACCGACTTTCTCGAGCTGCCGCAGTCGCTTCGTGAGAAGCGCGAAATCTACCGGCACTTCTACAACACGGATCCGCTCGTGGGGCAGGCCATCGACCTCCACACGGAGCTTCCGCTCAGCAAAGTCCGTCTGGCAGCCCCCAAACCGCGAATGGCCCCAAAAGGGTTCAAGGATGCGGAGGACTACGGCAAGTACATCCTCACGTTCTTTGAGCGTCTGAGCAAGCGTTTGAAGTTGTTTCAACGCCTCATCACGTCGGTTCACCACCTGTGGCTCGATGGGACGGTCTTCATCTTTGCTGAGGATTCCGAAGTTCAAGTGCCCGCCGAAATTGGGCACACGAAACAGGTGAACCAGAACTCGGTCTTGACCGACGACGGCGAAGCCCGCGAAGAGAATGAAGAGGTCTGGGTCGAGAATGCGGGCAAAGAGGACGAGGAGTTCGCGTACTACCAGAAGCACTATCAAGGCTGGTCGCGGATCATCATCTTCCCGATCGACCAGGTGAAGGTCACGACGTTTTCGTACACGGACAAGATGAGGGTCGAGCTGATCCCCGCCGACCGTGACCGTGCGCTCATCGAGCAAGCCAAGCAGGGCGACCCGGTGGCCGAGGAGATGGTCAACGAGATCCCGCCCGAGGTGCGCGAGCACATCGAAAACGGCCGCCTCATTCCGCTCGGGACAGATCCCGATGAGGGCTCGTTCGTTTACCCACTCTGCGGGCGCAAGGGCGCTGGCGAGGAAATGGGTCAGAGCATCCTCGACCGCTGTCTCCGCACGCTCTACTACCGCGAGAAGCTCCGTCAGGCACAGACCCAGATCGCCGACCGCGCGATGACCCCGCGCCGCATCGTTTGGGCCGAGGACATTTCGGACACGGACGCCGAAGATCTGCGCGAGCAAGTGGACCTCGCGCTCGTCGATCCCGATTACTCGATCGTCACGAACTACGAAGTCCACTGGGAAGAGATGTCGAGCAAAGACCGTCTTCTCGATCTCTCGACCGAGTACGAGATCACGGACAAACAGCTTTTCGCGGGCCTTGGCGTGACCGAGAGCCTCATGAACGGCGAGACGCTCTACTCCGGTGACCGTCTCAAGCTCGAAGTCATCAACACGCGGTATCTTTTCTTGCGCGAAGTGCTTCAAGAGTACGTCGAGGAGTACCTCTTCAAGCCGGTTGCTCGACGCAAGGGCTTCATTGAGACGGACGAGTGGGGCGACGAAGTGGTCCTCTACCCGAGGCTTTCGTTCACACGCCTGCCGCTCCGCGACTCGCAGGACACCTACGATGCGCTCTTCAACCTATACCAGAAGGGCAGCATTTCGATCGACCTCATCCTCGAAATGTTCAACATCGACCCGCACGACACGCGCGTGAAGATCGAGCGCGACATGTTCACGGTGAACGACGCCACGTTCAACGAGGTCATC
>Ga0335082_10005259_pt1 | contig 14162 bp, 13 predicted proteins | sample Lox_Sample_41_FD_206718 | JGI IMG/M metagenome (GOLD analysis project Ga0335082, IMG submission 206718) | Soil microbial communities from Loxahatchee National Wildlife Refuge, Florida, United States - Lox_Sample_4.1 | ecosystem: Environmental > Terrestrial > Soil > Wetlands | place: USA...
CGCACGTCGCACGCGAGCGCCATGACCGCTCCCGCGCCCACGGCCGTACCGTTGACGGCGGCGACGATCGGCTTCCGCAGCTTGCGCAGCGACGCGATGAGCGCCCCGGTCACGCGCGTGAACGCGAGCAGCCCCTGCATGTCGCGCGCGAAGAGCTCGCCGATGATGTCCTCGACGTCGCCGCCCGAGCAGAACGCGCGTCCCTCGCCCGTGAGGACGACCGCGCGCACCTCGTCCACCGCGCCGATCTGGTCGATCACCTCGCGCAGCTCGCGGTAGATCTCGAACGTCAGCGCGTTGAGCCGATCGGGGCGCGACAGGGTGATGGTGCCCACGCCGTTCTCGACGGCGAACTTGAATCCGACCGGGGTGATCACGGGCTCTTCCTCGTGAGGAGCGAGTCGCGAAGCTTCCCGAGCAGCCGGCGCAGCTCGCGCCGCTCCGCGCCGTCGAGCGCCGCCAGCAGCTCCGAGACGTGTCGCGCGTGCACCGGGAGCAGCGACTTCACGAGATCGCGCCCCTTGGCCGTGAGCCAGACGCGCGAGAGACGGCGATCGCTCGGGTCCGGGCGCCGCTCGACGACGGCGTCACGCTCGGCGCGGTCGACGAGCCCCGTGAGGTTCCCCGCCGTCACGAGCATCCGGCGGCTGAGCGCCGCGAGCGTCTGCCCGTCCTCGCGCTCGAGGTTCGCGAGCAGGTCGAACCGCGCCATCGTGCAATCGTCGGCGAGGCGCCGCCGCAGATCGCCGAGCATCAGGTTGTGCGATTCGAGCAGCCGCACCCACAAGCTGACGCCTACGGACGAGGCGTCCGGTTCGCGAGTCTGCGAGCGTGCGGCGCCCGCCTTCATCCTTGGCCCTCGAGCGGGAGCATCGCGGTGCCCTCGATCTCGACGAGGGCGCCCGGCTCGAGCAGGCCGGCCACCTTCACGAGGCTCATCGCGGGCCAGTAGCTGCCCATGCGCGCGCGCCAGCCATCGCCGATGGCGCGCTGGGCGTCGCGGTACTTGTCCATGTCGGTCACGAAGGCCAGGAGCTTCACGATGTTCTCCGTGCCGCCGCCGGCCGCCCGCACGACAGCGATCACGTTGTCGAGCGCCGCGAGGAACTGCGTCGCGAAGTCCGGGCTGACGATGTGCGCGTCCTTGTCGAACGCCACTTGCCCGGCGACGTAGAGGATCCGCCCTGGGCCGCAGACGACCCCGTTCGTGTAACCGCGGGGCTTGGGGAAGGTCGTCGGGTTGACGAGCTGCTTCTTCATGAGGTCTCTCTGCCGGTTGGGATGTTTTACACCTAAAGTACCTGCCCTGCCACTCACGTGGCCGAGCCGCGACGGAGCCGATCTGCCACGGCCCACCATGCTTCGTCACGCGGAACTCCTTGGACCACGATGGCGTCGACCCCGGCGTCGTCCAGGTCGTGCAGGGTCCCGTAGAGCTTTCGCGCGTACTGCGTGGGATCCGCCGGGAGCGTACGGACGAGCACCTGCTGCTCCGGCAGCGAGGTCGTGCGCTTCTCGTGGGTGACGAGGCCCACGCGAGCTCCCGTCCCGGCGAGGCCGTACGCGATGCGCTGCGCCTCGAGCCACGTGTCGGCCAGGATGAGCCGGGCGCGCGGGGCATAGTGCCGGGCCTCCATGCCGGGCGAGACGCGCGGGGTCTCGCCGCGAAGGGCCTCGGCGGTCGTCTCCACGTCGGGGATCACGCGTCGAAGGGACACGAGGCCGAGCGCGCCCGGCCGCAGCACGCGCGGGCGCTCCCCGCGCACGTCCACCACGGTGGACTCGATGCCTGCGTCGCACGGTCCTGCGTCGAGGACGAGGTCCACCGCGTCGCCCAGCTCCTTGACGACGTGCGCGGCCGTGGTCGGCGACAGGTCCTGGTAGCGGTTCGCGCTGGGCGCCGCGATCGGTTCCCCGAGCGCGGCGATCACCGCCCGAGCGACGGCATGAGAAGGCGCGCGCACCGCGATCGAATCGGCGCCCCCCGCGACGGCCGGCGGGACGGTCTCGGCCCGGTGGACGACGAGCGTCAGGGGTCCGGGCCAGAAGGCGTGTGCGAGGAGGGAGGCTCGCTCGGGCCACGACGAGGCGAGCTTTCGCCCCTGCGCCTCGTCCAGCACGTGGGCGATGAGCGGATGGTGCACGGGGCGGCCCTTCGCCGCGTACACGCGGGCGATGGCCTCCGGTGACAGGGCCCGCGCCGCGAGGCCGTAGACGGTCTCGGTGGGGATGGCCACGAGCCCTCCGTCGCGCAGGACGCGCACGGCGTCCGCCACCACGGCGGGCTCTGGCGAGCTCGCATCGACCCTCAGGACCCGGGGCACGACGGGCGGTTTAGCGCGTCGAGACGGGCGTTGCTCAGTGTCGTCTGGTGGATCGCCGATCACCCAGGATCCACCCCCGAACGCGCCCTCCTTCCACCTAAGTCTGCGACTGATCTGACTGTCCTACATTGTCCCTCATCGGCGCAGGTGTTGCTTGGCGCTGCAACGTTCCAACGGCTTTGTGTCGGGGAGAGGTCAGCGATGAGCGTCGTACGCGCGGTCAAGCGTTCTTGGGCAATCTTCACGGTCCTCGCGGTGCTGCCCTTCGTGGCGGCGTCCGGAGAAGGGTGCGCGGGCAGCAATGGCGCCCAGGGCGCCGGCTTCGGCATGGAGGGCGGGAGCGGCAGCGGAGGAAGCAGCGGCTCCGGCGCGGAAGGTGGCGCAGGCGACTCGGGCACCAAGGACTCGGGTCCGGCGGGCAAGTGCCGCGCGGGAGGGGCCTCGTGTTCCGCCTACACGGACTGCTGCAGCATGTCGTGCGGCGCGGGTACCTGCGAAGGCGAGGCGTGCCGGAGCACGGGCCAGAACTGCTCCTCGTCGAGTGACTGCTGCAGCGCCACGTGCACGGCCGGCAAGTGTGCCGCGGCGAGCTGCCAGGCGGCCGGCAAGGCGTGCCAGGGCTCGAGCGACTGCTGCAGCGGCACGTGCGCCAGCGGTATTTGCGCGCAGCCGACGTGCGCGAATCAGGGCGCGAGCTGCTCGAGCAGCGCCGACTGCTGCAGCAAGGACTGCGTCAACGGCACGTGCGAGACGTCGGCGGCCTGCTCGGCGAACGGAACGAGCTGCACGAAGAACAACGAGTGCTGCAGCAACGACTGCAGCAACGGCTCGTGCGTCGCCCCGGTGCCGATGTGCAAGCCCGATGGTCAGACGTGCTCGACCAACGCGGACTGCTGCAAGCAGGACTGCATGAACGGCAAGTGCGGCACGGGCTCGTGCCAGCCCGACGGAAGCGCGTGCTCCGGCTACGCCGATTGCTGCTCGCTCGCTTGCACCTCCGGGAAGTGCGGCACGGGCAGCAAGGGCGGATCGAGCAGCGGCGGCAGCAGCGGCTCGAGCAGCGGCAGCAAGGGCGGCAGCAGCAGCGGCGGCGGAAGCGGCGGCGGCAGCGGGAGCAGCAGCGGAAGCAAGGGCGGAAGCAGCAGCGGTGGCAGCAGCGGCGGGACCGGCAGCGGCGGCAAGGACGGCGGCGGAAGCGACGCCGGGTCGTGCCAGCCGATGGACGCGAGCTGCCAGTACGACAACGACTGCTGCAACACGAACGGCGACTGCTGCTCGAACAACTGCGCCAGCGGCACCTGCGAGCCGGCGTGCGCGGGCGTCGGCGGCGACTGCCAGAACGACCTGGATTGCTGCGGCGCTTACCTCTGCAGCAGCGGCAAGTGTGTCGACAGCAGTGGCTCCAGCGACGGAGGCACCGGCGGCGGCAGCTGCGCGATGGACGGCGACTCCTGCTCCACGGGCGACGACTGCTGCAACGGCGTCTGCCTGAACGGCGTCTGCGGCTGCGCGACGGGCGGTCAGGGATGCTCGAGCAGCGCCGACTGCTGCGGCTCGCTCAACTGCGACACGAACACCGGCACGTGCGGCTGCGCCGGCGCGGGCTCCACGTGCTCGGGCAACGCCGACTGCTGCGCGCCCAACGTGTGCAACAGCCAGGGCACCTGCGGCTGTCTCGGCACGGGCGACAGCTGCACCAACGACTACGAGTGCTGCGGCTCCATGGTGTGCACCAACGGCCAGTGCGCCAACCAGTGTCAGGGTCAGGGCGGTGGGTGCACGACCAACAGCGACTGCTGCAACGGCGTCACCTGCGGGTGCGACGGCACCTGCGGCGGACCCACCAGCATGAGCGGCGACTCCTGCTCGTCCGACAGCGACTGCTGCAACGGGGCGAGCTGCGGCACGTGCGATCATACGTGTGGCGGTGCGTCCGGTCAGCCGGACGGCGCGTCGTGCACGTCGGACTCCGACTGCTGCGACAACAACTGCGGCACGTGCGACGGGACGTGCGGCGGGACGTCCGGCGGCGGTCCGGGCGCGGGGTGCGCGTTCGACAGCGACTGCTGCAGCGGCTCGTGCGACACCGGCAACGGCGTCTGCAACTAGTCCACGTTACTGGCGGCAGACGCCGACGCGCGGATCCTGGAAGAGCGGGAGCCCGCCCTTGCAGGTCTGGGGCGCCGTGCACTGCGCGCCGCTCTGCGTGTCGCAGAGCGTGAGACACACGCGCTGTCCCGGAGCGCCGAGGCACACGAGGCCCGCCTGGCAGTGGTCGCGCTCGCAGGAGTCTCCAGGCCCCTGCGGGCCGATGTCGACGCAGCCGGTGTCTCCGTCCTCACGAACGACGGAGCACGTCTGCGCATCGGGGCACGTGTTCGGGGACTGCGCGAGCTGGTCCTCCAGATTGCACGTGTGGATGGGCATGCAGACGGGCACCGGCGTGGCCGACGCCAGATACAGGAACTGCACGTCGCAGAACGAGTTCGCGTCGCACGCGGTGTTGCCCGCGCAGCAGTAGTGCCGGCATGCGCCGCCTGAGCCGACGCAGTCGTAGCCAGGGGCGCAGTCGTCCGAGGCCATGCAGCCGACGCCTGCGAGCGCGTCGCCCGAGCTGGGGGAGCACTCGGTGGCCGGCGTCGTGGGCGAGTTACCGCTCGACGAGGGAGGCACGGGCTGCACGCGGCACGCGTAGCCGCCGCCGTCGCCGGCTGCTGCCGCGCCGCCGTCCATCGCGCAGTCGATGGGCGTCGCCGGCTGATCGGGGTTGCACCCATAGAGGCCGCCGTCGCCGTACGCCTGCGCGAGGCGGCACAGGGGGTTCCCCCACGTGGCGGCGTCGGATCCCCCGCTGCCGCTGCTGCTGCCGTTGCCGCCCTGGGTGATCGCCGCGTCGCCCGCACCCGCGTCGGTGCCATAGGGGTGAGGGGCTACGGAGTTGGCGTTCGGGCCCGAGAAGGCCTCCCCGCTGATGCTGCATCCGGACATCGGCGTCAGCACGCCGAGCGCCACGAGCGAGATGGATGCGAAGAGGCCGGGCTTCATGAAGGTAAGGGCGAATACGGTAGGCGTACCGTGCGATTCACGCGACGTGCCGCCAACTGAATTGTGCGCACAACTCTGGCGAACCGCTACAAAACGGCCGCTACCTCGCGTACGCGCCACGCGTGGGTCTGGCACCCATGTCATACGGACGATGTAGGTGCGGCGCGTGTGTCACGGGGTGGTGACCTCCCGAACGGCCGAGTTTCCAGCTGCGTCGTAGGCCCGAACGGCGATGACGTGAGGGCCCGGGCTCGTCGGCAGGAGGGGGGTGATGTCGGTGTCGACGGTCTCGTCGGCGCTGTCGAAGATGCCGTCGACCGGCGCCAGAGGTCGCCACTCGATCCTGCCATCCACCGCGACGTCCACGCGCGAGATGGGACCGACGCCGTCGACGATCTCGGCGTGCAGCTTGTGGCCCTGCATCGCGATGGCCTTGAACACCGGCGGCGTGTTGTCGACGACGACGGGCGCCGTCTCGAGCGAGTGGCGCGTGACGCCGCCCGGGGGGTTCGAGATCTCGTCGCTGGCGTCGACACGCACGCGGTAGCGACCTTCGGGCAAGGTGGCCGTGTCCCAGTCGAGCTCCGTCTTCGTGAGGATCTCGTCGGGCCGCGTCGCGTCGAGCCAGCGCTTCTCGCCCTCCCGGTGGAACTGCACCCGGTAGCGGAGCTCGTCGTTGTCGGGGTTGTCCACCTTCCACGTGACGTGCACGGTGGTGTCGTGCTTCGGCGGCTCGGCGCCGCTCGCGGGCACGCTCCCATCCTTGGAGGACGACTCGCTCTTGCTGCTGCTCTCGTGCGTGCCCTTCTGGTGCGCCGCCACCTCGGTCACGACGGCCCGGAGGTTCTCGGTCACGAACGCGAGCGACACGTCCGACAGCGACGCGGCGGCGTCCCTGAGGCGCGCGCGCACCTGCGCGAAGCGGGCAGCCGGCATGACCGTCGGCGCGCCGTTCGCGACCGGCGTGCTCCACGCGCTCCAGGTGCTGTCCGGAGTCCCCGTGTTGCCCGAGCGCGTCGAGACTTCGACGGCGCCCGTGGCATCCCAGCGGATGCGCCCGTAGCGCGCAATCAGCCCCGCATCGAGCGGCTTGCTCGTCCATGTCGCGTCGGGCCCGCCGATGGAGAGGACGCGGTGGAACACGGCCGGATCGCTCCCCACGGCGAAGCGCGACTTGCCCGACACGACGATGGCGCCCACCTGGCGCTCGTCCGTGTCCGCCACGAGGGAGACCTGGTGCGCGTCGTCCACGCTGTAGACCCGTCCCTCGGCGCCGGTGCCGACGTAGGGCACGCCGGTCTCGTCGAGGGCGAGCGACAGGTAGTGGAAGTCGTCGTGGTGCATGAACCGCTCGGGGCGACCCTGCGCGTCGAAGCGCCAGAGGGAGCCCTTGCCCGGCTTCGCGCGCGCGATGCTCGCGGGGCCCGGCGGGTTGCGTCCGCCCGAGTTGCGGCGTGACGAGCTGCCCTCGCTGCTCTCGCTCGAGCTGCTCGAGGGCGTCTCGTTGACGATGGCCCACACGAGGCCACCGGTTCCGACGGCGATGGCGTGCACGTCCTCGCCGGGGAAGTCGTAGAGCACGCTCGCCCGACCGGCGGCGGCGATGCGGTAGAGCAGGCCCTTGCCGCTCGTGCCGGCGTAGACCGCTCCGTCGTCGCCCACGGCCACGGAGACGACGAAGGGGTCGTCCGTCTTGAAGTAGACGCTCGAGCCCCCGCCCGGATCGATGCGCACGACCTTCCCGTCCGAGCCCGTGCCGGCGAAGAGGGCGCCCGACTTGTCGGCGGCGAGAGCGAGGACGCTGTCGACGTCCGGGAGCGTCGCGAACACCTTCGCGCTGCCCTGGCTCACCCGGTAGACCTTGCTGCCCGTGGTCGCGGCGTACACGTTGCCCGCGCGATCCATCGCGAGGGCGCTGACCGCGTTCTCCTTCGTGTCGGCGAACACGCTGACGCGGTCGTTCTCGATGCGCACGACCTTGCCGCCGTCCGACGGCCCGGTGCCCACGAGGACGCTGCCGTCGCGCATGACCAGGGCGCACGTCGCCGTGGTGCCGGCGTTCTCCGGGAGGGGCACGTTGCCGAGCGTCCATCCGGCGCGCACGACGCCGTCGGACCCGACGCTCACACCTTTCAGGTCGCCGCCCGACAGCTTCTCGAGCGAGTCCAGGTCGAACGTGCGCGTGCCGACGGCAGAGGCGTCTCCCGCTCCCCCCATCGCCGCCGCGAACGCGGCACAAGCGGCGAAAAACAGACGAAAGCGCATGGACAGCCTTCTATCATGAGGCGGCCGTGTCGTTCGACGCCCTCAAGGACCTGCTGGTGCTGCTGCAGCTCACCGAGCAGCTCACCGACGGGAGACCCCTCGAGGACGCGCTGCGTGCGGTGACGGACGCCACGCTGTCCATCCTTCCCGGCGACCACGCCTCCATCCGGCTGCTGGATGCCTCGCGCACCCAGCTCCTCGCGAGCGCGCGCTCCGGGACGGGACACGAGGCGCCGACCGTGGCCTTCGGGACCGGCGAGGGCATCTCGGGCTGGGTGCTCGCCCACGGCGAGCCCGCCCGCGTCGTCGACGTCCGCAAGGACGAGCGCTACGTGCCGCATCCGCAGCAGGGGTTCGCGATCCGCTCGATGGTCGTCGAGCCGCTCATGTCCGAGGGGGCGCCCATCGGCGTGCTCTCGGTGTCGTCGCCGGAGGTCAACTCGTTCTCCCAGACCGACGAGCTGCTCGCGCGCCTGCTGGCCAACTGCTCGGTCGCTCCCATCCAGCGGGCGCGCCTCGAGCGGCTCGCGGTGACCGACGACCTGACGGTCACGTTCAACGCGCGCTACCTGTCGACGCGGCTCGTCGAGGAGATCGAGCGCGCGCGCCGCGCGGGCACGGCGCTCAGCGTGCTCTGGATGGACCTCGACCACTTCAAGCGCGTGAACGACACGCACGGGCACGCGGCGGGCGACCAGGTGCTGCGCGCGTTCGCCGACCGCGTGCGCGCAGCCACGCGTCGCGTGGACATCCTCGTGAGGCGCGGGGGCGAGGAGTTCGTGCTGCTCATGCCGTCGACGTCCGGGGCTCAGGCGAAGGTGATCGCCGAGCGCGTGCGAGCGACCGTGGGCGATGCGCCCATCGAGCTGGCGGACCGCGCCCGCGTGACGCAGACCGTGTCGATCGGCGTCGTCACGTGGAACGGCCGCGAGACGCCCGAGGCGCTGCAGCAGCGCGCCGACGAGACGATGTACTACGCCAAGCAGCGCGGCCGTAACCGGGTCGAGTCTTCACCGGACCGCAGGCGACCGGCCGCGCCGGCCAAGACTACGGCGCGACGGGCGACGCGCAGCAACGGAACCCGGTCGAATAGTCGTGATACGTGAACTCGTGCGCCACGGTGCGGTAGGTGCAGCCGTCCCCGTTCTTGTGCGTGTCGAGGTAGTAGCCGCCCTGGAAGGTGCCGTTCGGGTCGTTCGTCCACTCGTGCAGGTTGCCGACCATGTCGAAGACGCCGTAGTCGTTCGTGCACTCCTCGTGTGAGCCGGTCGGCGTGAGGGTGCCGTCGAGCTGGTTGAGGCGCGGGTCGTTCATCTCGGTCATGCCGACGAACCGCCACGACTGCGCCACCTGCGGATACAGGCGCAGCATGGGGCTGTAGCCCGAGTCGTTGCATCGCCCGCGCTCGACGCCCGTGCCGTAGCCGTACTTGGTGCGCTCCGGGCCCATGCACGCCGTCCGCCACTCGACCGGCGCGCAGAGGCGCTTGCCGGACGCGGCGCACGCGCGCGCGGCCTGCGCTCCGCTGATGTACCCCTGCGGGTAGACGCCCGAGACGCTCACCGCGCGAAGCTGACGCGAGTCGTCCGGCGGACCGAAGGCGGGCCAGGGGACCTCGCGGCCGTCCTGGAGCATCTCGACGAGCGAGCCTTCCCAGCGGTCGATGCAGAAGCGGTCGTCGATGCTCGCCATCTCGGGCGGGCAGACGGCGCCCGGCATCGACTGCCCGAGCGTCCCCTCGACGACGTCGTAGTCGGCGCGGCGCATCGCGATGGCCAGCGTCGGGTGCGGCTCCCTGGGCGGCTCCGCCCTGCGCCCCTTGCGATGCTTCGTCGTCTTGGGCGTCCTGGCGGGTGCGGGCTTGCTCGTGCTCGTCTTGTTCGGGTCGCTCGGCTTGTGGGCCGGAGCGGCGGCGCTGGCTGCGAGAGCGAGCGACACACCGGCGACAGCGAGCGGAAGAAGGACGAGAATCCGTCGCATCCCTGAGACTTTGAATTAACAGATAAGCCTCAGCCGGGCCAGTCTCGGGAAATTTCTACCTCTCGCGCGCCTCACGGCCTCCACCTGTCGCCGCGCTTGATCTGCTTGGGTGACCGCGGGTCGGTGGGCTTGCCGTCGGGCTCGGCGCAGCAGCGCGTGGACAGGTAATAGTAATTGAACCCCTCGTTGTGCGTGTAGATCTTCGGCCTGCACTGGTTGCGCACGCCGAGGAGCCACGGCCCGCCGGTGGTGACGTTCTCGAACTTGCTCGCGGGCTCCGGCGTCTCGCTGCTCGCGAGCTCGTCGGTGTTGCCGGGCATGTCCCACACGCCGTAGTCGCTCACGCACTTGGGCTGCGAGCCGCTCTCGACGCCCTGCCAGAGGCGCTCGAGCTCGGGCTTCGAGACGCTCTCGTCCTTCGAGGCGAAGGCCATGAAGGGGGCGCCCTTGTGATCGTGGCCGGTGACGGCGGGCTCGATGTAGGGGCGGTCCCCGTTGCAGATCTTCGGGTCGCGCGCGAAGCCGTAGGGATAAGGCTTGTACGAGGGGCCCTCGCACGCCATCGTCCACTCGGTCTCGGTGCACACGCGCTTGCCTTCGGCGGCGCAGAGGTGCTGCGCCTGGAAGAAGTTGAAGTTCACGCGCGGGCGTTCGCCCTTGTGGTTCGGGTACTCGTACGCGTCCATGCAGAAGCGCTTGTGCACCTTCTTGCCGACGCAGCGGGAGGGCTCCTCGAAGCGCTCGCAGATCGTCTTGTCGTTCCACTCCGCGTACCAGCTCGCGTCCTGCTCGCACTTCAGCTCGAGCTCCGTGCAGTAGTCCCCGTCGACGAGCACCATGCCGGCCGGGCACGCCGAGGGCCCCGCATCGACAGGCGCGACGGGCGGCTCGGCGTCGGCGACGGGCGCGGGGAGGGCCGATGCGGATGCGCGCGGCTCGCTCGCGGCCGCGTCGGAGCCGGTCGTCGGCGCCGGCTTCGAGCACGCGAGCAGCACCAGACACGGGATGACCGACCGCTTCACGTGGATGATCGCGTCTTACCACCAGGATCGATGCGCCCGTCCACGAGATGGGCGCGCGCGACCCGCTCTACTGCGGCTGCACGATGGGCGCGCAGGTGCTGACGCCCGCTCCCACGATGTCGAAGCCGATGTTGGGCATGTAGGTGGGGTTCACGCTTCCGGTCGTCGGGTCGTAGTCGGCCACCGTCGTGCCCGCGCCCTGCGACACGTAGAGGTAGAAGTGGCCGCCCCAGAAGGAGAACGCCCAGTCGGTCGGCGTCTGCACGCCGTTCATGGCGACCGGGGTCGCAGTGGCGCCGCTCGTCTTGTCGATCTGGGCGACGTACACCGGTGTGGTCGTGAAGAAGCCGAAGAGGCGCGCGTCACCGGTGCCCGTGAGCTCGGCGTTCTGTCCGGCGAGCGTGCCCGTGAAGGCGCCGATGGGCGTGACGACGCCCGCGCCGAGGTCGACCCGGCCGATGCCCATGCCGGAGCCGGTCACGCCGTTGCTGACGCCATCGAGGTAGAGCGTCTCGGTCGGCCCGCCGGAGGTGTCGCTCGAGTAGCCCATGCCGGTGCGGTACCAGCCGTTCGGCAGGTTCATCAGGGGCTGCGCACCGCAGCTCGCGTCCTGGGTGCTCACCTTGTAGATGACGCCCGCGGTGTCCGTCCCGGTGGTCGGATCGCTCTGCACGTAGTTGACGTAGGCGTTGGCGTTGCGGTCGACCGCCATCGAGTTAGGCTGCATCGCGGTCTGGCACTTCAGCGGGCCGATCATCGTGAACTTCTTGAGGTTCGGCGCGAAGCTGTAGAGGTCGTTCTCCGCCGAGAGCACGTAGACGTAGTCGGCCGCCTGGCCGCTGCAGTTGCTGTTGGAGCCGCCGCTGCTGCTCCCGCTGCCGCTGCCGCCGAAGCTGCCGCTGCCGCTCCCGGTGCTGCCGCTGCCCCCTCCACTCCCGCCGCTGCCGCTGCCGCCGCTGCCGCTTCCACCGCCGCCGCTCGAGCTGCCGTTACCGAAGCCGCCGCCGTTGGTCTTCGAACCACTGCACGCCGCGAGCGCGAGCGCGCCCGTGCACACCACTGCTGCTACTGCCCCTCGCATGCGCGTGAGATAGCATCGACGGGCACGCCGGCGCGTCGCCCCGCCGTCTCAGCCGGCTCGGCTCCAAATGCCTACATCGACCATCTGCCCGGCCTGCGGGCGCGAAGCGCCCATCGTCTACAAGGGCGTCGTGCCTTGCTGCACGGCCTGCGGGGCCCTGCGGGCGCCCCTCTCGAGCGCGTCGGTGAACATGGCGGGCAAGCCGTCTCGGGTCGGCGGGACCTTCGCGGTGGTGCTCGGGTGGGTGGTGCTCGCGCTGGGCGGATCGACGGCCCTCGGGGTCGTGCTGCTGCTCCTGGCGCTGAGCTGGCCGGCCGGCGCGCTGGCGATAGGCCTTCCCATCGCGCTCGTGACGCTCATCACGGGGGTGCTCCTCGTGAAGAGCGGTCGGTCGCTCCAGGCGTCCGGCGCCGATGCCGAGCGGGAGACGCGGACGCAGGCGCTCCTCGCGATGGCGGCGCAGCGGGGCGCCGTGACGGCGCGCGAGGCTGCGCAGGCGCTCTCGACGAGCGTCGCCGAGGCCGACGCGATGCTCACCGAGCTGGCCAAGCGCGACCCCGAGCGCGTGGCGGTCGACGTCGACGATCAGGGAGTGCTCTGGTATCGCGTCGCGCCGGCGCCCGGCGAGCCGATCCCGCGCATGCGGGTGGAGCCGGAGCAGGCGGTGCGCGTGGACACGGGCGGGGCGAACGAGACGGAGAACGAGGGCGAAGATGAGCAAGGCCGCCGCGCTGCGCGTGCTCCACGCTGAGCTGGCGGCGTGCCACGCCTGCCCGAAGATGATCGGGCCGGTCGTGCACGGTCCGCCGGTCACCAGCCGCGTGATGCTCGTGGGACAGGCTCCCGGGCCGCGCGAGGGGTCCTTCGGCCGACCGTTCGCGTGGACCGCGGGGCGCACGATGTTCCGCTGGTTCGAGGAGGCCCTCGGCGTCGACGAGGCGCGCTTCCGCGCCAGCGTCTACATGGCGGCCGTCGCGCGCTGCTTCCCCGGCAAGGCGCGGGGGGGCGGCGACCGCAAGCCCGACGCGGAGGAGATCGAGCGCTGCCGCCGGTGGCTCGCGAGCGAGACCGAGATCCTGCGCCCCGACCTCGTCATCGCCGTCGGGACGCTCGCGATCGAGCAGGTGCTCGGCGAGAAGTCGCCGCTCGCCGAGGTGGTCGGCACCACGCGGCGCGCGCGCTGGCTCGGGCGCGACCTGGAGGTCATCGCGCTGCCGCACCCGAGCGGCGCGTCGACGTGGCACAAGACCGAGCCGGGCAAGGCGCTCCTCGGAAAGGCGCTGCGCCGGCTGGCGAAGCACCCGGTGATGATGGAGGCGTGCTCGTGAAGGGCCCCGGTCGGGTCAAGCGCGGGCTGCTCCGCACCGCCGCCGCGACGGTCGACCGCGCCGTGGTCGCCGCCATCCAGATGAGCAACGCGCGCGTGCGCGCGCGCGCCGAGGCGCTGCCGCACGCGGAGCGCATCGAGAAGCTCGCCGCCGTCCGCGCGATGTACGGCGCGCCCGATCTGCTGAGCGATCGCGAGGCCTTCTTCCCGCGGCCGCCGGCGGTGCGCCCGCGCGTGCGCCACGTGCGCGCGCTCGCGTGGGGCGGCGAGTGCGTCGAGGCCTCGTGGGAGAGCGCGTGCGAGCCTCACGAGCCGACGGTGCGCGAGCGGTACCGTGCGCACGTCGCCAATCGCACGGCGCACGCGCGCATCTACGGCGCTCGCGCGGGCGCAGGACGGCCGGCGGTCATCGTCGTGCACGGGTACCTCTCGGGGCAGTGGGCCGTCGAGGAGCGCGCGTGGCCCATCCGGTGGCTCAACACGCGCGGGCTCGACGTCGCCGTCACGGTGCTGCCGTTCCACGGCGTGCGCGGGCTCGCGGGGGGAGGGGCGCCGCCGTTCCCCGGCGCCGACCCGCGCTTCACGAACGAGGGATTCCGCCAGGCGGTCGCCGATCTGCGTGTGCTCATCGCGCTGCTCCGCGAACGCGGCGCGCCGCGCGTGGGCATCATGGGCATGAGCCTCGGCGGCTACACGACGGCGCTGATGGCGACGCTGGAAGCGGACCTCGCGTTCGCCGCCCCGCTCATCCCGCTCGCATCGGTCGCCGACTTCGCGCGCGATCAGGGCCGGCTCGGCCGCGGTCCGCAGATGCAGGAACAGCATGCGGCGCTCGAGGCGGCCAACCTCGTCGTCAGCCCCTTCGCGCGCCCGAGCCTCGTCCCACCCGAGCGCGTCCTCGTCGTCGGCGCCGAGGCCGATCGGATCACGCCTGTCGCCCACGCCGAGCGCCTCGCTTCACACCTCGGCGTCCAGCTGACGCGCGTCGGTGGAGGACACCTCCTCCAGGTGTGGCGCCGCGAAGCGTTCCGCGCGCTACGAACCATGCTCCAGAAGAACGGGATTGTTTGAACTCAGGGTCTAGCGCCTGAGGAGGACGTAGACGGCGCCTTCGCCGC